>Ga0065721_10053164_pt1 | contig 10403 bp, 8 predicted proteins | sample Mesricmetagenome_FD_59108 | JGI IMG/M metagenome (GOLD analysis project Ga0065721, IMG submission 59108) | Mesophilic microbial community from rice straw/compost enrichment Sample: eDNA_1 v2 (version 2) | ecosystem: Engineered > Solid waste > Grass > Composting > Bioreactor | place: USA: Davis... | reverse complement strand
TGCCGGTGATCAACCTGCAGCAGACCCCCTTGCAGGGCCCAGCGCGGATCCTGAAGGCGATCGAGGACCGCATCCTGGCCGCGGCTATCCTGCTGGTGATTTCCCCACTGATGCTGGCCATCGCCGTGGCCGTGAAGCTGAGTTCGCCAGGCCCGGTGTTCTACCGGCAGGAACGCATGAGCTGGAACAACAAGACCTTCTGGATGCTGAAGTTCCGCTCGATGCCGGTAGACGCTGAGACCTCAACCGGCGCCGTTTGGGCGAAGGCGGGCGAGAACCGCGCCACGCGCGTTGGCTCCTTCCTGCGCAAGACAAGCCTGGACGAACTTCCGCAGTTCATCAACGTGCTCAAGGGCGACATGTCCATCGTTGGCCCACGACCGGAGCGGCCGGTGTTCGTGGACAAGTTCAAGCATGAGATCCCGGCCTACATGAAGAAGCACATGGTCAAGGCTGGCATCACCGGTTGGGCGCAGGTCAATGGTTGGCGGGGATCTACCGACCTCAACAAGCGCATTGAGTGCGACTTGTATTACATCGAGAACTGGTCGTTGGCGTTAGACCTCAAGATCATTTTCATGACCCTGTTCAAAGGGTTCGTGCACAAGAACGCCTATTGACAGGGACGTTATGAAGATCGCAGTAGCTGGCACCGGATATGTCGGCCTCTCCAACGCAATCCTGTTGGCCCAGCACCACAAGGTCGTGGCCCTGGACATCAATCCGGGGCGGGTCGAAGCCATCAACGCGCGGCGCTCGCCCATCGAGGACCGAGAGATCGAGGACTACCTGGCCAACCGTCCGCTGGACCTGGTGGCCACGCTCGATCCCCGGGAAGCCTATGAAGGCGCCGACTTCGTGATCGTCGCCACGCCTACCGACTACGACCCGCAGACCAACTACTTCAACACCAGCTCGGTCGAGGCGGTGATCCGCGACGTGATGGCCATCAATCCGGCCGCCACGATGGTTATCAAGTCCACCGTCCCGGTCGGTTACACCAAGCGCCTGCGCGAGGAACTGGGCACCGACCAGCTGATCTTCTCGCCGGAGTTCCTGCGCGAAGGCCGCGCCCTGTATGACAACCTGCACCCCAGCCGGATTGTGGTGGGCGAACGCTCCGAGCGCGCAGCCACCTTCGCTGGCCTGCTGCAGGAAGGCGCGATCAGCGGCGACGTGCCGGTGCTGTTCACCGACCCTACTGAGGCCGAGGCGATCAAGCTGTTCGCCAACACCTACCTAGCCATGCGCGTGGCCTACTTCAACGAGCTGGACACCTACGCGGCTACCCATGGCCTGGACACCCGCCAGATCATCGACGGCGTATGCCTGGATCCCCGTATCGGCAGCCACTACAACAACCCGTCGTTCGGCTATGGCGGCTACTGCCTGCCGAAGGACACCAAGCAGCTTCTAGCCAACTACCGGGACGTGCCGCAGCACCTGATCCAGGCCATTGTCGACTCCAATACGACGCGCAAGGACTTCATCGCCAACGAGATCGTGCGTCGCAACCCGAAGGTCGTGGGCATCCACCGGCTGATCATGAAGGCGGGTTCGGACAACTTCCGTGCCTCTAGCATCCAGGGCGTGATGAAGCGCATCAAGGCCAAGGGCATCGAGGTGATCGTTTACGAACCCGTACTGCAGGAGGCGGAGTTCTTCCGCTCGCGGGTCGTCAATGACCTGCAGGCCTTCAAACGCGAGGCGGATGTCATCGTAGCCAACCGGCTTACGGGTGAGCTGAAAGACGTCGCCGAAAAGGTATACAGCCGGGATCTTTTCGGCGCCGATTAACAGGAAACAAAATGAAGATTCTCGTCACCGGTGCCGCCGGTTTCATCGGCTTTCACAGTGCGATTCGGCTTCTCGAAGCAGGACATCAGGTAGTCGGCATCGACAACCTCAATGACTACTACGACGTCCAGCTAAAAGAGGCACGGCTAGCGATTCTCGAGCGCACTGCCGGATTCTCTTTCAAACGCTTGGATCTTGCTGACCGGGCAGGAATGTCTGACCTGTTTCGGTCTGACGATTTCCAGGTTGTTCTCCATCTTGGCGCGCAAGCCGGCGTGCGTTACTCCCTGGAGAATCCCTTTGCTTACATTGATAGCAATATTACGGGCACCTTGACGGTGCTCGAGGGATGCAGGAACAGCGGCGTCAGTCACCTTGTCTACGCATCGTCGTCTTCGGTCTATGGCTCTAATACCAAACAGCCGTACTCGGTAGACGATAGGGTCGATTCGCCCGTCTCGCTGTATGCGGCAACCAAGAGGGCTGACGAAGTGATGTGTCAGGCTTACGCGCATCTGTACGGATTCCCCATCACAGGCCTGCGCTTCTTCACCGTCTATGGCCCCTGGGGCAGGCCCGACATGGCCTATTTTAAGTTTGCCGATGCGATCATGGCTGGCAAACCTATAGACATTTATAACAACGGGAACATGGAGCGCGACTTCACGTACATAGACGATATCGTTGACGGAATCGAAGTCGTTGTCTGCGGCCCCCTCTACGCTAGCGACGCCACACCCCACCGCATCTACAATCTTGGAAATAACCGGCCGGCGCAACTCATGGACATGATCTCTGTTTTAGAGCGCAAGCTTGGCCGACCAGCAAAAAAGAACTTTCTCCCCATGCAAGCCGGAGATGTCTACTCCACCTATGCCGACATCGAGGCTACCCAAAGAGATCTTGGGTTCACCCCTAAGACGTCACTCGAAGAGGGCTTGACCAGATTTTCCCAGTGGTACATGGCACGACGTCGGTGAGTCGCTCACGTTCATTTGCTCACAGTGTCGCTTGGAACTTGGCGGGCGCCGGAGTTCCGCTTGCGTTCGCAATTTTTGCGATCCCTCGGCTTCTACAGGGCTACGGAAGTGAGCGCTTCGGATTCCTTGCAATTGCCTGGTCGCTGATCGGCTACTTCAGCATCTTTGATCTTGGCATCGGTCGAGCGCTAACAAAGCTTGTTGCCGAGAAGCTTGCCGTTGGCGAAAGTGGAGGTGTTCCTGATATTGCTAGAACTGCCTTAGTTGCGATGTTCGCCTTCGGGTGCTTGGCGTGCCTAGTACTGATGGGCTTGGCGCCATCTTTGGCAGGGATTCTTAAGCTCGGACCTCAGATATATCGCGAAAGCGTCACTAGTATACGGATACTAGCACTGGGAGTTCCCTTTGTTATTACTTCGGCTGGCTTAGTTGGCTTACTCGAAGCCCACGGCAGGTTCCGGTCAATCAATACGATTCGCTTGACAATGGGGCTGATGAACTTCGCAGCGCCGTTGGTGGTGCTTGCCTGGTCGCAAAGCCTGGTTCCGGCAACCATTGCTTTAGCCACCTGCCGCGCAGTGACCACCATCTTCTACCTCTGGACTGTCAAACAGCTCCAAGTAGGCGAACGCGCCGGTCAGTTTCGAAGTGATCATCTGCGCACGCTACTAGGCTTCGGAGGCTGGATTACTCTGAGCAATCTAATCAGCCCGATAATGGCTCAGTTAGATAAGCTAATAATCGGCAGCGTTATCGCGCTCACTCTGCTCCCGCTGTATGCAATTCCGAGCGATGTCGTTAATCGGCTTAGCTTTGCTCCGATTGCGATGATTGCAGTGTTCTTTCCTTCATTTGCCTCACGTTGGGCGGCTGGTGATGAGAAGGGCATCTCTAGTCTTTATGGGAGAACCAGCCGAGCGATGATCGCCGCAATCTACCCTGCTGCCCTTACCATCTATACGCTTGCTCCGGAGGGCCTCTCTTTATGGATGGGCAAGGAATTCGCTGATCAATCATCAAGCTTGCTGCGTTGCCTTTGTTTAGGCCTTGTAGCCAACACGGCCGCACGCGTCCCACACGCACTCCTTCAAGCCATTGGCAAGCCAAGCACGACCGCCATGATCCATTTGCTAGAGCTTCCAATTTACGCAGTTGGTCTCCTGGTGCTCTTAAGCAACAATGGCATCCTTGGCGCCTCGATGGCTTGGACCGGGCGCATGATCTTAGACCTGGTCTTGTTGACTGTATGCGCTGCCGCAGCGGTTCCGGGTATTCGGACCAAAGCAATACTAGCTTTAGCAACTGTCGTGACTGGGGGGGCGCTCATGCACCTACCCTCGCTATTGCCTGAGCTTTGGCTCCGTCTATTAATGTGTGCATTAATATCCCTCGTTGGATTCGCCTCTGCCCTACGCATCCTCTTGCGCATCCGACACAATGAATGACTACTCCGCCGCCGCATTCTCTACCACCCTCGTCACGGTCACCTACGCTGATAGAATTATCTACCTACGAGAACTTCTAACTCGCGCATTTGAGCACGAGAAGGTTGGTCGCGCGATTGTCATTAGCAATGGATCGACTTCGGATCTTCGATCTCTCGAGGACCACTGGGGTGCGCGACTGAAGGTAGTTCGGTTAGATATGAATACCGGCTCAGCAAATGGATACGCAGTTGGTATCCACGCCGCACTGGCGGACGGCGCCAAGTTCCTTTGGCTGATGGACGATGACAATGCTCCAAAACCGGGCGCATTGCGGGCTCTCCACGACCGCCTGAACCTACAAGCAGCACACCTTGACCCTTCATGTGTAGCGGTAGTTGGCTTCCGCCCAACACATCAAGCCGATATCGCCCAAGGAGTGGACATCCGTCAAGCCTACCCTCCGAGATCCAGCTTCTTGGGATTTCACTACCGCCAAATCTTCTTCAAGATCCTCCGGAGGCTTCGCCCCAGGCCGAGGAAGCAAGCTCCTGCATCCTTTGTCTCCCTACCGTACGCCCCATACGGCGGCTTGCTGGCTGGGCGTGCGGTTTTCGAGCGTATCGGACTTCCCATGCGCGATCTTGTCCTGTACGCAGACGATACGGAGTACACCCGAAGGGTTACGAAGCTTGGCGGCAAGATTGAATTGGTGACTGAAGCCGAGCTGGAAGACTTGGAGGGATCTTGGAATTTGAAGTCCAAGTACTCGAATACCTTCATCGGATGGCTGGATGGCGGCTCCGATTTCCGTGCGTTCTATGCGGCGCGAAATCATGCCTGGTTTGACAGACACGTCTGGATTGATTCCCGAATCGAGTACTTCGTGAACCAGGCGATATATATGGCTTTGCTGAAGTTCTTCTCCCTCAGAGCGCGTCGATCCGACCGTTATTCCCTGCTTCTCGAGGCAATCGAGAACGGCAAACGCTCGAAGCTAGGCGTCTCCGCCCGTCACCCACTCTCAGCCCGTCGAGCATGAAGATACTTTTTCTCACGACCTATGACGATCCGCGAGATGGCGGCGGCGCGGAACTCACGATTTGGACTCTCATACGCACCTTGGTAGAACATGGGCATCAGTGCGTAGTCCTTTCAACTCACGCGGGCAGAGGCCTTGTACGACTGGAACGCGACGGTGTCCACATTTGGCGTGCAGGCATCAGGAATTTTTACTGGCCAACAAAGGAGAAGCCCGCATCACAGTGGGCCAAGCTCGCTTGGCACGCTGTCGATAGTTACAGCTCGCTAATGCAGGGACATCTTAGAGAGGTACTATTCGCGGAGCAGCCTGACGTGGTGTCTGTTCACAGCCTCCCGGGCTGGTCAGCCGCGTCCTGGGAAACGATCAGATTGTCCGGCACACCCTTCGTGCAGGTGTTGCACGATCAGTACTCGATCTGTGCGCGAAGCTCGATGTTTCGTGGCGATCATAACTGCAAGAAGCAGTGCATCGATTGCAAACTCTTGCGACTGCCGCATCGAGGCACCAGCAATTACCCCACTGCGGTTGTGGGAGTCAGTCGGTACATTCTGGATCATCACCTCGCGCAAGGCTATTTCAGGGAAGTACCGGTAAAGCGCGTTATTCATAACACCAGGAACCCCGTCCATCTGGACGTTCATAGAACCGCTGAGCCACATCTTGGAGTGAGATTTGGCTTCATCGGACGACTAGACCCAAGCAAGGGCATCGAGGTCCTGCTAGATGCATTCTTTCGCTTCAAGCACTCTGAGAGCGAACTCTGGATTGGCGGTGTTGGGGACTCTGCGTACGTTGATCGTCTGAAGCGCCGTACAGAAGACCCGCGCGTCCGCTTCCTTGGACGCGTTCGCCCCCAAGACTTCTATCCTGAGGTAGACGCGGTAGTCGTACCTTCGCTCTGGAACGATACATTCCCCGGGGTGGTATTCGAAGGCCTGGCGTACGGGAAACCCGTGCTCGGGGCGCGCCGCGGGGGAATACCTGAAATGATTCAGCACGGCGTGAACGGATTTCTATTCGACCCGGAGAATGCCGATGAGCTTGTTGGCGTCCTGGCTAGCATTGCACAGAATTGCGACGTCCGCCGCTCTATGAGCGATGCGGCCCGCGCCTCTTCGGAACCATTCCTAGATACCGACGCCTGGCTTCGGAGTTATCTGGATCTCTACAAGGAGATTTCTGCTTTCACTAAAAGCCGAGCCCGAAGACATGACCTGTTTGATACGTGAATCCTCTAAGCCCTGGAGGCGCGCGCTTCGCAATGCTCGCACGGCAGAGAATCTCGGAGAATGTCAGTGAAAATCAGCACAAAGAAGGTGATTTTCTTTTCGCCAGCTGGTCTCGCGACTCTATCCTACGCCCTCTTTTTCTTTTCAACGTTAATACCCCCAAGCACCTATGAGGCGATCATGGGCGAGCGGAATGTTATGTTCCTCGACCTGCCCTCTCACCTATTGGTCGCCGCCTGCGTTGCTGCGTTCCTTCTCGGCGCACGCTGGATCGGAGAACGCACGCTGCCCTCTCTTGCAAAAACCAGCACATGTCTCCGCCCATCGCTCGTGGCGCTACCTTTACTAGCTTTTGTGGTACTCAACCTGGTTTCTATTCTTCTGCTGCTCAAGAACAACCCAAGCCTTCTAGTGACTTGGCTTACAGATGCGCATTCAGTAAAGGTATCGCTCGACACTACGGGCGGGCTGAGTAATGCTCTGCCGGCGCTATACGCTTGCTGTTGGTGGGCCCTGTGGAGGTTGATGGAATACGAGCATGCAACCGACACGAAGGCATGGTTCCTACGAATTCTAGTTGCGCTCTCGATCTTCCTAGCGGCCTTCACGGCACTTATCAAGGTGGCGCGCTACGACCTGCTTCCAACAGTCGTTGGATGCGTTTTTGTTGTTCTTATCCATAAGTTCAAAAGAGGCCAAATCACCCTCTGGGGAAACATATATGCAGGCGCGAGATTGGCGGTCTTCGCTATAGCTATTTTTCTTACCATGGCTTGGCTACGGGGCAGCGAGCAAGTATCTGCACTTGCTCAGAACGCTCTCGGGTATAGTGCCGCCAGCTTCAACAGGCTCGCTGCACTGGTTGACGGTCAGATTAATTTTCCGTACGCAGGCACCGGTATATATGCATTCAGATTTCTTTCATATATTCCCTTTCTGGATCGATGGATAAGTTTAGGAGGGATGCTTGGACTCCCAAGGAAGGAGGACGCTTGGCTCAGCGAGTTTGTCGCGGTTTCCGAGGCAGGGCTGGACGGCAGCTACATCTGGGTTTCCGCGTTTGGTTATGTCTACAGTGACTTGGGATTCTTAGCCATCGTCTACTTCTTCGCCATGGGACTCATGGCTCAATGGACTTGGAATAGCATGCTCAAGGGAAACACCTTCGGGCTGGTCGCGTATCCGTATGTTGCGTTCTCGATTTTGTTTTGGATGGGTGATAACTTCATCGCCTATTCCAAGGTTTTCGTTTTCATGTTCTTAATAGGCGTACTATCGACGTTCGAGTTTGCGTCCCGCTTAATGGTTAAAGGGAAGGCATAACGGCAATGCATTCCCAGCTATGCCCCCTTGCACGTGGCTTTGCCCTCCCTAACGCCATTTAGAAAGATGTATAACATTCGGCTTTCAACCGAACGCCCCGTCAAGGCGCTCATGATCACGGCGCGAGCCGACCACGGTGGCGGGCCTAGGCACATTGAGTTGCTGTTGAGAGACTTGCCGTCTTGGATCACCACCTACGTGGCCTGCCCAAGGGATGAGCCATACTGGGGCAGGTTCGACGAACTCGTAAACGGGCGCCTTTTTGAGATTCCACACCGTCGCTTCTCGGGCATACATGCATTTAGACTGGCGACGTTTGTTCGAGAGAACGGGATTCAAATAGTCCATTCCCACGGAAAGGGGGCGGGCGTTTACGGTCGCGCAGCTTCCGCGTTGACCAAACTACCTGCGGTGCATACTCCGCATGGGATTCATGTAGGAACCTATGGCCCCGTATTGCGGAGTCTATATGCGCTATATGAGAACAGCACTTCGCGGTGGATTGATCATCTCATCCATGTATCTGACGAGGAACAGATCCTGGCAAGGGATTTGCGTCTTTGGGCTACGACTGCCTTTTCCGTTATCACCAATGGCGTTGGATGCTACGAAGCATCGGCTGGCAATCAGATGCGTGCCGATGCCCGTCTTCACTTAGGCATTTCAGACAGCGCGTCCGTGGTCGCCACTATTAGCCGATTCGACTATCAGAAGAATATGCGCGAGGCTCTCGAGGTAGCAAAGCTGTTGCCAGATACGCTATTTCTGTGGATTGGATGCGGGGAGGAAGAGATCCCACTGAAAGAACAGGCATCTCGTGAGGGAGTCTCAAATGTGCGCTTTCTTGGGCAACTCGAGGCGCCCGTCGAAGCCATTGCTGCTGCAGACATTTACTTCTCTACCTCGCGCTGGGAAGGGCTTCCGCTTTCTGTGCTTGAAGCAATGTCACTTGGCATCCCTTCCGTGTTGTCCAATGTAGTTGGGCATAAAGACCTGGTCGAGCGCCATGGGATAGGGCTGCTTTATCCACTAGGTGACGTCGCTGCCGCCACTGACTGCATAACCCGACTCATCAGAGAAAGCGAGTTTCGTACAATTCTCTCGCATCAAGCGCGTGCCGCGCAGATTAGGACCTTTTCTTCCCGTGAGGCGGCAAGAAGAACCGCGTCCGTTTATGCATCCTTGGTGAGGAAGTGAGAGTAGCGATCGTTCATTACTGGTTCGTTACCTGGCGCGGCGGCGAGAAGGTGATCGAGGAGCTCTTGCGGCTGTATCCGCAGGCACACGTCTATACCCATGTCGTGGCGAACGAGGTAGAACGAGAACACCTGGGAGGACATCGCGTCCTGCGCACCTTTATCAGCAAGCTCCCGGGTGCGCAGCGGTTCTACCAGAGGTATTTGCCGCTCATGCCTGTCGCCTTGGAACAACTGGATCTCATCGATTACGACCTGGTCATTTCCAGTGAATCGGGCCCTGCGAAGAACGTCGTCACCCATCCGGATGCGTTGCACGTTTGCTATTGCCACAGTCCCATGCGTTACGTCTGGGACATGTACCGCCTCTATCTGGACGGCGCGGGGTGGCTTACCCGGTTGTTGATGCGGCCGCTGATGCACTATATGCGCCTCGTGGACTCGATGTCCGCGTCCCGCGTGGACCACTTCATAGCCAACTCTGCGTTCATCGCCCGCCGGATCGAAAAGTGTTACCGGAGACCTGCGACGGTTATCCATCCGCCGGTGCAGGTTGATGCTTTCGAGTGCTGCGCTGATAAGCAGGATTACTACCTGCTTCTGGGCCAGCTTACTCCGTACAAGAAGGCCGACTTGGTGGTTGATGCATTCCTGCGCAGCGGAAGGAAGCTGGTGGTCATCGGGGAGGGCGAGCAGCTCAAGGAACTGAAGACCAAGGAGACTGACAAGGTCCGGATTCTCGGCAGGCAACCGTTCCATGTACTCAAGGAGCACCTGGCCAATGCGAGAGCGCTTGTCTTTCCTGGTGTAGAGGATTTCGGAATCGTGCCTCTGGAGGCCATGGCTTCCGGAACGCCCGTGATTGCCTTCGGCAAGGGTGGCGCTTTGGAGACTGTGATCGAGAGTTCCGATCCTTCTGTTGCGACAGGCTTGTTCTTTCATGAACAGTCGGTAGCAGCCATCGAAGAAGCTGTCGCCCGTTTCGAGTCCCTGCCTGTCGCCGTCTCGGCGGAGGCTTGCCGCCGGCAGGCGGAACGGTTCGCGCCAGCCCGGTTCAGGGAACAGATCTCGTCCTTCATCGACGCGAAGTTGCTCGAGAGAAGGTCTTCCGCACCATTGTAATGAGCCTCACATCTCGCGGGAGCGATGACTCGTGGTACGTGGGCAACAACTTTCACCTGGTTTAAGGCAGACGCACTAATGCAGACTTGGCTCGTCACCGGCGGCGCCGGTTTCATCGGCGGCAATTTCGTACTGGATGCAGTGGCCCGCGGGATCCGGGTGGTCAACCTGGACGCGCTGACCTACGCCGGCAACCTGGACACCCTGGCCTCGCTGGAAGGCAACCCGGACCACGTCTTCGTCCACGGCGACATCGGCGACCGCGCGCTGGTGACGCAGCTGCTGGC
>Ga0065721_10003390_pt1 | contig 10403 bp, 7 predicted proteins | sample Mesricmetagenome_FD_59108 | JGI IMG/M metagenome (GOLD analysis project Ga0065721, IMG submission 59108) | Mesophilic microbial community from rice straw/compost enrichment Sample: eDNA_1 v2 (version 2) | ecosystem: Engineered > Solid waste > Grass > Composting > Bioreactor | place: USA: Davis... | reverse complement strand
CAGCGGCGCAGAGCCCTTCGCGGATGGCCTGCCGCCAGCGATGAACAATGTCTCGCCTGATCGCCGCTTCGCTATCGGGGGCTTTCGCGCCGATCAGGCGAGACATCAACTGGGCGGTTCTGCTAACGCGGCCTGGCAGGTGAAATACTTGCATCGGGGGTCTCCTTCAGCTGGTGTGTTGCAACCTCAGCTTCGAAGACCCCCGAGTCTTTCTCAAGCCTCGCGTCTCAAATGTGTCTGGACCCGGTCAGCACCCAGCGTTCTTGTACTCGCCCTCCAGGGTCGCGACGATTTCTTCCACCGATTCAACCTTGGACGTAGTTCCGACTCCATGGCCAGCGCCCCAAAGGTCTCGCCATGCCTTTATGTGCACACCGACGTCAAAATCGCCGGGAAGAGTGCCCTGATGATCATCGTATCCGAGTCGCTTCAGGCTTCCGGCGAGCCAGTTTGCCGGAATACCGGTAATCGAGGATGTCAGAATGACCTGGTCGGCATCGGCTTCCGCGATCATGGTCCGATAGTCAGCGCAGGCGTCGCTCTCGCGCGCAGCGATAAATCGCGTGCCCATGTAGGCGAAATCCGCTCCCAGCGCCTGAGCAGCCCGAATAGCGCGCCCGTTTCCGATCGAGCCTGCTAGACCTATTGGGCCAGCGTAGAAACTGCGCACCGCTTGCACGAATCCGAACGGATTGAGCGAGCCGGTGTGCCCGCCGGCTCCCGCGCACAGCAGGATCAGCCCGTCGACGCCGCTTTCGACTGCCTTGCGTGCGTGGCTCACTTTCGCAATGTCGGTCAGCACAATCCCGCCGTAGGAGTGGATGCGATCGACAATTCTGCCGGCGTTTCCGACACTGCCGATGACGATCGGGACCTTGAATTCGCACATCAGATCGACATCGGCATCGACGCGCGGATTGGTGGGATGCACGATTATTGTTGCCGCGTAGGGCGCATGATTCCCTCCTCCCTCGCTTGCCAGCCCGCTCTGGATTTCTTCGAGCCAGGTCCGCAGATCTTCGGACGTTCTGGCATACTGAGTCGGAAATGCGCCGACAATTCCCGCGCGGCAGGCGGCGACCACCAATCGCGGCCCCGAGATCAGGAACATCGGTGCAGCAATGATGGGAAGGCGGAGCCGCGAGAGGACTTTGGACCATTCAGATGTGATCTTCGCGGTACTGTTCATGTATGGTCTCGATCATAATAGGGGGGTTTCGCCGAGCGGCGGGACATTGGCAATGTCATCGCTCCGCAATGCCGCGACAAGGCAACAGGACCAATAATTGGTATATTCGGTTTATCAAGGGGGTTGATGTAATCTGCAGGCGGCGCTAAGCCTGAGTCATAAATTTGATCACGCGAGAGGAGCTATCAATGAACGTTATGACCAAGCCCAAACCGGACCTGACGGACACCGTAGTGACCGAGGCTGATTTGGCCGAAGGTGAGCGCCGCCTGGCATTGCTCCGCGAAGTCATGCGCGAACAGGGATTCGACGCTTTTATCGTCAACGACGGCGGCAACATGGGCGGACATGGCGGCTTCCAATCGCAGCCCGTACAGTACCTGACGAACTTTTGGCTCCCCACCATTCCTCTCAACGTGGTTGTCCCGCTCGAAGGCGAAGCTGCGCTGATCATGAAGCCGGGCTTCGACTATTCTTTCGTGCGCGAGGCAGAGCGTCAGTCGTGGATCCGCAATGTCATCGGCCTTGACATGGCCACTGACATTACTGCGCTAGAGGCTACAGAGGCCAAAACGGAAACGGCGAATGCCATCGCAGATGTGCTCAAGAAGGCCGGCATCGAAGGCGGGCATTTTGCGGTCCTTGGCGGAGATTGGCCAGGCCTCGCCGAACTTAAGGAATTGCTGCCCGAAGCCGAGTTCGAAGCCGTGGCCACGCCTTCCTGGCTCAGCACCATCGGCGGATCATTTGGTCGCTTGGCCGAAAAGACTCGCAGCTTCGGTGATATGTACAGGGAAGTCAGCGACTGGCAGATCAATCGACTCGAAGAAGCGACCGATGCTGGCTACGCGGCCATCTTGGACTACATTGCAGCCGCCCGCCGCGGCAAGACGATATTGGAAGCGCACCGTGAAGCCGTGGCAGCGGCGACCATCGCTGGGGCAGACGCTATCCAGATGTACGGTACGATCAATGCCGACCCCTGGCGCTACTGGACGATAAGCTCCGCCTCGCCGGACGTGACGTTTAAGTCCGGGCAAATGTACCTCATCCAGTGCGGGAACGTCGCGGTGAAGGGTTACTCGAGCCAGATGGCGCGCACCTTCGTGGTAGGCGAGCCGACCAAGGCGCAACAAAGAGTCATGGACATGATGCGCGCCACGCACGAACTTATCGTGGCTGAATCCAAGATTGGCAGGGCGGGCAAGGAAATCTGGGCCATGGTCGAGCCCATGCTCAAGAAAGAGGGTCTCGAGGCGTGGTCCCAATTCGGGCACACCATGGGAATTGGCAAGATCATGTCCTATTCGGATGTGATGGGACCATGGTCCGATGGCGTCATTGCCGAGAATATGGTCATCACCGTTCACCCATGCATCTACGATCCGGAGACGGGTGACCACGGTATGACGAGCGATTGCTACATCGTTAAGAATGGGGAAATGCGTAACCTGGCGCGCAACCCACTCCCGCATACGTTGTTCTGATCTGGATATGTTGCGCCTGCCGGCGGCAGGCGCAACGAGGGTTTCTCGTCTGATGCAGGGTGCTGGCGGCGAGTTCCGCTTGTCACGGACCGAACTGCCAATCTGGTAAGTTGGACAGATGGTCGGCAGGAATTGGCGATGAAGATGCGAGCAGAGGGCATTGCAAGAATTTGGCAAAGCGCACGATGCATCTGTCTCTTGGCAAGGCCTTGGCTTTCAGGTGCGGCTGAATTGCAGGTCCTTTCGTCCAGTGCGGACTGAAAATCTTCTGGACGGGCGAGTGATCGCAGTTCCCGATCGCAACTGGCTTGATCCAATCGTCCCAGCGGAGCTCAAGCCGGAGATCGCAAATTCCCAACACTGTCGGATGCCGAGCGCATTGGCAAGAGAACGAGCCGGGCGTCGATCGAGTGACAAACCGAGATGCGCGATAGGAGGGTGTCGATGACAACATTTCTCGAAGCCCGCGATCTTCTTCTGGCATTGCGAGAGGACTATCAGGGAGCTCGCGCTCAATTTCGCTGGCCCACTCTGGGCAAGTTCAATTGGGCGCTCGACTGGTTCGACGCCGAACTTGCGAGCGGGGAATCGGCGGATCGAGATGCGCTGAAAATCGTTGGTGCAAATGCGGCCAGGCTGACTTTCGCCGAGTTGTCGGAACGCTCCAGCCGGGTGGCAAACGGGCTGCGAAGTCTCGGCGTCGGTCCGGGCGATCGCATCTTGCTGATGCTCGATAATTGCACTCCGCTTTGGGAAATCATGCTTGCTGCGATGAAATTGCGAGCGGTGACGATCCCGGCAACCACGTTACTGACCCAGAGTGATCTCGCTTCGCGCATCGAACTCGCCGAAGCCCGGTTCTGGGTGACGACAAGCGAGCTCGCCCGGAATTACGACACTACTGACCTGGATATCACGCGTATTGTCGTCGGTGACAAACTGCCCGGAGCGGTTCCATACCAAGACCTTCTCCTGGCGCCAGGCGACTTCACGCCGCAGGGTGATACAAACGCTGACGACCCGATGCTGCTTTATTTCACATCAGGGACCACGGCGAGCCCGAAACTGGTCGTACATAGCCACCGCAGCTACGGGGTGGGCAGCCTGTCGACGATGTACTGGCTCGGGTTGCAGCCCGGAGATGTCCACCTGAATGTGTCCTCGCCCGGATGGGCCAAGCATGCCTGGAGTTGCCTTTTCGCGCCCTGGAATGCCGGCAGTACCGTCTTCATAGCGAATTTCGGCCGATTCAACGCGCGCGCAATGCTCGACACACTGGTCGAAAACAATGTGACATCCCTGTGCGCGCCACCCACGGTGTGGCGCATGTTGATCCAGGAAAATCTCGGCCAGTGGTCGACCAGGTTGCGAAGCGCGTGCGGAGCGGGCGAGCCGCTCAATCCCGAAGTCATACAATCCGTGCAAAGCGCGTGGGGGCTGACTATCCGCGACGGCTACGGACAGACAGAGACGACCGCGCAACTGGCCAATACGCCAGGCCAGACTGTTACACCGGGATCCGTGGGACGTCCGCTGCCGGGCTATGACCTCGTGCTGCTCGATGACGATGACAATCCGGTCGAAGAAGGGGAAATTGCGCTTCGGCTGAGTAATCGGCCCGCGGGCCTGATGTGCGGCTATCAGGTTGAGAAGGGAGCAGTGGCGCCGATCGAAGGTGATTTCTACCGCACCGGCGATGTGGCGAAACGCGATGCGGACGGCCTATTCACTTATATTGGCCGCGCTGACGACGTGTTCAAGGCTTCGGATTACCGCATCAGCCCATTCGAACTCGAGAGTGCGCTGATTGAGCACGATGCCATTGTCGAGACCGCCGTTGTGCCCGTGCCGGATCCGGTCCGATTGGCCATACCCAAGGCATATATTTCGCTGGCTCCGGGTCGTGAGCCGTCGCGCGAAACCGCGCTGGCCATATTCCGGTTTATTCAGACTGCCATGGCGCCGTACAAGCGGGTCAGACGGATCGAGTTCAGCGAACTGCCAAAGACGATCTCTGGAAAGATACGACGGGTCGAATTGCGGCGTGCGGAGGAACAGCGGGCCAGCAATGGCGAACGGGGGCCGCAAGAATATCGCGAAGAGGAATTTCCGGAGATCCGGGATAGTAAGAAAAAATAGTCCAAATCTAATTAAAGATCGGGACTTTCTATTGCTATTAATAGTATATCCTGAGAGTTATTGTTGACTAGATCGTAAAACTCATATTTTTTGACATGATATCCATAGGTAAATCGAATTATATCAAGAATTTCCGACAGATAAGTGGGATCGAGCTTACCGCGTCGGCAGAGTGAGGCAGGAATGGATTTCTCCGATTCCCATGAAGAGGCAGCGTTTCGCGTCGAAGTGCGAGACTGGCTTGCGCGCAATGCCGCAGAGTACGCTGCTCCTCCCAAAATGCCGTGGCCGGATGAGGAACGGATAGCGCGCGGCAAGGCCTGGCAGCATACCAAGGCGGACGCCGGATATGCCTGCCTGCTGTGGCCCAAATGGCTGGGTGGGCGCGAAGCGACCCAAATGGAAGCGGTCATCTTCGCACAAGAAGAAGATCGGTACTTCTACCCTTACAGTGCCGCAACGCGCATTGGGCAAAATCAGGCACTGCCGACAATCATCAACCATGGCACGCGCGAACAGGCAATGCGATTTGCCGAGAGGACGCGCTGCGGCGAATGGACATGGTGCCAACTGTTTTCGGAACCTCATGCCGGATCCGATGTCGCCTCTGCCCGGACAAGGGCAGTTCGCGAAGGCGATCACTGGATCGTCAACGGACAGAAGACCTGGACGAGTGAAGCGCAATTCGTGGACTGGGGAATCCTGGTGGCGCGGACCGATCCGGATGCACCCAAGCATAAGGGGCTGACGTTCTTTGTCGTCGACATGAAAAGCCCCGGGATCGACATCAGGCCGATTGATCAGATCAATGGCGAGGAAAATTTCTGCGAAGTGTTTTTCAAAGATGTGGTTGTTCCCGACGAAAATCGCATCGGTGACGAGGGCGAGGGGTGGGCCTGCATAATCACCACCCTGGGCAGGGAGAAATCGATACACGGCGGGAATCTTCAGGGCTACGCTGGAGAATTGCTGAAGCGGGCGCGCAAGGCTGATGATCGAGACCCCGGCGCGGGTATTTCAAGCGCCGCTGTTCGGGAAAAGATCGCTCGCTTCCATGTTCGCGAGTTGGGTCTCAGATACTTCCAGTTCCGCCTGCTCTCGGCGATATCTTCCGGCCACGAGCCCGGTCCGGAAGTGGCGGTGACCAAACTGGTGTCCGCCAGCCTCCTGCAGCAGTCTCGTTCGATGGCAATGGATTTGGGCGGGCTGGACGAACTCTTTCTGGATGAGGACAATCCGGCCGAGCGGCGCGAGTTGTACCAGGACTACCTGTGGAGCGGCGCCTTGCGCATTGCGGGCGGCGCGGACGAGGTATTGCGCAATCAGATTTCGGAACGCGTACTTGGAATGCCGAAGAAATAGCTGGGCATCGACCGAAGCCACGAGCGCGATGCTCCCGTGCTTTCGGATTGGCGCGCCACAATTTGCTGGTTGTGAGGATCGCTTGAGGAGAAACTAGGTGTCGGAAACAACCGGCCTGCAGAAGCTGACGGTCGTCAATTTGGGCCTGGGCATGGCGCCTGCGCTCGTGTGCAAACTGATGGCGGAAATGGGGGCGACGACTTACAGCGTTGCGCTCGAAGACGATCCGTTCATTGAAATCTATCCGGCCTGTGGCGCATGGCGGGCAAATGACCGTCTTGTCCGGCGTGAGGACCTGAATGCTCTGCTGGCGAACGCGGATTTGGCTATCATCGGCGGGGAATCCTATCCCGGCCTCGACTGGAACTTCGCCGCCGAGGACCTTGCCGCCGCAAATCCGCAACTGGTGATACTTGAAATCGGTGGCCTGGCGCACGGGAACAGTGCCGATATTCCGGCAGTTGAAATTCTTCTACAGGCACAAACGGGCCTAGTTTACGAGATCGACAACGATCGGCCCACAGCGTTTGCAATGCTGCTCGGTACTTATGGCGCCGCGGTACAGGGACTCGTCGGTGCGTTGGCGGCCTTGGTAAAACGGGCGGGCAGTCGACGCGGTGAGATTGTCTATACGTCACTTGAGCAGGGCATACTCATGCACCTGCAAAACCAGTACATGTCGGCGGAACACGGCGATGCGCAGTTCGATCGCACTGTCCCACCCGGCGTCCGATCGCCGATCATCGCCTGTGCCAATGATGAGTATATCACCATCGCGCCAACACCGGGCACGGTCCAGCTCCTCTATGACGTCTTGGGCATCAAGGAAGATCCGGTCCTGAGATGGGGCATGAGCTACTTCGGGGATATCGATCTATACGAACAGTATAGCAAGCGGCGTAACCGAGACGAGTTGCTGAACGCGCTGTGGTCAAACAAGCTGGCTGCAGATGCCGTCCTTACTCCCGAGCAATTGTGGCGTGAGCCGCAGACTGTCTGCAACGGCATAGTTGCCACGACTCATGACGGTCGAAAATATGTCGGCGAGACCCTCGCGGTAACGCGTTCATCGACCGAGGCTGCGGGCGAAGGGCCTGGCACCGACAAGAAGCTTCCCGACAATGGCCCCCTGACCGGCTTGCGAGTAATCGACTTCGGCCATTTCGTCGCCGGACCTTATGCTGGCGAACTGCTGTGCCAATTGGGGGCCGATGTAATCAAGATTGAACCGCATAGCGGAGATGCGATCCGTCTCAACAGCGAGCGCCACATTCTTGTGTCCAACGCCGGCAAGCGCAGTCTAGCCATCGATCTCAAGAAGCCAGCGGGCTTGGCCGTGGTCCGCGACCTTTGCCGTACGGCCGACGTCATGCTGCACAATTTCCGTCACGGCGTCGCTGCGCGGATGGGCCTCGACCCGCACAGTCTCCAGGCGCTGAATCCCCGGATCGTCACACTGGAGCTATCCGCATTCGGGACGGTCGGGCCAAAGGCGGCAACGGCCGGATTCGACCCGATCATGCAAGGCTATTGCGGACATGGATGGAGAGCTGGAGGCGACGGCAATCCGCCACTCTGGTATCGCCTCAATCCAATCGATTATACCGCGGGGGCCCTTGGCGCGATCGGCATTCTTGCGGCCTTGGTCGATGAGCGGCTGGGCGGCTCCGGCGCCCATGAAGTGCAGACCGACCTCCTGAAGACCGGCATGTTCCTGCAATCTGAATTGCTACAGAAACCCGACGGCGGGTTTGAAGGCGCCCTGCGGTTGAATTGCGATCGAACCGGGTTTCATCCGTCGGAATGCCTCTATGAAACGGCCGATGGCTGGATCGCCTTGGCCGTGCGCGGCGAGGAGATGGCTTCCCGGCTTGCGGAATTTCTCGATGTCGAACTCGGACCTCGTGCGCAATGGTCGGAATCGCAGCGCAAGCTCATCGGCGATCGCCTTAGTCAAATGGGGTCGGACGCTGCGCTCGCCGGGCTGCGCAAGGCCGATATCTGGGCCGCGCCCTGTACGCAGGATGGCTGGGCTCGTTTGCTTGGGGGGGAAGGCAAGGATCCTTCGGGCATGCTCAAGCGAATTGACCACCCACGCTATGGGCAAATAGCCATGGTGGGCGAGCTCGTGAGTTTTGCGCACGCCGCTAGGCGTGCGGGTGTCCGTGAGCACGCACCGGTCATCGGCGAGGATAGCGCGGTCATCCTACAGGACCTTGGTTACGACGAGGCCAAGGTGCGTTCCTTATTCGACGAAGACGTAGTCCGAGCGAGCACGTCGTGAATGTGCAAGGTGGATGCGAAGCACCGGGCGCCAAGTGTTTTGTGGCGAGGTATCGAGAGTAGGAAGGGCGACATGGGACCATTGAAGGGCATGAAGGTCGTAGAGCTCGCAGGGATTGGACCAGGCCCCTTCTGTGGCATGCTTCTGGCCGATCTCGGAGCGGATGTCGTTCGTATCGATCGCAAGTCCGGCAGCACCGCACCCTTCGCCGTGGACTCGACCAAAGACATCCTCAATCGGGGGCGCCGGTCTGTCGCCTTGGATCTGAAGAATCCTGCTGCGGTAAAGATAGTGCTGTCGCTGGTCGAACGCGCCGATGTTTTCATTGAAGGATTTCGGCCGGGCGTGACCGAGCGGATGGGGCTGGGTCCCGACACTTGCCTGCAGCGCAATTCACGATTGGTCTATGGGCGTATGACCGGTTGGGGCCAGGACGGACCACTGGCGCACACCGCAGGACACGACATCAACTATATCGCGGTGGCGGGCGCGCTGGGACTTATCGGGCGGGCGGGTGAGCGGCCGCTGGCGCCGCTCAACCTCGTCGGCGACATGGGCGGTGGCGGTCTGCTTCTGGCTTTCGGTATTGTTTGCGCCGTGCTGGAAGCGCGCAGCTCGGGCAAGGGGCAGATCGTCGATGCGGCGATGGTGGACGGCGCGGCAATTCAGTTGTCCGCAGTCCTGATGGCCCATGCCATGGGAGTGCATACCAATCCTCGCGGCATGAATATGGGTGACAGCGGCTCGCACTTTTATGAGGTCTATGAAACCTCCGACGGCAAGTTCCTCGCGGTGGGGGCGATCGAACCGCAATTCTATGCTGCGCTTTGTGAGGGGGCTGAGCTCGATCCGGATGTTTTTGGAGCCCAGATGGACGCGCAGGAGTGGCCGACGCTCAAGAAGCGACTTGCGGAGGTATTCAAGAGCAGGACGCGGGCGGAATGGACCGCAATCTTCGATGGTACGGACGCCTGCGTTTCACCCGTCCTCGCGCTCGAGGAGGTCTCCTCCCATCCGCACATCAAGGCCCGGGGAACATATATCGATAACGATGTGCTCCAACCGGCGCCAGCTCCGCGCTTCAGCCGCACGCCGGGCGCTATTGCGGGCCCGCCGCCGATTCCGGGGCAGCATTCGCGCGAAGTGCTCGAAAGTTGGGGAGTTGCCCCCGGTGATGTTGACCGTCTCATCGAGCAGGGCGTGATTTCCTGAGGTCTGGAATGGATGCGCGCCTGCAGCTTTCGCCCACGTTCGATCGGACAAAGTCTGTCGCAGTTTCGCGATATTTTAGAGCCTGTCTTGATGAGGTGGAAGCATCGTCATCGCGTCTGGAAGCCCGCTGGCCAGGAGCGGCGTGCAGCACGGGCTGGTTGCCCGTGCCAACTACGCGACGCCGCCAGCGGGCTTCCAGACGCGACCCCGCAGGGGCGGGCCGATTTTGGCCCAGCGCTGCGTTGCTCGTCGGTCCCTATGCTTGGGCATGGCTCCCTCCTCGCGCCTTGCCCTGGGCCAAAATCGGTTCCGTGCCGACGCTTCCGCCTCATCAGGACAGGCTCTAGATGTTTGGTCCCGGAGTTTGATGGTGTGGGTTTGAAGTGAACCGCTGGGGCTCCTTTGTCCAGCATTTGCAGATGTATTCGTAGGGAGTGAGGCCTTTGAGGGTCTTGAGCCGCTTGGCGAAGTTGTAGGCTGCCACGAAGTTGGCGAGGTGATCGCGTAACTGGTCGTGGGTCTCGTAGTAGAAGCGCTTAACGGTTGCTTCCTTGATCGTCCGGTTCATCCGTTCGACCTGGCCATTGGTCCAGGGATGCTTGTGCGGATTCCGACGATCGCGCGCATGTATTCCGATCTGATGCCGCGCAGCGTTCCGATTTGATCGCGCGCAGTTGGAGCACCTGATCGTCGGGTAAAGATGTCATGTTGCTAGTGGCCGGGTCAAGCT
>Ga0065721_10002819_pt1 | contig 10408 bp, 10 predicted proteins | sample Mesricmetagenome_FD_59108 | JGI IMG/M metagenome (GOLD analysis project Ga0065721, IMG submission 59108) | Mesophilic microbial community from rice straw/compost enrichment Sample: eDNA_1 v2 (version 2) | ecosystem: Engineered > Solid waste > Grass > Composting > Bioreactor | place: USA: Davis... | reverse complement strand
GATCGACGCCCACTCCTGGCCGGCGTTCGTCGTGAACGGCGCGCCGTCGACGTCGGTCCAGTCGCTCGGGACGGTCACGGTGAGCACGCCCAGGTCGTCGAGGAGGGCGGTGAAGTTGCTGTCGACCGGGTCGACGGGGTCGATCGGGTCTCCTGTCTCGATCGGGATGGGCGTCTCGCCGCCGATCGTGCCGAAGTCGGGTTCCGCCGGCTTGGTCTCGACCGGGATGGCCGGACCGGCGTTGAAGCAGCCGCTGAGCAGGGCGGCGGCGGCTCCGGCGACGAGCGTCGCGCGGAGCAGGGTGGTGGTGCGGGACACAGAGGCCTCCAGGGCTTGCTGAGGGTGATTCGGAAAATGAACGTGCTCACATTAGCCGCGCCGGATCCCGCCGCAAGCGGTGGAGTGCAGTCGTTGCAATCCTGTTGCAATCGACCTCGCCGCGCGCGGTCGACGCACGGTGCTAACCTGATCCCGTGCGTTTCGGCCTGCTCCTTCTTAGCCGCCGCGACGGGGTCTAGCTCAGAGCCTCCCTCGTCGCGGAGTTCGTCGTCGGCTCGATCCGAAACTCTCGACCAGGAAGCCAGACCCATGAAGAACACGCAGCAGCCCTCCGGGATGCCGTTCCACCGCTACCGCCCGTACGCGGAGCAGTTCCCCACCGATCTCCCCGACCGCACCTGGCCGTCGAAGGTCATCGAGCGCGCGCCNATGTGGTGCGCCGTCGACCTCCGNGACGGCAACCAGGCCCTCATCGACCCGATGAGCCCCGAGCGCAAGCGCATCATGTTCGANCTGCTCGTGAAGATGGGCTACAAGCAGATCGAGGTCGGCTTCCCGTCGGCGAGCCAGACCGACTTCGACTTCGTGCGCCTCCTCATCGAGGAGGGCCTCATCCCCGACGACGTCGTCATCCAGGTGCTCACGCAGGCCCGCGAGGAGCTCATCGCGCGCACCTTCGAGTCGATCAAGGGTGCCAAGCAGGCGATCGTGCACCTCTACAACTCGACGAGCGTGCTCCAGCGCGAGGTGGTCTTCCGCACCGACGTCGAGGGCGTCAAGCAGATCGCCCTCCAGGGCGCCGCGTGGTGCAAGCAGTACGAGGCCACCGTGCCCGGCACGACCGTGTACTACGAGTACAGCCCCGAGTCGTACACGGGCACCGAGCTCCCGGTCGCGCTCGAGGTCTGCAACGCGGTGATCGAGTTCTTCCAGCCGACGCCCGACCGCAAGGTCATCATCAACCTCCCCGCGACGGTCGAGATGGCGACGCCCAACGTCTACGCCGACTCGATCGAGTGGATGTCGCGCCGCCTCGCGCACCGCGAGAACGTCATCCTGTCGCTGCACCCGCACAACGACCGCGGCACGGGCATCGCGGCGGCGGAGCTCGGCTACCAGGCCGGCGCCGACCGCATCGAGGGGTGCCTGTTCGGCAACGGCGAGCGCACCGGCAACGTCGACCTCGTCGCGCTCGGGCTCAACCTGTTCACGCAGGGCATCGACCCCGAGATCGACTTCAGCGACCTCGACGAGATCCGCCGCACCGCCGAGTACTGCAACCAGCTCAAGGTGCACGAGCGCTCGCCGTGGGCCGGCGACCTCGTCTACACGGCCTTCTCCGGCTCCCACCAGGACGCCATCAAGAAGGGCTTCGAGGCGATGGATGTCCGCGCCTCCGAGCTCGGCCGGCCGGTGAGTGAGATCGAGTGGGCGGTTCCCTACCTGCCGATCGACCCGAAGGACGTGGGCCGCGGCTACGAGGCCGTCGTGCGCGTCAACTCGCAGTCGGGCAAGGGCGGCGTCTCCTACCTGCTCAAGGCCGACCACGCCCTCGACCTGCCGCGGCGCCTGCAGATCGAGTTCAGCCAGGTCGTGCAGGCGAAGACGGACGCCGAGGGCGGCGAGGTCACGAGCGACGAGATCTGGGCGATCTTCCAGGACGAGTACCTCCCGGCCGCCGACGCGGACGACAAGTGGGGCCGCTACGAGCTGCTCGGCACGCGCACCGCGAGCGACATGGACGGCTCGGTGCAGCTCGACGTGCGGCTCCGGGTCGACGAGGAGGTCGTGTCGACGACGGCGACGGGCAACGGCCCGATCGCGGCGTTCCTCACGATCCTGGGCGCGCAGGGCCACGACATCCGCCTCTACGACTACGTCGAGCACACCCTCTCGGCGGGCGGCGACGCGCAGGCCGCGGCCTACGTCGAGCTCCAGGTCGACGGCAAGCGCCTGTGGGGCGTCGGCATCGACGGCGACATCTCGACGGCGTCGCTCAAGGCGGTCGTGTCGGCGGTGAACCGATCGGTGCGCGCCGACGCCTCGTCGCGTCAGCTCGCGTCGGTCTGAGTCTCGGCCGAGTCGGGGTGGGCTGAGTCTCAGCCGACCACGAGTCGCACGCGCGGGTCGTCACTGACCGCGCGGGCGGCCTCGAGCTGCTCTTCGGCGACGAGTGTCACGAGCACGCCGTCGGGGGAGAGCCAGTCGTCCAGGCTCCGCGTCACCGCGCGGAGCGGGTCGAGGCCGTCCGCGCCGCCCGCGACCGAGAGGTCGGGTTCGTGCCGGCGGTAGTCGCCCGGGATGTCGTCGAGGCGCGCCGCGGGCACGTGCGGGAGGTAGGCGACGGCGAGGTCGACATGCCCCCGCAGCGCGCGGGGGAGGGCGTTCCACCAGTCGCCGCGATGCACCGCGAACCCGTACGTCGCGGCGTTCCTTACGGCGTAAGCCAGCGCGGTGTCGTCGAGCTCGACCGCGTGGACCGCTGCGGCCGGCACCCACGTCGCAAGAGCCGCCGCGAGGGCGCCGGAGCCGCATCCGAGGTCGACGATGACGCGCGCGTCGGGTCGCACGGAGACGGCGGCGTCGACGAGCACCTCGGCGCGACGGCGCGGCACGAAGACCCCCTCACCGACGGCGAGGTCGAGCCCCGCGAAGACCGCGACGCCGAGCGCGTGCTCGAGCGGGACCCCCGCCGCCCGGGCGGCGACGATCGCGTCGGGATCGGCTCCGCGCCGACGGATCTCGGAGGCCTCCTCCTCGGCGAAGACGCACCCCGCGGCGCGCAGCCGCGCGACGAGGTCGTCGGTCACGCGGCGTCGCCGTCCCGCGGGCGGCGCCGGCGCACGATGCGGGTGAGGCGCGGGAGGCGCTCGATCGGCCGCTGCTCCGGCAGGCTCCAACGGAAGAGCACCGCGAGCACGCGCACGAGGAAGGTGAGCGCGACGCAGACGACCGCGGCGACGCCGATGCCGACCCCGAGGCTGACGAGCACGACGAGGCTCACGGCGCCCGCGAGGGCCGCGACGGCGTAGAGCGATCCGACGTGCATGAGCGCGATCGGCAGGTTGAGGAGCATGTCGCGCAGGATCGAGCCCCCGACCGCGGCGATCGCCCCGACGAACACCGCGGGAACCGAGGGCAGTCCGGCCGCGAGCGCCGCCGTCGTGCCGATCGCGCCGAACAGTCCGAGGGTGAGCGCGTCGAGCACCGTGATGACCTTCGCGAGGCGCGAGAAGATGCGCTCGAGCAGCATCCCGATGAGGGCCATCGCGGTCGCGACGGGCAGGTACCAGTTGCTCTGCAACGCCTTCGGGGTCTCGTTGAGCAGCAGATCGCGGATGAGACCGCCGCCGAACCCGGTCGCGATGCCGATGATGGCGACCCCGAGCAGGTCGAGGCGCCGGTCGCGGAACTGCGCCGCGAACATCGCCCCCTGGAGCGACCCGATGCCGACGGCGAGGAGGTCGGCCCAGAGCGGGATGCTGAACGGCGTCACGGCTCCATTGTGGGCCTCCGGATGCCGTCCCGCCGGGATCGGGCGGCCGCCACTCCGAGGAGCGCGAGCGCGAGCACGGGCTGCCCGACCGTGAGCACGAGCGTCACGGCGGCGACCTCGGGAGTCGCCTCCTCGACGTGGGGCAGGAGCAGATTCCACCCGCCGATGAGCAACGCGGCCGCCGCGAGGACGCCGAGTCCGACCCGGAGCACGGCGGTCACTTCGCCGCCCCCGACGCGAGCCAGGCGTCGAACGTCTGCGTGCCGGCCCCGGGGAGCCCCGCCAGGTGGTGTCCTGCCGCGAACGCCGCGAACGTCCTCCCGGGCAGTCGCAGCGAGAGCACCCGCTTCGGGGCGCGGCCCGCGGCCTGGAGCCGGCGCAGGATGTCGGTCGCGTCGAGGATCTCGGGTCCGCCGAGGTCGGCGACGCGGCCCGCGGGGGCGCCCGTCGCGAGCTCCTCGAGACGCACCGCGACATCCTCGACGCCGACCGGCTGGATCTTCAGCCCGCGAACGAAGAACCGGGTGCCGAGCATCCCGAGCAATTCGCCCGGGAACGAGTGGAACTGCGTCGCCCGCAGGATCGTGAACGGGATGCCCGACGCCGCGATCGCGCGCTCCGTCGCGACCTTGTCGACGTAATAGCCGTACGGGATGCGGTCGACGCCGACGATCGAGAGGAACACCAGGTGCTGCACGCCCGCCGCGCGCGCCGCGGCGAGAAGCCGTTCGGTGTCGCGCAGGTCGGCCCGCCGGTTCGTCGCGAGGTGCACGACGACCTGGGCACCGTCGAGCGCCTCCGCGAGCCCCGCGCCCGTGCGCAGGTCGCCGACGACGTGCCCGTCGCCCGGGCGGCGGCTGAACGCGCGCACGTCGTGGCCCGCAGCCCGCAGCCGCGCGACGAGGGGTCGACCGGGGCCCGAGGTGGCGCCGGTGACGAGGATCGTGGTCATGCTCTCTCCTTCGTAGGGGGTTCCCTAGCTGAGAGCGGCCGGCCCTCCGAAACGTGACAGCTTGTCCGGGTTGCGCACGAGGAGCACCCGCTGGATGCCGTCGGCGCCGATGTCGACGACCCACACCGCGATCGGCTCCCCGTCGCGCTCGCCGAGGAACGCGGGCTCGCCGTTGACGGTGACGACGTGCGTGGTGACGCCCCGCCCGAACTTCTCGAGCACCCCGAGCAGGAACTGCGCCACGGCCGCCGGGCCGCTGATGATCTTGCGCGCCGCCGCGACCTTCCCACCGCCGTCGGAGATCGAGACGACGTCGGCCGCGAGCACCTCCTCGAGCGCCTCGAGGTCGCCGGACTGCGCCGCGACGACGAACGCCGCGAGCAGCCGCGCGCGCTCCGCGGGATCGACGGGGCGGCCGCGCTCGGCGTCGAGGTGCTTCTTCGCGCGCGAATACAACTGCCGCGCGTTCGCCTCGCTCGTCTCGAGCACCTCCGCGACGCGCGAGTGCGGGTAGTCGAAGGCGGCGTGCAGCACGAACGCGGCGCGTTCGGCGGGGGAGAGCCTCTCGAGCAGCAGGAGCGCGGCGAGCGAGAGCGCCTCGGCGCGCTCCGCCCCGAGCGTCGGATCCGCCGTCGTGTCGACGGGCTCGGGCAGCCACGGGCCGACGTAGGACTCGCGTCGGGTGCGTGCACTCGTCAGGGCCGCGATCGCGAGCCGCGTGACGACGGTCGCGAGGTAGGCGCCGGGGTCGGCCACGGCATCCCGGTCGGCGGTGTTCCAGCGCAGCCAGGCGTCCTGCACGACGTCTTCGGCGTCCGCGACGGTGCCGAGCATGCGGTAGGCGATACCGAAGAGCCGCGGGCGCAGCGACTCGAAGACATCCGCATCCACGTTCACATCTTCACAGGCAATCCGCGCGAGACTTACCCCCATGGCCGGGATGACGTATCGCGACGAAGCCGTCGTGCTGCGCACCCACAAGCTCGGCGAGGCCGATCGCATCGTCACGATGCTGAGCCGGCAGCACGGCAAGATCCGCGCCGTCGCGAAGGGCGTGCGGCGCACCGCGTCGCGCTTCGGGGCGCGGCTCGAGCCGTTCATGGTCGCCGACCTGCAGCTCTACAAGGGCCGCTCCCTCGACATCGTGCAACAGGCGGAGTCGATCGGCTCCTACGGGGCCGACATCGCGGGCGACTACCCGCGCTTCACGGCGGCGTCGGCGATGGTCGAGACCGCCGACCGGCTCACCGAGCACGAGGCGGGCCTGCAGCACTACCTCCTGCTCGTCGGGGCGCTGCGCTCCCTCGCGCGCGCCGAGCACTCCCCGGGGCTCACGCTCGACTCCTACCTGCTGCGCGCCCTCTCGATCGCCGGCTGGGCGCCGTCGTTCGTCGACTGCGCCGTCACAGGCGAGGCGGGGCCGCACTCGGCGTTCGTCGTGCAGCTCGGCGGCGTCGTCGCCGACGCGGTCGCCCCGCCCGGGGCCCCGCGCCTCGACCCCGCGACCCTCGCGACCCTCGCCGCCCTGCTCGCGGGCGACTGGGCGACCGCGGAGGCCGCCGACGACCGCACGCGCGCGCAGGCCTCCGGCGTCGTCGCCGCCTACACCCAGTTCCATCTGGAGCGCGGCCTGCGCTCGCTCCCGCACGTCGATCGGACCCCCGCGTGACCGGACTGCCCGCGAGATCCGCGTTCTGCGTCTCGTTCAGCCAAAAAGAGTGCGTACTCGGACGCGAAACGCGGAATGGGGCGGCCGCGTGACCGGGCTGCCCCTCGACTGGACGGGGAAGCGGCCGCCGGAGATGCCCGCCGGCTCGGTGCCGAAGCACGTCGCCGTCGTCATGGACGGCAACGGCCGCTGGGCCAACCAACGCGGCCTGTCGCGCATCGAGGGTCACAAGGCGGGGGAGGCGAGCCTCCTCGACGTCGTCGCGGGCGCCATCCAGATCGGCGTGACCCACCTCTCGGCCTACGCCTTCAGCACCGAGAACTGGCGCCGCAGCCCCGACGAGGTGCGCTTCCTCATGGGCTTCAACCGCGACGTCATCCGCCGCCGCCGCGACCAGCTGCACGAGTGGGGCGTGCGCGTGAAGTGGGCGGGCCGACGCCCGCGGCTGTGGCGCAGCGTCGTCGACGAGCTCGAGGTCGCCGAGGAGCTCACGAAGCACAACACGGGCCTCACCCTCACCATGTGCGTGAACTACGGCGGCCGGGTGGAGATCCAGGATGCCGTGCGCGCGGTCGCGCGGGACGTCGCCGCGGGGCGGCTGCATCCCGACCGCATCACCGAGAAGACGATCGCGAAGCACCTCTACGTGCCCGACCTGCCGGACGTGGACCTCTTCCTGCGCTCGTCGGGGGAGCAGCGCACGAGCAACTTCCTGCTCTGGCAGTCCGCCTACGCCGAGATGGTGTTCCTCGACACGCTGTGGCCGGACTTCACGCGCGAGGACCTGTGGCGCGGCATCCAGATCTACGCGAACCGCTCGCGTCGGTTCGGCGGCGCCGTCGACGCTCCCCAGGCCTGAACGCCGCCCAGGCCTGGACGCCCCTCAGACCGGAACGCGCTCGGCCTCGACCCCCTCGGCCCGAACCCGCCTCCGGTCGCGCGCGTCGAGGATCGTCGCGACGAGCCAGAGCACGAAGGCGACCGCGCACGCCGCGGCGAAGCCCAGCACCCAGGTGAGGAGCGTGCCGGTCAGTTCCGTCCACGCCCCGGGGAGGGGCAGGAGCACGACCACGAACGAGAACAGCGCGATCAGGAACACGGGGAACCACACGAGCTTGCGCCATGCCCAGAGGGGCGCGCCCGGGAGGCCGCGCAGCGGCAGGAGCGCGATCGGCAGGGCCGAGATGCCGCCGAGCGTCGTCGCGGCGAGGAACTCGCGCACGACGACGAGGCCGGGGTCGCTCGCCTCGAGCGCGCTGTAGAGGAACCACGCGCCGACGCCGACGCCGTAGGCCCAACCGAGGGTGATGAGGGCGACCCGCGCCGAGTGCGCGACCGTGGAGATGCCGACGAAGGCGACCCCCGCGACGAGGCCGAACACGATCGCGGGCTCGAAGCCGGAGACGCGCGCGACGATCACCGCGCCGACGACCACGACGAGGCTCAGCGGCGAGAAGTCGAACGACGGCACGGCGTCGCGTTTGACGAGCCGCACGAGCAGGATCGCGGCCGTCCAGCCGACGAGGACGTCGAGCGCGAAGGCCGCGGCGATCGAGAGGGCGACCCGCAACGCAGCCACGTCGAAGCCGAAGTGGGGGTCGGCGAAAGCGCTGATCACGGCGGCGGCTCCGACGCCGCTCGCCGCCCACGCCCAGCCCCGAAGACCCGTACGGCCGGTCTCCTCGCTCAGGCCGCGGCGGCGGCGCCACGCGGATTGCACGCGACCGACGAGGCGGTCGACGGCCGAGCTCGCCCACGCCGACGGGATGACGACGAGGATGCCGAGGACGAGGGTGCTCCCGCCGGCCCAGGCGAGGTTGACGGGCGTGAACACGTCGGCGAAGGTCGCGATCTGCGAGAACTCCGTGGGGGTCGCGAAGGCGCGGTCGCCGCCCGGGGGGAGCGCGACGTCGTTGCGGCCGCCGGGGGTGAACTCGCCGGCCGCGTCGGCGAGCGCCTCCTCGGCCGTCGCGGGCTCGCACGAGGCGTCGATGAGGCAGGGGCGGCCGCGGTCGAGCGTGAAGTCGAAGGTCGTGCGCTCCGCGGGGAGGGTGAGGCCGTCGGCGAACCCGGGGCATGACCCGACGTCGCGCGCGATGATCTCGTAGTACCCCGTGAACGTCGTGCCCGCGAGCACGAGCTCGCCGCCGTATCCGCGATGGTCGCCGCTGTTCGAGCAGTCGAGGGGGCCTTCGGGGACGTCGACGATCGCGACACCGTCGACGAACACGAGGTCGCCGACTTCGGGGTACCAGGGCAGCGTGCACACGCCGTCGGCGCACGTGACGTCGACGGTCCCCGCCTCGGTTCTCGACCCGTAGTCCACGGTGCCGGTGTACGTGAGTACCCCGGAATCGAGCGCGTCGTCGAGGGGCGCGGCGGTGGCGGATGCCGGGGCGAGCAAGAGGAGGGGGAGGGTCGCGAGGGCGACCCCGAGGAGACGGCGCACACGGGCTCCAGAAGATCGGGTTGGCGAGAACCTAGCAGTGCTCATCTCTGTGGGCCGCGACTCCCCGGGTGGCCTCTTGGCGTGCGCGGCGGGCGGGCGGGAGGCTGGGAGGATGACCGGGCACAGCGCCGCACTCCGTTCCGCCATCGCCGAGTTCCGGAATCCCCGGGGTTACGTCGCCGTCGCCTCGACGGGACTCCCTCCCGACCGGGCCGTCGCGGCGCTCCGCGCCGACCTCGACACGTGGGTGGCCGCCGAACGCGACTCGGCGTCCTACGACGCGGTCATCGCCCGGACGCGTGCCTCCTATGCGCGGCTCGTCGGGGTGCCGGTCGACCGCGTCGCGATCGGCTCGCAGACGTCGGTGCTCACCTCCCTTGTCGCTGCGGCCGTGCCGGAGGGTGCGGAGGTGCTGCTGCCCGACGGCGACTTCGCCTCGATCGAGTTCCCGTTCCTCACCCGCCCCGGCATCCGCCCGCGCGTCGTGCCTCTCGCGGCGCTCGCCGACGCGATCACCGAGGAGACCTGGCTCGTCGCGTTCTCGCACGTGCAGTCGGCGACGGGCGTCGTCGCCGACCTCGACGCGATCGCGGAGGCCGCGGCCCGGGCGGGGGCGTACACGGTGTGCGACGTGACGCAGGCCGCGGGGGTCGCGCCGGTCGACGCCCGTCGCTTCGACGTCACCGTCTGCCACGCCCACAAGTGGCTGTGCTCGCCGCCGGGCGCCGCCTTCCTCACGCTGAGCCCGCGCTTCGACGCGTTGCTCACGCCGATCCACGCGGGCTGGTACGCGGGCGACGACCCGTGGACCAACACCTACGGGCCGACGATGAACCTCGCGCCCGACGCGCGCCGGTTCGACGTGTCGCCGGCCTGGCACGCGTGGGTCGGCGCGGAGCACTCGATCGCGCTCTTCGCCAGCCTCGACATCGCGGAGGTGTGGGCTTGGACGAGCTCGCTCGGCGACGCCCTGTGCGACGCGATCGGCATCCCGCAGCAGCACCAGCCGATCGTCAGTTGGCCCGACGCGTCGGGCGACGACCTGCGCCGCCTCGCCGACGCGGGCATCAGGGTCTCGGGGCGCGCGGGTCGCCTGCGGGCGTCGTTCCACCTCTGGAACGACCTCTCCGACGTCGAGGCGATCGCGCGGATCGTGCGCTGACGGGTGGCCGGTAGGCTGGCGGGGACATGGCAGCCACAGCACTCGACTCGATCATCTCGCTCGCGAAGCGTCGCGGATTCGTCTTCCAGTCCGGCGAGATCTACGGCGGTTCCCGCTCCGCGTGGGACTACGGTCCGCTCGGCACCGCGCTCAAGGAGAACATCAAGCGCGAGTGGTGGAAGTTCATGGTGCAGACGCGCGACGACATCGTCGGCATCGACTCCTCCGTCATCCTGCCCAAGCGCGTCTGGGAGGCCTCCGGCCACGTCGCGGTCTTCTCCGACCCGCTCGTGGAGTGCCTGCACTGCCACAAGCGCTACCGCGAGGACCACCTCCTCGAGGAGTTCGAGGAGAAGAAGGGCCGCGCCCCCGAGAACGGCATGGCCGACATCGTGTGCGCC
>Ga0065721_10007813_pt1 | contig 10410 bp, 7 predicted proteins | sample Mesricmetagenome_FD_59108 | JGI IMG/M metagenome (GOLD analysis project Ga0065721, IMG submission 59108) | Mesophilic microbial community from rice straw/compost enrichment Sample: eDNA_1 v2 (version 2) | ecosystem: Engineered > Solid waste > Grass > Composting > Bioreactor | place: USA: Davis... | reverse complement strand
GCAGCAATGGCAAAGCGAACGCAGCCGTCTTGCCCGAGCCCGTGTGAGCGCAAGCCCAAACGTCCCGCCCGGTCAGAACGCCAGGAATCACCGCGTTCTGAATGGGAGTGGGCGCGGCGTAGTTGCTCTCTGCGACGGCGCGAACGAGCGGCGCGGACAGCCCGAGCGAGGCAAAGGTCATGTGGTGAGTTGGGAGGGGTCGGTCATGCCGCCATGATCGCACGTACGCCGTGCGGCGTGCAGACCACGCTCCGAAATCACGCGCTTGGACGGCTCGCGTACCACGCGATCGTGGCGAACAGACCCGCCAATCCGATCATCGTCAAATCGACTCCGGCATAGATCCACAGGCCTTGCCCAAGCGAGTTGCCAAGGTGGGCCTCCGTGGTCATCGCGCTCACGATCGGTATCGCTGCGAACGAGATCGCAGCGATAGCAAACTGCGTCGACCACGCCCGACGCGCACCTTGCACGCCAGCTGCGACGAAGCTCAGCGCCCACGCAATGAAGAAGCAGCGGACCTCCCACTCGGCCCGGCTCGCCAGATCGGCCGCGAGCAGTCGGTTTGCCAGAAAGTACGCCGCGACACCCAGCCAGATGCCAGCGATCGCGCCGACGTTGAGCACCTGAATCACTCGATAACCCTGCTGCCAGAGTCGCGAATCGCCGCTGGCGGGCACGCGCTTGCGCGACCACAAGATCAGACCGGTGGCAACCATCGCCGCGCCCATCAGTCCGCAGAAGGCGAACATCCAACGCGAATCGCCGGAGGCGAAACGTGCAAGGTGAAGTCCCTTGAGCACACCGTAGGTGCGCAACGCAGGCGGCTCCTGCGGGGTGTAAGCAAGCAGCTGACCCGTTGCGCCATCGAACGTCATCGTCTGCGTGTTCGCCGAGATACGCCCGGTGTCGCTGCGTCGCATGTGGATGCGAGCGCCCGCGTAGCCCGGATGTTCGATACTGAGGCTGGCGGGCGACGCGCCGTTCCAGTGACGGCTGGCCTCCAGCAACAACGGTTCGATCGCGGTGAGCTCGGCCCGAAGCCCGGCGCGCTCGGCGGCAGCCGAGCCAGGCATCAGATAAGTGAGGAACTCGCCTGGATTGTACCCGTACCTGGCATCGACTCCGGCCGGCATGTACATCAGCATCAACGTGACCAGTCCCGTGTACGTGATCATCACGTGGAAAGGCAAAGCGAGCACGCCTGCGACGTTGTGCCCTTCGCGCCAGGCACGCGCGTCCCGGCCGGGACGGAACGTGAACAGCTTCTGGAGAATCTTTCGGTGAGTGATCAGGCCGCTCAGGATGGCGACGAGCATGACCATCGCGCACGCTCCCACCAGCCAGCGGCCCCACTGTGGCTCGAGGCTCAGCTCCGAGTGAAATCTCTGGAAGAATTCACCGCCTCGGGTCTGGCGACCATGGAGGACATCACCGGTCGCCGGATCCAGCTCGATACTTTCGAACCGGCGCAGCAGATTGCTGGGCTTGCCGGGCTCTGGAATGCGGGTCCAGCCCAGTCGCAGCGTCGGTCGGCGAGGCTCTGGAGCATCGATGAGCCAGCGAGGTGAATGAGGAGCGCGTTCCTCGAGGATCTGCAGCCCGCGCGCGATAGCGTCCGGATCCATACGCGCGGCGCTCAACTCCGGCCGCATCCAGTGCGAAAGCTCCTCGCGAAAGTAACTGAGCGTGCCGGTCACGAAGACCGCGTACAAGATCCAACCGACGGTGACGCCGGCCCAGCCGTGCAACCACGCCATCGACTGGCGAAACTTGGGCTTCAATCCGGCGTCACTCCATCGATGCCCAGAGCGCGACTTTCAGGACTGCGATGGCCGCAACCAGGTACAGCCACATCGACCACGCATTGCGCGCGGCGAATACGCTCAAAACGATGGCCGCGTAGATCGCAAACGACAGCATGGTCGCGGTCAGAACCGCCTCCGCAGGCTCCATCGGCAACAGCAGGGCCAGCAAGGCAACCAGCGACGACGTGAGCAGATAGCCGCCGACGACTGCAGCGACCAGGCGCCCGCCTGTGGAAACGCGATGGATCAGGGTGGGCCGAGACATTCTTTTCGGTGATCACGCTCGGTGCTCGTATGCCCGCAGCATACGACGGCCCGTCAAGCGGGAACAGGCACAGATCGCCACCGAATTTGCGACGCGTTGATGCTACAACCGGGCGAGAACGCGGGCGATCAGACCGTCGCAACGTCCGCCGCCGAACTCGAACACGTCGCGCTCGGCCAGATCGATTTCCTGTGCCAGCGCCTCACGCAGCAGACTGCGCGCGCGGAAATGACGGCTCCGCACGGTTTCCTCGGGAATATCGAGGATCTGTGCGGTGTCCTGAACGCTGAGCTCTTCGACGGCACGCAGTACGAACACGACCCGGAACGGCTCGGGCAGCTCATCGAGCTTGTGCTCCAGCAGGTCTCGCAGCTGCGCACGACCGATCGCCTGGTCCGGCAGCTCCGAATCCCGGGCGGCCACGCTATCGACGTCGGGTCTGTTGGTTGAGCTGACCATGGGAATCACGTTCTCGCGGCGGTGGTGACGACGCAGGCGGCCCGAGCATTCGTTGAGGACGAGACGCGACAGCCAGGTCGACAGCGCCGCATCACCGCGGAACTGCCGCAACGATTGATATGCTGCCAGATACACTTCCTGCAGCACATCGTCCGCTTCGGCCGGGTCTTTGAGAACCGCCCTCGCCAGTCGATAGAGCCGACGGTTATAGCGGCGCATCAGCCCCGCGAACGCGACGTGATCGCCTGCCGCGACACGATGCGCAATCGCAATGTCGTCCTCATCGGTGGGTAGTGACGATGCGATCTCGGGCGTCATTGGACGATCAGCGTCCCCTTCATGGTTGGATGGTACGTGCACGTATAAGTGTAGCGCCCCGGCGCGGCGGCGACGTACGTCCAGGATTTTCCGACCGGGATGTCCCCCGAATCGAATGCTTTCCCGTCCTCGGTGACCGTGTGCGGAAACAGATCCTTGTTGACCCAGACGACACGATCGCCGCGCCTGACCGACAGCTCATCGGGACCAAACTGCATGCTTTCGATACTCACGGTATGGGTCGCCGGCTCTGCGGACGAGGCGCGCTCGGTGAGCGTCATCACGGCCAGGAGCGAACCGACCGTCACCGCCAGCATCCGCCGGCGGCGATCGAGGTGAATGAGGTCTGCGCGCTCAGCCACTGGTCCTGCCCAAGGAAGCCTGCAACTGCTTCGCATGTTCCAGATGCGCGACGAATGCCGGACGCACCTTGACCAGCAGCGCCTTCAGCTCCGCATTCTGAGCGCTGGGAATCAGCGTTTTGTCCATCGCGTCCAGCACCGCCTGGTGATAAGCGACTTCGTGATCGACATACGCTTTATCGAACGCCGCGCCGCTCAGCTTCTTCAGCGCCGCGAGGTTTTCATCACCGCCCTTCTGCAGGCTCTTGCTGGTGTCGTTCGGCTGCGGCGTCACGTGAAGTTTCGTGACGAGCGCCTCCGCCGATTGGTTTACGCCGCTGTGGTCCGTGACCATGCGCTGCCCGAAGTCTCTGACCTCCTGGGAATGAGCGCGGGATTGGGCCAGCTTGCCGGCGTCGATATCGATCTGGTTGGCAGTGACGACGATGTGGGCGATCTGCGCATCGCTGGGGCCGGCACTCGCTGCGCCAGCGTCGACGGCAACGAGCGCGAGCGCCGCTGCGAAGGCGGTAAGCCAGGTGTTCATGGGTCGCTCCTGATTTGAGGGATCCTGCGTGATATTCGATGTCACGAGTCCGCGCCCCGTTCCCGCCAGGCTAGGGTTGTCGCCCGAATCTCCTGCGCGGCCTGGCCGTCTTCTTGGGCTCGGATGCGGTGGGCTCGCCTGCCGCGACGGCAGCGGATGTGGTCGCAGGCACGAACGGCCGGCCCGTCATTTCCTGAAGTTCTTCGACCAGCGACTTCGCGGGTGTTTCCTCGACCGGTGCGACACTCACCTGCTCCGGATCCAGCGGCGCGATGCCAAGCTCTGCGAGCCGATCGAACACGCGACGCAGCGCCGCGTCCGGATCCCGATAGAACGCACTGCCACGGATGCGAACGAACTGCCACCCCAGGCGTTCGAGCACGGCCTGGCGCGCAATGTCCTCACTGAGGCTCTCGGGCGTGCGATACCGGTCGCCGTCACACTCCACCGCCAGTCGCTTGCCATCGTTCTCGATGACCATGTCGATGCGGAAGTGACCGATGCTCATCTGCTGTTGCACGCGGAAGCCCGCGGCCGTCAGACGCTTCGCCACTTCGCGTTCGAGCGGCGACTCAGGTTCCAGGCGATCCCGCTCGGCCCCTGGCGCGGACAGATTCGGCTGTTGTGCGTGCTGAAGTAACTGGAAGCGCAAGTCGTCGGTCTTCAAGTCGCGATCCGCATCGAACGAATACACGACCCATAGCTGGTCGCGCGCCCGGCTCGCGGCAACGTTGTAACGTTTCTTGACCAGTTCATACACACCTTCTCGCACGGTACGCAGCGCCGCTTCTTCCGGCGTGCTATCCACGAGCGACAACAGGATGATGTCGCGCTCGTCGCCCTGAAACTCGGCCGAGATGCCGGCGAGGATGCGCCGCTTCTCCAGCTCCACGCTGTCGATCCGCTTGTGAAGCAGCGACTGGATCAGCAGCGCCTGCTCCTCTTTCACCATCGAGATCACGCCGATGGTCTTGCCTTCATAGGCCGGATGGCGCGTCATCGCCTTGATCAGCGCCACGATCGCCTCGGCCTCTGTCGGGTTCACGTCACCTTGCCGCACGCCATCCACCGGATATGGAACGCACGCGGGTTTGATGTGTGTCGAGTTTGCCGCCCGCAGCGGCAGGATCTTGCCGTCATAGGACAGCCGGTTGCTGAACGCAATGATCTCCGGCACCGAGCGGAAATGCTCGATCAAGCGCACCGCATCCCCAAACGCCTGCCGCCCGATGTCGTAGATGGAGGACATGGCATCGAACAGATGCGCGTTCGGGAAGTCATGCAGCATGGACTTGCGCAGATTCTCCAGCGCGGTCTGCTCCTTGCCCACGCCCAGCGGCGTCACCTGCTCGTGATCGCCGACGATCACGACCTGCCGCGCCATGTACAGCGGAATGAGCGCATTGAGATCCGCCTGGCTGGCCTCGTCGACGATCACCAGATCGAAGCGCGTGGCCCGCGGATCGAAGGTCTCGGCGACCATGGAGATGGGCATGATCCACACCGGCACTGCTTCGACCGAATGTTTCATCAGCTTGCGAGCTTCGGTGAGCAAGGTCTGCCGACGCTCGGGGTGCCGTGTCGACATCAAGCGCTTGGCCGTATCCAGCCAGCCGATCAGCGCCTGCCGGATCGCATTGTTTCCTTGCAGGCGCGCCAGCTGCTGGCCCCACGCGGTAGCATCGATCAGCTCTTGTGTCACCGGCCGCAAGCGGTCGCGAGTGCGGTCCGCTTCGTACTGCAGCGTCTGCGCATCCAGGCGATCCATCTGCACCAGCGCGTCGTGCAGCTGACGATAGATCCAGGCCAGCTCCAGATCGCCCGGCGGATGCCCTTTGTCATGCGGCGCCTTGCGATCCTGCAAGCGGTCCGCCCAGCGAGGTGCAACTTCGCGCAGCCGCGTCAGCAACTCGTCACGTTCCGCCGTCAACGGCTTCACCGCGAGCAAGCGCTGTGCGTACTCGATCGCCGCTCTGTATCCGTGCGCATCGCGAGCTTCGACCGCTGCGAGCAGTCGGGAAGTGCAACCCGCGCCGGGAGACTGCGGATCGATATCGCCAACGCGCGCCGCGAGTTGATCGAACCAGTCATCGATCTCGCGCCGCTTGCGTCGATCCGCTTCAGTGGCGAGCAATGGAGGCAGAACTTCAGCAGACAGTCGCTCGACGGTCTGATACTCCGCCAGCGGGCTCGGCTCGCGCGGAATCTGCGCCACGAGTTCGTCCAGTCGCAGACCTTCGTTGCGCAGCTGCTCGGCCAGCGCGCCCCACGTATGCGCATGCCAATCGAGACAATGACGAATCTCGTCCGTGAGCGCACGGCAAGCCAGTTCCGGCTCCGGCCCCATGGAGCGAAACAGCGAATCGATGTGTCCGCCGATGAGCGCGTTCCAGGCGTCTTCGATTTCCAGTCGACGCACTTCCAGGTCGGCCACCATCTCCAGCACATGGAAGTGATCGATGCGTGAGGGCTCCCCNGCGGCCACCGANGCGGATTTCACGAACTGCCGCCACTCCGAACGCGCCGCCATNGTCAGGAAACCCAGGCCTCGGCCTGCTTCCAAGTGCTGCACGATCTNCTGAGCGATGCGTCGTTGAGTNTCCGCCGGCATCGACTTCGACAACTGCGGCCGGTGATGGCGCAACAGCGCGCATTGAGCGTTCGCTTCCGCCGCTTCTTCGATGCCGTGAATCAATTGTTCCCAGACTTCGCGCTGGGTGCCGCCGTTGATACCGGCGACGATCGCGTACGGTCGCCACGCCTGCCGGCGCCGCAGCTCCGAAAACTCTTCCGCCAACGTGGCGGCCAGCGCGTGAATCGCAGCGCTGTTGCCGGTTTTCGTCCATCGATGCGTGCCCGCCGACAGGTCCGCCGCTGCGAGCCGCTGATGTTCCGACGCTTGCGATTCGAATTCGCGCTCGGTCGGCAAGTCATCCAGATTGGGGAGTGGGCGACGCGAATCGTGCTCTTCGTCCGCCGGGAATGCGGCGCCCAACGCATACAGCCGACCCAGCTCGCTGGAATTCAGCGGCAATGACGCGCCCAGCTTCACCGGCCCTGGAATCCACGCGTGTTGCGCACCGTGCGCCTTCACATACTTCGCCGCGTCGGATGGCGAGAATCGCCGCTCATCGACCGTGATCTCGCGATACTCGTTTTCGAGCGCCTCGCGCAGATCCCGCTGCAGCACCTTGAGTTCGTTGAGCAACTCTTTACGCCGTTCTCCGAGCCGGGTCGCTCGCGACACCAACGACGCACTGGTCTCGGTCGTCAAGCGCTCGGTGATGGACCCGATGGATGTTTCCAATTGCCGCCGGGCATCCTGATCGCTGCCCAGCACGGCGACACACAACGGACGCAGCACATCGGGCACCTTGTCACGTAGTACGCGCAACGCTTTCGCGGTCTGCGCCGTGACCAGGATGGACTTGCCCTGCGCCAGCTGATGGCCGATGAGGTTCGCGATGGTATGCGTCTTGCCCGTGCCGGGCGGGCCTTGCACCAGCACCGAGCCGCTGTGGCTCAAGCGCTTGATGATCTGGATCTGTTCCTGGTTCGCTTCCTTGCCGAGCAGCACGTCATCGTCATCGAGCGGAGCGGCCGGCACCGTCGCGGCAGTTTCCTCGACCGGCGTGCCCGCAATCTGCACCATCGCCGGCGCGAACGCTTCGCGCCGATCGATATCGTCGATGATGGCGTCGACCGCATTCGCGATACCGCCGACCCGCTTGCGTAGTATCAGCATTGGATCGCGCCACATGCGCGGCGCGTCGGAAGGTTCGTCGGTGACACGCTCCTTGAACAGGCGGCCACTGGTGGGCGACAGCGTCTGCACCAGCGTCTTCAGATAACTTTCCGTGTCGTCGGCGCCCCACGGATGCAGACCGGCGTTCTCCAGCTCTGCTGTCCGATTGCGCAGCGCTGCGGCCGCCGTGTTCTGCAAATCCACGAACAGCGCGCTGTACAGCTCGGTCGGGCGATCGGTCTCGTGAATGCTGAACTCCGCGGCGCTGGCATCGAAGCGCAGCTCGACGCGCTTGAGCATCACCGGATGATCGATCGGAACACTGCCTTCGATCGAGGAGACCGCGCGCCAGTTCAGCCGGCCATCGGCGGCCACCAGCTCGAGCAGCTCGCCGTCGCGCTCGATGGCCGAATGGATTTCATAGAACAGCTCGAAGAAGTGCAGTGCCTTGCGTGCGGCCAGCTCCGAAACCGCCCACTCCTCGCGTTGCGCCACCCAGGCTTCGAAATCGGCCAGGCGCTGCTCGTCATCGTCGAACCGGATGTTGAGCGGCGGGCTGTCCGCCGCCGTGACGTTGCGAGTCGCCGAGAAATACGCGGCCTTGGTGGGATCGTCCCAGTCCGGTAACAGCCAGTTGCTGACGTTGAACGGCGGCGTCGGACACGGCATCGACACAGGACGCGCAATTCGCAACAGACAGTCGTCCGGAACCTGCGTGCCGTCGCTGGGACCGGGGCGATTGATCTGCACACACGGATGATCCGGCGCATCGGCCAGCCGGATCGCCCGAGGATGCTGGCTCACGTGCCGAACCGGAGGAAACCGCAGCTGGTTGGCTTCCTTCAGGAACAGATATAGCTGCCGCAGCTTGTGCCGGATGTGCTCGATCATCCGACGAGTATTCGGCGCCGCACCTGAAGCAGATTTAATTGGTCGGGAGCCGGTTCCGGAGCGTGGTGTAAATCGCTAATTTCCCTCGGATTTCGGCAGGCTCCGTGCCGCATCCGAGATTGCCTCTACCCGAAGCCGCATGCCGCCAACGTGGCAAATCGCCGCGGAAGTCACCAGACTAGGCCACGTGTCGCAGGTCGCTAGAGTCTCCTCGGCGAGGGTTCCGATGGCTTCCGACGAACAGCTGCAAGATTGGCGGGAGCGGGCGTTACGGGTCGAGAAGGAAGTCGGCCGGGCCATCATCGGCCAGCGCGACACCATCCGACTCATCAACGTGGCACTGTTCGCTCGCGGGCACGTGCTGCTCGAAGGCGATGTCGGCGTCGGCAAGACGACCATTCTGCGCGCGTTCTCTCGCGCGATCGGCGGAGATTTCGAGCGCGTCGAAGGCACCGTCGATCTGATGCCGGGCGACCTCATCTATCACACGTACGTCGACGCTGAAGGCAAGCCGAGGATCGAGCCGGGTCCCCTGCTCCGGCACGGCGAGCGGCTGTCGACATTCTTCTTCAACGAGATCAACCGCGCTCGCCCGCAGGTTCAATCGCTGCTGCTGCGGGCAATGGCCGAGCGCACCGTTTCGGCCTTCAATCGCGAATATCGATTCCCTCACATGATCGTGTTCGCCGACCGCAACCGGGTCGAGAAGGAGGAAACGTTCGAGCTGGCGTCTGCGGCGCGCGATCGTTTCATGTTCGAGCTGCGCATGCCCACGCCGACCGAGCCGGAAATACGCCGCGCACTGGTGTTCGATCCCGACTTTCACGACGTCGACCAGCTGATCCAACGAGTCGCCGAGGCGATTCTGCCCTGGCAGCAACTCAATGAGATCGGTGCGGCCATCCAGCGCAGCATTCATGCGAGCGACGCGCTGGAGCGGTATGTGCTGGATCTTTGGGATGCGAGTCAGGCGCCCGAGCGCTTCGGCGTGCGCCTGGAAGGCGTCGACATGTCGAAGCTGATCCTCGCCGGCGTGAGCCCACGAGGCATGATGTCTCTCACTCGCGCCGCGCGCGTCGTGGCCTGGCTCGCCGGCCGATCTCATATGACTCCAGCAGACATTCACGCGGTGGCTCCCTGGACGCTCGGGCATCGAGTGTTCTTTACGCCGGTGTACGAGTTGCGTCGGACGCAGCTCGCCCCGGCGCTCATCGAACAAATCCTGGAACACGTCCCGACGCCGCGCTGACGATGGCTACCTCACGCGAGTTTCACTACAGATTGCCGCGCCGATCCGGCGGCTGGCGACCTGGCTCGCATCCCGGATCGAGCCTCGGTGCCGGCCAGGAGTTCGTCTCGCACGTGAGCCTTTACGACCGGCCGGATCCACGCCGGCTGGATCTGCGCGCCAGCCTGCGCGAAGTTCGAGGAGACTGGCTGGTCCGAGTCAATCGTCAGCGGGTCAGCGTGCCGGTGCACGTCATCGCCGACGTTTCGACATCCATGAGCTTCGGCTTTCCCAGATCGAAGCTGCAGGTGGTGGCGGATTTCGTGATTGCGCTCGGGCACAGCGCCTTTCGTGTCGGCGATGCGCTCGGCATGCTCGCATTCGACGACCGGGAGCGTCGCGACCTGTTCGTACCCGCATTGGTGAGTCGCGGCATCGGCGAAGTGATGGCTTCGATGCTGGCCGGCTGCGCAGGCACGGCCGGCGCCAGCGACGGATTGGAAGAAGCGGCGCTGCATCTGGCCGGACGTCCCGGTCTGGTCTTTATCGCTTCCGACTTCCACTGGCCTCTGGATCGACTCGATGAAGTGCTCGACCTGCTCACGCACGCCTACGTCGTGCCGCTGGTCGTCTGGGATCCGGCGGAAGCACAGCCTCCGAAACACGACGGCCTCGTGCCCTTGCGAGATGTGGAATCCGGCGGTCGGAGCACCCTGTGGGTTCGGCCAAGCATGCGTGCGCGTTGGCACGACGCCGTGGAACGGCGGCGCGCTGAGTTGAATGCGCTATTCAGCGCCCGAGGCATTCG
>Ga0065721_10006265_pt1 | contig 10410 bp, 11 predicted proteins | sample Mesricmetagenome_FD_59108 | JGI IMG/M metagenome (GOLD analysis project Ga0065721, IMG submission 59108) | Mesophilic microbial community from rice straw/compost enrichment Sample: eDNA_1 v2 (version 2) | ecosystem: Engineered > Solid waste > Grass > Composting > Bioreactor | place: USA: Davis... | reverse complement strand
GTTATAACAAAGCAGCCGCCATCGCTAAGAAGGCTTATCAGCAGGGTCGTGACATCATTGATGTTGCAGAAGAAGAGACGGATATTCCCCGGGCTGAGCTGGCCGTGCTGCTTGATCCGGAGAAGTTGACACGGGGCGGGTTGTAAAAGGAGTGATAGAGGGGTTGGGTGTCGGATTACGCCTGCGGCTAATCCGACCGACCTGGGTTATAGCGAATGGCTTTATTTGCGGCAGGACCGGGGGAGTTCGGTCTTGAGGATGTCCGCCAGGCGGCGGGTGGCGGGGCCGGCGAAATCGCGATCGGCAAAGGTGATATAGACGGGCACCTCCCGCTCCGCACCGACTTCCACAGACAGATACTTTAACCGCCCTGCTGCTATGTCCTGGTGGGTGTAGGCGTCCGGCAGCCAGGCATAGCCCAAGCCCATCCTGATGGCCTCCAGCGACGTCTTGATATGACTCACCGTCCAGCGCTGTTCGGCGTCCTGCCACCCCTCCGTGCGCCGGCGGAACAGCCCGGAATCGCGGACGATGATCTGGCGATGTTGCCGCAGGTCTTCAACATTGGCAGGACGCCCCAGATGTTGCAGCGGATGATCCGGACTGGTCACGCCGCGCATCGTCACCGTGACCAGTTTATCCCCCATAAACCCCGGTGGCACACGCCCACCGATCGCCAGATCCACCTGGCGCTGGAGCAGCGCGTCCTCGGTACCGCTGAGGACCGACTCGTAGATCTCCACCCGCGTCTCAGGATAATCCTGGGCGAAGAGTTCAAGGCAACGGAGGATCTTTTCGGACGGGATAATCAGGTCTGCCGCAATACTGATCAGCGGTTCGATATGCGCGGACAGACTGGCCGCCGCCCGCTCAAGTCGCTCCGCCTGCTCCAGCAGCACCCGCGCCCGCCGATAAAGCGCATCCCCCACCGGCGTCGGCACCGCCCGACGTCCCTGCAGTTCAAATACCGCCACACCGAGCAGGGTCTCCAGCTGCTGAATCGCATAGGAAACGGCGGACTGGCTTTTGTTCAACATCTCCGCCGCTTTGGCATAGCCCCCGGCGTCAATGACGGCCAAGAGCGCGCGCCACTGGTCCAGACTGACCTTGGGTTCACAACAGGTGGGGACGGAGGCTCTGGCCATAGAAGACTTCCCATAGATTAGGATTTTCGATCAAAACAAGCTAAATATCGCTATTTATCATCGGCTGGTCAAATCATTAAATAGCTCCCATGGCAATTCAGCCTCTTATCCATTCAAGGAGCACTATCATGAGCACTCTGTTACAGATCACCAGCGCCATCACTGGCGACAACAGTCAGTCCACTGCATTGAGCAACGAATTCGTGGCGCGCTGGCAAGCACAGAACCCCAACGGCAAAGTCGTGGTACGCGATCTGGCCGCCGATGCTGTACCCCATCTCGATGGTGCGCGCATGGGAGCTCTGTTTACCCCGGCTGACCAGCGTACGCCGGAGCAGCAGGCCGTGGTCGACTATTCCGATGAATTGATTAGTGAATTGCGCAATGCTGATGTCATCGTCTTTGGCGTACCCCTGTATAACTTCGGCATGCCTTCGACACTTAAAGCCTATTTCGATCACATCGCCCGCGCCGGTGTCACCTTCCGCTATACCAGCGAAGGCCCGGAAGGTTTGCTGCCCAATGTGCCGGTGTATATCTTTGCTACCCGCGGCGGCTATTACGCTGGCGGACCAGCCGATTGGCAACTGACCACCTTGCTCAACTTTGTGGGCTTTAAACAGCTTGAATATGTCTTCGCTGAAGGGCTGGCACTGGGCGACGACAGCAAAGCCCAAGGCATCGCCAAGGCTCAGAAGCGGATTGCCGAACTGACCGCGGCTTAACATTTTTCAGGAGGTTTTATGCAACGCGAACTGCAACAGATTGTCCCCGGCCGCGCCACCAGCGATGGGGCTGGCGTGCGCATAAAACGAAGCCTGGGCCAGGCACCCAGCGTCCGCTTCGATCCGTTTTTGATGCTGGATGAGTTCAACTCGGAGAATGCCGACGATTATATCGCCGGCTTTCCATCCCACCCTCATCGTGGGTTCGAAACCGTCACCTACATGCTGGAAGGCCACATGCTGCACGAAGACCATATGGGCAACCGTGGCGATCTGAAAAGTGGCGATGTGCAATGGATGACGGCGGGTCGTGGAATTATCCACTCTGAGATGCCTCAGCAGGAGCACGGCGCAATGCGCGGCTTCCAGTTGTGGCTGAACCTGCCGGCAGCAGAGAAGATGAAACCAGCAGCCTACCGCGACATCCCCGCGCGGGATATTCCGGTAGTCGCTCTGCCCGGCGGCGGTCAGGTGAAAGTCATTGCCAACCAGGTCAGCGTGAATGGCGAGACAGTAACCGGCCCCATCCATGGGTTAAGCACGGAGCCGATTTATTGGGATGTGCATCTGCCTGAGGATGCGGTGTTTGAGCAGAAGGTTCCTGAAGAGCATAACCTGTTTGTGTACGTTTATCAGGGCGAGATCGCCATTGGCAACGACCAGCGAAAGCTGAGCAGCGGTAACGCCGGCCTGCTGTTCAAGGGCGATGAACTGAAGATCGTCAGCACCAGTGTTGACAGCCGTTTTCTGGTGCTCGCCGGAAAACCCATCCGCGAACCCATCGCCCAGTACGGCCCGTTTGTGATGAACACACCGGAAGAGATCGAACAGGCTATCCGGGATTATCGCAGCGGCGATCTGATTAATTATTGATGTTTTGTTTCAGCCCCTTTACCGGGGCTTTTTTTATTGGAGATGGTGAGAAGCCGGCTTTCGGGACCATGGTGACGGGGCGATGTCGGATTACGCTTCGCTAATCCGACCTACAAGGTTTGCTGTCGGAGCGGGGTGAACATGGCGAGACCTGCCGATGTCGGATTACGGCTGCGCCTAATCCGACCTACAAAACCTCACCACACCACACCCAAACCCGTAGGTCGGATTAGCGAAGCGTAATCCGACAACCCATCCAAAGCCTCAATCACACCCACCAGCCGTAGATCGGATTAGCAACGCGTAATCCGATAAATCCCCATCCAACCTATCAATCGCCCCACCGTAGATCGTATTAGCGAAGCGTAATCCGACAGCAGCTCTCTAACCCATCACACCTCTCCCACCCCTCACCTTCACCCTGCCTTCACCCTGCCTTCACCTCAAACTACCTCGCCAACCGCAAGGTCACCACCGATGCAAACGCCCACACCCAGAAGAAGAACCACACCAGCAGCGGTGCCAACAGCCCCAGCTGCAGACCGGCAAACCCTTTGCCCGCGTAAAAAGGATAAATAATAAAAAGCCAGACAAATGTCGGAATCAGGCTGATAACAAAGCTGCGCAGGAAAATGCTGCTGGTCAGCATCGGCAACAAAAATAACAGCCCCCACAAACCTCCCCAGACGATGCGTGGATACATCCACTGTGGAGCCACCGAACCGTAAAGGCTGACACCTAAAGATTGAGAAATACCGTAGCGGCTGAACAGCCACATCACTACACAGTAAATCACTCCACCGACACAGCCGGCGGCAAAACATAACAAAAAGTTTCTCATAGCATCTTCTCTGAATTGCAAATACGCGATGTGGTTATTCTTTAAGCACCAACAAATTGTAAAGAAATGTCCAAAGGTGTCGGCGGTCTGCTCATTTACCGAGCGCAGCAGACAGTGAAATGATAGACTGGCCGCCGATTTTAAACCACGGCCTTTTACCTGTCCGATGACATCCAATGTGTGATGTCTCATCCGAACAAATCAGGCTCACGCTGATTGATGTTGGTCACCATGTTTACATTTTTTGAAAAGCTGATTAAACCCTTCCCGCCCCAGGACCCGCAGCAACCACCTAAAACTTTGTTTGCGTTCTGTCGCCATTACACCCGCGGCATTGAGATTCATCTGCTGTTTATGGCGCTGCTTACTGGTGCTGTGGCGGTGATGGAGGTTTCCCTGTTCGGATTCTTAGGTGAACTCGTCGACAAACTCAACGCGCATACGCCGACCAGTTTATTCGCCGAGTCCGGCAAAGAATTGATCGTGATGGCAGTGGTGATATTGCTTGCCCTTCCCTGTGCGGTCTTCCTGCATTCAACTGTTATCCATCAGACGCTACTGGGGAATTACCCCATGCGGATTCGCTGGCAGGCTCACCGCTATCTGCTGGGCCAGAGTCTGTCCTTTTATCAGAATGAATTTGCTGGGCGGGTAGCAACCAAAGTCATGCAGACTGCCTTGGCGGTGCGTGAAACAGTCATGAAGTTGCTGGATGTCATGCTGTATGTTGCCGTGTATTTTACCGGGATGCTGATACTCGTGGCCTCACTCGATTATCGTCTGACGATCCCCCTGCTGGTCTGGTTCGTCTGTTACGTCGCACTGTTGTATTACTTTCTTCCCCGCCTTGCCAAGGTATCGGCAGAACAGGCTGATGCACGTTCCGATATGACGGGGCGGCTGGTGGATACCTATACCAATATCTCCACCGTTAAATTATTTTCTCACTCGCAACGCGAAGCCGCTTATGCACGAGAAGGCATGGAGCATTTTCTGACAACGGTCTATCGGCAGATGCGCCTCGCCACCTTGCTGAACAGTGGCGTCTGGACTCTGACTGCACTGCTGATTTTTTCTGTTACTGCACTGTCCGTCTGGCTCTGGACTACCTCCGCCATCTCCACCGGCGCCATCGCGGCAGCGGTGGGTCTGGTGCTGCGCTTGAATGGCATGGCCCAATGGATCATGTGGGAAGTGTCCTCCCTGTTTGAAAATATTGGTACGGCGCGTGACGGTCTGAATACCTTGTCCCGTCCCCGCGATGTGCAGGATGTGCCCAATGCTCCCGCCCTGCCCATTCAGAAAGGTGGTATCACGTTTGACAAGGTGAGTTTTCATTACGGTAAAGGCAGCGGCGTTATTGATGGCTTTTCTCTAGATATCAAGCCGGGTGAAAAAATTGGTCTGGTGGGCCGCTCCGGTTCCGGTAAATCCACGCTGGTGAACCTGTTGATGCGTTTTTATGACGTGGAGTCCGGGAGAATTCTCATCGACGGCAAGAATATTGCGGAAGTTTCTCAGGAAAGTCTGCGCGCGCGCATCGGCATGGTCACGCAGGACACCTCTCTGTTGCATCGTTCGGTGCGCGATAACCTGCTGTACGGCAAACCTGACGCGACTGAAGAAGATATGATTCGCGCGGCCCGCCAGGCAGAGGCCCATGAATTTATCCTGCAGCTCAATGACGGGAAAAATCGTACCGGCTATGACGCGCACGTGGGGGAGCGCGGGGTGAAATTATCCGGTGGTCAACGTCAGCGGATCGCCATTGCGCGGGTGCTGATCAAAGATGCTCCGATTCTGATTTTGGACGAAGCAACCTCAGCCCTGGACTCAGAGGTTGAAGCAGCCATTCAGGCAAACCTGACGACGCTGATGGAAGGCAAAACCGTTATCGCCATCGCGCATCGCCTGTCGACCATCGCAGCGCTGGATCGCCTGATCGTTCTGGATCAGGGACGTATTGTTGAGCAAGGTACGCATACGGAGCTTATTGCGCTTGGCGGGCTTTATGCACAGCTCTGGGCGCATCAATCCGGTGGTTTTCTGGGTGAGGTTTGATGGTTGTTATGAGGGTGTCGGATTACGCTTCGCTAATCCGACCTACTGATGCGTAAGAATTATTGGAGAACCTGCCTGGGTGTCGGATTACGCTTCGCTAATCCGACCTACATTGGGGTTGGGTTTATTTCTTTTTGATGAAGGTATCCCAGATCAGCAGCAGCAGACCTATGGTGAAGCCGACGTGGGCGATCAATGCGCCGCCGGCGAAGAGGAAGCCCAGGCCAACAGGGTTGCCATCTTCCGGGCCGAACACGACGTACAGCATCATTGGAGCGGCGCAGGCGAGTACCAGGAACAGACTTAAGGCAATGACCTTAATACCGCGAGGCGATTGACTGCGAAGGATCGCAGTGATGGGATTTTTCAGCATAAGCATAGTTGCACCGCATCCACGGTTAAGTCAGGCCGGGACAGGGTCCCGGCTGCGGATTACCACATCAGATCATCCGGAATGACGTAATCAGCGTAGGGATCGTCCTCGTTAGTGTCACTGGCAGACCGGGTGTTAGCAACCAGTACACAGGCAGGATCGCGCACAGCAATCTTGTCGGCGATGACACGCGGTACCAGCTCGTACTCATCCACTGATTTCACAATGGTCAATTGTCCGCGGATTAACTGCTGCTGGATCGTCGGCGTTACGCGAATTTTCTTGATGTGCTTGCCGTCGGTAAAGTTGTATTCAACATCGCCGCCCTTGGGCTGCCGGTTGTTGTCCACCAGCTGCTTGATCTGTGCGGCAATCGCCCGGTTCTGCATCTCCTGATCGCGCTGCCGGTTTAATTCGCGATCACGGGCCGCCTTTTCCTGACGTGCCTGCTCCGCCTGCTGCTTGACCTCATCAACGACCGCTTCGGTTGAGCGACGGGCAAGGTTGGTTTGCTTGCGCTTTTCCTTGTTGGCCTGCTTGACCTGCTTCTTATCAACCAAGCCCGCTTTAAGTAATTGATCCTGCAGAGATGGCATAACGACCTCTTTCATTCTTCATGGATTGCTCTCAGGGCGCCACTCTCGCAGCAATTCTTCACATTGGCAATAACGTCTGCCGATTTCAAGCTGGTAGACTGGCGGCTTTTCGTTCTACCGCTAACCCGCCTGACGTGAATGCCATGAAGACTTCGCTTGATCAAACTCCTCAACGTTGGGACATCTTTTGTCGCGTGATCGACAACTACGGCGATATCGGCGTCTGCTGGCGCCTTGCCCGTCAACTGCGGACGGAATATAACCTGTCGGTGCGCCTTTGGCTGGACGACATCAAGGCACTGCGCAGGCTCTGGCCCAGCGCCACGGAGGAATCCCACCAGGTGGTCAGCGGGATCGAAGTAATTCTCTGGACCCCGGAAGCTACCACAACCGAGATCGCTGACGTGGTGATTGAGGCCTTTGCCTGCGATCTTCCCCCGAACTACATAGACGCCATGGCCGCCCGTAACCCGCGTCCCGTCTGGCTGAACCTTGAATACCTCAGTGCAGAAGCCTGGATTGACGACTGTCACGGTATGCGGTCCATCCACCCGCAGAATGGCCTTACCAAAACCTTCTTCTTCCCCGGTTTTACCGAGCGCACCGGTGGACTGCTGTGCGAAGCCCGGCTGCGCGAGCAACGTGCTGCCTTTCAGCAATCTGCCGACCTGCGAAGCCAATTTCTCGCCGCGCTGGGCGTTGTGGAGCAGCCGGATGCCCTGCTGATCTCTCTGTTCAGCTACGAAAATTCCGCTATTTATTCCCTGCTGGACAACTGGCGGAACTCTCCCCAAGCAGTCCATTGTCTGGTGCCGGAAGGCAAGATCCTGCCATTGATCTGCCAGCATCTGGGAATCACGCTTGCCCCGGGAGACGTCATCCGACGGGATCAGCTGACGCTCCAGGTGATCCCGTTTCTAAGCCAGGATCAGTACGATCGGCTGCTCTGGGGCTGCCATCTCAATTTCGTGCGGGGCGAGGACTCCTTTGTCCGCGCGCAATGGGCAGCGCGGCCGCTGGTCTGGCATATCTACCCCCAGGAAGACGATGCGCACCTGGCTAAGCTGGAGGCCTTTCTCCAGCGTTACCGGGCGGACATGTCCCCTGAGCTGGGCGAGGCTGTAGATGCCCTGTGGGGGGCATGGAATCGTGGATTTGACTGCCAGCCCCCCTGGAACCAGTGCCTGGAGAGGCTGTCGGAGTGGCAGCGCTATAGCCAGAACTGGGAACAGGACCTAAATTCTTTGGGGGATTTGGCTGCAAAACTGGTGCAATTCTGTAAAAAACCGCTATAGTAGCCGCCGTTTTTAATCATCAATTTTGGGATTCGTCATGAAAACAGCACAAGAACTGCGCGCCGGTCATGTTATCAGCATCGACGGCTCACCCTGGGTTATCCAGAAAGCGGAGTTTAACAAGTCAGGCCGCAACGCTGCCGTTGTTAAGATGAAGCTGAAGAACCTGCTGAACAACATTGCTACCGAAACTGTTTACAAAGCCGACGACAAGTTCGAAGACATCATCCTCGATCGCAAAGAAGTCACCTACTCTTACTACGCTGATCCTATGTACGTGTTCGTTGACGCTGACTACGAACAGTACGAGATCGCTAAAGAAGACCTGGGCGATCTGCTGCTGTACATCGAAGACGGCATGCAGGATGTCTGTGAAGCGGTATTCTACGAAGGGCGTGTAATCTCAATTACTCCACCTACCACCATCGTGCGTGAAATCGCCTACACCGAACCGGCAGTACGTGGCGACACCTCCGGTAAAGTGATGAAAACCGCTCGTTTGAACAACGGTACTGAACTGCAGGTATCGGCATTCGTAGAGATCGGTGATCTTATCTCTATCGACACCCGCACCGGTGAATACAAGTCGCGCGCCAAGGCGTAAGCGAAACCGGATCAATAAAAAAAGCCCCGTTTTTGCGGGGCTTTTTTTTTGCGTATTCCATGACACCTTTTATGCACACCGCAGGCAAAACCGTCTTCTTAACCGCTGCGTGCTTGCCGTTTGCGCCATAAGAAATACACGCGTATTCCCAGCAAACACAAGGCAATAGCCCCGTAGACCGTCGCTTCGAAATAACTCGACCGCACCTGCCACAGCACATGTATCCAGGCCAGGATTAATGCCAGATACACCAGCCGATGCAATCTGGCCCAGTTCTTACCCAGACGCCGCACCATGGCTTGGGTCGAGGTAATACCCAGCACAATCAGAATCAGCAGTGCCGGAAACCCCGCTGTGATATACGGCCGCTTGATGGTTTCCGCAGCCAGACGGCCCAGATCCAGTCCCAGGATAAACACAGCATAAGACAGCAGGTGTAATACCCCGTAAAACAATGCGAAGAGCCCCAGCATCCGCCGATGAGGCATCAGCCAGTTCCATTTCAACAACCGTCGCAGCGGCGTTATTGATAAGGTGATAAACAGAAAATAGAGTGTCCACTCGCCGGTATAAAGGACAATGGTTTTGGCGGGGTCTGCACCCAATTGTTGCGTGATGGTGTTAAACGTCAACCAGATCAGAGGAATAAGGGCAACAATAAATATCAGCCAGCGTCGCCAGAAAGTAGTCAATTGCACGGTGAGTAGCCCGGTTGTTGTTGGACCAGCCAGCGCGGCCACTGACCCGACCTGGAATTAAGGTCGCCGTGGCCGTCGATGCGACAGGTGTCAGTAGTATTTTTTCAGATCCATCCCCTGATAGAGATGCGCAACCTGATCGGCATAGCCATTGAATAACTGGGTATCAATGATATTCGGGCTGAACAACCCGCTCGGCAGACGCCGCTCCGTCGCCTGACTCCAGCGCGGATGATCGACCTTGGGATTTACATTCGCATAAAACCCGTATTCCTGGGGCGCGCTGAGGTTCCAGGTGGTCGGTGGCTCTTTCTCGGTAAACTCAATCTTCACGATGGATTTAATACTTTTAAATCCATACTTCCAAGGCACGACCANTCGCAGGGGCGCGCCGTTCTGGTTAGGNAATGCTTTTCCATACAAGCCCACGGCCAGAATCGTGAGCGGATGCATGGCTTCATCCATGCGCAAACCTTCCACATAAGGCCAGTCAATACTGCTGAAGGCGCTNTTCTGACCCGGCATCTGCTCGGGCTTTTTAATCGTGGTAAATGCTACGTATTTTGCGTTTCCGGTAGGCTCAAAACGCTTTAACAGACTGGCTAATGGAAAACCTATCCAGGGAATCACCATGGACCAGGCCTCAACGCAACGCAGTCGGTAGACGCGCTCCTCAAGCTCCATACCTTTGAGGATGTCTTCGAGATGAAACCGACCGGTTTTATTGGCCTCTCCGGCGATCTCGACTGACCAGGGATGGGGCTTAAAGGCTTTACTTTTTTCCGATGGATCGCTCTTGTTGTAACCAAATTCATAAAAATTGTTATAGCGGGTTACATGCTCGTAGGGTGTGAGCTTTTCACTCAGGTCCTGCCCATCCGCCCTGGCCTGTGCCACCTGACGCCTCAGCCAGTCCGGCCCCTGATTCTCCGCGTCGGTCGCCACGTGCTGAGGCGCTGCCAGCAGATTCGGCGAAACAAAACTGGCCGCCCCCAGCAGGCCGACAGATAAAGTACCGCGCATAAATTCCCGACGCGCATGATAAACAGCTTCCGGCGTAATCTCTGAAGCGGGAATATCAGACGGCTTTTTAATAAGCATGATGATTACCTGTTCAATGCAGTGATTATCTTCAAGCGGTTCTCAACAGCAGCATCCCTGCTGAATGCGGACGGCGCCGGTTACTTGATCAGATACAC
>Ga0065721_10008976_pt1 | contig 10411 bp, 9 predicted proteins | sample Mesricmetagenome_FD_59108 | JGI IMG/M metagenome (GOLD analysis project Ga0065721, IMG submission 59108) | Mesophilic microbial community from rice straw/compost enrichment Sample: eDNA_1 v2 (version 2) | ecosystem: Engineered > Solid waste > Grass > Composting > Bioreactor | place: USA: Davis... | reverse complement strand
CGACGCTGGCGCTCAGCGTGCGACCCCAGCCGATGCCGATGGACTGGCCGTCGCCCATCAGGCGGCTCAGCATGGTGCCTGCGGCCTCGCCGATGACGCGCTGCTGGTCCTCGTAGCCGGGCACGGCCGGTACCACCGCCACCTCGGCGAGGCCGTAGCGGGCGGCCAGCTCCTCCTCCAGCGCGACGCAGGAGGCGAGCGGCAGCCGCACCTCGATGCGCACCGAGCCGTCCACCCGCGCCTGGCCGATGATCTTGTTGACGCGCAGGCGCGTGAGACCGAGCCGGTCGCCGATCTCCTGCTGGGTCAGGTTGCCGACGTAGTAGTACCAGACGACGCGGGCCGCGACCTCGTCGCCGGCGCTGCGCTGGGCGGCGCGCGGCGGGTCGGTCATGGCGGTGCCCGCAACGGGATCGTTCATCGCATCATTCCCCACCGAGCACCGGCGCGAGCATCGCGACCGAGCGGCGGACCCGGTCGAGCACCGCGGCATCGGTCTCCTCGAACGGGTAGAAGACTTCGAGGAAGACGGGCCGGTCGGCAAGCCCGAAACGCGCGAGCGTCGCGGCGACGGCCTCCGGGTCCACGACGCCGGGCTCGGTGAAGTCCCAGTGGCGGTCGAGGCGGCCGTCGCTCTGCTGGATGTGGATGGCGCCGGTATCGCGTCCGATCGCCGCTAGCCACGGCTCGACGCGCGCCTCCTCGGGCGCGTAGGGCGGCGAGAGGATGGCGTGGCCCCAGTCGAGGCAGTAGCGCCAGGGGATGGCGGCGCCGGCGAGATCGTCGGACAGGCGCCGCGCCTGCGCGGGCGTCCACGGCCATTCGCGCCGGAGCGGCGTCGGCTCGATATAGAGCTCGCTGAGGCCGTGGCCTCGCGCCGTTTCCGCGAGGCGCTCCAGGCGGGCGACGAGGTCGGCATAGTCGGCCGCCGGGATTTCGTCCGCCTCCACGGCGTCGGGCCGGGCGGCGATGGCGCCCAGGGGGCCGCCTGCGGCGCGGATGCCGGCCTTGCCGCAGAAGGCGTAGGCGCGGGTGAGCCAGTGCTCGGCCGCATCGCGCACGCCGGGCTCGGGGTGGAGCAGCTGGTTGAAGGTGTAGTGGGCGAGGCCGATGAAGCCGCTGTGCACGGTGATGCCGTGCTCGGCGCAGGCCTGGCGCACATCCCCGGCTGCCTTGTCCAGCACCTCGTCCGGCCACAGCGGGTCGACGAGGTCGAAGGACAGCTGCACGAGGCCGAGGCCGAGGTCCTCGCGTACGAGGCGGGCCCAGAGCGCGGGAGTCACCCAGCGCTTGACGCAGAAGGAGAGATTGATGCCGAGCGCCATCGCCCGCCTCCTATTTGGTCGCGCCCATGGTGAGGCCGCGGATCATGTGGCGCGAGACGATGAGGGCGAAGATGGTGACCGGCAGGACGATGACCGTGCCGGTGGCCATGATCTTGCCCCAGGGCAGCTCGTAGCCGGACATGAAGCTCGTCGCCGCCACCGGCGCCGTCTGCACGTTGCGGCGGGTGAGGACCAGCGCATAGAGCAGCTCGTTCCACGAGAAGATGAAGCTGAAGATGGCCGACACCGCCACGCCCGGCAGGCCCAGCGGCAGGTAGATGCGCCAGAAGACGTCGAACTGCTTCGCCCCCTCGAGCCGCGCCGCCTGCTCCAGCTCGGGCGGGATCGAGCGGAACTGGTCCGTGCAGATCCACACCACGATCGGCAGGTTGAAGGTGAGGTAGATGAGGATGAGGACGAGGTGCGTGTCGAGCAGGCCGAGCGACTGGGCGAGGAGATAGACCGGCAGGGCGAGCACGATGGGGCTGATCATGCGGTTGGAGATGAACCAGAACCACAGGTCGGACTTGCCGCGGAACTCGAAGCGCGCCAGCGCATAGGCGGCCGGGGTGCCGAGAAGGATGGCGAGCGCCGTCGTCGAGACCGCGACGATGAGCGAGTTGACGATGGCGGCCGTCACCTTCTGGTCCGCCCAGATCTCGGCGTAGTGCTTGATGGTCGGCTCGAACAGCCACATGGGCGGCGAGGCGAGCAGGTCCGCCTGGTCCTTGAAGCTCGACGAGACCATCCAGTAGAACGGGAACATCGCGAAGGCGAAGACCAGCACGAGGCCGGCAAGATGCGCAAAACGTGCTGCGGGGCGGGACACCATCACTGGATCTCCCGATAGAAGATGCGGATGTAGAGCCGGCTCAGAAGGATCGTGAACAGGAGCAGCAGGATCGCCTGGGCGGAGGCTGCGCCGAGATCGAAAACGCGGAAGCCGACGCGCTGGATGTAGATGGAGATGAGCTCGGTCGCTGTGCCCGGCCCGCCGCGCGTCATGGTGAAGATCATGTCGAAGAGCTTCAGCACGTCCGCCGAGCGCAGGATGAGCATGGCGGTCAGGCCGGGCAGCAGGTACGGCAGCTGCACGTGGCGCAGCAGGGCCCAGTGGCTCTTCGTCTCCAGCCGCGCCGCCTCCTCGATGTCGACCGGCACCATGGAGAGCCCCGACAGGAAGATGAGGGCGCAGAACGGCGTCCACTGCCAGACGTCCATGATGACGATGGCGGCGAAGGCCCCGCTCGGGTTGCCCAGCCAGTCGAAGGGCGCGAAGCCGAACCAGGACAGGAACTGGTTGGCGACGCCGAAATTGCGGTTGAAGATGAGGTTGCCGAGGAGACCGACGACGGCATAGGTCGTGGCNAGCGGCACGACGAGCGAAACGCGCGCGAGCGANCGCATGAAGCCCCAGCCCGGCCGGTGCAGCATGAGCGCTATGAGAAGGCCGAGCGCCACCTGGATCGGCATGACNGTNAGGAAGAACCGGCCCGTCAGCATGAGCGTGTCCCAGAAGGTCTGGTCGCTCAGCACGCGCTGGTAATTTTCGAAACCGACGAAGGGAAAGCCCTCGCGCGCCCGGGTGAGATTGTAGCGGCGGAAGGAGGTGACGAGCGCGAACAGCATCGGGTAGAGGCCGATCGCCAGCAGCGTCACCACCGCCGGGGCGAGGAAGAAGAGCGGCGTCCAGCGGCCGTGGTCGAGCCGCCGCCTGCGGGCGGGCCTCGCCCGGGCCGCTTCCTGTGCCAATGCCTGTCCCTCGACGCTCATCCCGTCCCTATTCCAGATTGGTGTGGTTGGCGCGCATGGCCTCGGCGCTCACACCGAGCTTATCCTTGAGCTTGAGGATCATCACCTCGAACAGGATGTACTGCGCGCCCTCGTAGAGCGAGCCCATGGGCAGAACGGAGGAGGCGGGCCCCCGGTCGTCGGCCATGGTCTGGGCGGGGATGGTCAGGACCGTGTCGGCCTGTTTCGCCGCCTCGCCGCCCGGCTGCGCGGTGACGAGGAGGCAGGCGGCGCCCGCCTTCCGCGCTTCGCCCATGAGCGCGAGAACCGTCGAGAATGCGCCCGGGCCGGCCGAGACGACGAGCAGATCGCCTTCTCCGAGCGGCGGCGTCGTCATGTCGCCCACCACCGCAGCCTCGCGGCCGAGGTGGAAGAGGCGCATGGCAAAGCCCTTGATCTGCAGGCCTTCCCGGCCGACGCCGTAGAGGGCGATGCGCCGGGCGGTGGCGATGCGTTCGACCGCGGCATCGACGGCCTGTTCGTCGATGCGGGCAAAGACGGCGCCGAGCTCGTCGAGCGCGCGTTGATAGAGCGAGGGCATGGAAGGGGCTCCGCCGGTGCTGTCACGCGATGGGACGATCCCCGCCGGCCCGGGGTTCGCCCGGGCCGGCGGAGCGTCTCGTTACTGCAGCAGCGCCTTCTTGCCGTCGTAGTAGCCTTCCTTGCCGAGGATGTCCTCCATGCGGGTGCCGATCTCCTTGGCGCCCTGCTCGGTCGACACCTCGCCGAGCATCATCTTGGTGCCCCACTCGGCGATGATCTCGGAGATGGCCGGCCAGGCGGGGAAGCGCGGACGGAACTCCGGCACGCCCTTCTGCCAGGAGGCGACCATCGGCTCGACGAACTTGTACTTCGCCTTGATGTCGGCATCCTCGTAGATGCTCTTGCGGCCGGAGACACCGCCGGCTTCCACATAGGCGCGGGCGATATCCTCGGAGGTCGCCCACTGGATGAACAGCCAGGAGGCCTTCTGCTCCTTCTCCGGCGCCTGGGCGGCGACGGCGAGCGAGAAGCCGCCGAGGGCCGGCAGGCGGCCGGCCGGGCCGGAAGGCTCGGGCGCGACGGCGAGGCAGTCGACGATCTTCGATGTCGCCGGATCGATGAGCGTCGAATAGAAGGCCGACCATTCGGTGATCATGGCGACCTGGCCCTGCGCAAGGGCGTTGACCGCCTCGGCGTGGTCATAGGAGACGATGCCCGGCGGCATGTACTGCATCAGGTCCTGGCGGAACTTGAGGCCGGCCTGGCTCTCCTCGCTCAGGAGGTTCGACTTGAACTCCTTGTCGAGCAGCGAGCCGCCGAAGGGCCACAGCACGCGCATGAAGCTGTCGGCGGACTGCGTCTCGCCGCGGCGCGACTGCAGCGCGAAGGCGAACTGGTTCTTCGCCTTGTCGGTGAGCTTGGGCGCGTAGGTCTCGTAGAGCTCCTGCCAGGTTTCCGGCGGCTTGTCGAAGCCGGCCTCCTTCAGCATGCACTGGTTGTAGAAGAGAAGGCCCGAGTAGTTGTCGAAGGGCAGACCGTAGACCTTGCCGCCCCAGGAGCCGAAGGCGTCGAGCAGAAGCGGGAAGAAGCCGTCGAGGTTGAGCTTGGGATCGGTGATCGCGGGATCGCTGGTGAAGGTCTCCACCGGGACGATCCAGCCGTTCTCGGCGAATTCGCCGATCCAGACGAGGTCGACGAGCGCGATGGTGAGGTCGCCGTTGGAGCTGAAGTTGAGGACCTGCTTCTCGCGCGAGCTCTCGTAGGGCACGATCTCGTAATTGACCTTGATCCCCGTCTTCTTCTCGAACTCCGGCAGCAGCTGGATGATGGCGCGATAGCCGGGGCGGTCGAGAAAGACGACGTTGATCTCGGCCCCCTTGAGCGGCTCGGCCGCCTTCTCGAGCGACCAATCCTGCGCGCTGGCCGGCGCGCAGACGACGGCGGCGGCGAGTGCGAGCGCACCGACCGCAGCATGCGTGAACAGTCTCATGAGCGTCTCCCCTGATTATTGTCGTTCGGAAAAATGATGCTCTTGACCATGCCGGGGGCATCCTCAGCGTGCAGGCGGAAGGCCTCCGGCGCCTCGTCCAGCGCGAAGCGGTGGCTGACCAGCGCGTTCACGTCGACCTTGCCGGTCGCGACGAGTTCGATGGCCCGCGGATAGACCTCCCCCATCCGCCGGGCGAACTTGATCTTGAGGCCGCGCCGGCGCGCCTCGGCGGCCGGCAGCGTGTAGGTGTCCCCATCCGGGATGCCCACGAGGACGATACGGCCCCCGATGCGGGCGGCGAGCACGGCATCGCGAAAGCCTTCGGGCGCGTTGGTGGCCTCCACGACGAGTGGGCAGCCCTCGCCGTTCGTCCAGTCACGGATCTCCGCCACCGAGGCGCCCGTGCGCGTCGCGCCGAGTTTCGTGGCGAGGTCGCGGCGGTGTGCCTGCGGGTCGACGGCGAGGATCTCGCCGGCGCCGGCCGCCTTGAGCACCTGCAGGATGAGAAGGCCGATGGGGCCACAGCCGACGAGCGCCACCCGCTCCAGAAGCCGCGGCTTGGCGAGGTCGACCGCATGGATGGCGACGCCGAGCGGCTCCAGCATCACCGCCTCTTCGGGCGTGAAGCGATGGGCGAGCGGCACGATCAGGTCCTCCGGCACCCAGATGCGCTCGGTCATGGCGCCGTCGAAGGGCGGGGCGCCAATGAACTCGACATTGGGGCACAGGTTTGGATGGCCCGACCGGCAATGGTCGCAGTGGCCGCAGGCATGATTGGGGTCGACGGCGACGAGGTCACCGCGGGCAAGGCCGCGTGCCGGCAGGTCCTCGGCGAGATAACCGGCGAATTCGTGGCCCGGCACGAAGGGCGCGAGGATCTTGGCCGAGCCGATGCCGCCGTCCTTGTAGTAGTGCAGGTCGCTGCCGCACAGGCCCACGGCCGCCACCTCGAGCAGCGCCTCGCCCGGCTGCCCCTCGCGCAGGTTGAAGGGAGCGACCCGTGCATCGTGCGCGCCGTGGAGGAAGAGAGCCTTGCCCATGTGGTCGCCCCGTTGGTCGGCCGTTTCGATGTGACTCGGTTATACAGATGTAAATCGATCATTACAATCGTATCGACAACCATGCGGCTCCGGTGTGGAAACGGGCTGGCGTCTTCAGCAGCCGCGGTCCACATATGAAGGGAAGCCGCCGCCAACCGTTGCGCGCGTGCAGCTCGGAGCCTTTTGTTGTTAATCGAGATTGCCCTCGTTCTCGCCCTGACGATCCTCAATGGCCTGCTGGCCATGTCTGAACTCGCCGTCGTCTCCGCGCGTCCGGCACGGCTGCGTGTTCTCCGCGACCACGGGTCGAAGGGGGCCGGCGTTGCGCTCGCCCTCGCCGAGACGCCGGGCCGCTTCCTGTCCACGGTCCAGATCGGCATCACCCTCGTCGGCATCCTGTCGGGCGCGTTCTCGGGCGCGACGCTCGGCGTGCGGCTGGCGTCGTTCCTGCAGGGGCTCGGCTGGTCGCGCGCGGTGGCGGATGCGGTCGGCGTCGGTCTCGTCGTCGTGGCGATCACCTATCTCTCGCTCATCGTCGGCGAGCTCGTGCCCAAGCAGATCGCCCTGCGCCATCCGGAGCGCATCGCCGCGCGCGTGGCGCCGGCCATGGCACTGCTCTCGCGCTTCGCCGCGCCGCTCGTGTGGCTGCTCGACACGTCCGGCGACCTCCTCCTGCGCCTCCTCGGCCAGCGGGGACAATCCAAGGAGAAGGTGACCGAGGAGGAGCTGAAGAGCGTCATTGCCGAGGCGGAGAAGGCCGGCGTGCTCGAAAGCGAGGAGCGCGACATGATCGCCGGCGTGATGCGCTTCGCAGACCGGGCAGCCAAGGCGCTGATGACGCCCCGTCGCGACGTGGAGCTGCTCGATCTGTCCGACGACATCGAGACGATCAGGGCGCAGGCGCGGACGACGCGCCGCTCGCGTCTGCCGGTGCGCGACGAGGAACCCGATGCCATCGTGGGCATCGTGGCGGTGAAGGACCTCGTGCCGCTCCTCGCNACCGACGATCCCGACATCCGCAGCCTCATCCAGGAGGTCCCGATCGTTGCCGACAATGCCCGCGCCCTCGACGTCCTGCAGGCGATGCGAGCGTCGACCGTGCACATGGCGCTCGTCTATGACGAGTACGGCCATTTCGAAGGGATCATCACCTCGGCGGACGTGCTGGAGGCCATCACCGGCGCCTTTCAGGAGGAGGGCGAGGAAGAGGCGCCCTACGTGGTGCGCGAAGACGGCTCCTTCCTCGTCTCTGGCTGGATGCCGATCGACGAATTCGCGGACAAGATCGGTGCACCGGTCGAGCGAAACGGCGATTTCGAGACGGTGGCCGGCCTCGTGCTCAACAGGCTCAACCATCTGCCGGACGTGGGGGAGTGCTTCGAGCTGGGCCCGTGGAAATACGAGGTGGTCGACCTCGACGGCAGGCGGATCGACAAGGTGCTCGTCAGCCGGCTCCAGTGACACGTATCGGTTGCGGCGACTTGAAAGCGCCGCATTGCTCACCCATATCAACATCTCGGGCAGGTCCCAGCTGCGCGCGATGCGCTGAGGGGCCGGGAGGACAACTGATCGTAGGGCTGCGTCAATCGCACCCCGATGCCCGCTTTACCTAGAACAAGAAGGACATTGCCGCGGCGATGACTGCGGCAGACATATCATGAGTACAATGGAAAACTTGAAGAGCGTGTCCGTTGGGGCGCGCCCGGTGCCGCATGCCGCGGCGCCCGGGCAGGCCCTGCGGCTCGAGAAATCCCATCGGCCGACCGTGGCGATGCTGCACCGTGGACAGAAGCCGACCTGGCGTCCCGAACCCTGCGGCCTGTCGCGCGGCGAACTGCGCGCCATCGTCGCCGACCTGCTCGGCTGAGCCGGGCGCGAATGCAATCGGAGCCGGCGAGGCCGGCTTCACTGACATGACCATGAACCAGCACGAACCCCAAGCTGCCCGCCCGCGCCAAGCGGGCCGGCAGCCAACCGGCAGCGAGGCGCGGCGCGCCTACGAGCGCTATCTTGCGCTCGCCCGCGGCGAAGAACGCAGCGGACATCGCATCGAGGCCGAACGTTTCTACCAATATGCCGAGCACTACCTGCGCATGAGCAGGGACGGGCGCGAGCGGTAGCCTGCCGTTCCCTGCCGTCAGCGAAGGCGTCCGGGATATTGCAGGGAAGACTGCTCCTGCGCGCGCAGCTGCGCGCGCAGCATGTCGACCGGCCCGGCCTTGCTGAAGCGGAAACCTTGCGCCGCATCGCAGCCGATGGCGCGCAGGAATTCGAGCTGCACGTCCGTCTCCACGCCCTCCGCAATGACCGTCAGGCCGAGATTGTGCGCGAGCTCGATGAGCGCGCGGATGATGGCCGGGCTTTCCGCTTCCCGGCCGATGCCGGCCACGAACGAGCGGTCGATCTTGATGCAGTCGATCGGGAAATCCCGCAGGTGCGTCAGGGAGGAATAGCCCGTGCCGAAATCGTCGAGCGCGATCGGCACGCCGGCGTCGCTCAGCTCCTCGACGGCGAGGCGCACGTTGCGCGCCTGCTCGCCCATCAGCACCGTTTCCGTAACCTCGAGCTTGATCCACGACGGCGGGATATCGCGATCGCGCAACTGATGCAGGAAGCGCTCGGCGAAATCGCCTCCGGCGAATTCCGCCGCGCTCGCATTGACGCCGACGACGATCGGTCCCTCGAAGCCGTCCGAGCGCAGCTCGGCGAGATGGGCGGTCACCAGATTGAGGACCCGCTCGCCGATACGGCGCGCGCTGTCCTGGTCGCCGAAGGCGTGGGAAAAGGCCTGCGGCGACAACAGCACGCCGTCGCGCCCGCGAATGCGCACGAGCGCCTCGTAGCCGGTGAGCTGGCCGTTCCGCAGCTTCACGATGGGCTGGTAGAAGGGCAGCAGTCTGTTGCTCGCGAGGGCCTTGCGCACGGTCTCCACGGCGAGCCGCCGTTCGTCGAACAGCGATGCGACCTCGGGGGCGTAGGTGCCGATCGCGCCGCGCTCGCGCCGCTTGGCGGTATAGAGCGCGACATCGGCGCACTTCAGCAGCGCGTCGGCCGTCGCGGCGTCGTCCGGATAGGCGGCGAGGCCGACGGTCGTCGTCACATAATGGCGGTCACTGCCGATGCGGATGGGCTTGCGGATGGCGGCGACGATGCGGGAGGCCATCCGTTCGGCCCCGCCCGACTGGCCGTTCTCGTCGAAGACGACGGCGAACTCGTCGCCGCCGAGGCGGGCGAGGAACATGTCCCGCCCGCTGCAGAGCTGCCCGAGCCGCTCGGCGACAGCGATCAGCACCCGATCACCGACGTGGTGGCCGCAGGTGTCGTTGATCTCCTTGAAGCCATCAAGGTCTAGCAGCAGAAGCGAGACGCGCCCGCCGCCCGAGGCAGCCCGATCCACCACCGCCTCCAGATGGGTCTTGAAGGCGGCGCGGTTGGCGACGCCGGTCAGGCCGTCGAGATGGGCCGCCCGCCACAGGGCCTGGGTAGCCTCGATCTCGTGTGTCACGTCCTGGACGACGCCGACGACACGGACATGGCCATCGTCGCCGCCTATCACGCGCTCCCCGATGGCGCGCACGGTGCGCCTCTGGCCGGAGCCGGTGACGAGGTCGGCCTCGAAGGAGCAAGGACTGCCGGTCGTCGCTGTCAGCTCCAGCTGGCGGCGCATGGTGGCGCCTGCCTCCGGCCTGTACTGCGCGACGACATCGTCGATGTGGAGGCGGCGGCCGACCTCGAGACCGTGAAGCCGATAGACTTCGTCCGACCAGGTGACCTCGCCGGTCACGGCGTCGTACTCCCACCCGCCGATGGAGGCGAGGTGCTCCGTCTGCGCGAGCAGCCTGTTCCGGCGGGCGAGCGCTTCGCTCTGGCGCCGGGCGTTCGCCTCCGAGACGGCCAGCTTGACCGCATTGGCGTGGGCGCGGATCAGCCCTTCGACCACCCGTCCGAATTCCGACAGGATGCGGGCCTCGTCCGCGTTGAAGGTCCTCGGCTTCGTATCGAGCAGGCACAGCGTGCCGAGCTGGTGGCCGTTGTCGCTGCGGAGCGGGCAGCCGGCATAGAAGCGCGCGAAGGGCGGGCCCTGGACGAAGGGGTTGTCGTGGAAGCGCGGATCGGCCCGGGTGTCCCTGATGACGAAGACGCCATTCTCGACGATCGCATAGTTGCAGAAGGCGTAGCGCCGCGGCGTCTCCTCGATGTCGAGCCCATGCCGGGCCTTGAACCACTGCCTGTCCTTCTCGAGGAAGGAGATCACGCTGATCGGGCAACCGAAGAAGGATGCG
>Ga0065721_10053162_pt1 | contig 10412 bp, 6 predicted proteins | sample Mesricmetagenome_FD_59108 | JGI IMG/M metagenome (GOLD analysis project Ga0065721, IMG submission 59108) | Mesophilic microbial community from rice straw/compost enrichment Sample: eDNA_1 v2 (version 2) | ecosystem: Engineered > Solid waste > Grass > Composting > Bioreactor | place: USA: Davis... | reverse complement strand
GACTACACCCGCAGCATCCCGGTCGAACGCCTGGCCGCCGAAGCCGGCATGAGCGCCTCGGCCTTCCACCAGCACTTCAAGGCGGTCACCTCGCTGTCGCCGCTGCAGTTTCAGAAACAGCTGCGCCTGATCGAAGCGCGCCGCCTGATGCAGTCCCAGGGCGTCAGCGCCAGCCGCGCCGCGTACGCCGTCGGCTACGAAAGCGTTCCGCAGTTCACCCGCGAGTACGGGCGGATGTTCGGCAAGACGCCGGCGGCGGATGCGCGGTTGACTGTGGCGAGCACGGGGGGAGCGGGTTAGACAAATCCGTGCTCCTCGGCCCTCTCCCACGCCTCCTTCAGCTTCGTCAGGCGCAGACCCTTCGGCTGGAACTGCGAGGTCATGGACGCCCACCCGACGATCTCGGCTTCCCCTTCTGTCAGAACGTCGGCCTGCGCATTCCACTCGTGGAGGCGCTTCCATACACCGGATTTCCAAAGGAGGAGGGCCTTGATGCGCCAGTCCTCGCGAGGCCGGACCGCCGGATCGTCACGAACCAAAGTTCCCAAGAACTCCTCGGAGAGCCGTATGTCGCTGTTCTTCACCCGCTCCCAGCAAGCTTCACGCTTGACCCACTCTGTAATAAGACGGTTGCGCACCTGCTCTTCGGGGATTTCCTGGAGCAATGGCAGAAGACGCTTGGCGATGCGCATCGCCTCCTGAATGAAGGAATCTGGTGCTGACTGGAGTTTCCAGATGCCCTCGTAATCAGGCTTTAGACCAGCTTCGCTCATCCGGGCGCTCATCAATGCGACCGTATATGTGGTCAAAGGCCGAAGAATGGAGCCCGGGTACCAATCCTGCGCTGGAATCGCAGCATCCACAGCCCGGATCATGATTGCGCGCCCGATCAGACGCTGATAGTAGGCAAGGTCAAAGCTGGATGGATCCCGGGTCCATGCCTGGGTAACGATCTTGCCGAATGCCGCGATGTTCTTCTGCGCGCCAGAACTTACTTGGTGGGGACCACCTTCGAACGTGGTGTCGTAGCGGGCCACGTCTGTTTTGGTCAGGACCTGCTTCTTTGGATTGATCAACTGCCAAGTCTTGGCCGCAAGACCGGTCTTGCGTTTCAGTTCGACCTTGTAGCTCCCGGTCGTACGTTCAAAGTACCAGTAACTTGGCGTCTCGCCTGGCCGCGCCGGCGCCAGAGTCTGGCGGGAGATGCCTTCCAGTCGCTTGAAGTAGGGATGCCCTGCGAACAGATCTGAAGCGGTTACGGCGTTCTGCGCATTGGCAAATCGGGCAATGTCGTGAACAGCATCCTCAAAGCCATCCTCGGGAAGGCAGGACAGCTTCATCTGAACCCTGACAGAGGAAAGGTCAATGCCTGCCTTCCGGGCCCAATAGAGCGAAGCAGTAGTCTGGCCTCCATTGACGATCTGGAGACCCTTAACCCTGATGATTTCTGTATGCCCCATCTCGTGGATGTTCGTGATGAGGTCGGAAACGGTGACAGTCAATCCATTGTTGAAGGCAAAGAACATTTCAGGGTTTGTCCGGAGCGTCTCCCGGATTCCCTTGTTTACCTTTCGGGTGTCCCCAAGGAAAGCGCGCACATTCTGCTCGAGGATGCGCCCGCCAAACCTGTCGTAGAGGCTGGCAAGAATGCCTCCAGGCATAACGCACATGTACGATTCGTAGCGCGCGCGCCTGTCCAGATCTGCGGGCAGGGCGGGAATTCCCTCACCGTATTCCGCAAGAAAATCAATGACGATGTCCTCACGACCGCGTACTGAGGCTTCCACTCGCGCCAGACGAGCGATATCCCACAGGTGAAGCTCTACCCCCATTGTGCCGAGTGCCATCTCAGGCACCTTTCCTAGGCTTGGGCTGACTGGGCGATCAGAGATGAGGTAGATGCGCGCCTTCGTCATCTCGCCGCCGGTCGCAAAAGAGAATATCTCCTTGCAAACGGCATGAGCATCGTGACTCTCGTCCCAGGTATTCGCGAGTGAGCCATGTACGGCTCCTTCGAGAAACCTGTATGCCGCAGCAACCGCGCGCTTGACTTCATCGGTCAGGAGCGGCACCGGCTCGCTGGCACCGGAGTAGATGGAGACGACGAGGTTCAGTACGCCATCAGCGGCTGAGAAGCTGTAGGCGTCGAGCTGAACTGCCCAGCCCTGCCGCGTCTGCCCCGAGACGCGACATACGTTGAACTCGGTGAACTCTTCCGCACTCTCCAAGGCCGAGCAGACCCGATCCACGAATAGCGTGCTGGTGTACCCGGCACCTGCCGCGGACCCTGACTGCACCTCTCCCAGCAATGTTTCCCGATAGCGGGTTACCTCCTCGTCCATCATCCTTTCGCCCCTCAATCCAGAACCGTCTCGATGGACACTTCGAAGTTCTTCAACTGTGCAAGATCCAGTGCGTACTGCACCTTAGGAATGCGCAGATCAACCTGTGTGCGAGTCAGGCGTGGAAATCCTTCCACGACATCAAAAGCAGCGACACCCACCACGCGGTACGTGTCGAAATCATAGGCCTCCTGCCGCATGTAGCCCCGCTTGAGAAGGGCAGCCTGCAAAGCATCCTCCTGGTTGATGCCACACTGCCGTGCAACCAGCGAAAGTCGCTCACATATTCCGTTCAACGAGAACGCATCGGACGAATCCGAGTTGACCAGCTCCACGACAAGGAGTGAAAGCTGCAGATGCGCTGAGTCAAGTTGTTCCAACGAGGATATCTGCACATGCTGGCGTGAGCCTGCCACCCTGGCCTTTACTTCGACAATACGGGTCTCCAGCGCGAAATCCTGCGGATGGTCTTCGGGGGCCACCCAGGAGCGGATAGCGGCTTCGAACCCGTGACGCTCAATCAAGGCCTCGAGGACGTACAACTCCCCGATCAATCCCCGCACCTCATGAGGGGGCATGGTGGCCGTATGGCCACGCGAAAGGAGCGAGTGCCATTGTTCGAGCCGCCGGAACATGCCCTCGGTGGCAAGAGACCTTGAGGAGTCGGACGCGGAATACGCAATCACGTCCTGACAGAGCGTCCTGAAGACATCTCGATCACCTGCCTCACGGAGGAACATCCGTGCCTCGAAGCCCTCCTTTCCGGCACTTGTCTCGACCGAGAGGCCGCGTGGCCGTGGCAGCTGATAGGGGATCCGGGCAGCATCTATGCCACGCACAAGCAAACCCGGAGCCCCTTCCGCTGACTTTACCCAGTAGACGTCCAGCGCGTGGGGCTCCGCGATCCGACGCCCCAAAAGACTGTGCTGCGACGTCTCAATCCCCAGCCACGGATCGTCACTCATTGCCTGCCGTGTCCTCGTCGTCCTGCTCATCATCGTTCCGCCCATAGAGCTCACGGTAAGCGATCAGGTTTGCCGTATAGAGCACGGGCCGCTCCTTCTCGCCCTTAGCCAGTCCGGGGAGGCTGATGCCGTAGGCTGCATGAACACCTAGAGGTGTTTCGCTTTCACCGTCCTTCAGCCTTGTGTTGAGCAGATGAAGCATCAGAAGTGGACGAGTCCTCTGTTCGCGGTAGAGGTGGTCCGGGATGCTCTTCTTTGAGTCGCCATGCGCGGCATGGGCAGCCTCGATCTGCTCCTTCGAAAGGCCAATCCTCTCGATGCCGCGGGAGGCGACACGGCGCTTGCTTCCGGAGACCAGCAATGCGTTTCCGAATCTGGCGTTGCTACGCCTTGTGACGGTGCGGTCCTGTAGGCCGACTAGGAGCCCTTTCACTGATTCTGTACTGTCAGGTTTCGCACGGGAATTGGACACCAGAACAACATCCCAGTCGTCAAGGCGCCTCTCGCGTATGTAGTTGCTGATCGGCGCAGCCTGCATTTCCAGCTGGCCCGGATGCGTGCCGAATGACGAGATGAAGTCCAGGACATCATCTGCCTTGACGCTCCGGAAAAGATGACTCGTCAGAGGCTCGGCTGAATCGACGGACTCTGGCGCTGCGTACGACAGCATCGTTTCGACCAAGGCGCCAATTGCCTCGATGTTCCTCTGCCTGCCCCTGTCGGAATCGATGAGGACGGATGTCTCGACCAGCTTTCCGGCAAGGCCGACCTCGCGCACAACCTGCTCCGTGTTCCGCATCTTGTCGCGGGCGGTGACCAGAAGACTTCCCGGGTGGCTGCGTACCGCCAAGCCAAAATCCATCGGTGTGAGCCCGTGGATCTCCATCCTCCTTATCTCGTCGCGAAGCTCCTCGGTTGCTTCCGCGATAAATCCATACCAATCGTTCGCTTCGGGGGGCAGGAACAGGCGGCAGAGATCCTTGTATCCGTCCCTGTACCCGAACCACCGTCCCATCTGCATGAGCGTGTCATACATCTGCGTGTTGCGCAGGAAGTAGCTGACCGTCAGCCCTTCGAGGGTAAAGCCGCGCGACAACGAGTTGCCACCGACTGCAATGACGTTGAGCCCAGTTTCGGAATACGCTCTGTAATCCAGCTTACCGGACGATTTCGAGGCGTTGATCTGGACTACGGACATTCCGGCCACGGCGTGATAAAGCTCTCGCTGGATGCTCTCCCAAACCTCCGCGCCGCCAGCGTAGTGCTTCTTCCAAGTCTTATGCAGCGACCGCATTACTGGATCACGCAGTGCGGATTCGACAGCAGATGCGAATCGGTTCTGGATGGCCGCTTGCATGATGACTAGATGATGAGCGATCTGCCTTGCAACTTCCCCTTGCACCCGAGTGAAGCGCGACACGTTCACCAGCATCGAATGATGGCGACTTCCTTGTCCACGCAGAATCCGGATTGCCTTGGAAAGGACAAAGCAATCGATGGCTTCCTTGAGGCTGGCATGGAGACCGTCTACCTCACAGGTGATCTTGTGGGTGACAGGCAGCCACTCCTCGGTATCCGTCAGGTCGACAGTCAGACCGCTGGCCTCTTCCGAGAGGAAAAATTCTCTTGCGCCGACGTAATTGGAAGGCGCATCCAGTCCAACGATGAAATCCCGGGGAAACAGGTCCTTGCCTTGCTCCTCGTTCTCTCCATCGGGGTCAATGAAGATGTTGGCAAAAGGAGTCGCCGTGTAACCGATGTATGCATTCCGCGTGGAAAGACTGAGCAACTCACGGATCAGGCGATTGATGGTCCGGGGGGCATCTGGATCCTTGGAGGTATCAACGGAGGCATTGTCGGCCTCGTCATCAATTACAAGCATCGGCAGCGAAAGGCCACCACGCGATGCGCTCGTTCCCCGGATCCAGTCAATAACATTGTTGAGGATTGAGGGGTTCTTCTTGATGACAAGAATGACTGGTTCCGCACTGTTCTGAAGCGGATTGCCAAGACTTTCCGCCTTCACCCGACTGAAATCGTGGGCACGGCTGGTATAGGCCGTCGCCGTGAAGCTTGGATTGAGGAGGCCAACGCCAACGCGATCAACATTTGCCTGGCGGCTGAGAATCTGATCGCTGTCGCGCCCCACGAAGCCTTGGTCAACGCGCTCCTGGGTTTGGGATCGGAGATTGTTGTGCACTCCTGCAATCAGGATGACCACCCGGTATCCAGCATCAGCAGCCTTATTGATCACACCCAGGTAATTCGCGGTCTTGCCACTCTGCACGTGTCCTACGACAAGTCCGCGGCGGGACCATGCCCCCGCGGCCGTTGGATCGCCCGCCAGGTCGACAATGGTGTCGGTAACGCCCGCTATCGCGTTTACCACATGCTCAGACATGCCACCCGCAAGCAGATAGTCGCGGTAGCGGTTCCAGTAGCGAAAGTTGATCTCATGGGCTCGACTTCGAAGCCATGGCTTGTGACCGCTGGCCTGGATTGTGTGCGCGGGCCCGAGTACGACCTCGAACTCCCGTTCGAGTTGTCGTGCGACCTCTACTATCTCCTCCTCGCCCGGCGGTGGCTGGAGGAATGGCAGCGCAGCCAGCCCACGAACGACTTCCGTGATCTCGGCCGGCGTCTGGGCGGCCTGTTGCGCCATGGCCATGCGCGCCAACCCGAGGAGTTGCTGATGTTTCATGCGTAATCTCAGTTTTCGATGCGGCGCATGCCTGAAAGCAGTACACGGGCGGCGGGTTTTCCCGCGAAGACGGGGGTAGAAAGGATCGTCTCGGCAATGCTCGTCGGCAGGGTGTCGCGCCCTGGTGCCATTGCCTCGACGAATGCCGCGAGCAGCTGCTTCAGCTCGCCTGGGTCGATGTCGTTCTGCTTGACTGCCTGTGGTGCGCTCGCGATGTCGGCGAAAAGGGATTCAAGAGGCAGGGTTGCCTCTATCGCAAGAAGGACGGCGTCTACGCCTGCTTGCGTCCCCGTCGCCCGTTGCAGATCCTCGATCAGAGGGTGTTTTCGCCTGATCTCGTAGCGAACTGCTCCTCGATCCTCAACCCGATCCCAAAGCGGCAGACCCGAAGCCGCCGCTTGGCGTGTACCTCGGTAGGTGTAGGGTCGCCTTGCCGCTTCGGTCATTCGTTCCACGAGAAGTCGCAGTCTTGTCCGCGTGGCAGACGGAATTCGTATCCGTGATTTTCGGACGTCGATACTCCACTCGGAATCGAGCGATGTCGGCACATCGACTCTCACCCGGAGAAGCTTGGTCAGCTCGGCGCGCCGCGCCATTCCGAACCATGTGCCTGCGGACACAAGGCGCCTACCCCGATAGACATATAGCCCTTGGGTCTCGACCAGGCTCGATCCCAGCTCAAGTGCGTGGAGCTGATCGATCGTCAGCCGCTGATGATGCGGCAAGGTGAAGCCTTGAATCACAATGGCCCCGCCACCCATATGCATGACCTCCACCTCGTGTGCATCTGAATGTGGTGTCATGTGACGGGCGAATGGATCAGCCGCCTCAACCTCGGCGCCATTGACGAATATCGCGACTGCTGCCGGCGGATCTCCCGGATCAGGCGCAATGAAACGATGGAAGGTCAGTGCGAGGTGGGGCCGTGCGGTGCTGAACATCTGGTTCAATGCAGCGTAGACCTGATCCGGGTGGTCTCCCAGTGCATCGAGGCGATCGAGCTTTTGCCACAGGACGAGCGTTCCTGATGCGCCGATCCGGTCCACAAGCGGCAGACGTTCCATCTCCTCGTTATCGAGCAGACTAAGAATCCATTCGTCCTTGTCCACTACCAAGTCCAGGTCCCAGCAACGTGCCGAGAGTGAGCCCTCCTTTCGGGAGACGACCGTGAGGCGGCGGCACTGGGAGAACGATGCGGTCTTCAGTCCCAGACCAAACCGTCCCAGGTCGTGGTTCGCGCGAGCATCACGAGGACTGCGACTTCCATGCTGCATGGCCTGGGTCAGTTCCTCCGGCGACATGCCACTTCCGTCGTCAAGTATTGCTAAGTACGGGCCCGCCACAGGGTCTACATCATTGATGATCTCGATCCGGGAAGCCCCCGCCGAGATGCTGTTGTCTACTATGTCGGCGAGCGCACTCTCGAACGAGTAACCGATGTCGCGCATCGATTCCAGGAGCCGAGCGGCGCTCGGCCTGAGGATCTGTTGCTTGCTGTCGTTTCCGGTCATACCTGCTGGTTGGCCTCCCCCATGGCCAGTTGACTAGCTACCTTGCTGCCCCACCATCTGCCGTTGCCCCCCCGGCGACGACCTGCAGCGCCCCTATCATTCAGCCACGCTGTGTCATCTGTCGAGACCCCCGAATCTTTGACAAATCATCCCGCCGCCTGGCATGGTTGCGCCCCCTCCTATTGCCCAGTCGACCAGTGAAACGTGGCAAGCCGATCCCCGTGGTGGACATCTTTGCAGGCGCTGGCGGCTTGGGTGATGGATTCGACGCCTACGCACGGGGACAGGACCGACACGGCCCCTTCTCGGTCGTACTGTCGGCCGAGATGGACGGACACGCCGTTGACACTTTGCGCACGCGTGCGTTCTACCGGAGCTTCGCCGCTCCCGAGGTTCCGCGTAGCTACTATGAATACGCCGCTGGAAGGAGGTCCGTTCCTTGGGATGAAAGGACCGAGCACGTCTGGCGTGACGCAAGTGATCGCGCCTGCCAACTGAGACTCGGAAATCCGGATGACGACCGCACCTTGGATCTGCGCATCGCCCGGATAGCCCGCGAGGCGAACGCGCAGGATCTTCCGTGGGTGCTCGTAGGTGGCCCGCCGTGCCAGGCGTTCTCGCTCGTCGGCCGGGCCCGGAACAAGGGCATAGAAACGTACAACCCCAAGGACGACGAGCGTCACTTCCTTTACCAGCATTACCTGAGGATCATCTCCAGGTACAAGCCAGCCGCGTTTGTCCTCGAGAATGTAAAGGGAATGCTCACTTCGCAGATCGAGGGGCTCAACCTTTTCGGGGAGATATTCCGCAGCCTCCAGCAGCCGGGCGGCCCGGCTGGTCCGCGCTATCGCATCGTCCCGCTCGTACAGCCCCCAACCCGCGCCAATGGCACACCCCTGCCCAAGGACTTCATAGTCCGCTCCGAAGATCTCGGACTGCCCCAGACCCGACACAGGGTCATCCTGATCGGGATCCGTGAGGACATCAGCACCCCAATCGGGACCTTGGTCCGGTCGGACCTGACCCCCAGTGTCCAAGACATGATTGGAGGCCTGCCAGCCGTCCGCAGCGGCGCAACTGATGCCAGGATCCCCTCATGGCGGAAGTTCGCGCCAGAACTGCTCACAGAGTGCTCGAAGGTGGCCAAGGATGTGGATCGGGCGGCCGCTGCGGAGCTGAAGCGTGCGGCGTCGATCGCGGCGCTCGGCGAGGAGCTCAGTATCGGCGATCACTGGCATCCGCTGCAGTATGTCCCCAAGTTGCCCCCCCATCTGGATGGGTTCATGCGGGACCCGCGCCTGCATGGCGTGATCCATCATCAGGCCCGCTGCCACATGAAGAGCGACCTGATGCGTTATGCCTACGCCGCAGCGTTCGCGAAGATCCATGAACGGTCGCCACGGGGCTCGGAGGAGTTTCCCAAGGCGCTGCATCCTGCCCACAAGAGCTGGGGACGGCCGGACAGGTTCATTGACCGTTTCAAGGTGCAACGCGCCGGTGCCCAGTCCTCGACCATCACGAGCCATCTGGCGAAGGATGGCCACTATTTCATCCACTACGATCCGGTCCAGGTGCGGAGCCTGACCGTTCGTGAGGCCGCCCGACTGCAGACTTTCCCGGATAACTACATCTTCGAAGGGCCCGCGGGAGCACAGCGGCGGCAGGTCGGGAACGCCGTTCCGCCGTGGCTGGGCTACCAGATCGCCGGCGCGGTCCACGCCGCACTTCGGTAACCTCAAACCGATCCGATCTCGATTGCCCGGTCAGTAGACCTGATGAAGGCAGCAAGCCGGTCAAGGGAATTTTCTGTGTCGTCCCGGAGGGCGCACTCCCAGACTGTGGCGATGCGCCAGCCTAGGTCAGGCAAGGCCTGCGCTGCGGTAGCGTCCCTGCGTACGTTCGCGGCAATCTTCGAAGCCCAGAAATCTGCTCGCGTCTTGGGGAGACGGAAATACCGGCATCCGGCGTGTCCATGCCAGAAGCACCCGTGCGCAAATATCGCCACCCGCCATCTAGGCAGCACGACATCAGGTCGACCAGGCAAGTCGTTTCGGCACACCCGGAACCTGAAGCCTTCCGCATGAAGGAATGACCGAATCACCCGTTCCGGTTTGGTATCCCGTCCACGAATGCCCGACATCATCCTGGAGCGGGTCTCCCGGCTGATCTTTTCAGCCATGAGAGCCCCATGACGCGCTGTGAGCCCGCAACATATTCAGTTCCACACGTTCCCGGCCGGACGTCGGAGATCCCGTTCCGCCGGATTGCTCCACCTGCCTTCCGAGTCCTGCCCCCTTTCTACCGGTGAAGCCACGTGCCTGTCGTCCGCAATGCGGCTGGAGCCTGTAGCCTTGCCCGGAGCTTCCATGCGCTGGGCTCGAGCTCCGATGCTGGATAAATCTGCTTGGAGGTTGAGCCGAAGGAGATCCACGGTTGAGGCATTCCGGTTCGACGTCGAGGCTTTTCGGACGGAAGTCGACCTCCCAAGGCTTGATGTCGAGTCTTTTGGAGTCGATGTCGATCTCCCGGGGCCCGAAGTCGAGTCTTTCGGGGTCGATATCCAGCCTCGGAGCCCCGATGTCGATGCCTGGAGGGTCGACATCGAGCCGTGCTGGCTCGACGGTGCACCAGAATGGTTCAAGCGATGGTTGCGGGCCCCTGCAGGCGGCCTCCCGGAGGCGCCTGTAAAACCCCAAAGTGTTGATATATATAGACTTCATGGCGTCACGCGAATCCACCCGTCCTGCCCCGGCCCGATCTCAGTCCCGGCTGCGAAGGAACTTCACCATCGAGTCGAACGCCGCCCAGCCCTCGTTGTTGTCGAGGTTGAACGGATACAGGTGCGGCAGTTTCGGCTGGTGGTCGTCGGGCCAGAACAGGGTGGTGACCGGGA
>Ga0065721_10053148_pt1 | contig 10412 bp, 10 predicted proteins | sample Mesricmetagenome_FD_59108 | JGI IMG/M metagenome (GOLD analysis project Ga0065721, IMG submission 59108) | Mesophilic microbial community from rice straw/compost enrichment Sample: eDNA_1 v2 (version 2) | ecosystem: Engineered > Solid waste > Grass > Composting > Bioreactor | place: USA: Davis... | reverse complement strand
CCTCTTGCATCTTGGTCGGCCCCAACCTACAAACCGCCGCGTGAGGCCACGTGGCGGAGTGGTTACGCAGCGGATTGCAAATCCGTGTACTCCGGTTCGATTCCGGACGTGGCCTCCATTCAATTTTCATGCCTTTGATTTTGCTATGAAAATTGACCCCAAATGTCCCACAAAATCCGGTCGCAGAAAAAGTGGGACACATTTGTTCCCGGTGTGGTCCACGACTCGCCGTGAAGCCGGGGGCTGGCAATCGCCCCATCATCCCATTTTTGCCGTTCTGTTCCCTCCTAGGGCACCAGCTCATCAGGTCGCGGTTTAGGTTCCCGCTCTGAATACGGTTCATGAGCCCTATGGCCGTTTTGCGTCAACGCTTGAGCAGCAACTTCCCCCCCCCCGCCAAAGCCCTCCCAGGCACACTTTATAAAATAAATCAAAAGCAATTACAGAAAATTCTTGACTTTCTGTATAAACTGTGATATAGTGCGCAAATATTCGAATGAATATCTCGTTCATTCGATTATATTCTTCATATTTTTTTCTTTCAGGCGCGCGGACGGCGCAGGGAATTGCCTTGTTCCGTCCGCGATATTTCAGTTAAGTATTTATGATGGATAATATTATAGAAAAATGGAAGCCCATTCCGGGCTATCCTGGCTATTTTGCCTCTGACCAGGGCCGGATCAAGCGCGAAGCGGCTCCCGACAGGCGCGGCCATGTTCATCGAGGTTATATCCTCGCCCCCCTGCGCATAGACGCAAAGAAAACTGCGCCGGACTGCAAGAGCACCGGCCAGTGGTTTCGCGTGGTCAAGGATGGCCGCGCGGCAAGAGTGGCCGGGGCCGATCTGGTCGCGCTGGCATGGCTGGGCGGGTTCGATCCGGCGGTTCACAGAGTCGGCTTTCGTAGCCGAACGGCTACCGATATTCGAGCCGAAAACCTGTTTTTCAAAAGCAAAGAAATCATGAACCTGCAGCGCCGGCTGGACCGGCGGATGCGGGAAAATTTTGAACGACAACAATAATTTAGGAGATTTATATGCAGACAGACATGCATGGCGCTGCCCGCGATTTTGGCAGCATTCATAACCTGGTGGCCGCAAAGGGCCGGAACCGAGGCGAGGCCAGCGCTTCGCGCAGCCGAACCGTGCGGGCAATCGGAGCACCCGACCGGCGAGGCGTGGGTTTTGCGCGATATGTCATGGCCCGAATGACTAGCCGAGGCGATCTGGCCGGGGCCGTCGAGGTCGCGAAATCACGCTGGCCCGGCGATGCAAAAGTTATCGACAGCCTGAAAGCGGCTGTCGGAGCCGGCACCACGACCGGCGAGGACTGGGCCTCAGCCCTGGTGCCAGCACACCAGACGCTCGCCAGCGAATTCGTTGAATTTTTGCGCCCGCAAACGATTCTTGGCCAGTTTGGCCGCAACGGCATTCCTGCGCTTCGCCGCGTCCCCTTCAACGTGAGCATTCCCCGGCAGACTTCGGCGGGACAAGGCTACTGGGTTGGTGAAGGCAAGGCCAAACCGCTGACCGCCTGGACCTACGACCGTATCAACCTCGACTTTGCCAAGGTCGCCAACATCGCAGTCATCACCGACGAGCTTGCGCGCAGCAGCGCCCCGGACGCGGAAATTCTGGTGCGCGACGAACTGGCCAGAGCGCTGATCGAACGGCTCGATATCGATTTTGTCGATCCGCTCAAGGCGGCGGTGGCCAGAGTTTCGCCGGCCTCGATCACCAACGGCGTTGCGCCTATCGCTTCGACCGGCACAGATGCCGACGCGGTGCGGGCCGACATCAAGGCAGCGATTGCAAGTTTCGTCAGCAACAACAATACGCCGCGCTCCGCTGTCTGGATCATGCCTTCTCTCACCGCGCTTTCGCTATCGTTGATGGCCAATCCACTCGGGGCCGCCGAGTTCGAAGATATCAACCTCGCCGGCGGTTTTCTCGCCGGTCTGCCGGTGATCGTTTCTGATTATGTTCCTGCCGGAACCATTATCCTTGTCAATGGGAACGATATTTTCCTCGCAGATAACGGCGCGGTCGGCGTGGACGTTTCCCGCGAAGCGTCGCTTGAAATGAATGACGCACCGACCAGCGACAGCACGACGCCCACGGGCACCAGCCTCGTAAGTCTCTGGCAAACCAACTCGATTGGGGTTCGCGCTGAGCGCTATATAAACTGGGAAAAACGCCATCCGGGCAGCGTGGCCGTCCTTTCCGATGTCGCCTGGGGCGGCGATATCGCTCTTAGCTAGTCTTCGTCCTCGGTCCCATAAAAATAAAAGAATAACAGGACGAAAAATGAAATTCATTGAAGTTTTAAAAAAGGCGTTGTCGCCCGCGAGCGGACGAAATCGAGGCGGATGGTATTCTACCGTCCGCGAGCCGTTTGCCGGCGCGTGGCAGCAGAACCGCGAGCAAGCGACCGAGGATATTTTAGCCTATCCAGCCGTTTTTTCGTGCATCAGTTTGATTGCCGGCGACATTGCGAAGCTGCCAATCAAACTCACAAGGCGCGACGAAAACAATATCTGGATAGAGGTTGAAAACCCGGCCTATAGCCCGGTACTCCGCAAGCCAAATCATTTTCAGACGCGGCAGCAATTCATTGAATCCTGGGTCATCTCGCTTCTGACCGCCGGCAATGCGTATATTTTGAAAAAACGCGACGGGCGTGGGGTTGTCGTCAGTTTATATGTGCTGAACCCGGCCCAGGTGACGCCGCTGGTGGCGGACAATGGGGCTGTGTTTTACGAATGTCGCCCTGACAATCTGGTCGGCACGACCGAGACGGTGACCGTTCCCGCCTCGGAAATTATTCATGATCGAACGAACACTTTCTACCACAGCCTGATTGGCCTCCCTGCGATCTATGCCGCCGCCTTGCCGGTGCTGCAGGGCCGCGAGGGCATGGAGTCGGCCATCAGCTTTTTCCGAAATTCAGCGCGGCCTTCGGGCATTTTGCAGGCACCGGGCGCGGTGGATGCCGACACTGTGGAACAAATTCGAAATTATTGGGCGGCGAACTATACGAGACAAAATGCGGGCAGGGTGGCCGTCCTGGCCGATGGACTCACGTACCGGCCATTCGAGCAGCAAAATTTTCAGACGGCACAACTGCTTGAAACCTTGCGGTGGACGGCGGAAACGGTAGCCGCCGTGTTTCACGTGCCCGCCTACAAGATCGGCGCAGGCGAGATTCCGACTTCGGGCAACATCGAGTCGGAAAACATTCGATATTTCTCGGAAGCGCTGGGAGCCAGGATCGAGGCGATAGAAGCGCTTCTGTCCGAGGGCCTTGGCCTTGCGGCTGGACTCAAGATCGAAATCGACACCAAGCACCTTTTGAGAATGGACTCGGTCTCGTTGATCCAGGCCGAGGCCGCCGCCACAGGGGCAGGAATAAAGACGATCAACGAAAGCCGGGCCGTGTTCGGCCTGCCGCCGCTCGAAGGTGGCGACACGGCTTATATGCAGCAGCAGTATTGGCCGCTTCAAAACCTGGCCAATCGCCGCGACGGCCCGGAGGGCAGCACAAACAGATATTTTAAAACATTGAATAAATTAAAGGAAATACAGAATGCAGTCTGATTTTACATATAAGTTAATCGAAGAACTGACCGACACGCTTGAAAAGGTTGTTGATCAGATGAACACAAAAATAGACGCTTTCGGAAAGGAAATCGGATCAACAATTATTTCAATTGACGACGATGAATATGACGACGAACGCACCGATTGGAAGCCCGGCCAACTCGTCAGCGTCGGTGGCGGCGGTTTGAAGCGCTGGGATGCCGAGGCCAAGTGCTGGCGGTGGCTCGTCAACGGCGTCGAGTCCGTTGAAATCGTGGATGATATGCTTGTTGTCACGCGCTCCAATGGCCTTGTCGAGCGGTCACAGATCAAGAAGGCGGCTTGAAATGCGAGATTTTTTCGTTCCTGTCCGCCGACAGAAAGCAAAGATAGGTGTTTATCCCAGCCAATTCTACTGGGACTCTGTAAATAAATGCTTTTATCAAAAAACAATACCGGACTATTCCATTCCCGAGCGCCTTTTCAACAAAAAGTATTATTTTCATACGGTTGATCCGGAAGATCGGGACGATTTCGATTGCGCAGAATATATTAAATCTATTCGGTCCGCTGAAGTTCATGGGCGCGTTTTCGAGCCGGATAATCCAGAAAATATAGTTATTCGAGACGGAAAGAGGCTGGTGAACGTCCGCGAACGATATTACGACGCGATCAACCGGAAGCGCGAAAAGAAAATGGCCGCGTGATCGCGGCACTAAGATAAACATAAAAAGAAAGGTTTCGGTGTGAAGCACTAATGACTGAAGAAATATTCAACAACTCAACAATTGAGGCTTATAGACAGCGACTAAACGACCAAAACAAAGCAGACTTCCAGCCACAGGGCCTAAACCGGCTGGTTTGGAAAGAACGCGACCCGGAAAACCGATACGATATTTCGCAGGTGTCGATTAAATTCGATCATCGGACAGGCGAGGTCAAGGTTCGGGCGGAGGGCGAAGGGCTTTTCGCCAAAGATTTCGAGCCTACCGAAGCCGAGGCCGAGGCGATCAAGCAGGCAATCGCCGCCCATCCTTGGCCCGTTCAAGAACACATCGATCTCAGCGACCCGAAATTGCCTGACCTCTGGCAACTGGCAGATGACAGTTGCCGGTGGGCCTTCCACGACGCGGACGGCAATGTCGTCATGTTGCAGGTCCGCAAAGATGAGAAGGGCGAAAAGGTCTATATCCCGATCACCCGCTATGGCGGCGAATATCTGTTTCAGCCGCCGCTTGGCGAAAACCCGCTTTTCAATCTCCATCTGATAAAAAAGCTCAAGGTTTCAACCGTTTTCATCCACGAAGGCGGGGCGGCAGCGGCGGCAGCGCAGAAGATTGCAGACGATGCAAGGTCTCAGCATCCATGGCGGGCCGAATTGGCCCATGCGGCTCACCTCGGTTTCATAGGCGGCGCTTACGCGACCGGCGAAACCGATTTTGACGAACTAAAGCGGCTTGGTGTTACCACGGTCTATGTCGTGCCAGACAATGACACACCGGGCCGAAATGCAGGCCAGAAGATCGCACGGAAGCTTGGCGGCACGGTCTATACCGTTTTGGTCGGCAGCGACTTCCCAACCGGCTGGGATTTCGCGGATGAAATGCCGGGGCACCTTTTTAACCGCAACGGCCTTTGGACCGGCCCGACATTTGCGTCATGCGTCTTTCCGACTACCTGGGCGACTTATCAATATGTCGATGACAACGGTAAAAATCGCTGGGGTCTGAGGCGTGAGTTCGCCGCGCAATGGTACTGGGTGAACGACGAAGCGATGGTGGTTCATCGCCAGTTCCCGCACATCTACAAGACCGAGAAGGGCTTCAACGACTATATCGCGCCTTATTCGGACGTGCCGGACACTGCCGACAGGCTCAAGAAAATTGCGGATTCAAGCATTGACGCGACGGTCTATCGACCGGGGGATAAGGGCGGCGGGGTGAAGACCGAAGGCAATCGCCGGGTGTTCAATGTCTATAGAGAACACGACTTTCCGGCCATGGATGGAGACGCCACGCTATGGCTCGAATTCATCGACCATCTGTTGCCGGACCCCAAAGAACGGCAGGCGTTCTTGCGATGGTTCTATACGATGATCGCTTCGCCAGCGACACGGACATATTCTTGCCTCATGTTTTCCGAAGCGCAGGGAAGCGGCAAAACAACTGTTTCTGATATTTTATACCGGATCATCGGCCCGCGAAATGCGACAATCGCCAATTCAAAGTCGCTCGACAGCCAGTTTAATAGCCAGTGGGAAAACCGTCGCCTCGTAATTTTTCAAGAATTGTACGAAGGAGGCTCCAATTTCCGCACCACGAATGCGCTCAAGACGGTTTTGACCGACGACCATATCCGCATCAATGCAAAATACCGGCAGGAACGTACGGTCGAGAACCACACTCATATTTTGGCGGCCAGCAATTCGGCCCATGCGCTCGATCTGGACGATGGCGACCGCCGTTGGCTCGTCGTCCAGGCCACAAACGAAATCTGGCCGCAGGAAAAATTCAGGACATTGCGCGAATGGCTCTTCGATGACATCGGGTGCAACGTCATCCTTGGCCTAGCCAGGAAGTTTGGCGACTATCTTCAACGCGGTGAGCGTCCGCCCGTCACGGCGGCAAAGAATGTCACGATCTGGCGAACCGAAAGCGATATCGTTCTTGATATCGAGGCGCTGCATGAGCGCTTCGAAAACGTGGAAGTGGCCTTTGAAACCAAGGCGTTCCAGTCCTTCATAACCGGCAACCAGAAGGTTCAGAAGTCAGATTCAATGCAGGTCAATTGCCAGCGTATGAAAAAACGCGGATGGGGCATTCTAACCCAACGCGATGATGAGTTCGGCGGGTTTCGGCCAACGGTCAAACGAAACGGCTCAAATCAGAAAGTAGCTTGTATCGTAAGTCCGGCGCTCAAGTCGAAAATGCGCGAGGAACACAAAGATAAATGGTCCGACATGATCGGCAAATGCCTCGCCAACCCGGCGGACGACCCGGTTTGTGAACAACCATTTTGATATAGCGGCCTGCGGGCCGCTTTTCTTTTTTCTCGGGACCAGGACCGGGACCGGGGACCGGCTCGGTACCGGGACCAAACGGCTGAAACCCCAGCAAAACCAGGAAAAATGCTGTCCAACTCGGGACCGGGGACCGGGGACCGGCACTTTTGAAAAACTTTTCGGAGACGATTCCGGCCTCTTTTTCTTCCTTCTCCACCACCTTTTATCTTTTATAGAAAAGTGCCGGTCCCCGGTCCCGAAGGGGCTGAAACCCCAGCAAAACCGGGAAAAATGTCGGGACCGGGGACCGGTCCCGAGCCGGTCCCCGGTCCCCAGATAGAATTTTGTTCCTGGCGGCATGCGGGTCAAACGGAGGTCAAAATCATGACCTTACGGTATCATTTTACCTTTTTTCGGACGGAGTTAGTTTGCAGGTTGTCGCCGGCCGGTCCTAGCGTCGAACGCGGCCAGAAACTGCCTACCCCCGGCCACTAGTTTAGTTTGTATAGAATTTATTATTATATATCAATGGCTTGCTCGGGACAATTCAACTACCAGCGGTCATCGACCCTCTGTCATCTGGCAGTGATCGGAGCGACCCAAGCTAATTCTAAAATATTAGCCAAATCCGGACTTTTTAGAATAATATTGCTCATAGTTCAGAATACAGGTTATGAATAGTAACTCTCACTCATGTCGTGACGTGAGCCGCATCGCAACGGACTTGCTTAACCGTTCAAGCGGCGTAGCAAATGGCGCCACTGTCATTCGGACATGCGGCAGGCAGATTGCCTCCATCCCTTTTACAATGTTGCTCATCTCATCTCGCGTCTGGTCTGCTTCGCCCCACTCAAAAAGTATGGAGTCAAACTCTTTCAAGGTAGCCTCATTGAGAGAACCAGCCATTGGAAATTCGGATCGATATCGAACACTCGCGGCTGATCGGTATTTTCTGAGTAACAGGTCTAGGCGGTCAAAGAGAGCCGACGAGTCACCCGGTACAAAGGCCTTCATCTTGAAACGATACGCGAGTAGTTCCCGCCAGAAGGGAAGCTGTTTTTCGAACCGCTCAATTGGAGCGAACAAGATGTCGCGGCGCACCTTTTCTTCGCTGTCATCTTCTGTTCTGTTGGGTCGAGTTGCGCCCTCTCCCGCCCAAACAGCCGGTGACCGCAAATCCCGTAGACGAGATTCCGCTTCATAGAACCGCGCCATTACGTCTTCGCAAAGCACTACGTCGCGCTTGCCTATCGCCTCGCGCCGCCACGTTTGCAGTCCCGTATGGGCAACATAGATGCCATAGATGGCTGCGGCGCTGGTGACAATTTCTGTGATCATGTCCAAGCCCCTCGCATGACAAAGTAACCCGCCTTCATAGAGCAGGTTACTTTTTTTGTATCGACTTGAAGTGCAGGTCGATCAAAGCGCATTGCTGGTAGGGGTACAAGGCCCGCCGCCCAAAATTCGCCAATCGGCGCAAGGGCTTACATCCACTAAATTTGAATACTAGAAGAAAAAATTCCAAAAAAGATTCGATTGACAGAATTATATTCTGTATGATAGTATATTCTTACCGTCGAACAGTGTCTTTTGTTCGACGACATTAACCCGGCACAACCGACAAGGAGGGCCGATTTGAAAACTTGAAACGATTGGAAATGAAAATGACTTTGAGAAAAGATGGTACAGGCCGAGACGACTACCTCTCTCGCACCGCACTGCGTACCGAACGCGGCTGGACGGATAGGCTTATTACTAATTACCTTGGTGAGCCGGACAAGACCGCGATCAATTCACGTTACCGAACTGGACCACGAGTCCAGTTATTCGCGCTTGAGCGCGTGATTGAGGCGGAAGGCCATCAGGAAGTGGCGGCAGCATTGGCTAAGGCCAAAGCGCAACGTGCTGGCCGTTCCGCGAGCGCCAAAGCGGTAGCGGACAAAAAGGCTGCCGAAACGATGGCGGACATAGCAGGCGGAACAGTTAAGCTACGTATCTATTCCCGCGAGGGCCTAGAACGCGCCGCAACACGACATTATAATCAGTTGTGGTTTGAACGCGGCGAATTCAGGCAGGTCGAGAAGAACCCAAGCCCCGAATTCATGGCCCGGATATGTGTCAATTTCCTTCGGCATCAAAGGACTGAATACGACAAAAAGATTGCCAAGGCTTTTGGCCGCACAGGCAAGCATGAAGCGATTGCGGCGATGCGGGAAAAGGTCATGGCTCAAATTGCCAAGGCTTACCCATGGCTTGCTGACCGGGTTGCGGAAGATGTTGCCGAGAGGAAGACGGCTTAATGGGGGAGGTCGTCAACTTTCCCCAGCGGAAGACCGCCGAAATTCGACCAAATGTTCCAATTCGTGGGCTTTCACGTGTAGAAGCCGCCGCCGTAGTTGGCGTCAGCGCCTCGACGTTTGACCGGCTAGTTGCCGATGGGCTTATGCCGCCGCCAAGACAGGTATACTCCCGCTCGATTTGGGATATTCTGGAGGTAAATCAAGCATTTGACAGCTTGCCACATGCCGAGTCCGCCAATAGTATTTTTGGGGACAGCGCCTCTGGATGGTGACGATGGAAGTGAAGCTCAAGCACATAACCATTGACAAAGACCGCCATGGCAATGAACGCGTTTATTTTCGTAAGCGCGGTCGGCCCAAGATCAGATTGCGCGAGAAAGTTGGCAGCGAGCAGTTCCATGAGGAATATCGCTGCGCCCTTCTCGGCATCGAATATGTGAAAGAGGTTGCACCACAAAAGGCCGTCGCGCCGAAACTTGGCCGCCCGGCGGTCGGTACGTTCCGATGGCTGGTGCAGGAATATATGCGCCGCGAGGTTAGTACGCAGGCGGCTAGCACCCGACGACAAAAAGAACTGCGGTTTGCGGAAATCTGTCGGCTTACCGAAATCGGTAAGGTAAGAACGCCCGTTGGCGACCGCCCGTATGCGAATATGACGCAAATTCACGTCGAAGAAATTCGGGACGACAAGGCCCATTCGCCGGAAGCAGCAAATCATCGTGTCAAAATCATTTCGGCCATGTTCAAGTGGGCGATGGAGAATAAGCTCGCGAGGCACAATCCCGCCGCCAATTGCAAGAAGCTGGACCCACTTAACGAGGATGGTCACCACACCTGGACCGAAGAAGAAATTGCGAAGTTTGAGGCCACTCATCCTGTTGGATCGAAGGCTCGCCTTGCTCTTACAATTTTTCGATACACCGGCCTACGCGTAAGCGATGTTGCGGTCTTTGGGCGACAGCATCTGTATCAGGCTGTTTTGCCAGATGGTACCAAGCAATTGCGCTTCAAGATCAAGCCAAAAAAGACTTCGGGCAAAACGGGTGTTGAGGTTGATTTTCCGGTTTTGCCACCCTTGGCAGATGCGCTGGAGTCAGTGCCGAAGACCAACATGATTTTCTTGCTGACGGAATGGGGACGACCTTTCTCGGTCAAGGGCCTTGGCAACAAAATGCGCGTTTGGTGTGACGAGGCGGGCTTGCCGCATTGTTCGTCTCACGGCATCCGCAAGGCTGACGCGGTTATCGCCGCTGAGAATGGTGCCACATCAGCGCAATTGCAGGCCATGTTCGGCTGGACCAATTCCCGGCAGGCCGATCATTACACTCGTGCCGCCGAAAGGAAGCGCACCGCAACAGCAGGCGCACACCACCTTTTACGCTAAAAAGTGGGACACAGGCAGGAGAAAATTCCTTAGAAAACAATACGAGGCTTTGTATCCCACCTTACTCGTAAGTCATTGAAAATAAAAGATTGTGCTGGTCCGGACGTGGCCTCCATTTCCTCCCCTTTCCTGTGCGATCCGCCCCCTGCG
>Ga0065721_10053160_pt1 | contig 10413 bp, 10 predicted proteins | sample Mesricmetagenome_FD_59108 | JGI IMG/M metagenome (GOLD analysis project Ga0065721, IMG submission 59108) | Mesophilic microbial community from rice straw/compost enrichment Sample: eDNA_1 v2 (version 2) | ecosystem: Engineered > Solid waste > Grass > Composting > Bioreactor | place: USA: Davis... | reverse complement strand
AAGACCGACAGTGCAAAGGAGATAGCCTTTTTCAGTATCAAGACTGAAATTCTTATAGGGAAAAGCCATAAAATTGTGATAGCTTAGGATAGTAAAATTTATATGTTACATGGATTTGATCAGTATGCAATCAGAAGTCGTGATTATCGGCGCCGGCCCTGCAGGATTAACAGCCGGATATCTGCTTAGCAAGGAAAACCGCTCTGTGACTATTCTGGAAGCGGATCCGGTATACGTCGGTGGCATTGCCAAGACCGCTACTTACAAGGGTTATTGTTTTGATATCGGCGGGCATCGTTTTTTTTCCAAGGCACAGGAAGTGGAAGCCTTATGGACTGAAATATTGCCGCATGGCATGCTGGAACGGCCACGTTCTTCACGCATTTTTTATCGCAAGCAGTTTTTTTCCTATCCGTTGAAAGCGTTTGAAGCCCTGCGCAAGCTGGGGTTGGTGGAGTCATGTCGCTGCGTTTTGTCTTATGCCAAAGCGCGGCTTATACCAATTAAACAGCCAGTCAGTTTTGCTGATTGGGTTACCAATCATTTTGGGGAGCGTCTTTTTAGTATTTTTTTTAAAACATATACTGAAAAAGTCTGGGGCATGTCTTGCAATGCGATTTCTGCCGACTGGGCAGCGCAGCGTATCAAAGGATTATCATTGTCTTCGGCTGTAGTCAGTGCGCTCATTCCCAAAAGATGGTCAAGGCGCAACAGTAAAGAAACAATCAAGACATTGATTGATACTTTTCGTTATCCGCGCAAAGGCCCGGGGATGTTATGGGAAGCATGTGCAGAAAAAATAAAACAACAGGGGGGTAAGGTATTATTGGGAAGTGAAGTCTACCGTTGTGAATACAATGCAGATGAAAATAAATGGCACGTGCATTATCGCGATAACGCTGGCAATAGCGCAAAAGTCATCGCAAGTCATGTCATTTCATCCGCACCGTTGCGTGATCTAGTGACGCAGTACCTTTCGCCATCGCTTTCATCTGGCGCTTTATCGGCAGCAAACGAACTGAAATATCGTGACTTTTTAATTGTCGTACTGATTCTAAAAGACAGGCAACAATTTACTGATAACTGGATTTATGTACACGATTCGCAGGTTGATGTGGCGCGTATTCAAAATTTTAAATCTTGGTCGCCGGATATGGTGCCTGAAAAAGATATGTGCTGTTACGGTATGGAATACTTTTGTTTTGATGGCGACAATGTCTGGACATCCTCGGATGATGCATTAATTCAGAAAGCCAAGCGGGAAATTGTGCAACTAGGCCTCGCCACGCTGAATGATATTGTTGATGGCTGTGTGGTCAGGCAAACAAAGGCCTATCCGGTTTATGACAATTATTATCAAACACATGTGGAAGTAATTCGCCGTGAATTAGATGAAAAATTTCCTTCCCTGCATTTAATCGGCCGTAACGGCATGCATAAATACAATAATCAGGATCACTCCATGATGACGGCCATGCTGACTGTCAAAAATATTCTAGCGGGTCAACGTCGTTTCGATACCTGGTGTGTGAACCAGGATGCAGAATATATTGAATCAGGTACAGCAGGTGAAAAAGACTTGGCCTATGGATTACGGAGCGTGCCTGAACGTCTGAGCTAGAGCATGATTACCTTCGCAGCTAAAAACGGGTAATGCTCCCATGATATACTATTTTTTTATTGGCCTAAGGAAGGGTTATTACTATGAAAAAGGATCAAGTACTTAAAAATGCATTTGCCATGCCTTTGTATCGCCCTTCTTATCCGCGCGGCCCCTATCGCTTTATCAACCGGGAATTTTTCATTGTCACTTATGAAACGGATATGGATGTTCTTAAGGAAGTCGTTCCCGAACCGCTTCAAGTGACGGAGCCGGTTGTCAAATTTGAATTTATTTTAATGCCGGATTCAACCGGCTTTGGCAGTTATGTGGAATCTGGTCAAGTGATTCCCGTGAAGTTCAAAAACAAAGTGGGCAATTATACCCATGCCATGTACCTGAACGATGATTCGCCCATCGCTGGCGGTAGGGAGATATGGGGATTTCCCAAGAAGCTCGCGGATCCCAATCTGCAGGTGGTGAAAGAAACCTTATTGGGCACACTCGATTATGAGGGATGCCGGATTGCAACAGCTACAATGGGTTACAAACATCAGGAGCTCGATAAGAAGAAAATTTTTAAAGCATTTATGTCACCCGGCTATCTGCTCAAAATTATTCCGCATGTAAATGGCAAGCCCCGGATCTGTGAGCTGGTTGAATATGTTTATGAAGATCTTAAAATAAAGGGCGCCTGGTCGGGGCCTGCAGAAATCAGCTTGTTTGCGCATGCGCTGGCACCGGTTTCCGAGCTGCCCGTGCGAAAAGTTATCTCCGCTGCCCATGTGGTGAGCGACCTCATCTTGCCGTATGGCCGCGTTGTTTATGATTATATGAAATAAATTAGACTCTCTGCTGGACGTTGGCCATTTTTACAAATGCTTAATAAGCTGCCATCCTGAGCGAAGGATGACAGTCTTGTGAACGCTTTTCAGTGAAAGCGGTTTACCAGTATCTAGTTGATTAATAAAATAAAATATTTCTAATAATCAGCTATTTAATACTTCCTTAACGTAAGTGAGTTATATTTTCAGCCATTCCATTCTAATTAGAATATTCAAGGGCTATGAATCCATGAAATCCAGAGAGTTATTTTTAAAGTATTCCAAGGTATTGTTCGGTTCTTCCATGACTACCTATTTGACTTTATTTGCACCTTCGCACCTGGCAAAGAAACACACAGTAAGTTCTGCGAATGATGATACAAAACAAGACCAGGACAAAAAGGGTTTGGCAGTTGTTTATACCTGGCTGCCTGATAAAGAACGTCAGCAAATAGGCCACCAGGCTGTGCTTATCAAGGGCGGCCAGAATGATCAACCTTTTTATATTAGCTTTTACCCTGCAGAGCCGGCAACAAAATATGTGAATTTTCTACCATTTAAATTTCTGTCATTAGGCGGCCATTTTTCCTGTGGCATGCATGAAGATATTGAAAATGAGGGTAGAAAACCGGATATGGTAACGGTTGTGCCTCATCTTCATTATGACGAAATGAAAAAGCTTCATGATCAGATGCACGAAGATGTGAAAGACCATAAGCATGGGTACCAGTTTTTCCCCAATGTGCCACGTATTCATAATCTGATTGCTTATGCCAATCACTATCATCCTAGTGTTTCACCTTTTGCGCATGAACCGATCAGTGAAATACCGCTGGATCATGATCATCCAAAAGTTCCCGCAGTAAAAAAAGATAACTGTACGTCAGTTATTCGCCGATTGTTGGAAGCGGGTGGTTATCCAAAAGAAGGGTTTCCCAATTTGCTGCCCTGGGGCAATTCACCGATAGGGCAACACTTGTCATTAGAATACATTGGGGCCAAAAAGATAAATGAAACAGAAAAAGAAGCGCTCATTGAAGAAGCACTGAAGGCGGAACACAAATCAGGAACTCACCCTCATCACAATCGAAAACCTGTGTTGGGTTAAAAAAACTTGTGTTATAGCGGTCGATCAGCTATAGCTTGTATGAATAGATGTACTACGTTAATGAGAAGAGTACAGGAGGACAGACAATGTTGAATCGCAGATCGACCTTTCCCGCTTTCTTTCCAGCTTTCTTTAGTAGCCAAGTTTCATCCGGTCAGCAAACAAACTCCTCTTCCCAGCAGCAGACTGAAGCGAAAGATAAAATCGTTTGGGTCTTTATCTGGAAAATGCAAGTCGATTCAGTGGGCCATGCAGCCATTCAAATAGGCGGAGATCAGCCAAAGTACACGGAAAATGATCCAGGCAATTATATGAGTATCTGGCCGAAATGGCTGCCTTCCATCGGTCCCACAAAGATTTTTCCATTGAAATCTGTTTTCGCGAATAAATTAACTGAAGATCAGGAAGCACAGTCAGTAAGACATCAGACAAGTGCGCAATTTGAAGTCCTTGCTCAAGATATCATTTACAAACAGGCGCCTGATTTCGTTTATAAATTAAAAGATTTGGATGTCGATGCAATGCAGAAAGAAGCGCAAAAAATCAAGGAAGGCGTCAAACAGCACAAGGTTTGCTATCAATTATTTCCAAATATCAGCCTGTACGCCTGGACTCGCAATCTCAGTCCTCATTCGGTAGGCATCATTGCCGAGAACCCTTTTTCAGGGTCGGTAAATAAACAGTTAAGCAAAAAAATCAGTAAGATCGATCGTTCTCTGCCAGAAATTTATAATTGCACTTCGTTAGTGAAACATTTTGTCGAAATAGGCGGCGGCATTTTTTCTCGACCAAGATTTAGAACACCATGGGAAATAACGCCGGATAAATTAGCGAGTGAATTAGAAAAAATGAATGCAGAAAAAGTGGAAATTTTAAAACCAACGAATACATTCAAATCCTGATAATGCTTTTAAAACCCGTTTACCTAGATTATGCGGCGACAACGCCGCTTGATCCGCGTGCTGCGGAATGTATGCAAGCCTGTTTGACCCTGGATGGTTTGTTTGGCAATCCGGCATCACAACATGCATTCGGCCAAGCTGCCAGAGAAGTGGTTGAAGGCGCACGAGCAAAAGTGGCTGCTTTACTCAATGCAGCACCCGAAGAAATTATCTGGACGTCAGGCGCAACCGAAGCAAACAATCTTGCCTTAAAAGGCACAGCTTATTTGTATCAGCGCAGAGGCAAGCATATTGTTACCATGAAAACGGAACACAAAGCAGTGCTTGATCCTTGTCAGCACCTGGAGAAGGAAGGTTATCAAGTCACTTACCTGAAACCCACGCCAAAGGGTCTGCTCGATCTTGACGAATTCGCAGCAGCGCTGCGTGATGATACTGTGTTGGTTTCCGTCATGCATGTGAACAACGAAACAGGCGTCATACAGGATGTGGACGCTATTGCCCGTATCACTTCTCAGCGGGGAATTCTTTTTCATGTTGACGCTGCACAAAGCGCAGGAAAAATCAGCATTGACCTGAGTAAAACGCCCATTGATTTATTATCGCTCAGCGCTCACAAGGTATATGGTCCCAAAGGCGTGGGCGCGCTCTATTTACGTAAAAAGCCGCGTGTACGTGTTCTTCCTTTGATTCATGGCGGCGGTCAGGAACAGGGCATGCGCTCCGGTACACTTGCCACACACCAGATTGCAGGAATGGGGGAAGCATTTCATCTTGCAGCGCAGGAAATGCAACGGGATACATTGGCGATTAAAAGCTTGCGTGATCATTTTTTATCCGGCTTGCAGTACATCACGAACCTTAGAATTAATGGGGACGTCAATCACACCGTCCCGCATATTTTAAGTCTTCGCTTCGAAGGTATGCTTGCTGATGCGATTCTGGCGAAGCTGCCTGACATTGCCGTATCGACGGCGTCAGCTTGCCAGGGCAAGGGCACCGAAGGCTCATATGTTTTACGCGCAATGGAACTAAGCGAAGACCAGGCAAAAAGCTCAGTGCGTTTTTCGTTTGGTCGATTCACTTCCCAAGAGGATATTGATACGGCTTTGCAGGCGATTCGCGCGATGTTTTAATGACCCATTAGTTTTAGGAGAATTTTTAGGCTATATCAGCGTGATTCGGCAGGCGGTAAAATGGCAACGCCAATCTTGATGGGAGACAAGTCGTAGCGATTTCGCAGCCAGGAAAAAGTCATTATCTGGTTTTCTAACAATTGTGGAAATTGCTTGCGCACACTGTCTTGGAGTGTCTCGCCAGCTGAAATTTCCCACACAAATACTGCCCCCTGTTTTTTCATGTCCGCTATGTTGATCCATGGCGCGCGTTTCTTGTTCCATTCGATAAATACAGCAGGATGGTCTGAAGAATAAAAACCGATATTTCCACCCACCCATCGCGATCCGCCTACATAAGCAAGCGGAGTGTGATATTTTTCACGCCATGCGTTGGTAACGGTCTCTGCGATTTCACGTCCTGGAAAATTGGCGCTGGAGGGATCGGGAGAATCAATCAATGAAAGACTGTATGCACTCAGCATGGCGCCAATCATGATAAAAATAGCAGCAATAAAACGGTAGAATTTGCTTTTGGTGAGGTGGGGTTGAAGCATTGCTACGAGGATAACTCCCCCAAGCGACCATAAAGGCATACCCCAGCCTGCACGTAATCGAATGCCGAAGAGTAAAGCGAGTAAAATGGTCAATAAAAAAGGGCCCAGGCCAATATAAAATAAAAAAGCCTTATCAAACGAAGTCAGTTCAGTTTTTTCTTGCGCCAGAATGGGCTTTTTACCCATCAGCAATAATGCGAAAAGGGCAAGAACAGGCAAAAGCACCTGACCTTGTTGCCAGGTAAATTGCAGAGGAAAAAAGAAATGATTTGTCCATGAGGGCGGGCTGCTGGTACGTTGAAAAACATAGGTGACAGTAATGAAGTCATGAAAGAATAACCATACAAGATGCGGCAAAATAACAATTAAAAAGGTAACCAGACCCACATAAGGCGCTGGCGTGATTAACTGTTTGCGATTTTCAGCGCGTAAAAAGAGAAACAACGTCATGCTAGCCAGCAGAACAGCGGTATAGTATTTTGCCATAAAGGCAAGGCCAGCCAAGAGACCAGTGAGAAACCAGGCTCGATAATGATTTGAAGACCGCAAGGCTTTATAAAAAAAATAAATAGACAGCCCCCATAATCCCAACTCCAATGTATTGTCATTGAAATCGATGGCGTGGAAGTTATAGTACTGTGCCCCTTCCAGCAACATGACGGAAATAAGCGCATAAGCGGGATGCAGCATGTTTTTTGCTACCCGCCATATCGCCCAAAAACAGACGACAACAGAAATTTGACTGAAAAGATAAATCATCCATCCGGAAGGACCGCCCAGAAAACCCGCAAGCGCGGTTAGCCAGCCATTCAGAAACGGATTTTTATCATAGCCCCATTGCAGCTGGTGGCCCCAGGTTGTTCCCTCAATGGCGTCGAGCGGGAGATTATAACGAACCAGGGCAGGGACAAGCGTCCAGCCTATCAGGTGAATTGAGATAAAAAGAAACAGCCAGCGCTCGGCATGTAAGTGTTTGTTTAATTTATATTCCATTGCGAATTGTTCATTTGTTACGCGAGCTGCAATTTACAACAAGTGTGGTTAAAAGGCAATGATCCTTCTGCTGGCTAACGGGGCTATAATACTAATGTTAAGATGAGTAATGAAAAGGAGATCGCCATGCCTGTTAAAAAGCTTAAAGAATTCCTTGATAGTCACCATGTTAAATATATTACGCTCGGCCATTCGCCCGCTTTTACGTCTCAGGAAATCGCCGCGGCAGCCCATGTTTCAGGCAAACAACTTGCTAAGACCGTGATTGTTAAAGTAGATGGCCAGTTTGCCATGGTGGTCATCCCGGCAAATGACCAGGTTAATTTTGCTAAACTGCGCGAGGACTTAGGCTCGACAGCGGAGCTTGCTTCCGAATCGGAATTTAAAGATAAGTTTCCGGGATGTGAAGTAGGTGCAATGCCGCCGTTTGGAAATCTATATGACATGCCGGTGTATGTTTCTAGCCAGTTAAGCCAACAAGATCATATTCTGTTTAATGCCGGATCACATTCCGAACTGATCCAGCTTGGCTATCATGATTTTGAACGCCTGGTTAAGCCCAAAGCTGTTGCGCTCTAGGCGATAGGAATGACAGACGAAGAAAATTATTTTGAGCATGATGCGGATATCGGTATTATCGGCCGTGGTGAAACGGTTGAAGCCTGTTTTGTCAATGCAGCAAAGTCGATGTTCTCGCTGATGGCGAATTTGTCTCAGATCCATTCGCAGCAAACCATCACATTTGAATTTGAAGAAGAAGATCTTGAACTGGCTTTTGTAACATGGCTGAATCAGTTGATCGCAAGAGCACAGGAGCACAATCTTATCTTGAGTGATTTTCACTTAAAGCAGGAAGGCAAATACTGGCAAGGCACGGCGTCGGGCGAAAAATGGAATGAAAATATAGAACGCGGTATTGAGGTGAAAGGTGCCACGCTAACCATGTTATCGGTAAAAAAAAGAGACCATCAATGGGAAGCAAGATGTGTAGTAGATGTCTAAAGAGGTGACTAAAACTATATGGATATGACCGATATTAAACCGCTTGATCCTTATCGCTGGACCATTACCTCTACTCCAAAGCCGGTTATTTTATATGGGAATAAAGCCTTAATTGAGGAAATGGATGAGAAGGTACGCGAACAAATTGTCAATGTGACAAAACTGCCGGGCCTTGTGGGTGCGGCGATGACCATGCCGGATGCGCACTGGGGTTACGGCTTTCCTATTGGGGGAGTGGCGGCATTTGATCCGGATGAAGGCGGTATTATTTCAGCGGGCGGCGTAGGTTTTGATATTTCCTGCGGCGTGCGTTGTTTGCGCACCAATGTTTTCATCAACGATGTGTCCGAACATTTACTGCAAATTGTCGATGCATTATTTAATACTGTTCCTGCGGGTGTGGGTTCCGAAGGAGAAATTCGTCTCTCTATGACGGAAATTAATAAGGTAATGACTGGGGGTGCAGAGTGGGCGTTACGTAAAGGTTACGGTGTGCGTGAAGATCTCAATTATGTTGAAGAAAAAGGCTGTATGGCAGGCGCAGAACCTGAAAACGTTTCTGATCAGGCAAAAAAACGCCAGCTCGGCGAGATGGGAACGCTGGGTTCAGGCAATCATTACCTGGAAGTAGAAGTCGTCGAAAAAATTTATGATGCAGAGGCAGCACGAGCATTTGGCATTAGTGAAGGACAAATCATTATTGCCATTCATTGCGGTTCAAGAGGATTGGGACATCAGATTGGATCCGATTATCTTGTGGCATTGGCCAAGGCAGCCGGTCGGTTGGGTATTCATTTACCTGATCGCGAATTGGCGTGTGCCCCCATTCTTTCTGAAGAAGGTCAACGATATATTGGCGCAATGCGTGCGGGAATTAATTGTGCGCTCGCTAACCGGCAAATTATCACGCATCTGACACGAGAAGCCATATCATCCATCATTCCTGATATTCACATCGAAACGTTGTATGATGTTTCGCATAATACGTGCAAACAGGAAAAGCATCGCGTCGATAATAAGGAGCGTGAATTGTTCGTACACCGTAAGGGTGCCACCCGGGCATTACCGCCTGGACATGTGTTATTGCCAGAACGGTATAAACAAACAGGTCAACCTGTATTTATTGGCGGCAGCATGGGCACAGGCTCTTATTTGTTGGCGGGCAATCCCGTGGAACAAAATCAGGCTTTTTCTTCCGCAAGTCATGGTGCTGGTCGAAAAATGAGTCGCCATCAGGCGCTAAAACAATGGCATGGCAGGCAGCTTATCGATGAACTCGAGCGGCAGAAAATTTATATACGCTCAAAAACGATGCGTGGCGTGGCAGAAGAAGCGCCTGGTGCTTATAAAGATGTTGATGAGGTTGCTGAAGCGACTGAAAAAGGTGGCCTGGCTCGGCGTGTTGCGTTTTTAAGGCCCCTTGCGTGTGTAAAAGGATAATAAAATAGCTATCCATATGATTGAAGATTTTGCGCAACTTATCAAGCAAGCGGCGGCAGGGGATGAAGCATCAGTCCATCGCCTGCTTGAGCATTTTCGTGCCCAAGCAATCTCAGTGGAAGAACAGGAACAGCTGCAGCTTTATTTAAAGCATGCCGCGCGTCAGGATCATCATGCTATTTATTTGCAAGGCATATTGTATGAACACGGTTATGGCGTTGCGCAGGACAATGATATGGCTTTTCTGTTAATGCGAGAAGCCGCAGGTAAGGGAAATGCCAAAGCCACCTATGAAGTTGGCCGCCATTATTTGCAGGGAATAGGCGTTAGTCAGCATTATGAAAACGCATTTCAGTGGCTGAGTCGGGCAGCAGGCTCGCCGCATTATGTGCCGGAGGCAATGTATGATTTGGCTCGCCTCTATGAAAATGGCTGGGGTGTTGCGCCTGATGCTAATGAAGCCAGAGCGTGGTATGAGAAAGCTGCCAGCAAGGGTCACGAGGCTGCAAAAAAGGCACTGGCTGCAATAAAATCAAAGTAAAAAATGCTATGTTTCAACATTTTTCACGGCGAAGACAGGGATCATCATCACTGCCGGATTCAACTTGTAGCGTAACGTGATTGACCCGGAATTTGTCATGCAACTCATGGTTTATTTTTTTATAATCGGCATCAGTTAATGGTTTTTCGGGCATCACAAGATGTGCAGTGAGCGCGACTTCTTTGGTGCTTAATCCCCAGATATGAAAATCATGTACGGCTTTTACACCCGGCAAATGATTGAGATAGTCTTTAACACCTGCGTAATCTATATAGTGGGGGATCGCATCCAGGATGAGGCTGACCGAATCGCGTAATAATCCCCATGTGCC
>Ga0065721_10053159_pt1 | contig 10413 bp, 4 predicted proteins | sample Mesricmetagenome_FD_59108 | JGI IMG/M metagenome (GOLD analysis project Ga0065721, IMG submission 59108) | Mesophilic microbial community from rice straw/compost enrichment Sample: eDNA_1 v2 (version 2) | ecosystem: Engineered > Solid waste > Grass > Composting > Bioreactor | place: USA: Davis... | reverse complement strand
CCGTGATGCGACCAAGCCAACCCATCGCCTCCTCCGCCGGCGTCGGCGCTTCACGCGTGATGAGGAAGCCGAACGCCTCGGGATTCGCGATGATGTCCACAAACGACCGCGAGACGATGGCGTCGGCCTTCTCGATCTTCCAGTAGTCGACAGTCATCGACAGTCCCGGCGCAAAACGTGGCGTGAAAATGATGCCGTAATTTTGCGACTCCGCCGTTTCCGGACGAAGGTTCGGATTTCCGCCCTGCTGGATCGTCATGTTGGGCGTGAATTGCATCGTGTTGCCGCGCGCCGGATCCGGGAAGAAGCCCGGCAGGCTGAACACCGAGATCGGCAGGCTGACATCGCTCCACTCTGGCGGATAAAATCCTTCGGAATACGAAGCGCGCAACGCGATGTCGCGCGTAAGCTGCATCTTCAGGGCCACGACGCTGCTGTTCGCGGATTGCTTGTTGGTGAACGGGTCCCCGTTCGAGTCGATGCCGCCGGTGTTGTCACGCTCACGCGAGAGACTGCCTTGCAGCTCCAGCGATTCGATCGGCAACGGCCGCCAGCTGTCGCCGATGATCGGCAGGCTAAACTCGAGCGCTCCTTGCAGGATCTTCCGTGACGCCGTCGTCTCGCTTTCGTTGGCCGAGAACGGCACGCCATGGATCATCTGCGACCATTCGTCCGAACCATCGAATACCTGGCCGCCATCGTATTTCCAGTTCTGGTATTTGCCGAGCACGGAAAGCCGCAACGGTCCGGCCGGCAGATCGAACACCTCGCCCATGACACGGGCGTTCGCCTCACGCTGAAGACCGATCGTCGAGCTGTAGCGAACATAAGGAGAAAACACCGCCGCATCGGCGGCGGAGATCGGATACATGGAGTGGTCCGACAACAACGGATAATACGCGCGACGGTCGGCCAGCGGCGCGGACGGACCGGGGCTGGCGAACGGGCTCTCTTGCGTCAACAGGCGCATCGCCTCCGGCGGATTGTCGCTATTGACCCGGCTGTGCATGTAATCGATTGCACCATCGACCGACCACTCCCACGCATCGTTGATTTCACCCTTCAGACCGATCACCGCGCGGGCCGAACCATCCTCATACAGGACATGCGGATCCGGCAGATCGGGTGAATCCAGGATGATCGTCACCGGGCGCCCGACGAAACCGGGCGTCACGTCCGTGCGGAACGGATTGAGCGGATCGGTCGCCGACAGCGACACCGACAACACCTGTGGCATGCTGAAATCCTTGCGGTTGTAACCGAACGTGAACTCGCCATAGGCCGAGAGCTTCTTCGGCACGATTTCGTGTTCGAGCTGCGCATTGAAACTCACCGCGTCAATCGGCTCGTATAGAATCGAACGCCCATAGCGCGGCGACAACGTCGCCTGATTCGCCGTCGATGTGAACGATGATGGCGTAAGCAAGAGGGACTGCGCGGCCGTCGTGCCGACCGGGATTTGGGCAAAACGCGCGCCCGGCGCACCGGGAATCCCGAGATCGTTGACGGGATCGGACGGTGGATTTCCGATGCGGATCGTTCCTGGCGCACCGGCAAACGCGGGTAAAATCAACTCTTCGAAAAGGCGGACACCTTGATCATTCGTAGCCGTCGAATCCGGCCCGTAACGGCGCAGCGCCTCGTTGAGATAATCGCGCTCATTCGCACGCAACGCATCGCGATGCTGATAGCTGACCGTGAAAGTCAGATTCGTGCGACCGTCGTTGAAGGAACGTCCCTCCAGGTAGGTCATGCGATATTCCGTCGCGCCGCCTTCGGTCGACGTGCCGATGTAGGTCGTGAGATCCCGGCCGGCGAATTCCTTGCGCAAAATGATGTTGATCGCACCACCGAGCGCGCCGGCGCCGTAGATGGCCGACCCCGAATACGGCAAAATCTCCACGCGTTCGATCGCCGCAATCGGGATGCGGCTGATGTCCGCTCCGCCATTGGAGAAAAGTCCGCTGCGTGGCAGCGCCCGACCGTTGATCAACACGACGGTTTGCGCGGAGGAAAAGCCGCGCAAGCCCACGGTAGAGGGTTTGTTCGTCAGACCGCCGCTGGTGCTGACGTTGCTCGCCGACGCCTGCAAAGGCGTGGTGGTTGAACTCGTCTGCGGCATGTAGCGAAAGAGTTCCTCCATGCTCGAGACGCCGAGACGCTCGATATCCGCGCGGCTGAACACGTCGTGATAAAGCGGCGCGTGCTCACCGGCCTGAAGCAGACCGCGATTGATGAGACCATCCACCTTCCGCGCGTCGACGCGATAAGGCTCGAGTTGCACCACCCCGCCATCAACGCGTGCCGTCTGCACTTCCGCGCGACGGCCTGGGTCGTTTTTTTCCTCGGTCACATCCGCGCGCCGAACGGCAAAAGCGCCGCTCTTGGCATCCTCCGTCGCGACCAGACCGGTGTCGGCCAGCATGTCTTGCAAGGCCTGCGAAGGCGGCAGCTCGCCTTTCACCGCCTTCGTCGTCACGCCAGCCACCGCGGCAGGCGAAAAGACGATTTCGCGACGCGCTTGCTGGGCGAACTGTTTGAGCGTCTGGGCCGCGTCACCGGCGGGCAGATCGAAAGTGCGAGCCGGCTCGGCACCGACGAGCGCAACAGCGCCAACGAGGAAAAATGCGAACGCAACCACGCGTCGCAGGGGCGAAGAGGACAAGGGGATCATCTCGGTGTAGGTTCGCATCCTTGAACCGCCACCCGGCGATTTCCGTTAAAAATTTCTTTTATGTGACACGCTTCGGCGGTGGTCGCGGCCGCAGGCTCCAACACATTCCCCCGCGCGCGGCGCCTCGTTACGTCAGCGGCGAGAAAGCATGACCTCGGTCTCGCCGCGCCAAGTGGCGCGCAGCCCGAAATCGGACTCCATCAGACGCAGGAAGCCTTCAACGTTGTCGGAACGAAACGTCGCGCTGAGACGCATTTCGCCGAGCGCAGGCTCGGCGAGCAAAAGCCGCACCGGGTTGCGGCGATTGAATTCGCCGACGATGGAGCTCATCGGCGCATCGGTGAAGTCGAGCAGACGCGGTTGCCAGGCGAGGCGACGTTCGAGTTCCTGTTCGTCGAGCGTGGCCACGGCTCGCGTCGGCGCGATGCCGCTCGCGGAGTCCGTCAGCGGCAACACGATTTGTTGATTCGCATTCAACAACACTTCCTCGCGCACAAGTGACGTCGCGCTCGGCTCGGGAGCGGCGGCGTCTTCCTGATAGACCGCATAACTCGGCGGCTCGTCCAAATCCTCCAGTCGATTGCGCACGCCGACACGCCCTTCCGAGACCAGCACTTCGACTTCCGCATTGCCGAGACGCACGTTGAAAATCGTGCCGATGGCACGAACATCCACATTGCCGGCGCGCACGACAAACGGCCGATCGACATCCTTCACGACGTTGAAGTTCGCTTCGCCCCGCAAAAGGTGCACCAGACGGTATTCCGGCGTGAAACTCGTTTCGATCACGGCACCGCGATTCAACGCCACCACCGAACCGTCTTCGAGAACGCGCTCCTGAATCGGCGCGGCGAGCGCGTAGGACGGTTCCACGGACAGCTCCACCGGAGGCAACGTAGGCGAAGTCGGCCGCGTCCACCAGACGGTCGCGGCCAAAGCAAACACCGCCGCAATGCCGGCCGCTTGCAGCCCCCAACGCCACGACCGCCCCTGAAACCGACGAGGCCGCGACGGTCGCAACAAATCCGGATCGGGCTGGGCGTGAACGGAATCTTGAATACCGGCGAGTCGATCGAGCTCGTCCCAACCCCAACGATGCAGCGCCAGCGCTTCGCCGTGGCGAGGATCGGCCGCGAGCCATTGCGAAAAAGCGTCCTGCTCCTCGGCAGTGAGCCCGCGATCGAGACGGAGCACCCACGCAGCCGCAGCTTGCGCGATCGGATCGACATCAGAAGGGAAAGGGAGCATGTTCATGCGCGTTCGACCCGGCCGTGGCCCCGGCGGCGGAAAAATTCGATACATTTGCGCAGGCCGATGGCGCCCTGCGCTTCGACGGTGTGTTCGGAAATGCCGAGGCGCTCCGCCACTTCGCGCTGCGACAAACCATAGATTTTGCGCAGCGTGATCACTTGGCGGCAACGTTCGGGAAGAGACTGGATGGCTTCGATCAAGAGTTGGAAATCCTCCTGGTGCGCCATTCTTTCAGCGCCCCCGAGGCTTTCATCCATGACACTTAACGGATCGATTTCCGTCATGCCGTCCGGACGTTCGTAACGCAGATGCCGCAGGCGATTCAGCGCGAGGTTGCGCGCCGTCACGAAGAGAAATGCCTTGGGATTCGCAATCGGTCCGGACGCGTGCGCGCGCAGGAGCCGGGCAAACGCGTCCTGCAACACATCATCCACGTCCGTCAGCGACGGAAATCGCGCCTGCAACCACGCACGCGCCTTCGCCTCGTGCGGTTGCACTTCCTCGATGAACCAACGGGCTTGTTCTGAATCCTGCGGGGGCACGACGCGGAAAGAGATGGCTGATTAGTTAAGACACTCAAGGCGGCACAATCCATTAAACCGATGGCGATCTTTGTGTGAATATTTTCGGAAACCGGGCGGACGCCCCAGCGACTTACCGCCGGGCACGGCAAAACTGAAAAATCGGCCGTTCTCGGAAAACTGGTTCGCGCAAACGACGAAACAGCCGCGTAACAGCCCCGACACCTAACCCGAGGGCACCGAAACAAGGGCGCGCCACGGATCCTGTGCCTCTCTGCCCGGTCCGGGCATCTACTTTCTCGGCGCGTTCGGGAACCGATCGGGATGCGGCTCGACGCGATGGAAGTCGCTCCAACTGTATTCAATCCGATCGCCAAACTTGGACACCACCATGCGCGCGGTTCCGCTCGGTTTGGCTGCCGCGGGATCGGCCGGATCGGCATCGGGCAGGGCGTCGTCGGACGGCAAATAAGTTTCGACGTCGAGATGCACATCAAGCACGCGAGCGAGACCGAGCGCGACGCGGAAGGGCTCCTGAATACGCGCCTGCACGTGGGTGATCGCGCGCGTGGCTTTGTCGATCGTCATCGTGAGCGCGACTTTTTCCACTGGAAACAACCAGGCATTACTGGAACGCAATGGAAGCTCGTAGCGCACGGTGTCGGCGGTCTCGGACACCAAACTCGCGCGATCGAAATCGAAGTAATCGGTCACTGGGTTCGTGTGGCGGCGACGTTTCTTGTTTTTCCCTTTGGTGAGCTCCGCTTTTTCCGCCGCCGTAGGCGTCCGACCGTTGAGCTGTAAAAGCTCCCAACGCTGCGCATCAGGGCGGGACGGATCGTAGCGTTCCAGACGCTCGCGTTTCAATGTGTCGCCCTCGAACTCACGTGCGAGTTGCGTGAATGCCCAGTAATCCCGTTCGTGCAGCCAATTCGCCGCCGCCTCACGCAACAACGTCGTTTCGTCGCCTCGCGCCGCAAGCGTGAACACGATGACGAAACCGCAGGCGGCACATGAACGAAGGAAGCACATGGCGTGCATGCGCGGTTGGACAGCGCGGCGTCACGCAAGTTGCAGCGGGGCACGGAGCGCGCTCGCCATACCCGTGCCAGCGGCGTGCGCGCCGCTTTACCGCTCACTTCTTCGCGGCGGTGCGTTGCTGGCGCCAGCGACGGTAGCCGAAAAACGCCAGACCCACCCCCATCAGCATCGCGCCGTAGGTGGACGGCTCGGGCACCGGCGTGATCTGCGTGTCGGGCAGATAAGTGGTGTCGTCGCCGGTCCAGCCAGTGAAGACCACTTGGTTGAGCGGTGGCTCGTGACGAACGCCCGGTTTCGTGCGCGAATAGAAATAGTCGACCGCCTCCGTCCAGTTCACGACGTGCAACGTGTGGTCGAGGCTGTCGAAGAACAGGTTTTCGATCTCGAAGATCGACGAGCCGGAGAAATTCAGCGTCGAGGTGCCGGTGACGGTCAGCGTGCCGAAGACGTGTTCGCCGTCGCCGAAGTCGAGCGTGCCGCCGGCAAGAATGATGTTTACGTTCGGCGCGTAGATATTGCTCGCGAGCGTGAGGGTGACTCCCTCGCCAACGATGATCGTGCCGGAGCCGGTGAACTGACCGGACCACGTGGACGTGGCGGCGAGCGAGAGTTCACCGCCCATGTTGAAATCGATCATGCCCGCGCCGGCGAGCGTGCCGATACTTTGGGCGTAGGAAACGAGATCGACCGTCGCGCCGCTCGCCACATTGAGGTTGATCGAGGAGTTGTTGAGCGCGTTGTTCGCGTCGAAGGCGAGCGTGCCGGCGTTGACGTTGACGGTGCCGGAGAACGTGTTCGAGGAATTGGCGAGCGTGAGCGTGCCGGCGCCGTCTTTCGCCAGCACGGCGGAGTTCGAACCAGTCAGCTGGCCGGTAATGCGCGTTTCGCCGGCGCCGCCGACAGTGAGCGTGTTGGAGCCAACCGAAACCGTGTTGCCGAGTGTGAGGCGGCCGGCATCGGAATTGATACGCGCCGAGGAGGCGACCGTGATGCCGCCGTTCCAAGTATTGTTGCCGCTGATGTTGCGGAGCGCGCCGCCGTTGGCGACGCCGCTGCCGCTCAGCGAAAGCGATTCGTTGCCGACTGTGATGTTATTTTGCAGCTGCAACTCGGCACCGGAATACACCGTGGTGCCAGCGCTCGTGGAGCCGAGCGCGTTGTCGTGGCGAATGTTGACCACACCGGATTCGATGGTGGTGACACCGTGGTAATTGTTGTCGCCGGTGAGAGTGAGGGTGCCGGTGCCGTCCTTGGTCAGGGAGCCGTCGTTGGTGCCAATGACGCCATTGATGACGGTATCGCCGGCACCGCCGACGGTGAGGTTTTTCGAGGCGGAGACGATGCCGCCGTTGACCGTGAGCTGATCGGCATCGGTATTGATGCGCGCATGATCCTGGAGGTTAATCGTGCCACTCCACGTGTTGTTACCGCTGACGCTCCGCAACGCACCAGATTCGGGAGTGAAGCCCGTGCCGGAAAGCTTGAGGTATTCTTTCTCGACTTCAATCCCACCTTCAAGTTCGAGCGCGGCATTGCTGGCCACCACGGTGCCGAGGCCCGGATCACCATCGCCATGGGCGCCGAGCGCGACGGAATGGCGGATGTTGATGATACCTTCATCGATCTGCGTGATGCCACCATAGCCGACCGTGTTGTCGCTATAGATCGTCATCTTGCCGTCGCCCTTCTTTACAATTCCACCGAAATTGAGCTGCGCTTCGATGATGAGGTCGCTCTCCGCCCCGCCGTCGGCAATGTCGAAGATGCGAGCGCTGTCACCCAGCGTTACCACGCCGCTGATCCGAGCCTCTTGGTTTGAGGCGAGCGTGGTGATGTTGCCGTTGAGTTCCAACACGCCCGTGCCCGTCATGATCCGACCGCCTTGGAAAGTGATGGCGCCGACGGTGTCGTCACGGGAATTGAGGTCGAGCAGGCCGTCCTCGTTGATCCGAATCGCGGAGGTATTGGAGATTTTATCGTCCGCTTTGCCGCTGCCGTAGCGCACCACCGCACTTTCGGCAGCGCCTACATTATCACCGATGATGAGATCGCCCAGGATGGTTTGATCGAATTTCGGATAGTTGAGCGTGTCGAGAACGAGCGTGCCGTCGCGCACATCGGTCGTTCCCGTGTAGCGATTTTCGTCGCCGTAAAAAGTCACGGTGCCCGAGCCGATTTTGATCAGTCCGCCGGTGTCGCCCGGCGCGCCCACCATGGAGTTGATGAGGATGTTGCCCTCGCCACCGACGGTGAGCGTATTGCTTCCCATCGAAATCACGCCGCTGAAGTTCCCCGGACCGATCGTCAAAAGCTGTCCCGCCGCACTGGAGAGAATCGACGCATTGTCAGTGAGGGTGACATTGCCATCCCACATGTTGTTGCCACTGACGCTTTCGAGCGTGCCGCCCAAGGCCAGGAGGCGATTGGAAATCGTAACGCCACCCTGCAGTTGCAACGTGGCTCCGGTGCCGACGGTGACCGTGCCGGTGCCGGTGCCCAGCGCGGAGCTGTTGCGCAGATTCAACGTGCCGCCGGTGACCGTGGTATTGCCGGTGAACGTGCTGGCACTGCTCAGCGTGGCCGTGCCGCCGCCGACTTTCGTCAGCGTGCCGCTGCCGGTCGCGATCGAGCCGGAAACATTGATGTCACCCTCGCCGGCGAGGGTGAGATTGCGGTTGGTGCCGCTTACCCCGTTGTTGAGCGTGAGGGTGCCGCTATCGGAGGCGAAAGTGGTGTGATCGGTGACGTTGACAGTTTTATTCAGCGTATTTGAGCCACTGAGGTTACGGATCGCGCCCGCTCCACTGTAACCGCTGCCACCCACGGTGATGTCTTCGTAGAGAATCGAAATGTTGCCCTGCAAACCGAGCGAGGCACCTGAATTGACCGTGGTGCCGAGAGTGTTTCCACCGAGCGCGTTACTGTTGGCCGCCACGAGCATACCGTTGTTGATGGTCGTGGTTCCGCTGTAGCTATTGCTGCCTGACAGAGTGAGTGTGCCAGCGCCGTCTTTCACAATCGCGCCAACACCGCCGAGCTGGCCGGTAAATGTCACGTCGCCGGCTCCGGCGACGTTCAGATCATACGCCAAGTTATTGTAGCTGTTGGTGAAGGTAAGCCCCCCGGCCGTCGACATGATCGTGGCCGCGTCATTCAGCACGAGTTGGCCGGTAATGGTATTGGTGCCGGAAAGATTGTGGATCGCGCCGGCGTCATTATGCCCGGAACCGGCGACGATAAAACTGCCTTGATCGAGGACGATGCTCCCCGACAGCTCGAGCGTGGCACCGGCCGCAACCACGTTGCCCCACGAGGATTGACCAAGCGCGGCACCGTGTTGCACGGCGAGCGTGCCGTCATTCACCACGGTGTGGCCCCGATACGAACCCGCGCCGCTCAACACCAAACGTCCATTTCCTTCCTTGGTGAAGCCGAGATAGGAACTCGGATATTCGGAGATACCGCCGGCGATCGTCGTCGTGCCCGTATTGCTGATCGTGAAGGTGTGATTGCCACCACGGAGCTGGAACGGGCCGGTAAAGGTCAGGTTAGCGGAACCTCCGACGGTGAAGCTGCCCGTAGCTTCGACGGAATTGCCGATCGAGCGCGCTCCCCCACTTGCGACCACCGTGCCGCCGGCGATCGTGAACGTGCCACTGCCAAGCGCGGAATTATTGCCGATCGCAAGCGTGCCCGCCGAAAGTGTCGTGCCGCCGCTGTGTTGCTGGGCACCGGTGAGAACAAGGGTGCCTTCACCGAGTTTGTTGAGAGCACCCGTGGTGGCAGCAGACGTGCCCGTGAGAGTGAGAGTCGTGCCAGCCGACTCCACATCGATGCCGCTCGTCTTGCCGGCACTCAGGGTAAAACTGCGATTGATGGAAACCGTGGCACCGGTGTAACGCAGCGTGCCGCCATCGAGAACGAGATTGGACGCGGAGGCAGTCGAGTTACCGATGCTGCTGACGGAACCTCCATTCGCGAGGTGGGTGACGGAGAGCACGCCGCCCGAGATGGTCGTCACGCCATTGTAGCTTTTGTTGCCGGAGAGCACCCAAGTGCCCGACCCCGTTTTCGTGAGCGGTCCGGTGCCGTTGATGTTCGCCGTGATCGTGCCGATGCCGGTGCCGTCTCCGCCTAGGGTGAGACGCTGGGTGTTACCCAGCGTGATATTGCCGCCCGTGGTGGAGATGTTTAAATCGCCACTGCCATGCACCGCAAACGTGCTGTTGGCTCCAATCGCCAACCGCAGGCTACTTCCGGTGATCGTTTGAGTGCTGTCGTCGTAGTGTTGGATGCCGTAGGCACCGAGCGTGAGAGTGCGCGTCGCACCGCTCGTGCGCGAAATCGTAAAGTTTCCCGCTCCGGCAGAGAATCGAATTCCCGCGACGGACCGATTTGCATTATTGGGCAGTGTCACCGTGCCGCCCGTTGCCGTGCCGAAATTGGCGTAATGAGTCGTCAGATCGTTCGCCGGGGCCGAATTGCCAGACCAATTCGAGCCGGTCGTCCATTGATCATTCGATGCACCAGTCCAGTTGATAGCCGTCTGCGCAATGCCAGACGCCGCCACGCACCCCGCCAAAACAGCCACGCATGACCGCAAGAAGGTCATTTTCGGAGGGACGCACTGAGTCGGAAACGGGGATCGCATAACGTCGGACAAGGCGGAATTCATCGCATTTTCGTTCCGAAGTCCACAGAAAAACTAGGGTATATCTCCTATATCAGATATGACGCGTCCGAAGAAATTAGGGTAATTTGCCTATAAACTGCTTGCTCCTTTTCCCGGGGCCTGCTCTACTCCGCGTTACTTCATCGACGTCACCTCAGTCGCTTTCCCGCTATGAACTCTCTTGGCCGCGCTGTTTCGCTGTTCGTTCTTGTTCTCGGCTTCGCTACGCTTCTCCACGCTCGCGACGAGGGGCC
>Ga0065721_10011443_pt1 | contig 10413 bp, 11 predicted proteins | sample Mesricmetagenome_FD_59108 | JGI IMG/M metagenome (GOLD analysis project Ga0065721, IMG submission 59108) | Mesophilic microbial community from rice straw/compost enrichment Sample: eDNA_1 v2 (version 2) | ecosystem: Engineered > Solid waste > Grass > Composting > Bioreactor | place: USA: Davis... | reverse complement strand
TGCTTCGAAAATCGTGATCCGCCGCGCTCCAATATATCGGAACGATGCCCGCCTCCCCCCGTTCGCTCCACTTCAAAACGCAAGGAGAGGACCATGTTCTATACTGACGGCAAACTTCAGTTTCCGGTGCGCGTCGAGACGCCCGACCCGTTATTCGCACGCGCTCTTCAGCAGGCCATTGGCGGCGTGGAGGGGGAAATCCGCGTGGCTATGCAATATTTCTTCCAGGCCATGGGTGCGCGCGGCAATCCCAAGTTCCGCGATCTCTTGCTCAATACCGCGGCCGAGGAACTTGGACACATCGAAATGCTGGCAACGGCAGTTGCCATGAACCTCGAGGGCGCACCTCTCTCCATGCAGGAGGAAGCTGCTGCCAACCCGGTTGCCGGCTCCGTTCTGGGCGGCATCAACCTCAAGAACCTGCTCTCGGCCGGGCTCTCGGCCATGCCGGTCGATTCCGACGGCGTCCCCTTCGACATGTCGCACATCTATGCCAGCGGCAACATTGCGGCCGACATGAATGCCAACGTCACCGCAGAATCCACCGGCCGCGTGCTGGCGGTGCGGCTCTACAACCTCACCAATGATCCGGGCATGAAGGAAATGCTGCAATTCCTGATTGCGCGCGACACCATGCACCAGAACCAGTGGCTGGCCGCCATCGAGGAACTGGGTGGCAACGAGAACGTCTTCCCCATCCCCAACAGCCATCCTCAGGACGAGGAAAACCGCGACTTCAGCTATGTCTTCCTCGGCTTCCAGCAGGATGGCAGCGAACCGGTCGAGGGCCGCTGGTCCAGCGGACAGTCCATTGATGGCAACGACACCTTCACCTCGCGTCCCATGGAGCCGCTCGGCGAAGTGCCCAATCTGGGCCGGGCCAAGCCCAATAGCGGCGCCCAGGCCGAACAGCTTTAGGGTGTGGTGCCATGCCCAATCGTCGAATTCTCCTCAAGGGAATGGGTGGTCTGGCCCTGGCAGCCGCCGCGCCTTCGGTCGCTGCGGCCTCGCAGATGCGCGAACGGGTTCTTCTGGCCCCAAGTTACGTCGTCAATCTTCCCNATACCGGCCTGCTTGACGCAGCAGGNCCTTCGGCTGGCGACATACTCGCCCTCGTGCGGGATCCCCAGCGCCGNTTCGACGCCAATTCCATTGGCGTCCACTTTCGTGGCGAACGCATCGGCTATCTGCCGGGCAACCAGTCCCGCTTGCTGGCCCCGATGATCGATGCGGGCTTCGAGCTTGAAGCCAGCGTGACAGACGTAAAGCACCTGCCGCGCCGCGCCGTCGGATCTCGAACTCTATATTCTGCGCGCCTAGCGGAACNGACACCTTCATGGCCGGCNGCGACAAGGCCGCCGACCGTGCCACGGCCCCCTTGCNTCCAGCAAGTCCGTCGCCAGTCTATGCCTGGGCAGGCATTTTTCCCGTATCGAGNCCCAACGGGCCGTGGGGCGCTCCCGTCCATTGCCGCGCGGCTGCGAACTCCCCTCTTGCGGCTCATGCCCCCGGAAGCTACCCCATAAGTCCATAGCTGGCTCATCAGCGAAAGGACNGCCTTTGCCCTTCCCCAATATCGACCCCATCGCCTTTGCCATCGGGCCCATAGCCATCCGCTGGTATGCCCTGGCCTATCTCTTCGGGGTCATTCTGGGCGCTGGCTACGGCTACCTGCTGCTCGCCAATCAGCGCCTCTGGCATCGGGGCACGCCGCCCTTCGCGGCCAGGGACATCTGGGACTTCGCCTTCTGGGCCATGCTTTCCATCGTCATCGGCGGGCGGCTGGGCTACGTGCTCTTTTACAACCTGCCCTACTATCTCGAAAACCCCGCCCAGATCCTCAACACACTCGACGGCGGCATGTCCTACCATGGCGGCATGCTCGGGCTGATGCTGGCGGCCATACTCTTCACCCGCTCAAAGGGCGGCAACTGGCTCTCCAGCCTCGACCTCATAGCGGCGGTCGCCACCATCGGCATCTTCCTTGGGCGCATTGCCAATTTCATCAATGCCGAACTCTATGGCGCACCGACCTCGGCGCCCTGGGGGGTCATCTTCCCCACCGACCCGCTGCAGGTGCCCCGCCATCCCAGCCAGCTTTACGAAGCCGCGCTGGAGGGCCTCCTGCTCTTCCTTGTCATCCGCGTCGCCACCCACGTCTTTTATGCCCTGCGCAAGCCGGGTCTGGTCGCGGGCATCTTCGCCATCGGCTACGCGCTGGCGCGCATTGCCGTCGAGTTCGTCCGCCTGCCCGACGCCCATATCGGATACATCCATGGCGGCTGGCTCACCCAGGGTCAGCTGCTGAGTTTTCCTATCCTTGCCGGCGGCATCATCCTGGTCCTCTACGCAGCCACGCGTCGTGAGAACCCATTGCGGCCGTAACGGTTGACACTCCGCTAGCAAATTGCCCCTGAAGTGCGAATGCCATGACTGATACATTGACCCTCGAACAGCAGATCGATCTGCAGATCCGCACCTCGGGTCCGATGTCCGTCGCGACCTATATGGGCCTGTGNCTCACCCATCCCAGCAAGGGCTATTACCGNGCTGGCGAGCCCATCGGCACGGCCGGGGATTTCATNACCGCNCCCGAAATTTCCCAGATGTTTGGGGAACTTGTNGGCTTCTGGCTGGTCAATATCTGGCAACAGATGAGCGAGCCCAAGGCCTTCACCCTGCTCGAACTGGGCCCCGGTCGCGGCACGCTGATGGCCGATATCCTGCGTGTCGCCTGCCGCGCCCCCGGCTTCCGTGACGCCCTCAACCTGCGCCTCTTCGAAACCAGCCCGCCCCTCATGGCCGAGCAGCGCTCCAGGCTCGCCGCATACGATCCCAAGTGGTTGCAAAACTTCGAGAATTTCGAGGATGGCCCCGTCCTGATCGTGGCCAACGAGTTCTTCGATGCTCTGCCGATCCGGCAATTCGTCCGCAAGCAGGATGGCTGGCACGAGCGCCAGATCGGCCTCGTAGACGGCAAGCGCGCCTTCGGCCTGTCCCCCACCCCAATCCCCGCCAGCGCCATGCCCGAGGCGGTTGCCGATGCCGAGCCGGACACCATGTTCGAGGTCTGTTTCGGCGGCGCCGAGGTCATGCGGCAATTGGCAAAAATAGTTGCAAAACAGGGCGGTAGCATCCTCGCCATTGACTACGGCTATGCGCAGACGCAGACCGGTGACACCCTCCAGGGGGTGCGCCGCCACGCCTATGCCGATGTGCTCGACGCACCGGGCGAGACCGACCTCTCCGCCCATGTGGATTTCGGCGCTCTGGGCAACGTCGCCCGGCAGGCCGGCTTGGCCACCCAGCCTCTTGCCACGCAAGGACAATTCCTCACCCGTCTCGGCATTGGTGAGCGTGCCGCCGCCCTCGCCAGGGCCAATCCGGCCTCGGCGGACGATATCCGCACGGCCCATGACCGGCTGGTCTCGGANCAGCAGATGGGCTCCCTCTTCAAGGTCTTCTGCGCCCATAGCCCCGGTCTCATGCCACCCGGATTCGNCGCATGACAGTGCCCGAACTCTCCCCGGCGCTTGCCGCTATCCCCCAGATCCGCCACGGCTTTTTCGGGCGCACAGGTGGCATTTCNACCGGCGAGTTNGCTNGCCTCAACGTCTCGACNGCCGTCGGCGATGACGCCGAAACGGTCATGGGCAACCGCAAGAGGGTCGAGCAGGCAATGGGCATCGGCCCTCTTGTCATCCTCAAGCAGACCCACTCNACGCGCGTGGAAACGGTGACCCAACCGATCCCGGCTTCATCNATCGATGCCGATGCCATGGTCACCGCAACNCCGGGCCTGGCCTTGGGCATTCTCACCGCCGACTGCACCCCGATCCTTCTGGTCGACCCCGAAGCCGGCATAATCGGCGCCGCCCATGCCGGCTGGCGCGGCGCGGTCGAGGGCATCATCGGCAATACCGTCGCCGCCATGGTTGCTCTCGGGGCCGCTCGGGCCCGCCTTCTGGCGGCCTATGGCCCCACCATTCATGGCGCAAATTACGAAGTCGGGCACGCCTTCAAGGCCGATTTTCTCGCGCTTCATCCGGGCGGTGAATCCCATTTCCACACGCCGCCCGGCGGCCAGCCGCATTTTGACCTGCCGGGCTTCGTGGCCTCGCAGCTCAGTAGTGCCGGCGTATCGCGGATCGAAAAGGTTGGCGCTTGCACCTATGCCCACCCCGAGCGCTACTTCTCCCATCGCTTCGCCACCCACCGAGGCACCCGCACCGGCCGCCAGATCGCGGTCATCGGGCTGACATGAGGTTTAATTTACCCCTTCGCCNAAAGTGTCGTTGCGAGTCCGGAACTGACTCGCTAAAGCTGCCCGCGAAACTGGTAGGTCCCCTCCCTCCGGGACCAGTTGAGACAGGATCGCGCCCATGAAGCTGGTGACCGGCAATTCCAACCGCCCTCTGGCCCAGGCCGTTGCCAGCTATCTGGAACTTCCACTGACCGATTGCACCGTCAAGCGCTTCGCCGACAAGGAAGTCTATGTCGAAGTGCATGAAAACGTCCGCGGCGAGGACGTCTTCATCCTGCAGTCGACCAGCTATCCGGCCAATGACAACCTGATGGAGCTGCTGATCATCGCCGATGCGCTGCGCCGCTCCTCGGCCCGCCGCATCACNGCTGTGNTNCCCTATTTCGGCTATGCCCGGCAGGACCGCAAATCGGCCCCGCGCACACCCATTTCGGCCAAGCTGGTCAGCAACCTCATTACCGAAGCCGGCGCCAACCGAGTGCTGACGCTCGACCTGCATGCCGCCCAGATCCAGGGCTTTTTCGATATTCCAACCGACAATCTGACCGCGGCACCAGTTATGGTGCGCGACATCAAGGACCACTACGACGTCAAGAACGTCATGATCGTCTCGCCCGATGTCGGCGGCGTGGTGCGCGCCCGCAATGTGGCCAGCCGCATCGGCGCCAACCTTGCCATTGTCGACAAGCGCCGCCCCCGCGCCGGCGTGTCCGAAGTCATGAACATCATCGGCGACGTGTCCGGCCAGACCTGCATCCTGATCGACGACATCGTCGATTCGGGCGGCACCCTGGTCAACGCTGCCGAGGCTCTACTCAAGGCCGGTGCCAAGGAAGTGTCGGCCTACATCACCCACGGTGTTCTGTCCGAAGGCGCCGCCGAAAGGGTCGCGGCTTCCAAGCTCAAGGAACTGGTGGTGACCGATTCCATTCTTGAGACCGATGCCACCAAGGCGGCCGCCAACATTCGCCGCATGTCCATTGCCCCGCTGATCGGCGAAGCCATCGCCCGCACGGCCAGCGAACAGAGTGTATCGAGCCTGTTTGACTAGCTTTTCTGCTAGATTCAGCATGGCGAGTGCTTGCCCCAGCAGGACCTTTCCTCTATAGCCCCGCACATGAAGCGCTCGTCACCCCTGGAGGACGGGTGCGTATGCCGTTGTGATGACGCCATACACCAACCCAATGGATGCTTTCCATGGCTGAGACCAAAGTGCTCAAGGCACAGGCGCGTGACGGAGTGGGCAAGGGGGCCGCTCGCGAAGCTCGTCGTCAGGGACTCGTTCCCGCTGTTATCTATGGTGACAAGAAGCCCCCCGTCACCGTTTCCGTGGCCTTCAAGGACGCGCTCAAGTTCATCTATGCCGGCGGCTTCAAGTCGCACGTGCTCGACCTCGATGTCGATGGCACCGTTCACAAGGTGATCCCCCGCGACTACCAGCTCGACGTCGTCATGGGTCAGCCGATCCACATCGACTTCCTGCGCGTTTCGGGCAATGCCAAGATCACCGTTGAAGTTCACGTGAACTTCATCAACGAGGAAAAGAGCCCCGGTCTCAAGCGCGGCGGCACGCTCAACGTTGTGCGTCACACCGTCGAAGTCGTTGCGCCCGCCAATGCGATCCCGGAAGACATCACCGTGGACCTGTCGGGCACCGAAATCGGTGACTCGATCCACATCTCGGCCGTGACCCTGCCCAAGAACGTCACCCCGACGATTACCGATCGCGACTTCACCATCGCCACGATCGTCGCTCCGTCGGGCCTCAAGTCGGCTGACGCCGCCGAGGGCGAGCAGGCTGCTTCCGCGGAGTAATCCAGCGGAGACAGCCACCTGTCTTTTTGAGGCGGCCAATGGCCGCCTCATTTGTTTGCAAAGGTCGCTGCGATGAAACTGCTCGTTGGCCTGGGCAATCCGGGCGCTCAATATTCCGGCAACCGCCACAATATCGGCTTCATGGCGTTAGACGCCATTGCAGCGGCCCATGGCATTTCTACCTGGAAGAGCAAACATGGCGGTCTGATTGCCGAGGGCACGATCGGCGCCGAGCGCGTGCTGCTGCTCAAGCCTCAGACCTATATGAACAAGTCCGGCGACAGCGTTCAGCAGGTCGCCCGCTTCTACAAGCTCGACCCCGACGATATCATCGTCTTCTACGACGAACTCGACCTCGTGCCGGGCAAGGTGCGAGTCAAGATCGGGGGCGGCAATGGTGGCCATAACGGGCTGCGCTCNATCGACCCGCAGATCGGGCTGAACTACAANCGCGTGCGCCTGGGCATCGGCCATCCGGGCAAGGAAAACGTCACCCACCANGTGCTGGNCGACTTCGCCAAGGCCGACAAGGTCTGGCTCGAGCCGCTTCTCGACGAGATCGCGCGGCAGGTGCCACTCCTGCTCACAGGCGATGATGCCGGCTTCATGAACAAGCTGGCCCTTGCCGTGCAGGGCGACACTGCTGCCCCAACCAAGGCTCCCAAGTCCGAAAAGCCTGCCGCGACCGGCCAAAGCCACATCCGCCAGGCGCGGCCCGCAAAGCCCCAGGCCGAACTGCCCAAGTCTGGTCCCATGGCCGACATGCTGAGCAAGCTTTTCGGCAAGGGCGAATAGCCCCCGTTCAAAAGCAAAACCGCCCGGCAAGCATCGGGCGGTCTTTTCAGTCGCGGTCCTCGCCCCTAAATATGGGGCAAGCGACCTGCGCTCGAACCCATCAGTCCTTGTCGCTCTCGAGGCGGAACATCTTCTCGCCTTCCGCGCTCGAAAGCAGGCCGGTCTTGGAATAGAGGTCCAGCTTGGCGCGGGTGTCGGCAATGTCGAGATTGCGCATGGTCAGCTGGCCGATACGGTCGGCAGGCGAGAACGGCGCATCCTCGACCTTTTCCATGCTCAGCCGCTCGGGGGCGTAGGTCAGGTTGGGGCTCTCGGTATTGAGGATCGAATAGTCGTTGCCACGGCGCAGCTCCAGCGTCACTTCGCCGGTGATGGCATTGGCCACCCAGCGCTGGGCGGTTTCGCGCAGCATCAGCGCCTGGCTGTCGAACCAGCGGCCCTGATAGAGCAGCCGCCCGAGCCTTAGACCGTTGATGCGGTACTGCTCGATCGTATCCTCGTTATGGATGCCGGTGACCAGGCGCTCATAGGCAATATGCAGCAGAGCCATGCCCGGCGCTTCGTAGATGCCGCGGCTCTTGGCCTCGATGATGCGGTTTTCGATCTGGTCGCTCATTCCCAGGCCATGGCGGCCACCGATGGCATTGGCCTCGTAGAACAGCGCGACGGCGTCCGGGAAGGTTTTNCCGTTGAGGGCAACAGGCATGCCTTCCTCAAAACGGATNGTAACGGCCTCTGCCTTGACCTCGCAATCGTCCNTCCAGAAGGGCACTCCCATGATCGGATTGACGATCTTGATGCCGCTGTCGAGGCTTTCGAGATCCTTGGCCTCATGGGTCGCGCCCAGGAGATTGCTGTCGGTCGAATAGGCCTTTTCGGCACTCATCTTGTAAGCAAAGCCGCTGGCGGTCATGAAGGCCGACATTTCGGCACGGCCACCGAGCTCGTCGATGAAGTCCTGGTCCAGCCAGGGCTTGTATATGCGCAGATTGGGGTTGGTGAGCAGGCCGTAGCGATAGAAGCGCTCGATGTCATTGCCCTTGAAGGTCGAGCCGTCGCCCCAGATGTTGACGCCGTCTTCCTTCATGGCCGACACCAGCATGGTGCCCGTTACGGCGCGACCGAGCGGGGTCGTATTGAAATAGGTGATGCCGCCGGTCGAGACGTGGAAGGCGCTTGACTGGATCGCGGCAATGCCCTCATGCACCAGCTGGGTACGGCAATCGACCAGCCGCGCATCCTCGGCGCCAAATTCCTTGGCCTTGGCCGGAATGGCATCATAGTCAGCTTCGTCGGGTTGCCCCAGGTTGGCGGTATAGGCGTAAACCTTTGCGCCCTTCTGCTTCATCCAAAGCAGGGCGGCGCTGGTATCGAGCCCGCCGGAAAACGCGATACCGACTTTCTCACCCTTGGGCAGGCTTTTCAGGATTGTACTCACGGGACGGACTCCAGTCGGCTTGATTGTTGGGCGCAAGGCGCGCTGTTGGTGGGCGAATAGCAAATCCCGCATGTCGCGCCAAGCGTGCGCAGCGTCGCCCCTGCCGCGTCAGATCGCCGGCGGGCACCCGGAGCAGGTATCTCCGCGCTTACACGTATGTCGAGCCTAGCCGCCGATTAACCATGCTGGCGCAGCCTTTCCCTGAAGGAGGCAGCATGCGCGACAGGTACTATCGGGTCAGTTCTTCGTCCGACATGCCGCCTGGGGCAATGCTGGTCCACGTCTACACGCGCCTGGGTCAGGTCCTTGCCCTTCTAGATGGCGAGGACGAGACGGACGCTGCCGAGCCTGATCTGGTGCTGTTTCGTGCGGCGCTTGAGCGCTTGCGCCAGAGGCGTTTGGGCATTTTTGTGCGGATCGAGGACACAACGCTCTGGCAGGCCCATTGGGGGGACCTCGTCGATTATCGCGGTGGACAGACATGGAAAAAGCCGGCGTCCGAGGTGACGCCGGCTTTTGGTCTGGAACCGGATCTGCTGAGTGCGTGGGACTATACGTTGAACTTGAACAGCATCACGTCGCCATCCTTGACGACATAATCCTTGCCTTCGTCGCGGGCCTTGCCCGCTTCCTTGGCAGCAACTTCGCCACCAAGGGCGACGAAGTCCTCATAGGCGATGGTCTGGGCGCGGATGAAGCCGCGTTCGAAATCGGTATGGATGACACCGGCTGCCTGCGGCGCCTTGTCACCGCGGTGGATGGTCCAGGCGCGCGTCTCCTTGGGACCCACGGTAAAATAGGTCTGCAGGTTCAGAAGGTCATAGGCGGCGCGGATCAGACGGTTGAGGCCCGGCTGCTCCAGACCCAGCGACGAAAGATATTCAGCCTGCTCATCATCAGGCAGCTGCGCGAGCTGGCTCTCGATCTCGGCCGAAATGACCACCATGCCGGCATCGTTTGCCTTGGCATATTCGGCCACCTTGTCTGACAGGGCATTGCCGGTAGCCGCCGAGGCTTCATCGACATTGCAAACGTAGAGCACCGGCTTGCTGGTCAGCAGCTGCAGTTCGTTGAACGCCTTTTCCTCTTCGGCTTCGCGCTTGACGAAGCGGGCGGACTTGCCGTCGCGCAGCACTGCCAGCGCCCGATCGATCAGATCGAGCGTCACCTTGGCGTCCTTGTCNTTGCCCTTCGCCTTCTTCTCGACACCGGGCCGGCGCTTTTCGAGACTCTCGAGGTCGGCCAGCATCAGNTCGGTCTCGACGACTTCCGCGTCGGCNAGCGGGTCGACCCTGTTGGCAACGTGGATGACATTGGGGTCTTCAAAGCAGCGCAGGACATAGGCGATGGCATCCGTCTCGCGGATGTTTGCAAGGAACTGGTTGCCCAGGCCCTCTCCCTGCGAAGCCCCTTTCACCAGGCCCGCAATATCCACAAAGCTCATGCGCGCCGGCAGGATGGCCTGCGACTTGCCGATAGCCGCCAGCTTTGCCAGCCGCTCATCGGGCACCGACACTTCACCCACATTGGGCTCGATCGTGCAGAACGGGAAGTTGGCCGCCTGTGCGGCAGCGGTGCGAGTCAGCGCATTGAAAAGCGTCGACTTGCCGACATTCGGCAGGCCGACAATGCCCATCTTGAAGCCCATGGGTATCTCCGGGAAATCGTTGGGCTCCAATTGGGTCGGATTGCTCGAGATGTCAATGTTTGAGGCCGCGAGTGCCCGGAAGCGCCGCGAAACCCGTCCATTTCGCGCTGGTCGGGCGACCCTGCGCCAGACCGCCGGAAACCGCATCCGCACCGCGCAGCTGCCGGCAAGACCACCAGGCCCGTGTAGCAAGGCCGATTTACAAGGCAGGCTTTTTGCCAGCGGCCGTGCTTGACGCGAGCATGAACCTGCGCCCTCTTGTTCCCAGGCCACAGTCGTGGCACAAGTTCCGCTTGACGTATAGGGCAAGCAAATGACCAATTCTGTCACTCAAGATCGGCGTCATTTTGAAGACCTCGCTGTCGGCGAAGTCATCGACCTGGGTCGGACCACCGTGAGCAAGGAGATGATCACCACCTTTGCGCGCGAGTTCGACCCCTTTCCCTTTCATCT
>Ga0065721_10006220_pt1 | contig 10413 bp, 12 predicted proteins | sample Mesricmetagenome_FD_59108 | JGI IMG/M metagenome (GOLD analysis project Ga0065721, IMG submission 59108) | Mesophilic microbial community from rice straw/compost enrichment Sample: eDNA_1 v2 (version 2) | ecosystem: Engineered > Solid waste > Grass > Composting > Bioreactor | place: USA: Davis... | reverse complement strand
GTGACGGCCAATCTGAAGGACGGCGAATTCGGGGAGTTCGGTGACTACGGCGAGGCATTCCTGAGCAGCAACGACGCCGGCAGCGGACCATACAAAATCGCCAGGCATGATTCCCAGAACGAAACGGTGATGGAGATCAATCCCGATTATTTCGCGGGCTTTGCGCCCAATCCTCCCGAAGTGGTGCGCTCGAAATTCGGCGTCGAGGCCGTGACCGTGCGCCAGCTCATGCCGCGAGGCGAGATCGACCTTACGCGCCTGCCGCTGCCGCCGGAGATCGTCACGGCGCTCTCCCGGTCGGACGGCATCGCCATCGGCCAAGACCGCAAGCCCACCATCTTTCATTTCAAGATGAACACGCAGAAGGCGCCGCTCGATGACGTGAACGTCAGAAAAGCGATCGCGCTCGCCTTCGACTACGACCAGCTTTACGCGCTGCTTGACGTGGCGGGCCAGCAGCAGGGGACGCCGATCCGCGGGCCGATTCCGGCGGACGTCATGGGTTACGATCCCGACGTCCCGCTGATCAAGCGCGACGTGGAGGCGGCAAGGGCCGCACTCGCCGAGTCCAAATATGCCGATCGGCCCTTGGAGCTCGATCTTGTTTGGTTCAAGTCGGTAGCACTGCAGGAGAAATTCGCGCTCCTGCTGCAGGCCAATCTGGCCGAGCTCGGAATCAAGGTGAATATCACCTCTGCGCCGTGGCCTCAGATCGTGGAGATGGCCACCAGTCCCGAAGCGTCGCCCCACCTTGCCTGTGTGGCAACCTCTCTTTCGACCACGGACGTGGACTCCATGTTGTGGGCGGAGTATCACAGCTCGGCGGCAGGCACCTATCTTTCGATGCACTGGCTGCAAAAACCGGAAATCGATGCCGCGCTCGAAAAGGGCCGCCAAACCACCGATCCCGCGGCGCGCCACGAGCTTTACAAGGAGCTGGCGCGCGTGATCGCGGACGAGTACCCGTCGGTCTTCCTGTACCAGGCCATCGATCTCGTGGCGTTCCGGGAGAGCTTGCACGTGCCGGGCTTCGCAGACCCGAAGCAATCCATCCCGATCATGGCCGGCAACTACCGGTACGACAGGATGACAATGGATGTTTGACCAGCAGCGGGCAGGCATGGAATCTCCTTGCCTGTTCCGGCACGGCAAATCCGTTTTGGCGCGGCTCGGCTAGCGCTCCGGCGAAAGCCGGAGCCACGCGGGCATTTCGATCGGAATGTCCGAACCGCCATCTCCAACATATGAGCGACTGGTCAGGGAAATTGACGTCATTAAAGCAGAATTCGATCGGGGAAGCCGAGGCGCGGCGCATTTCGCCTCCAGGTTCCCGGGATAGCTTCGAATCAAAGCAGCGCAAGACCGATCCTGGCGTAGCCTCGCCCTACCCGGTGGAAAAAGGGGGCACGGGATGACGCGCTTTCTTTTCAGCCGGCTGGTGAGCGGCGTGATCGTCGTCATCGGCGTTTCCGTACTGATGTTCCTTCTCGCGCGTGTCGTTCCCGGCGACCCGGCGCGCCTTGCGCTGGGTCCGGAGGCGAGCGCTGAACAGGTGGAGGCCATGCGCCAGCAGATGGGCTTCGACAGGCCCATCGCCGAGCAGTACATACGCTTTATGAAGGGCGCGCTGAACTTCGATTTCGGCAGGTCGCTCTACACTGATAATCCCGTTTCGCAGGACGTTGCCGCCACCTTCCCCGCCACGCTGGAGCTGGTTATTTTCGCCGGCGTTGCCATGACGGTGATCGGCGGCGCGATGGGAATTGCCAGCGCCCACTTCAAGGATCGCTGGCCGGACAACGCGGCGCGCATCCTCTCTCTGTTGGCCGTGGCGCTGCCCAATTTCGTCTGGGCCCTTTTCCTGATGCTGCTTCTTTCCTTCTGGCTTGGTCTCCTGCCGCTCACGGGCAGGCTGTCGGAAAGCCTGGCGGCGCCCCCGGCCGTCACTGGTCTTTATACGATCGATGCCCTGATAGCGGGCCAATGGCAGGTCTTCCGTGACGCGCTTGCTCATATCGTGCTGCCGGCAGTGGCCCTTTCGCTGCCCGGCCTGGCCCAGATCTCGCGCCTCACCCGCACCAACATGGTCGATAGCTATGATCGGCCCTTTGTCGAGTTCGCGCGGGCTTACGGATTGGCGGAAAGCTCGATAGCGCTCAAATGGGCGCTGCGGCCGGCCATCATCCCGACCTTGATGATCCTGGGCATGCAGATCGTCGCGCTGCTCGGCAATGCCTTCATCGTCGAGACGATCTTCCATTGGCCCGGAATGGCGAAATACGGCGTCAATGCCATCATGCGCAAGGATCTTAACGCGGTGATCGCCGTGGTCATGCTGATTTCGGTCTTCTTCGTGCTGATCAATATGATCATCGACACGATCGTCTCCTTTATCGACCCCAAGATCAGGTTGAAGGCCTCATGAGCAAGGCTGATCCCAGATGGCGCGGATGGCGCCGCTTCGCCCGCAACCGCTTGTCAGTGTTCGGGGCGGCGCTCATCGCGCTCGTGCTATTTTGCGCCCTCTTCGCTCCCTATGTGGCGCCCTACCCAGAGCATGCCGGCGTGGTGGTGAATTTCGCCGACGCAAACAAGCCGCCGAGCGCGAAGTACTGGCTTGGCACGGACAGCGTGGGCCGGGACGTGCTGAGCCGCATTATCTTCGGCTTCCGCAACTCTCTCATGCTTGGAGCGGTCGTGGTATCCCTGGCAATTTCCATCGGCACCGTCGTCGGGCTCATTGCAGCCTATCTCGGCGGCAGGGTGGAGAGCGTCCTGATGCGTGTCACCGACATCTTCCTCGCCATCCCCTCGCTGGTGCTGGCCATGGCCATCCTGGGCATCTCCCAGCCCTCGCAGATGCTGGCAATGATCGCCATGGCAGTCGCCTGGTGGCCCTGGCACGCGCGGCTGGTCTACGGCATCGTCCGCTCCCTGAAGCACGAGGGCTTCGTGACCGCTGCCGAAGTTGTCGGTGCCTCGCCCCTGAGGGTGATGTTCGGCGAGCTCCTGCCGAACTGTGCGCCCAACCTGCTTACCAAGGCGAGCCTGGACATGGGCTTCGTGATCCTGCTCGGGGCCAGCCTCAGCTTTCTCGGCATGGGCGCCCCGCCGCCCACTCCGGACCTTGGCACCATGGTATCGGAAGGCTCCCAATACCTTCCCGACCTATGGTGGCTTTCCATCACTGCGGGTCTCGCGATCTTCGTGATCGTCCTCGGCTTCAACCTGGTCGCGGACGGCCTGCGCGATCTCTTCGACATCGTTGGATAAGACATGGAAGATCTCCTGCGGATAGACGGCCTGAAACTGACCTTCGAGACCCATGACGGTCCGGTCAGCGTCCTGCGTGGCGTCGATCTGACGGTCGGAACGGGCGAGCGCGTGGCACTGGTTGGCGAATCCGGCAGTGGAAAATCCGTAACCGCACGCGCGATCATGGGGCTGTTGCCGCAGCGGCGCGTCCGCATCGGCGGCAACCTGCATTTCGACGGCTCCGACGTCCTCAAGGAATCTGCCGCCCGCGCCAAAGCTCGCCGGGGGCGCGATATCACCATGATCTTTCAGGACCCGATGGCGGCTCTCAACCCGGTCTTCACCATCCGGCAACAATTCGCCGCCGTTCTGACGCGTCTTGACCGACCGCTCTGCGCCGCCGAGGCGGAAGACAGCATGCGCACGGCCCTGCGGGACGTCTCCATCGCGGACCCCGAACGCGTTCTGGACAGCTACAGCTTCCAACTGAGCGGCGGCCTCAACCAGCGTGTCATGATCGCCATGGCCCTGGTGAGCCGGCCGAAGCTGTTGATCGCCGATGAGCCGGGCACCGCCCTGGATGTGACCGTGCAACAACAGACGCTGCACATCATGGGCAATCTCTCCCGCTCATACGGCACGGCCATTCTGTTCATCTCGCACAATCTTGGCGTGGTGCGGAAATTCGCGGACCGGGTTTGCGTGATGTATGCGGGGCGCATCGTGGAAGAAGCGCCGACGGACGTGCTCTTCTCCGATCCGCGCCACCCCTACACGCGCGCGTTGCTTGCCTCTGTCCCGCGGCTCTCCTCGGACCGGCTGCCCGAGCCGATCGACGGGTCGGTTCCCGACCTCGCCGCGCTGGCGGACGGATGTCCGTTCGAACCCCGCTGCCCAAGCGCAAGGCCGGAGTGCCGGGGATCGGTCCCGGTGCACAGATTCGACGGACGCAGCGTCACCTGTATCCAGGAGGTGGCACCCGCATGAAAAAGCCGCTTCTTGAGATACGCGGAGCCGTCAAAACGTTCCAGGTGGGCCGCGCCGAGGTGAAAGCGCTCAAGGGCGTGGACCTTGCAGTGTACCGAGGCGAGACGGTTGCGATCGTGGGAGAGTCGGGCTCGGGAAAGACGACCCTCGCAAACCTCGTTCTCGGTATCGAAAAGCCCACGGCAGGCGAGATCATGCTGAGCGGCAGGACGCTGCCGCCCAAGCGCACCAAGGCCGATCGCAGGCATATCGGTCTCGTGCAGCAGAATCCCTATTCCACGCTCAATCCCCGCAAGTCGATCGGCCAGGCGATCGGCCTGCCCCTGTCGGTCCATCGCCTGTGCAGGAGATCCGAGCGACGTGAGCGCATCGGCGCCCTTCTGGAAAAGGTCGGGCTTCATCGCGACCTGCAGGACCGGCGGCCGCTTGCCCTCTCGGGAGGTCAGCGCCAGCGCGTCGCCATTGCGCGGGCGCTGTCGACCAGCCCCGAACTTCTGGTGCTTGACGAGCCGACCTCTTCTCTCGACGTTTCGGTGCAGGCGCACACACTAAGGCTGCTGAGAGACCTCCAGGAAGAACTTGGCCTCACCTACCTCTTCATCACCCATGACCTGAGCGTCGTGCGCGTGCTGGCAAGCCGCGTGATTGTCATGTACCGCGGCTCGGTCGTCGAGGAAGGCACGGTCGAGGAGGTCTTCTTCCGGCCACGACACCGCTACACGCAACAGCTTCTGGCCTCGATTCCAACGGTCTCTGAGGACGACGACCATGTGAAGCCGGAATGGCCGTGGGACGCCGACACGGTGAGCACGGAAGCGGCCGTTACAGGGTGCTCCTTCCGCCCGCGATGCCCCTTCGCGATCGCCGACTGCGCCAGGAAGGCGCCCGAGCTTGCAGGGCCGAAGGAACACCGGCACGCCTGCCTCAACCCCAGCAGCTCCTCGACCAAGGAGCGCCTCCCCTCAGGAATAGAACTGGTGCCTGGCCAATGAAGAAGCACTTGTTGAAAGAAATGACCTTCGTGGAATTCCGCGAGCGGATGGCGGAGGACCCGGTCATCATTATCCCGCTGGGGAGCCAGGAAGAACAGGGCCCCCACGCGCCGATGGGCGACTACATGCTTTCCGAAATTCTCGCTGCTTCCGTGGCCGAACGGGCCAATGCCATCGCCGCCCCGACCATTCCCTTTGGCTATGCGGATGTATTCCGCAGCGTGCCTGGGGGCATCCAGCTCCGCGCCTCCACCTTTTGCGCGGTGCTCGAGGACGCGGTTGCTGCATTCCTGGACCATGGATTGCGGCGCATCGTTCTCTTCAATGGTCACACCGGCAATGCGGGCCTAATCGACCAAACGGTGCGGGAGCTAAAGAGCCGCACGGGCATCGTCATTCCTTCCATCAATATCTGGAAGGCCATACCGCATGCGCTCTGGGTGCAGCTTCACGGCGAGCTGGCGGAGCGCGCGGGAGGACACGGCGCCGACCCGATCACATCCGTCTACTGGCACTATTTTCCCGAGTTGATGCGGGCGGACCTGCAGGCCACGAGCGAAGCGGCGCAGGCCTTCGGTCTTGAGACCGTCGGCCTGTCGTCCGTTTCGTTCGAGGGCTGCGATATCGCGGTTCCGCTCGATGCGATGGATGTAAATCCGCACGGCCTGATTGGCGGGAATTCCCGGCTGTCGAATGCGGAAATCGGCGCAGCCTTTGCCGAGCACATCATTTCTTTTGCCGCGAATTTCGTGTCGCATTTCCGTCGCTGCGACCCGACATCCTTCCTATCTCTCCCCATACGAGCTTAGTTTCACAAAGCCCGGCTTTATCCCTGATACTGACGATGCGCAGCCGATGGAGCAAGATGAAGCCGGCGCATCGACTGGGAATCATCATTTTGATTCTACAATGCCGATGCCATCCGCGAAGAAATTGCTGACTCCGGCGACAATCAAGTACCCTTTGTCCCGAAAATCTAGGAACGTCCAAATACCAATGCCTGCGACGGCGGCGAGGCCGATCTGATGTGTCTGGCTATGCAAGCTCTCGCTCCCATTTAACACTTAATTGGCTTTCACGGCTGCACCCTGAATGATAACGCCAGCGGTAATATTGTTTCCAGAGCGCAGCATTGCCGGCGATCCTACAGAAGCACTCATGCTACTAGGAAGCTGCTCGGCGCTAGCCTCGCCAACGCTCGATACACACAGAGCTCGGCAACATCGCTGAGAAAATACTATGTAAGGACTTCTTCTTTGATGCGAGAGCTTCGACTAACCAGCTTTGCCATCTTCAGCGCACGTTCGTACCACCTTGCCGGGATTCATCAGGTTTGTTGGATCCACTGCGAACTTGATTTGCCGCATCAGGCGACGCTCAACGGCATCAGCAAAGGTGTTCGCTGGCCAATGCCGAATGATCTCGTTGGGATTTCGGCAAGGGGGAATGGCGGGATATGGCCTGCGTCGTAGGCTTGTCGACGAACATCGCCAGCCCAAGGCAGATCTTCGCACGGGCGAGCATAAGAGCCTGCAAACAGATCGTGTGATCCTGGTGCCAGGCCCTGTCGAAGAGGTCCAAACGGTCCGCCGCATGTATCGGCTTTTCGTGGAAGAACGCCGAAGCGAAAGCGAAATCGCGGCCATTTTGAACCGTGAAGGCACCGCGACCGATCTAGGCCGACCGTGGACCAGAGACACGGTCCACCAGATTGTCACTAACGAAAAATACGTCGGCAATAACGTCTTCAACCGCGTCTCCTTCAAGTTGAAGAAGCGGCGCGTCCGCAATCCGCCGGACATGCTGGTCCGCACCGCAGGGGCGTTCGAGGCCATTGTGCCGCCGGATCTGTTCGTCCGTGCTGCGACGTTGATTGAAGAGCGAAGTCGCCGCTTCTCGGAAGCGGAGATGCTCGACGGTCTGAAAGTGACCTGCTCCCCTGATTGTCCGCGCTTATAAGCTAGCCCTGTTCACGTTGTGGTCCTTCATGGACCGGATTGCAAACTCGTTTGGAGTGAACCCGTCGAGGCTCGTATGTGGCCGGTTCAGATTATAGTCGATTCTCCATTCCTCAATGATCTCACGGGCATGGCGATAACTGCGGAACAGGTGCTCGTTGAGGCACTCGTCCCTCAGCCGCCCGTTAAAGCTTTCGATGAAGCCGTTATCCGGCATGTTGTTGTTGGTGCCAACGTTGGATTGGTCGTCAGGTTGGATAGGCTTGGCGCATCCGGGCCACGGGGCACCGGGAGCACGCAAGTGCGGGCAGGCCGTCGTATGCAGATGAACTGAGAGTTCGAGCACGTTATCTGGCCGCCCCTACGACTCGCCCGGATGCGCTGCGAGCGCGGATCCGTATTTGTCGTGTTGTCCGCTGGCTCCCTGTTCTCGTCCAACGATGGAGGAAGCCGTGCGTATTATCGGTATGGACATACACCGTGTTGCCGCCGAGGTCGTGTCGTTGCTTGACGGCGAGATCGTCAAGCTCGGCCGGGTTCAGATGCTGCGCGATAAGTTGGAGGAGTTCGCCAGGAAGGAGCTCACCCACGATGATCATGTGGTGATCGAGGCGACGGGGAATGCTGCGGTCGTGGCTGAAGTGCTGACGCCCTATGTGGATCGGGTTGTGATCGCCAATCCCAGGCAGGTACATATGATCGCCCATGCGAAGGTGAAGACCGACACGATCGACGCAACTGTCCTCGCAAAGCTCTACGCCTCGGGCTTCCTGCCCGAGGTCTGGGTCCCGGACCCAGAGACGCTTGCGCTACGAAGGCAGGTTACCAGGCGGACGCAATTGGTCCGCCAACGTTCGAGGTTGAAGAACCTGATCCAGTCGATCCTCCACGCCCACCTGATCCCTCCGTGTCCACATGGCAATCTGGTTAGTATCAGCGGGCGCAAATGGCTGGCGAGGCAGATCTTGCCTGCGGACGAGCGCGCGGCCATCGAGCGCCACCTCAGCCTGATAGGTGAGATCAACGAAGCGCTGACCGTGGTCGAGGCGGATATTGCTGCCCATGCCCTGCAGGATCCGACAATCCGTCGCTTGATGACGTTGCCCGGGCTCGACGTGACCGTCGCTGCGAGCGTTGCCGCGGCGATCGGCGACATTCGCCGCTTCAGCAATCCGCAACGTCTTGTCGCCTATCTTGGCCTCAATCCGAGCGTGCGGCAGTCAGGTGAGGGTCCGGCCCATCATGGGCGCATTACGAAGCAGGGCCGCGGGCACGCTCGAGGAATGCTAGTGGAAGCAGCTTGGGCCGCCGCCCGCTCACCGGGCCCTTTGCGTGCTTTCTACCAGCGGATCGCCGCGCGTCGTGGGAAGCATATTGCGGCCGTCGCAACCGCGCGGAAGCTTGCGATGATAATCTGGCATATGCTGAGCAAAGACGCCGACTACATCTGGGCGCGGCCGGCCCTGCTTGCCCGCAAGTTCAGATCGGCCGAGTTGCGTGCCGGCTTGCCGACAAAGCATGCGCGTCGAGGAGTGGCCTACGACTATAACATTCCAGCCAGGCGCGCTGAAGAACGATCCCGCGTCGAGCAAGCGGAGGCCGCCTACGCGGCGGCGACTTCGAGATGGCGAATGCGGCCCCGCAAGCCAGAGGCTGTGGAAAAGGCATCCTCATGAAACGATGGGGCTATTCGACAACATCCGTCTGCATAGGCTTGCCCGGCGCGATGTAGTGCCAGTCGATGCCATGGTCCTGCTGCCATTTCAGCATGGCTTTCGAGGTGAGCTCGGTGCCGTTGTCACTGACCACCATCAGCGGCTGACCGCGGCGTTCGGCGATGGCGTCCAGCTCCCGCGCCACTCGCTCGCCCGAGATCGAGTTGTCGACGACAGTTGCCAGACATTCCCGACTAAAGTCGTCGATGACGCACAGAATGCGGAAGCGACGGCCGTCGACCAGCGTATCGGAGACGAAATCGAGGCTCCAGCGCTGGTTGGGGCCCTGCGGGATCGCCATCGGTGCTCGTGTGCCCACGGCTCGCTTGCGGCCGCCGCGCTTCCTCACCGTCAGCCGTTCCTCACGGTAGAGGCGATAGAGCTTCTTCCAGTTCACCGCGATGCCCTCACGCTTCAGCAGAAGATGCAGGCGGCGATAGCCGAAGCGCCGGCGCTCAGCTGCCAGCTCCCTCAGCCTCCCACGCAGTTCAGCATCGTCCGGTCGGCTCGATCGATACCGGTAGACCCGCGGATCAATGCCCACCAGGCCGCACGCGCGGCGCTGGGAATAGCCCTTCTTCTCCATCGCCCAGCTCACGGCGTTCCTCCTCGAGCCGGGCGTCAGAAGTTTTTTCCGAGCATCTCGCGCAGAGTCGACACGTCCATCATCGACTCCGCCAGAAGCTTCTTCAGCTTCGCGTTCTCCTCCTCCAGCGCCTTCAGTCGCTTGGCCTCCGACACCTCCATGCCGCCATACTTCTTGCGCCATGTGTAGAACGTCGCATCGGAGATGCCGTACTTGCGGCACAACTCAGGCGCAGACAGTCCTGCCTGATGCTCTTTCAGGATGCCGATGATCTGCTCTTCCGTGAACCTGGATCGTTTCATTACCCGTCTCCTCTTTCAGGGAACAGGCTAACCTCAAAACGAGGACTTTNCAGGGGAGCAGGTCAGGGGCATTAAGGCAAACAAGGTGCTGGCGGATCGCGCTTACGACGCCGATAGCCTGCATGAGCTGATCTACGAACAGGGCGGAGAGCCGGTCATTCCGCCTCGCCGCCATCGCAGGTACCAGCACAGCTACGACCGCATCGCCTATCAGCAGCGTTGGGGCATCGAAGGCTTCTTCGCCAAACTCAAGCAATGGCGACGCATTGCAACCCGATACGACAAGCTTGCCGCCAACTTCCTTGGCTTCATCAAACTCGCAAGCATCATGCTTTGGGTCAAATGATTAAATCGTCACTACAGCCTAGAGCAGTTTCGACTTATTCCGGGTCATATCCAGCGGCCTGGAAATAGTGTCGGCTGAACCGCGCCGGGATTGCCGGAGGCTCCCCCTCTTGAGAGTAAGGAGCCATCATGACGAAACGGAACGGCAATACCTATTCAGCTGAAGTGCGCGAGCGCGCGGTTCGAATGGTTCTGGAGCACCGGGGCGAGTATGCTTCGGAATGGGAAGCTATCAATTCGATCGCTTCGAAGATCGGCTGCACCGGGGAGACG
>Ga0065721_10053158_pt1 | contig 10414 bp, 11 predicted proteins | sample Mesricmetagenome_FD_59108 | JGI IMG/M metagenome (GOLD analysis project Ga0065721, IMG submission 59108) | Mesophilic microbial community from rice straw/compost enrichment Sample: eDNA_1 v2 (version 2) | ecosystem: Engineered > Solid waste > Grass > Composting > Bioreactor | place: USA: Davis... | reverse complement strand
CTACGGCGGCGGCTCCGTCAGCTTCGTCATCGGCGGCTCGCTCGGCCTGTCGCCGGCCGTCCTGTCCCGCGCCGACAAGAAGCTGTCGTTCGGGCGCATGACCTACCCGCATCAGCTCATGCGGGTGCTGCTTCTGGAGCAGGTTTACCGGGCGTTTAAGATTAATCGGGGGGAACCGTATCACAAGTGAGTATAACGTTTTTTTTTTGATTCTCAGCAGCATTTTGGTTGGGAACTTCAAACCTGAACTCGATGCTCTTGAGAGTTTTGTCGGGATTAAGATCAATGCGCTCGATCAGTGACTCCAAGAGCTGTTTTTTAATTTGAACGTCTGCGTTTTCCATGAGCGTATTGAAGTGTTCAAGAACAAATCGAACTTCATTCGCATCGTAAGAAGTGTTTAGTGCTTTGGCCAGTTCGAGTTCCATGCCATTCTTCTGCGAGTTCAACTCGGCAAGACTATTTTCAATGAATGCTTTAAAGTCCTTATAATCCTCGTACGTGATCTTTTCTGCCAGAAATTCTTGTTTGATTGCTGTTAGACGTGCTGTGGACTTACTGATGTGTTTTTCCGTATCTTGTAGTTGCTTATGAATAAGACTTGTGTCGATTTTATTGTTTGAATTGATCTCATTGATGATGTCATCAATAATCTTCTTGTTGTTGATGACATTTTTGATTCGTTCCGTAACAGCTTTTTCGATATGCTTGGCCCGCAAGGTATTATGGTTGCATTCTCTGGTGTTTGTGTACGTGCTGCAATTGTAGTAACCGCCATGCTTATCATTATGTTTGCGCTGTCCAGCGGGCTGATAATTCATTCTGCCGTCGCATTCAGGGCATCTGAGAAGGCCTGATAGCATATGAGGATTAGAAGGCATTCTCCGCGTTTGCCTGCGATTTTGTTCTATGATGATTTGGGCCTTTTCAAAAGTGTCTTTGTCAATAATGGCATTTTCAAAATAGGCACCTTTTACGAAGATAAAGCTATCCTCTTTTTTGCGTTTATCCTTATGGTCATAATTTGAAATCCTGCCATACCGAATAAAGCCTTTGTAGACGGGATTAGAGAGTATGTTAATGATCGCGATAGGGGTAAACGGCTTTCCTTTCTTAGACTTGAGATTTAACTGATTCAGAGTGTCCCTGATTTGTACGCAACCTTTACCGTTGACATACATCTCAAAGATCATCTTCACAACCTTTGCTTCTTCTTCATTAATGACAAGTTCCTTATTGATCGTATCGTAGCCAAGAACGATCCCCCCTGTCCACTTACCTGATCTGGCCACTTGTGCCATTCCTAATTTAACATTGTCGATTATGGTGTTACGTTCAAATTCTGCAATACTCCCAAGCACCTGCAATGTTAATGTGCCAACAGCAGAACTGGTATCGAATTTTTCACTGAAGCTGCTGAAGCTTACCCCATGCTGTTTAAATTGGTCAACAAGTATCAGCAAATCCTTAAGGTTCCTAGAAAGTCTAGATATTTTCCAGACTAACACGACATCGAATTTACCCTTCGCACAATCCCGTAATAAACGTTGCAACTCTGGCCGATCTGTATTTTTGCCGCTTCTTCCGTCATCAACATATTTCTCGGCAACAATATAGTCATAGGCATTACAGTATTTTCTAAGCGTTTCTTCCTGTGCGTCTAAACTGTAACCCTCTTTTGCTTGTTCCTCCGTGCTTACACGAATATAAAAAGCTGCTCTTACCTTCTTCATTTCCATTCCCTCCAATTCAAAAAATGAGTCTCTTTGTGGGGAATTATATTAAGCTGAATAAAATCTTAAATATTAGTGCAGTTGGTCTTTCCAGTATTCGGAATTGTTATTTTAAGTTTGCCTTGATTTTCTTCGACTTCAACCCTACAACCAACAGAAAACCCCAGATCATTCAGCCACTTATCCTGAATTCTGATCTGGGGTATGAGTTGGTTATTAATAAACGCGCCGGAGACAGTTAGTAGTCGTTTTTTCTTTCCCATGACTAAACGCTCGTCTTTCTTTTCTGCTCTCGGATCGCTTGAACCTTGTTGAATAATTGCTTTGATATTATTGGCGGAAATGACGCCTTAACTTGGATTTTATTCTTTTCTTTCTTGCCGTCATAGCTAAGCAGTCCGGTGTACGAAGCATTGCTCAAAATATAGCATATCGAAGTCCTCGACCAGTTTTTATTGGCCTCAGGGCTCCCAGGATCGTCTCCAGACTGTTTGATTAGCGAGTTAATATATTTTGCAATAAAACCATAGCTTTTGCCCTCAGAGTAAATCTGGAACATCTCACGCACGATTCTAGCTTTGAGTTCATTAATCACGAAGTTACCATCAACGAGTTCATAACCGTATGGGACTTGCCCTCCTGCATATTTGCCAGCCTTAGCTGTAACTACGCGTCCAGAACGAGTTCGTTCATTAATCAAATTACGTTCAAATTCAGCGAAGCTGCCTAGCATCTGAAGCGTAAGCATTCCCTGGGGAGTAGACGTATCGAAGTTCTCAGAGACGCTGATAAAAGCAATATCATATGGCTGTAGATCATCTTCAATCATGATAAGGAGATTCTTTAAGTGACGATGTATTCTGTCTGATTTAAAGACGACAATTGCATCTATTTCATTGGACGTATCCTGTGCAAAAGCGAGCATTTTGGCATATTCAATTCTTTCATCAGTCTTAGAACCGGACTTTGCCTCATCGACATAGATTCCTTTTAATTTCCAATCTTGACTGGTACAATAGGCATAGATACGCTTCTTCTGTTCTGCAACTGAAGTATTATCTTTTTGTGATTCTGAACTGATTCGGACATATCCAACGACAGATGTTATTTCTAATTTCAAATTAAAGCCCCCTTATTTTTACATACTCAAAGCTTAGAGGGATTATAAAATTCGAGAGGCTTATGTACACAATTGATATTATCTAAGAAAAGTGAGGTATTGGGATACATGAAAAGGTTAGCATTTTTACTTGGGACAGAGAAATACAAAGAGTTTGGGCCAACGCATTTCTGTCATGCTGACGTTAATTTATTGAGAAATACATTAATAGATTATTGTGGATTTGCAGAGCAAGACGTGATCCATAAATTGCTTACACCTGATGATGATGTAAAGCCAATAACCATCTTAAACGAGTTAAAGTATCTCGTGGATAAGTCTAGCGATGGGGATACTATTTTGTTTTATTATGCAGGACATGGAACTTTTTATAATGGAGATTCATATTTAATTCTTCCAAATACGGCGAGAGATAATAAAGAACAAACAGCACTTCCATTAAGAGATATTAGTAACTTACTTAGAGAAAAAAGCAGAACAAATATTAGGGTGTTTGATTCTTGTCATTCAGGTCAAGATGTCAGGGCTGAGCAATTAGAGGAATTAGATTACAATGCCTTTACCAGAGACATTCTTTCTGGTTCAGCTGAGGGGTGGATTACATTTGCCTCTTGTAGAGAAGATGAAGTAAGCTACGGAGACCCCAAATTACAACAAGGTGTTTTTACATATTACTTGGCAGAATCCATTCGCGAATTTGGAGAAGATGAAAAAATCTATCCAGAGATACTCAAGATAAAAGTGTGTGAGAAGGTCGCTAAATGGTGTGTTGACAACCAGAAATCTCAAACTCCAACCTACAATGCTGCCCTTTCAGGAAATGTATCTATTGCTGTAAGGAAAAAGCTCGTTAGGGAAACTAATACACCTGTAGTAGACCAGATTCCTTCTAATGTAAATGTGCGATCAGTTGAGGAGCGGTTATTGGAACTGAAAAAGTTTGAGCGAATAGGAAATGAGCAGCATAAAGAAGCATTAGCAAACTACATTGCTAAGGCAAAAGAATCAGTAGTGCTAAGATTTAATGAAAAGCCTTTGTTTGGCGTGGTTCCTGAAATTAGTGATATTGTAGAAGCGGACGAAATTCCTAATGATATTAAGCCATTAATTACAAGAGTTATTTCTTCAAAGGATTTAAGAACTCTTCACGATGTAGAGATAATTAGGCATTATGAGAAGAAAAATAATTTTAATCCTGTAGTACCCTTCAGTGAATCATTATCAAAGGCTTTCTCAAGCATAGGAAAGTTGCTTTATCAAGAGACTGAACCTAAAGTTATATCGGTAACTCATAAAATTTCACAAGATATTTTGTGGCCCAATAGTTATTTTGAGTTGGAGATTGAATCTGATGGATACATTCCCAATGGAAAGATTTTTGTTTATATCGTTCCATTATTAGTTACTGCTTGTTTAATTTCCGGAATTGCTGTTGATTATGATGATGAAAGTGCATTAGATATGAAAAAGACTACCTTAGATCCAGTCTTTTTAAAATTCGATGCACAAGATTCTGAACTGATAGAGAATCAGATCAACTTGTTGGTAGATACTTTTATAAGAACCTATTCAGAGATTACATTAAAAAGACTTGAATATCTGGAATGGGAAATTAGTCAGAAATAATGGCCATTTAATTAGAATTACGTGGACAAAAAAGTAGTGCGGCGGCAGGCGAGGATTGGAAGAGGGATATACTTTGCAATCTTCCTTTATTCTTGTATTCCATATCAATAATAAAAATGATACTACAAATAGTGACTAATTCAATTTAACTATTTGTAGTATCATTTTTGATTAAATGTAATTTGAAAGTATATCACGAGTTCCAGTCTAATTAATTCTCGACTTCAATTTGAATCAATCCTGTCTCAACCGTTTGGCCAACAAGTTCATTCATTGAACAGGTGAGTAAAAGGTATCTATGCAGTTCCTCTTCGGACAAGCTGTTTAAATTAAGCTTCTGCAAAAGCTGTTCTTTTTCTTGAACACTCTTTACGTATCTATTGATTAAATCCTGCTTCAAATCCATCGATGTTCCCCCTAATTTATGTGATTAGAATCCATCTGTCGAATGAGTGCCCTCAATCTCCTTGCTCCAGTAACTCATTCTTAGATTGATATTGTAATTGTCGCCTGTCAGTTCCAAGACGATATCTGTGTCTTTCGTTTCCCATGTCGTGAAATAGACCAGGTCGCCAAGACTAACTGCGAATCCGTACTTTTTGGGATCTGATTTATAAAGATCGTCTTTCCAATTTACTTCATCCTGTTTCGGCTTTCCGTATTTCTTAATCATTGTTGCTTTTATCCCGTCAAAATCCCCAATATAATCATTATCGTTGGTATGTTGCAGATTAAAGGTGTATACGCCCCGAAATAGTTGTCCATTAGTAAAGAGATATCCGCAGCTAACATCAAAGCCAGACAGACTGCTGTTGTACATGACGATATTGTCCTGCTCGTATACAGGTTGACTTTCTTCTGTATTCTTTACTTCGTCCACAGACATTCCCCAATAAGTTTTCCTGAACGAAAATTGGTCTTTTTGCTCCACTTGATTATTTGCTGAACTTGTAGCACTTTTTGTAGGATTAGTCTCGACAATCTGAGGCTTATTAGTGGACTGAACAGATGCAGATTGCTCAGTAGGCTGATCATTTTGATTTTGGTTAAAAACGGCGAATAGAAAGAAACCATTGAGTAACAGTAGTACACCAGCAACAAGCCAACCCCACTTCATATGTTTAACCCTCTCTTTTGTTGGATTATTTGGACAGCAAGCATATTTTACCATGATGATTTCTTTTTGTATTCATAATAGATTGCACATTGTCTTCTATTTACAGTCTAATTCACTTTCTATACTGAATGTAGAGGTGAATACAAATGAACAGTGATGATTTTATTGTGACCCCCAAAGAAAAAAGCGTGACAATCACAATTCGAGTAGATAAAGCCATTGCAGATAAGTTGGAGGAACTTGCTATTCAGAGCGACCGTTCAAGAAATGAATTGATAAATATGGCACTTGTGTATGCCTTAAAGAATGTCAAATTTATCAGTAGCACAAATAACAAGAAACGCAAATAAACCAGTCGCTATGACTGGTTTTGGTTTGGTGCTTTTATATGGATTGTTTAGATTAGCTGTGAGCAGGAAATAAATTAGCTATCCTTTTCACGTAGGCGACGGTCTTCCTCAACCCAGTTCTTTCCCCAACCAACTTCTCCACAAGTTGTGCAAACATAGTCGCCGGTCTTTCCATGACGACTGGTTTCACTGACAACATGGGGGTGATTGCAAGGTTTGTTTCCCCACTTCTCGCGGAGTGCTGCTGCTTCGGCGATATCCATAATATCTCTCCTTCACTCAGCTCCTTACCACAATTATATAACAGATAGGAAAAACATTGTGTCATTCTAGAACACGTAGATAGAGTGAAGATGTAAGCATGGTTTCTAACTAAATTTTACTATAGAAATGGTCAAGTATCTCTAGAACATTTATTTTCATGCCGTGATGGAGCTCATACCCATCGGTGTCATCTACCTTGAAATCGTATTTGAGTCTATAAGTATTGGCATGAGGGATCCCCTTGCTGTGATCAACGCGATCGACGACATCTATTTTCCCGAGAGATTCTAATCGCCGTAGACAAGGGTTGATCGCATTACGTCTAACGCCTGTTAATTGAGAAATCTGATTGTATGACATATAGAACTCAGTGGTAATGAAAAGCTTAGCATGCCGGACCATCGCTACTAAAATCGCCATTGCATTGCGTTCCATTGGACCAATCAATCGGCTTTCGTTTGCAATGTTCGAGATAAATACAATGTCCTGTTCTGTAAGAATAACCGATTCAACTAGCCTTCCCCAATATTCATAGCCTCGGCTGTAAACATATTTCACTTGGAATTCAGTATCTTTAATTGCGACTTCTTTGCTAGAACCATAGTTACCTTCTTGTGTAGCAAGCCAAGCCAGTAATGCCTTTCTAGCAACTTTCTCAGACACTTGGTACATTGTCTTCAACCTAATCGCCATTTCAAAGGTTATATTATGGCGTTGGCCTTGAGCTGTTATCTGATAACTATTGCAGAAATCAATGATATTATTCTGGTCCATATTATTTCTGATTGTGGGAGCAGAGGAGACTGGTCTTTTCGGAGTATGAAGGCCTTTTTCTTTGGCCCGTTTCCGTACTACGCTAACGATTTCGGTAAACCGATCTCGTGATAACTGCTCTATTCCAAGAACATATTTATATGGTGCAGGTTTGTAGTCAAGTGTGTCTAGAGAGACGAAACAACAATAGTTTGAACCATGCTCTTCATTAAGAAAATTACGCCCGAGAGGCATCTTTGCAGTCTGGCCGAGCGAATTTGTATCTGTAATTTGAGGTCTAATCTCAATTTTACCATTCTCCAATTGATCAAGTTTCGCAAGGCGAATAATCAACTCCTGAAACTGTTGAATGCTGTCACGTTGATAGGGACCATCTAAATAAACAACGACATGATAGCCTTTGCTACCACTTCTATAGCAATGCAAAAAAGATTCCGGTATGTAGCGTTTTAAGGTGTGAATCAGCCTTTTCGTATATCGTTTTGCTAGCGCAAGAGCTTTTTTGCCGGAAAAATCTACATCAAACAAGAACCATTTCGTTTTTGAAGAATTACAAGGATAGCAAGCAATTGTGTGTTTCCCAAGCAAATGCTCCTGTAGTACCGAATCTGTCAGAGGCTTGTTTTTATGAATAAACGCCTTATTTAATGTCACAAGGCTTGGACTCTGCAATAAGTAGCCTCTTCGTCTAGATATATAAAGCGCGTTAAATTTCTCTGTTAACTGCTTCAGAAGTTCCGGTTCTATATCGATTTTTCCAGTATAATTGTCTTCTTGTTCAGAGCCTGAATATTGACTATCCACCATAAAGTCATATAACGACATCTTTGATTTATCGTAATAATGAACACGTTTTGTTATGGAATTCTGGTTTTTATCCATTGTTAGCTCTTCTTTCAGGAATGGACTGTTGTTGCTGAAAGGCTATCTTAATTATACATATTGCAGATGGGAAAGGGGCACATAGAAATATTTCGATGTTCCACGTAAGATGGTTTATATCTAAAGCAGGATGGCTCAGAACGCACTCTAGAGCTTCATAAATCGATCAGCATAGATTGTACCGTTTTATCCTGCTTAAATCGATTCTGAGCTGTCCTGAGCGCTTTTAACACAATGGATACAGTAATATTTTAGGTTTTTCAAGTTTATTAGTGTCGGACAACTTGTTTGTGAATCATAAGCTCTTCATAACGACTGCGATTATCTAAGAACTAAGCTAGCTAGTACTTAACCTTGTTCGGCTTTAAGTATTGTCCTGTTATTTTTTATAGTTGTGAGCTTTAGACAGTCAAACGAAAGCGGAGTACAGCTCTGGCCAAGGATTTAAAAATGACAGCTCAATGATTTGTTAAGTATCCCTTTAAGCAACCGACTTTATTAAATCTTCAATGCAGCCTTAAGAGAGTTAGTACTCAGGAATAGGAACCCCCACACAAGCTCCTATGTAACAAAAAGGAGTTTGTCAGACAATGAATAACAAGGACTATGAACAGTTTATTAAGATCACTGCGGAGATAGTAAGAGAAGCCCTGGCCAAGAAAGAAAAGAAATAAGAAAAAAGGGCCACGCGGCCCTATTTTTACTAAAATATATGTGAACAATAAATCTCTCCTTTGAGAGAGGCTTGCTTTAATGAATGATCTAATAATTCCTTAAAAGTATATATTCCAGAAAGAACATTCATAATATGATTGCCATCGAACAAAAGAACCTTTATTTCCTTTCCTTTAGGTAGGGCGTCAAGAACTTCTTTTGAATAACCATTCATTGAAACAAAAATACCTCGGGCATCTAATTTCCCTTCAACCTTAAAATACAAACTTGCTATTTGGGCTTGATCAACCTTTTTTTCTGTCCACTTTAGCTCAACAAGATAATAGTGCCCATCATGCTTAATTGCGCCGTCGATTTGCTCGGCATCGTTTTTAAAAGATTTTTCAATGAAGACTCCGCTTGTTTTCATAAGATCAGAAAAAAACTTTTCTAACTCATAGCCTCTTTTTTGATGATCCAGATCGATTATATTCATAAAGTGACCGTGAAGTTCATTTATCTGTACCGGATAAGTATTCTCTTTCGATTCTTTAAAGTTTGACTTTCTAATGTTGTTTTTTTCCTGTGCCTTCAATTGTTCATTTAGAATTTCCTTTAACTTAAGCGCTGAACGCTCAGCTATTTCTATTCGATGCTTGGGATCATGAGGTACAAAATTCTTATGCTCAATAAGAAATCGAACGAAATTTCGCGAGACTTCAAGCCTTTTGTTATACCCAGCGTTTCGAAGCTCAATATATAAAAAGTCCATAAATTCACGTTTAGTTGGTTTCATGCCTGAACTATTTTTCTTTGCAAATATAGAGGTGCATAGGGATTCGCTAACCCCGGCTCTTAGCCATGCTTTTTTCAAATCGTTAACATACCAATAAAGGTTCGAAATTCCCGTCTTGATTAAAACTTCGATCTCCTCAGTAAAAACATCAAACATAGTAAATTCATCCTAACTCTATATAATAATACTAAGTATATCAGGATTTGAGGAGCTAATGAATATATGGTGGCTCATAATAACAACGACTCAGTGACTCGCTGAGACAATAGAGATATTGTAGACGTAAAAAACAAATGCAGACTAATGTAAATTGGGAGGGTCAAAATGAGTGAAAGTTTCGTGGTAACAGTAATAAAAACACTTTTCCCCAACTCACAATTGGCAATGTTCTATATTCTATTATCGTTAGTAGCCATTTGGCTGTACAAACAATTCCGGACATTTTTAATTGAGAGTCACAAGAACAACACAATAAAAACGGACAAGGCAATCGAAGTTTATTCTGAACTTGAAGTAACAATTCGGAAAGTATTACGGGATAAGTTAGAGCCATCATCGATTGATGGGGGCATTACAAAAGCAAGCTCATATTTACCCTTTGAATTATTGAATGAATATTATTATTGGCTGGAGTTTGAAGGGGAGATGAGTGGGGCTAAATTCGAGAGTCTAAAATTGCTGCACCAAAAAGTAAAGGATGAAATATTGAAACTGAAGAAGACACAATTGGATTCTATTACATATAGAAATAATGGTGGAATGATGGAGTTCGTAGAAGTTTACTATAAAACCAAACTTGTCTCATTGTTCGAACCATTACTTCATACAGCAATAAATCTGCTTATCTTACTGTTAACAATTATAGTCGTTGGAACTATTGCGGTTACTCATGAATGGACTCAAAAAGTCTTTTTAATATCCATTTTGGTTTCTGGAATGTTCTTTCTCTTAGTCTTCGATTTAATTCTGTCAGAGTGTTACTGCTAAAGCATAATGTCCACCAGTTGACGGCGTAAGTTGTCCTGCTGGTGACGGACAAGCTGTCCGGACTATATGAAGAGAAAGGGAGAATCACGATAATTCTCCCTGGATGACGCG
>Ga0065721_10053157_pt1 | contig 10414 bp, 15 predicted proteins | sample Mesricmetagenome_FD_59108 | JGI IMG/M metagenome (GOLD analysis project Ga0065721, IMG submission 59108) | Mesophilic microbial community from rice straw/compost enrichment Sample: eDNA_1 v2 (version 2) | ecosystem: Engineered > Solid waste > Grass > Composting > Bioreactor | place: USA: Davis... | reverse complement strand
GCCGAAGCCGCGGGCGTGCAGGCGAGGCAGGACGAAGGAGCCGACCAGCCATATGGCGGCCGCGACGCCCGTAAGGACGCGGCCGAAGCCTTCGAGGCGGTCCACGTCATCCGGCGAAGGGTTCCCGCCCATGACCTCGACCAGCCTGACGGAGAACGGTATCTCGACGGTGAGGTAGGCCGCCGTCACGAGGGCCATCAAGGGGATGTAGGCAGGTATCCTGTAACGCAATCCGGGTCGCCTTCAGTTTTGTCAACAATTAGCGGGGCCGGGTTAATTCCGCAACAACCGAATCCCTAAGATCCTGTCCATCGTGGCCAGTCCTTTACTTGTGGCGGAACGAATCCTATGCTCCGGACATGAACCGCGATCCGCTCCTTCCCGCGGCCGCCCTTCGCGGCCGAATTACCGTCACGGCTCCCGCCGCCCTCTGAGGCGCGGCCGCAGCCGCACGCGCGTTCCCAAGGCAATGACGGTGGCCGCTCCGGCGGCTTGGAAAGGACGGACCCATGTCCATGGACTACACGCACACGCTCCGCCTCCCGCGGACTGATTTCCCCATGCGCGCCGTGTCGGGCGGCGCCGACGGAGAGGCGCGGCTGCTCTCCGACCTCGCAGGGCTGCAGGCCGGCCTCGGCACGCAGGCAAGGGCCGAGGTCGGTTACAGGAGCCTGCGAAACGCCTTCAGGTGGATGCTGGGATGCCTCGCCCATGGCGGCGCGGGCGACGAGCCCTGCGAGGCTCCTGCCCTGGAACGCCACGTGCTCTCCCTGCTTCCGGAACCAGGCCGGATGGATGCCGAGGCGCTCTGTGCCTTCGCCCGTGAGGGCCTTTCAGCCTTCTACTTCGACGTGCGCAAGGACGCGCTCTACTGCGACCCGGCTTCGAGCGGCCGCAGGCTTGCCTGCCTCGAGACCATGCGGAACGCCTTTCACGCCCTCGCTGGTGCGGCATCCGAATGGACGCCGAACCTCGTGGACGAAGCGAGGGCTTGCCTGCCCGGCTGGGCGGCGGAGCCGTCAAGCGCGCCGGACTCATGGGGAGAGACGACGAAAGGCTGGGATCGGGTGATGCAGGTCAGGCAAGCCGTCAACGCCCTCCTTGAGCGGGCCAGGACCCGGCGGGAGCTTGCCTCCTCGCTGGAGGCGGCCGTCACCCTGCATGTCCCGCCGGACATGGCCGAAGCCCTCGCCGCGTCAGGATGGCAGCCGGAGGAGGTCCTCGTCGTATCGCAGGCCGTCGTCCTGCCCGGCCGGGAGTTCTCCGTTGCCTGGAGGCCCGCTGAAGGCCTCCGGTGCGCGCGATCCTGGCGCTACAGCGGAGACGTGGGGGCGGACCCGGCATTCCCGGATCTGTCGGCCAGGGACGCGCTGGCCGTCGCGGAGCTTCAGTTGGCCAGGTAACGAGGCGCGGAAAGCAGTTCGGGGCGCGTTTCGAGGAGCCTCGCCAGGTTGTCGGCGAGCTTCAGGACGCGCCCCGTGATCTCCGAGCAGGCGTTGAGTTCCGCCACGGTCTCGGGCGTGACCGGAAAGGTGATGACGGTAAGCGACCGCGCCATCTCGTCGAAGCCCATCTCGGTGAATCTGCGGCGGGTATCGTCGGCCCATGCCTGGACCATTTCCGCCTTGCCGCGCTTGTGAAGCGTGCCGTCATCGCTGTCGAAGCAGACGGCGACCTCCTCCGACCCGCTGCAGACGTGTCTCCCCGACGGCCGGCCGGCGAGGCCCGGCAGGCGCGTGGAGCTATCCCTGATCCAAAGGTCCCCGTGCTCGATGTAGTAGGGTCCGTCGAAGTCCATTGCCATCTCCTTTCCCGGTAAGGATGGCAGGAACAGACGCAGGCCAAAAGGATTCGACACGCGTTGACATGACTGCCCGTTGGCTTCCTCATGGGAACCCCCGGAGCCGGAAAAAAGACAGGGACGTTGAACGCAACAAACATTCGCGCGATGGCGTTCTACCATCCGCACGGACTGGTCGCAGCCTGGAAGCAGGCGATGCTCTTCGCAGGCGAGGGCGGCCGGATAGCCACGCTTCCCGACATCGTCGACGCCCGCGTCGCGACCCCGCGGGGCGGCGTGGCCTGGAACTCCTATTTCACGACTGCAAGCGCCGAATATTACGGCTTGGACAGGGACGGCCGACCCGTGGTGGCGGTGGCCCACGGAATCGGGCCGCTCGCCACCCTCGAGAGCTGCCTCAAGGCCTACGCCAAGGACGGCGAAGGACGCAGGCGAACCGGCCGGATTTCCCGCGACGACTTCCTCCGCCTTCTTGACGGCGCATGGGGTGAGATCCACGTCGTCGACTGGGCGGCATACGTTTCCCGCCGCGGGACGGGGATGATTCATGTGCAGCTCGCCCGGGAATCGGCGTTCGACCCCTGGACCGTCGCCAGGCTCGGCGGGCCTGCCCGCGCCGCGGGCTATCTGTCCCTGCAGGCCTGCCGGGCCTGAAGGCCCCGGAGAGGTTCCACCTGACGACGACATACACGGAAGCCGTCGTTCCGCTGAAGTCACGCCGGGTGTCGATCACTCTCTCGAGCGCGACGTTCACCTACTACATGTTCGGGGACGACAGGTCGCTCCTCGTCATGAAGGTGGCTGCGCCCGAACTCGAGTCCCTTCACCGTGAGGCGGTCGCGATGGGCGCGTCCTACGACTACCCGGAATTCAACGCCCACCTCACGCTGAGCGACAGCTTCGGCGGCGACGCTTCAAGCCTGCCGCAGCTTCCGGACTTCGACCTCGTGGCCGACCGCTACATCGTCGAGCCGCTTCCCAGGCTGAAGTCCGTCCCGGATTTCCCTGGCGACTGACTGGCGGCTTGCCTGACCGGCTGGCAAAGTCCAGCGATGACGGGACTCGTGGAGATCGGCTGGGAACCTGCGCAACGGCTTGCGTTCACTGCGGCCGCCGACTCCGAAGGCAATCCGCTCGTCCTGCATCACGGCACCGTCCATAGATTCAGGGAATTCGCGGACACGGTGGACCTCGGCTTCCACTTCGGCACGCGCGAACAGGCGGCCAGGAGGCTCGACACGATGCCGTCGAGCGCCCTCCGTGGCGGCGAAAGGCGGAACGCCCGCATCGTGTCGGCGGCGCTGGCGGTCAATAGACCGTTCCTCCTTCTTGACGATCCGGGAACCTGGCAGCCCGGCCACCTGGGCAACGTGATCGCCCGGCTCCTTGGCAGGGAACCGATGAAGCACGCCACGCTGCTGGAAATCCGCGGTTGGCTGTCCGACGCAGGCTACGACGCGGTCTGCTACCGGAACATGTACGAATCCAGCACGGGAAGCAGGTCGCTGGAGTTCTCGTGGGCCGTCTTCTCGCCGCACCAGGTGGTGATCCTGGGCGAGGACGTGAAGGCTGGCGCTGTACGGATTCCCGACGGCATGAAGAGGGCCGGCTTCGACCCCCACGCGGAAGCCCGGCGGCTCGGAGGACTCCGCTTCAAGAGCGGGCGCCTGCAGGCCGCCGCGGACCGCAGGGCGTTCCGTGCCGCCTTCTCTTCGGCCATGGCGAAGATGCACCCGGACGTTGTCCCTCAGGACTATTGCGGGGTCGCCACGCAATGGATCGTGGAGGCAGGCGAGGCCTCCGTGCGAATCCTGCTTCACGACGACCTTGGCGAGGTGAGGGTGGGAGTGAACGGGGCCGGCGGCCACGACGCGCTCGAGGACGTCCTGCACGGCGTCACGCATGACGGATCGACCTACGGGTTGGCGCCGTCGATCAGGACCGAGTTCCCGATGTTCTGGTGCGAATGGACGCCGGGAGAGCCGGTGGATGCAGCCGTCCGGCGCTCGGCGGAGATGGTTGACGACGTGATGAGACGCATGGCGCCGGAGGCGGCGCCCGCGCCCTGACGGACCACCTGGAGGCTTGCTCGGCAAGGCTCCATGATGGCGTCGAAGGAGCAGCCATGCCTCACGTCGAAATAGAACTTCCCTACTTCTACGAGGTCGATTACGTCCCTCCGAGGAAGCGCAATTCCGTCCGGCAGACGTTCGCCGGGAAGATGATCGTCGAGATCGAGAGCGTGACGTCGTCGGAAGCTCCGCTCGTCGTCTCCTGGAAGGAAGACTACTGTGGAATGAAGCAGTCGGGACACGCCCGGAGCTTTCGCGACGGGTTCTACCTGCCCGCCAGGGACAAGCCCGAAGCCTCCTTCGATCCCCATCCGGAAGAGGTTCACCCCGCGTACGAACGCCACGTCCTCAAGCGCTATCGGTGCGGCGCCATTCCGGTCGCCGCTCATGGCCCGGAAGCGCTTGTCGAAGGTAGGATCATCACCGTCCACAACAGGTATTCGGTCGAGGAGGGGCTGCAGGCGGTCGAGGCCGAACTGATGCAGGAGATCAGGCGCTCAGCGGAACACTGCCTGTTCGTCGACGGCATGCTCTACAGGCGAGGGAGGCTGCCGACGGTCATTGCCCAGATCGACTATCGGTTCCACGGTCCGGACGCGATCGACATTCGCCTGGGCGAGGCAGGAGACCGGCTTGGCGCACACGGCATGCAGTTCGGGATCGGCGACATAGGCGCCGCCGTTGCCTGGGGGGAGCATCGCAGGGAAATGGAAGAGCGCGGCGAGGTCCGATGCCACGTGGACGTGACGGTCCATTCCCCCGACCTGCTCGCGCCTGGAATGGGGCTGCGCGACGAGGCGTTGCGCGTCGCCCGGTTCATCATGAGCCGCGGCTGGAAACTCGAGGAGCTGAGCGACGGCGTCATCCTGCGCTGGATGGACAGCCGTCGGCTTATGAAGGAAGCAGCAGCGTCGTCCGACGACGAAGACGCCGTGACTGCGCTGCTGGATTCGCTCGAAGCCCTCTACGAAGCATTCGAACTCGACGAGAACGAACGCCGATCGTCCTACGGATCCAGCTTCTCGAAAATGAACGACATCAACTACAGGGCGCTGGCCGGCGCGCGCGCACAGTGGGAAGCGCGTCCGATCTCCGGACACGACGGCATTCCTGCGTTCAGGCCGTAGCTAGCGGCCGAGGTCCATCAGGCAGAAGGAAACAGGCGTCGGATTCAGAACCGGGACAGGAACCCGGCCTACGGCAGGATGCCTGCCCGTTGGCGCAAAATGCGGTACGTAGGCGGGGACGGGCGGTCTGTAGTCGGACACGGCAGCCCCGGGGATGGGCGCGAGTTCGGACTTCGACACGGTCCCGCTCGGCACAGCGGCGAGAGGCGATGCCTGTTCGATCGACACGACGAAGGACGAAGGAAGCCCGTCCGCCCGCGCCTGGGCGGCCGAGAGGACGGCGAGGACGGCGATAAGTGCCTTCGTCATTCTGTCTCCTTGAGCGCCGCCTCGAACACGGCGGAAAGATGTTCCACCCCCTGTCTGGCGCGTCCCCTCGAAGGATGCGTCTTCCGCGCTTCCTCGAAAAGCTGGTATGCGCGTGCAGCCGAAAGGCCGACGTGGCGCAGGAGCTTTCCTACGCTCTCTATCCGGTAGGTGCGGGCGACCCCGCCGGCCTCGTGGACCATGTCGGCCCAGGCCGCGTCATGTTCGGGCGAGTCGCAAAACACGAGTTTGCCGCGGAGCGAGGATTCTAGGAGCGCTGCGGCGACCTTAGGATGGCGGCCCTTTCGCTTGAGCTCTGACAAGGCGAGGCCGTGCATGGCCTCCGCGTCGTCGTCCCACTTGCTCTCGTCCCAGATTCCGGCCGGGCTGATGAGGACATCCCCGAAGCCTGCGGCCGTCAGCCACGCGGCCTCGACGGGAAACGACCCGCTCATCAGGCCGCTCGCTTCGACGTCGAGGAAGGCGATGCGCGGACGCAGGGATTCGATCCGGATTCTCTTGGCAGGGGTCATCCTCCAAGGATGGCCGTCACCGGGGGACAGTCAACGGCGAAGGCGCCCCTCCCTGGCGAACCATGCCGAAAATTCCTCGAGCGTGACGCCGCCGCTCCCGTCGCGGTCTGCCTCGGCGAACCTTGCCATGTCGTGCGGGGGAAGGTCGCGCAGCGCCCTGTCGCGGTTGCCTCCGGGATAAAGGATGATCCCGAATTCCGCCGGAGTGAGCGCGCCGTCGCCGTTCAGGTCGGCATAGGAGAAAATGTAGCCTTCGCGGCTGGGACGCTGCTGCGCCTCCGCAGGCAGGGCCATGGCGGCGGCCAAGGCGGCCGCTGCCATGGCCAGCATCCGATCATTCATAACGCGCCTCCTTCAGGCTGCGAATCCTGGAGAAGGACAGCTGAACACGGGGTGAACGGCCATGGAGTCATCGCCAGCAAAAGGTTCCGAATTGCCGCTGCGGCACGTGCGTGGCAAGATGCCGGTGACTGAAGAGGCGGAGGAGAGCGATGGACAGCGTTGCCCTGACCCGACCGACCGGATCGCGCGGCGACGATCCGGTCTGGCGATCCATCCGCGAGGAAGCCATGGGCGCGGCCGAGCGCGAACCGCTTCTGTCCGCGTTCCTCTACTCCACCATCATCAACCAGGAATCGCTGGAGGATGCGGTGATCCACCGTATCGCCCAGCGCCTCCACCACGAGGACATCGGCGCCGGCCTCGTCCAGCAGGCATTCAAGGCGATGCTGCGCGGCCAGCCCGAGTGGAGCCAGACGGTTCGAGTCGACATCCAGGCCTATTACGATCGTGACCCCGCCTGCGACCGTTTCATCATGCCGGTGCTCTACTTCAAGGGCTTCCACGCCATCCAGACGCATCGCCTGGCGCACTGGCTGTGGAACCAGGAACGCAAGGATTTCGCGCTCTACCTGCAGAGCCGTTCGTCGGCGATCTTCCAGACCGACATCAATCCGGCGGCGCGCATCGGCGAGGGACTTTTCCTCGACCATGCCACGGGCCTCGTCGTGGGAGAGACCGCGGTCATCGAGAACGAAGTCTCCATCCTGCACGGAGTGACGCTCGGCGGAACGGGCAAGGAAAGCGGCGACCGACATCCGAAGATCCGGCATGGCGTGCTGATTGGCGCGGGAGCCAAGATCCTCGGCAACGTCGAGGTAGGCCGCTGCGCGAAGGTCGCCGCCGGCTCGGTGGTCCTGTCCTCCGTCCCGCCGGGAAAGACCGTGGCGGGGGTCCCTGCAAGGGTGGTCGGCGACGCAGGCCGGCAATTGCCGTCGCTCCAGATGGACCAGACTTTGCCGTCCGGTCGATGACCCGAGGCGACAGAATCGACGCCTGAAGCGCGGCTTCGACGTTCACGGGCCTTTCGGGGCCGGGGGGTCCTCGTCGCGGCTGTTCCCGGACCACAGCCTGAAGGCGAGTGCCACGTCTTCGGGCCAGGCATCGAAGGCCTCGCCGGACGCCCAGTCCAGGAACGCGTCCCACCCGCTTCCGGGTGAGGGAGGCGGCGCGTCCCTGCCATGCCATTCAGGATTGCCTTTCGGCGCGGCCTTCCGGGCCGAGCCAGAGGAGGCATCCTCGGCGGCGGGTTCCGCCGAACGCCGGGAAGCGAGCTTCTTGAGGTCGAGCGCCATGTCAGGGCCTCCTCTGCGTGGCCGATGCGATCGCGTGGTCGAGCAGCTCGTCGCGGCCGGCCGTGAAGCCTGACGACTTCCATTCCTCCCGGGCGGCCGCCATCGCCGCGCCGACCGCAGGTCCAGGTCCGATCCCGGCGTCGACGAAGTCGCGCCCGCGGAGCGGGAATACGGGCAGCGGCCGCCTGAGGCCCTCGGCCGCTGCAACGCGTCCGGTGGCTAGCAGGACCGGGACGATGCGCGACGGATCCGTTCCGTCCGTCGCCTCGCCGATCCATCGCCAGGGATCTCCGGAAGGGTCGCAAAGCACGGCTGCGGCGACCGACGCATCCTCGGCGTCGGCGTTAGAGAGTTTCCATCGCTCCGCCACGTCCGCGGCAAGGCCGACGCGGCCGCAAAGGATGCCGAGCACTGTCCCGGGACGGCCGCCCGCGGCCGCGGCCGAAGCGGCGAGCGGCAGGCGTTCTTCCGCGACGGGAAGCCCGATCGTCTCGGCGACGCCGGTGGACGACATGGCCGAGAGCTGTTCCGTTCCCCGGGGGTGGACGATGATGCGCGAGACCTCGCTCCAGACGCGCTCCACCGAGATTCCGCGCAGCCCTTCCCTTCCTCGGGCGGCCGCCTGGAGCTCTTCGCCGTCCTCGTTGCCGCCGAAGCGCGCGCGGAAGCGGAAGAACCTGAGGATGCGCAGGTAGTCCTCCGAGATGCGGTCGTCAGCGCTGCCGACGAAGCGGACGCGCCGCGCGGAAAGGTCGGCGAGGCCGCCGAAATAGTCGTGGACCGTGCCGTCCGGATCGGCCGACATGGCGTTTATAGTGAAGTCCCTGCGCGCGGCGTCCTCCCTGAAGTCGCTGACGTACTCGACGGTCGCGTGCCTGCCGTCCGTGTCGACGTCGCGGCGCAGCGTCGTGACCTCGTACCCCGTCCCGTCGACGATGACGGTCACAGTGCCGTGCTGCAGTCCTGTCGGAACGACTCGCAGGCCGACGGACTCCATGATGTCGACCACGGCCACGGGCAGGGCGTCGGTCGCGAGGTCCATGTCCTTCGGAACCGAACCGCAGGCGAGGTCCCTTACGGCCCCGCCGACGAGGCGCGCCCTGTAGCCGCGGGCCGACAGGACCGAGGCCAGCATGCCGACAGCCCGGTCGGGGATGGCGATCTTCATGCGGCGGCACCCTTCCTCGAACCGGAAAGCCGCCGTGCGGCCCAAGCCGCGAAGACCTCGTCTTCTGAGCAGTGCCGGGCGAACTGGCGCTCGCTCATCTGACCGGACAGGTAGCACTGGATAAGCGTTTCGTAGGTGGTTCTGTCGTTCATGGCCGCGCCTCGCTTCGTTCTCCAAGGCTAGGCTAGGCCGACCGCCCGAAACCTACACCCCGTCCAAGGATTCAAGATCGCTTTGACCCGGGCACGCCCTTCCCTTATATGTGGCCGAGGACAAGGAGACGGAAGCGATGCATTTCGCACCGACGATCGCAGTCGCCGAAGAACGCCGGGAGGATACCACCCGGCGGTGACCGCGCTTGCGGTGGCCGCCCAGGAGAGCGGCCGCCGTCACGGATGACATGAATCCATGCAAGGAGGCCGCGCCAGCGAGCCTCCTTTTTCTTTGCCCTGAACCAACCAGCACAGGAACCCAGATGCCCGACGACTGCGACGACGACGAAGGCGACGAAGAAGAACGCCTGACCCCGAATGCCGGACCATTCCTGGCGCGCTGCCAATGCTGAGCGCGGACGGGATCGCTTTGCAATGCCTGTTAAGTGATTGAAAATAATAATCTTTTTTCGATTTTGGCGTTGACGTCCGCGCCGCGCATGGCTACATTCGAAACATGGATGTCACGGACGGCTGCGGCCCCCGCGACGGACATGAGCCGGTTTCGTCTAGTGGTCAGGACGCCGCGTTCTCAGCGCGGAAACACGGGTTCGACTCCCGTAACCGGTGCCAGTTCCCTGGATGCGTAGCTCATTGGGAGAGCGTCCGCCTGTCACGCGGAAGGTAGCGGGTTCGATCCCCGTCGCGTCCGCCAGGGACTTGCCGCATTAGTTTAGTGGCCAGAATACTGCGCTTTCACCGCGGAGGCGGGAGTTCGATTCTCCCATGCGGCGCCACCACCTTCGGCGATGCCGAATCCTGTGCCTGATCCGTCCGGGAGATTCCCCGCAGCCGGCAAGACGTTCATCCAGAACAGCTTTGGATCCGTGCTTTGGGCGTGCTATGCAGGTGCGGGAGCCACGTCATGAGACTTTACCACGGAACGAGCGAGAAGGCGGCCGAGGCCATCCTTAGGCAAGGACTGCGCCCGCGCGGCCAGAAGCCGTCTGGATGGTCGGCCCCGTCGCATCGGGAAGCCGTCTACCTCACCGAAGCCTACGCTCTCCATTTCGCGGCTGCCGCCACGGACAGGGACGGCGGGCGCCTTGCTCTCGTCGAGGTCGACGTCAGCCTGCTGGACGCGTCGAACCTGCATGCCGACGAGGACGCCCTCGCGCTCGCATGGGGCCTCGGAAAGGTGGACGCAGGACCAGCCAACGAGATGATCGCGGAAATGAGCGTGGGCGAAAGGGCGGCATGGTTCGCCGAACGCCTGCCCGAGTGGTCACGGGACGGAGCCGACTGGCGCTGGTCCATGTCGGTCATCGGCAACTGCACGCACATCGGCGACGTGCCATCCGAAGCCGTCTCCCGCATCGTCTTCCTCGACAGGGACGACCACTGGTGGCTGCGCTGGCACGACCCGATCGTCTCCCCGCAGAACTACCGCTGGTTCGGCGGCTACTACCGGGCAGTGTCGCTCGTGTTCGCGGGCCGCAGGGACGAGGCCGGGGGAATAGACCTCGGCATCCAGACATGCGACCTCGACGAGGTCGAAGCCGACGTAGCGCCGCGCCGCTCGATCGCCTACGACAGGATGCAACCCGCCCCGGCGGCCTGA
>Ga0065721_10006761_pt1 | contig 10415 bp, 9 predicted proteins | sample Mesricmetagenome_FD_59108 | JGI IMG/M metagenome (GOLD analysis project Ga0065721, IMG submission 59108) | Mesophilic microbial community from rice straw/compost enrichment Sample: eDNA_1 v2 (version 2) | ecosystem: Engineered > Solid waste > Grass > Composting > Bioreactor | place: USA: Davis... | reverse complement strand
CGCGGCTCGTCGCCGTCGGCGGCTTCTCCGGTTCGGGCAAGACGACGATAGCCGAGGTGCTCGCTCCTAAGGTTGGAGTGCCGCCAGGCGCGCGTATCATCGAGAGCGATCGCGTTCGTAAGCAGATGTACGGCGTGGCGCCGGAGACGCGGCTCGATGCCGCCGCCTATGGGCCGGATGTGTCGGAGCGGGTCTATGCCGAGATGGCGCGCCGCTGCCATGCGGTGCTTGCGGCCGGCGGTTCGGTGGTCGTTGACGCGGTCTTCGACGATCCGGCACGGCGCGACCTCATTGCGCGCTCCGTCGGGGGAACGGATGCCCGCTTTGACGGGTTCTGGCTGGAGGCGGACGAAAACATCCTTCGTGCCCGCGTCGCGGCGCGGCGCGGTGGACCGTCCGACGCCACGCTCGGCGTGCTCGAGGGGCAGCTTGCCCGCGGCGCTGGACCGCTCTCGTGGGAGCGGGTGGCTGCCGACGGCGCGACGGGAGAAATCGCAGGCGCGATCCTGGCTCGGATCGTGTAACAGATATCCAGGACTCACCGCCACGGGACGCCACCATGACCTTTCTCGCCATCGCGCTGAACCCGACTGTCGACATTTCGAGCGAAGTGCCGCGCATCTTTCCGACGCACAAGATGCGAACGGAGAACCAGCGGGTGCATCCCGGCGGCGGCGGCGTGAACGTGGCGCGGGTCATCGCCATGCTCGGTGGCCNGCCGGAACTCCTCGTCCTCCCGGGCGGGGCGACCGGCNCGCTCCTCNTCGAGATGCTGAAGGANATGCCGATCGANCTCCATGCGGTGCCCGTCGTCCACCAGACCCGGGCAGCCTTCATGGTGTTCGAGCGCGCGAGTGGCCAAGAATACCGATTCGTGCCGGAGGGGCCGGAAATCTCGGCGGACGAACTCGCGGCGACGATGGCGGCGGTGCGCGACTTCGAGGGGGAATATGTGATCGCCAGCGGCTCGCTGCCGCGCGGCGTCTCCGTGGACACCTATGCGGAAATGGCCGAGATCGCGGCGGCCAAGGGTCAGAAATTCATCCTCGACACGTCGGGTGCGCCGCTGGTGGCGACGCTGGAGCGCGCCAGGGTGTTCCTCGTCAAGCCGAGCCTGTCGGAGCTCGAAACCGTCGCCGGCGGCAAACTCGACGAGACGGGCATTGCCGAGACGGCAAAGCGGCTGGTTGCCGAGGGCAGGGCGGAGCACATCGCCGTCACGCTCGGGCGCGACGGGGCATTGCTTGCCAATGCCGACGGTGTGCTCCGGCTTCCGGCGATCGAGGTCCCGGTGCAGTCCGCCGTCGGGGCCGGCGACAGTTTCGTGGGCGCGCTGGTTTGGGCGCTCTCGCAGGGCAGGCCGATCGAGGAAGCCTTCCGGTTCGGCATGGCCGCAGGTGCGGCCGCGGCGATCACGCCCGGCACCGAACTCTGCCATCGGGAGGACATCCTTGCGATCTTCGAGGGCCGCTACAAGCCGTGAGCCATTGCCGGGGGGACTGCGGCCGTCAGTAGCATTGACAGGCGGGCGCTTATCCGGATGCTCATGGCTGACCCAAAGCTTCCCGCCCAGGCCAGCCGCATTCCATCTACCAGCACAGTGACCTTCCCATGACGCCGAGCCGCCAAGGCTATCTCTACGCCGTGTCCGCGGTGTTGATCTTCGCCGCGCAGGACGGGATCTCGAAATACCTCGTCGAATCCTATCCGGCGCTCTTTATCGCGATGATGCGCTACATCGCCTTCGCCGCCTTCGTGCTGGCGGTCTCAGCGCGCGCGCCGGGCGGCATTCGCGCCGTGGCGAAGAGCAAGATGCCGGTGCTGCAGTGGTTCCGCGGCGTCTCCCTGGCCATCCAGATCGTGCTCGCCATCCAGTGCTTCAAGGTCGTGGGCCTGATTCAGTCACAGGCGATCTTCGCCGCCGCCCCGATCTTCGTGGCGCTCCTGTCGATGCCCATCCTCGGTGAGAGGGTGGGGTGGCGGCGCTGGCTCGCCATCGCCGCCGGGCTTGTCGGCGTGATCGTGCTGCTCACACCTTCGGGGGGCTGGGGCGAGGCGAGCGGGTTCGGAGCCAAATCGGCGCTGCCGCTCCTCACGATGCTCATGATCGGCGGCTATGGCGTTGCCACCCGCCTCGTCTCGCGCGTCGACAATGCGCGCACCAGCTTTTTCTATACAGGTGTTCCGGGAGTTGTCGTGCTTCTCGCCATCGGCCCGTTCTTCTGGGCCGAGCCGGCCGCGCTCGACTGGATCTGGATCGGGCTGCTCTGCGTTACCGGCATGACCAGCCACTATTTCCTCATCAAGGCCTACGAACTTCTCGATGCGGTGGTCGTGCAGCCGGTCGCCTATCTCCAGCTTGTCGCGGGCGCCTTCATCGGCGTCTTCGCCTTCGGCGAGAGCCTGCGCTTCAACCTCGTCCTCGGCGCTGCGATCGTCGTCGCCGCGGGTGTCTTCACCGCGTGGCGGGAGCATGTGGTCGCACGAAGGCTCGCGGTCGAACGCCGGTAGGGTCAGATCAGCTTCAGCCCCTTCAGACTGGCATGGCCGTCCTTGCCGACGATGATGTGATCGTGGACGGCGATGCCGAGAGGCTTCGCCGCGTCGACGATGTGGCGCGTCATTTCGATGTCGGCGCGCGAAGGCGTCGGATCGCCAGACGGGTGATTGTGGACGAGGATGATCGCGGTCGCCGACAATTCCAGCGCACGCTTGACCACCTCGCGTGGATAGACCGGCGTGTGGTCGACGGTCCCGGTCTGCTGCACCTCGTCGGCGATCAGCGCGTTCTTCTTGTCGAGAAAGAGGATGCGGAACTGTTCGCGCGCCTCGAGGGCCATGGCGACGCGGCAATATTCGATCACCGAGGCCCATGAGCCGAGCACCTGCCGCCCTTTCAATTCGCCCTTGAGCATGCGGTGGGCGATGGCGGCGACGAGCTTCAGGTCGGTGGCGACGGTCTCGCCGACGCCCTTCACCTCGGTGAGGAGATGGACAGGCGCGCCGAGCACTTCCGAGAGCGAGCCGAAGCGGGAGAGGAGCGCCTTGGCGATCGGCTTCGTATCGCGGCGCGGGATCAGCCGGAAGAGCAGGAGCTCCAGCAGTTCGTAATCGGCGAGCGACCGGTCGCCGCCCTCGCGAAACCGGTCGCGCAGGCGCTCGCGGTGGCCGTGATAGTGTTCGGCCGGCGCACTGGTGACGGCTGTCTGCGTCTTGGCCCGAGCCGGGACCTGCTCGGAAAAATATCCGCGTTCGTCGGGCGGTTCCTGGTCGCCGCCTCCGTTTTCCTCGAAACGTCGCGGCTCGACCATCAGGAAAGGCCGGGCCTGTCGAGACCCGCCGGCGAGAGCGTGAAGATCTCGCAGCCCGTCTCGGTCACCCCGACCGTATGCTCGTATTGCGCTGAGAGAGAGCGGTCGCGGGTAACCGCCGTCCAGCCGTCCGAGAGCACCTTCACGTGCGGCCGGCCGAGATTGATCATCGGCTCGATGGTGAAGATCATGCCGGGGCGAAGTTCCGGACCCTCGTGGGCGCGGCCGTAATGCAGGATGTTGGGCGCGTCGTGAAACAGGCGGCCGACGCCGTGGCCGCAGAAGTCGCGCACCACCGAGCAGCGCTCGCCCTCGGCGTAGAGCTGGATCGCCTCGCCGATCGCGCCGGTACGCGCCCCGGGCTTCACGGCCTCGATGCCGAGCATCAGCGACTTGTGGGTGATCTCGAGCAGGCGCTCGGCCGAGCGCTTGATCTCGCCGACCGGGTACATGCGTGAGGAATCGCCGTGCCAGCCATCTAGCACGTAGGTGACGTCGATGTTGACGATGTCGCCTTCGCGCAAGGGCTTCTCGTTCGGGATGCCGTGGCAGACGACGTGGTTGATCGAGGTGCAACAGGATTTCGTGTAGCCGCGATAGTTCAGGGTCGCCGGAAGCGCACCGTGATCCATACCGAACTCGAAGACGAACTTGTCGATCACCTCGGTGGGCAGGCCCGGGCGGACCATGGAGACGAGCTCGTCCAAACAGCGGGCCGTCAGGTTGCAGGCCCTGCGCATGCCCTCGAAACCGTCCTCTCCGTAGAGGCGGATCTGGCCGGTGTTCTTCAGAACCGCGGAGTTGGCGTCGATATAGGTGACCATGGGCAGAATTCCGGTTCGCTCGGACCGGAACGCCCGGCCAGGGCTCATATTACGTCATTGACCGCCTTTTCCTCAATGGCGACGCGTGCCATCGGGCGGATTTCGTCGGGGGAGATGTGGCACCGAATGGCGACGGCTTCAACCCCGCGCTTCATGGCCCGGTCGAAGGGGAGCCCGTAGGCGGGATCGAGGTCGCGACAGATGGAGAAACGCCGGCAGTCGCCACGCTGGATCAGGTAGACCATCACCGCGCGATGCCCGGACTCGACCATGTCGCCGAGCTCTTCGAGATGGCGCGCGCCGCGCGTCGTCACCGAATCGGGAAATTCGGCGAGATCGCCGTCGCGGCGGTAATGCACGTTCTTGACCTCCACATAAGCAAGGCCGCGCCCGGGGTCGGAAAGGAGAAGGTCGATGCGCGAGGCGAGCCCGTATTTCCGCTCGCGGGCGACGTGCGCGTAGGCGCCNAGCGATCCGGCCAGGCCNAGGCTGATCGCCTCCTCNGCGAGNCGGTTCGGCCGGCCCGTGTTGATGCCGACGAGCGTGCCGTCGNCTTCGACCAGCTCCAGCGAGTGCCGATATTTCCGCGTCGCTCCCTCGTGGGTCTCGAGCCAGACGCGAGAGCCGGGCGTCGTCAGCCCGGCCATCGAGCCGGTATTGGGGCAGGAGCCGGTAATCAGCTCGCCCGTGTCGAGCAAGGCGTCGAACAGAAAGCGCTTGTAGCGGCGGACGAGCCGCGCGGGCACGAGCGGACGCGGAAACTTCATGTCGGGCGGACGGGGAGGGCGGTCATGCGCGACTGGCCTCACGCACGCACGCGTACGTAGGAGCCGGGCGCATCCTCGATCGGGTTGACCTTGCCGCCGCCGACGGCGCGCGCCGGCACGGTCTCGTCGGAGTGGGAGAGAATCCAGCCGTGCCAGTGCGGCCACCAGGAGCCGGGCGTCTCCTTCGCTCCCGCCACCCAGGTCTCGAAATCGGGGCTGTCTGGGCCGTCGCTCCAGAACTGGTACTTTCCGGCATCGGGCGGGTTGATCACCCCGGCTATGTGACCGGAACCGGACATGACGAAGGTCGTCGGCCCGCCGAAGAGACGCCCGCCGAGATAGGCCGATTTCGCCGGGGCGATGTGGTCCTCCTTGGCGGCGAGATTGTAGACGGGGATCGTGATGTCCTTGAGCTTCAGCGTCCTGCCGGCGAGCTTCATCCGGCCGCGCGACAGGTTGTTGTCGAGATAGCAGTTGCGCAGATAGTAAGAGTGGTTGGCCGCCGGCATCCGCGTGGAATCGGAATTCCAGTAGAGCAGGTCGAAGGGCATCGGCTCCTTGCCCTTCAGGTAGTTGTTGACGACATAGGGCCAGATCAGGTCCGAGGCGCGCAGCATGTTGAAGGCCATCGCCATCTTGGTGCCGTCGAGATAGCCGGCCCGCTCCATCGAGGCCTCGATCGCCTTCACCTGGTCCTCGTCGACGAAGACCTTGAGATCGCCCGCATAAGTGAAGTCGGTCTGCGTGGTGAAGAAGGTGGCGGTGGCGATGCGGGTGTCGTTTTCCTGCGCGTAGAGGGCGAGCGTCGCGGCAAGCAGCGTTCCGCCGACGCAATAGCCGATGGCGTTGACCTCGTGTTCGTCCGTCACCTTCTCGATCGTGTCGAGCGCAAAGCCGATGCCTTCGCGCGCATAGGCCTCCCAGTCCTTGCGCGCATGGCGCCTGTCCGGATTGACCCAGGAGATGACGAAGACGGTATGGCCCTGCTCGACCGCCCATTTGATGAAGGATTTCTGCGGGTTGAGGTCAAGGATATAGAACTTGTTGATCCAGGGCGGGACGATCAGGAGCGGGCGCTTCAGCACCATCTTCGTCGCCGGCTCGTACTGGATGATCTGGCAGACCTCGTCCTCGGCGATCACCTTGCCGGGGCTCAGGGCGAGGTTGACGCCAACGGCGAACTTCGAGGCGTCGGACTGCCGCAGCTTCAGGTCCCCGCCGCCGGCGGCGATGTCCTCGGCGAGCATCGTCATGCCCTTGACGAGGTTCTCGGCATTCGTCGCCACCGTCTCCTTGTAGAGCTCGGGATTGGTCAGAAGGAAATTCGAGGGCGAGAGCGCGCTGGTGATCTGCTTCAGGTAGAAGGCGGCCTTGTGACGGGTGTGCTCGTCGAGCCCCTCGCTGTCCTTGACGAGATGCTCGGCCCAGGCGGAGGTGACGAGGTAGGCGTTCCTCAGGAAGTCGAAGAAGGGATTCGAATTCCAGTCGGGATCGGCGAAGCGCTTGTCCTTCGGGCGCTCCTGCGGTGCGGCTTCGCCTGACAGCCGCTGGATCGAATCGGTCCAGAGCGAGAAGTAGCTCGTCAAAAGGCTCGTCTGCGCCTCGATCGCCCGTTTCGGGTCGGAGAGCCAGTATTCGCCGACGCGCGACATCGTCTTGACCATATCGGCCATGGGCTGCGAGACGCTGTCGGAAACCTCGCCCTTCTCGCGCGGCTCGACCCAGGCGGCGGCAGCCTTGCCGAGCGCCTCCAGCATGTGGGCGATGTTCCGGGCGAAGGCTTCGGGATCCTTGACGATATAGGCATCGACGGACGGAAGCTCGGCTGCGCCGGGTTTGTTGTCGTCCTTCTCCGCCATCTCGCCTCCCTGCGGCGCCCGGTCCCCTCGCGGGCCGGCTCCTGCCTTAAAACGGCTTGCTTCCGGCTTCATGGGATCATCGACCCTTGGAAAGCCTCGAAATAGTGATAAGGGCTTTTTTCGACGATGTCATGGCCGCCGTTCAACGCAGAAGGACCGGGACCGGGATGAAGTTTCTTGGCGCATTGACGGCCGCGGGCCTCGCCCTCGCACTCCTGGCGACGGCGGGATGCCAGACGGCGTCGCTCGAGGACGCCGCGCCGAAGCCGGCGGACAAGCCGGCATCGGCTATGCAGGACATCGCCATTCCCTCGCCGGTTCCGCTGCCGCGCGGCGTGGACGAATTGCCGCAGCAGGACTTCGTCTCCGAAGGCATCCGCGACACCGGCACTTATCCGCTTGTCGGCACGCCGCGCCAGGCCGCCAACCGCCAGATCACCCCACAGGAGCAGGCGGCGATGCAGGCCGAGATGGAACGCCTCAAGGCGGAACAGGCGGGCGGCGGCATGACCAGGGCCCAGTACGAGGCGCGCCTGAAACAATTGCGCAAGATCGCCGAGACGCACGCCGAAGAAGCGGAGCGCGAGATCGTGAAATAACCCTTGCAATATGATAGGTTTCGCAGCACATCGCTGCCCGGTTGCGGGATCGGCCCGCTGCCTTCAACGCGGAAGAGAACCATGGAAGAGTTTCACAAGGTCAGGCGGTTGCCGCCTTATGTCTTCGAACAGGTCAACCGGTTGAAAGCATCTGCCCGAGCCGGTGGCGCCGATATCATCGACCTCGGCATGGGCAATCCCGACCTTCCGACGCCGAAGGCGATCGTCGACAAGCTCTGCGAGGCGGTGAAGGACCCGCGCACGCATCGCTATTCCACCTCACGCGGCATCCCCGGCCTCCGGCGGGCCCAGGCGAATTATTACGCCCGGCGCTTCGGGGTGAAGCTCAATCCCGATACACAGGTGGTCGCCACGCTCGGGTCGAAGGAAGGGTTCGCCAACATGGCGCAGGCGATCACCGCGCCCGGTGACGTGATCCTTTGCCCGAATCCGACCTATCCGATCCACGCTTTCGGTTTCATCATGTCCGGCGGTGTGATCCGCTCGCTCGACGTGGTGCCGGACGAAACCTTCTTCGCGCCGCTCGAGCGCGCCGTGCGCCACTCGATCCCGAAGCCCCTGGCGCTGATCCTGAACTATCCGTCGAATCCGACCTCCTACGTCGCCTCGCTCGACTTCTACAAGGATGTGGTCGCCTTCGCGAAGAAACACGACATCATCATCCTTTCCGACCTCGCCTATGCCGAGATCTATTTCGACGACACGCCGCCGCCGTCGGTGCTCGAAGTGCCGGGGGCGATCGACATCTGCGTCGAGTTCACCTCAATGTCGAAGACCTTCTCGATGCCGGGCTGGCGCATGGGCTTCGCCGTCGGCAACGAACGGCTGATCGCCGCCTTGACGCGGGTGAAATCCTATCTCGACTACGGCGCCTTCACCCCGATCCAGGTGGCGGCGACCGCAGCACTCAACGGCGACGGCTCGGATATCGCCGAAGTGCGTGACGTCTACCGCAAGCGCCGCGACATTCTGGTCGACGCCTTCGGCAAGGCCGGCTGGGACGTGCCGCCGCCGCCGGCGACCATGTTCGCCTGGGCGCCGATCCCGGAGCCGTTCCGCGACATGGGATCGCTGGAATTCTCCAAGCTCCTGGTCGAGAAGGCGGACGTGGCGGTGGCGCCCGGCGTCGGCTTCGGCGAGCATGGCGACAGCCACGTGCGCATCGCGCTGGTCGAGAACGAGCACCGCATCCGCCAGGCCGCGCGCAATGTGAAGCGGTTCCTCGCCTCCGCCGGTCGCGAGGCGACCGACAACGTCGTGCCACTCGCCGCGCGGCGTTGACCGGGCAATCGCCGCCCGCTAAACCCGCCGCGATGGCGTGACGACGCCTGCAAAAAGGCCCGCCGACCGGCGGGCCGTTTTCGAACGCGATTGGACCTCGAGATGACTGAAGCGCTCAAAATCGGCATTGCCGGTCTTGGCACGGTGGGAGCGGCGCTCTTCCGCATCCTGTCGAGCCGCCACAACATGCTCGCCGAGATCTGCGGGCGCGAGATCGTCGTCACCGCCGTCTCGGCGCGCGACCGCAGCCGCGACCGCGGCATCGACGTTTCCAACGTCGCCTGGTTCCCCGATCCGGTCGAACTCGCCACCAGGGCCGATATCGACGTCTTCGTCGAATTGATGGGCGGGGAGGGCGATCCGGCGCACGGCGCGGTCAAGGCCGCGCTCGACCGTGGCCTGCACGTCGTCACCGCCAACAAGGCGCTGCTCGCCCGCCACGGCGTCGATCTTGCCGAACGTGCCGAGAAAAAGGGCGTGCTCCTCAATTTCGAGGCGGCGGTGGCCGGCGGTATTCCGGTCATCAAGGCGCTGCGCGAGTCCCTGACCGGCAATTCCATCACCCGCATCTACGGCATCCTCAATGGCACCTGCAACTACATCCTGACGCGGATGCAGAAGGAGAATCTCGGGTTCGCCGAATGCCTGAAGGAAGCGCAGCGGCTCGGCTATGCCGAGGCCGATCCCGCCTTCGACATCGAAGGCCACGACACGGCGCACAAGCTCGCCATCCTCACCAGCCTCGCCTTCGGCACCAAGGTCGCCGCCGACGAGGTCTATGTCGAGGGCATCACCAACATTTCGATCGAGGACATCCGTGCCGCCGACGAACTCGGCTACCGCATCAAGCTCCTCGGCGTGGCGCAGCGCACCGCGTCCGGCATCGAGCAGCGGGTGCACCCGACCATGGTGCCGACCCATTCGATGATCGCGCAGGTCGATGGCGTCACCAATGCGGTGACGATCGAGGCCGACATCCTCGGCGAGCTGATGCTGTCGGGCCCCGGCGCGGGGGGCGACGCAACGGCGTCCGCCGTCCTCGGCGACCTCGCCGACATCGCCAAGGCCCGCCCCGGCCACCAGCACGGCCCGGCGCTCGGCCGGCCGGCGGCGCATCTCGAACCCTATACCCGCGCGCGGATGCAGAGCCACGAGGGCGGCTACTTCATCTCGCTCAAGGTGGAAGACCGGATCGGCGTCTTTGCCGCGATCGCCGCGCAAATGGCGAAGAACGGCATCTCGCTGGAATCGATCGTGCAGCGCCCCCGGCCGACCGACACGAGCGAATTCGCCGGCAAGACCGTGATCCTCGTCACGCACGCGACGATGGAAGCCTCGGTGCGCGCCGCCGTCGAGGCGATCCGCGGCGAGGGCTACCTGACGGGCGAGCCGCAGGTCATCCGCATCGAGCGGACCCGGGCTAACTGATCCGCAGCCGTTGCGGGACAGCCGCCATTCGGCTTTCCGTCTCAAGCCAGCAGGAACAAAGGCCGGATCGGTCGACTGTTTTCGCGAAACGGTCCGGCCCGGGTTTGAAGCTCAGTTGAACCAGAGCGCGAAGGGCGTGATCCCTGTCCGGCCAAACGCGCCGGTCAGCCGGCCCCACTCGCCCTCGTCTACGACCGCCCCGGTTTCCAGATAGGGCAGGACGGCAGGACCGGTGACCGTCAGCACGAAATCGAAGTCCTTGCCTTCCTCGAAGTAGCGTTTCAGGTTCACGCCCCTGCCGGGATAGCGCATGTGCGGGACGAGC
>Ga0065721_10053156_pt1 | contig 10417 bp, 10 predicted proteins | sample Mesricmetagenome_FD_59108 | JGI IMG/M metagenome (GOLD analysis project Ga0065721, IMG submission 59108) | Mesophilic microbial community from rice straw/compost enrichment Sample: eDNA_1 v2 (version 2) | ecosystem: Engineered > Solid waste > Grass > Composting > Bioreactor | place: USA: Davis... | reverse complement strand
GCCGGCGCTCGGCCGCCCCCGCCGCGCGCGCCGAACGCCGCCCCGCGACGCCCGTGAACCAACTGCGTGAGGTCACCTGCACGAGTTGCTGGATGATCGTGCCCGCCGCGGCGACGTGCCGCAGTTGCGGCGAGCCGCTGCCCGCCGCGTAATGGGCCGTCAGGCGACGGCGCCGCGCGCGACGAGCTCGCGGGCGAGCTGCCGGTAGGCCTCGGTCACCGAGTGCTCGGGAGCGAAGAGGGTGACCGGCTCCGCCGCGACCGACGCGTCGGGCAGCTTGATGCTGCGGCCGATGACCGTCTCGAGCACCTGGGGCCCGAACGCCTCGACGACGCGCTGCAGCACCTCGCGGGAGTGGAGGGTGCGGGCGTCGTACATCGTGGCGAGGATGCCGTCGAGCTGGATGGCGGGGTTGAGCCGGTCGCGCACCTTCTCGATCGTCTCGATGAGGAGAGCGACCCCGCGGAGGGCGAAGAACTCGCACTCGAGCGGGATGAGCACGCCGTGCGCCGCGGTGAGGGCGTTGATGGTGAGGAGGCCGAGCGAGGGCTGGCAGTCGATGAGGATGACGTCGTACTTGTCCGAGACCTGGCGCAGCACGCGGGCGAGGATCTGCTCGCGCGCGACCTCGTTGACCAGGTGCACCTCGGCGGCGGAGAGGTCGATGTTGGCGGGGATGACGTCGAGCCCGGGCGTCGACGTCGGCTGGATGCAGTCGACCGCGGCGGTGTTGGTGCCGAGCAGGAGCTCGTAGATCGTGGGCACGTCGTGGGTCTGCACGCCGAGCCCGGCGCTGAGCGCGCCCTGCGGGTCGAAGTCGACGGCGAGCACGCGGCGCCCGTACTCGGCGAGGGTCGCGCCGAGGTTGATCGAGGTCGTCGTCTTGCCGACGCCGCCCTTCTGATTGCACAGCGCGACGATGCGCGCGGGGCCGTGGCTCGCGAGCGGCGCGGGCACGGGGAAGTACGTCGCCGGGCGCCCCGTCGGCCCGAGCTGCGGCGCTTCCAGACCCGGCAGCTCGGTGACGTCCTCCCGATGCCCCACCATGTCGCGAGCATACGTCCGCGGGTTCGACGCGCCGCGGCGAAACGCGCCGATGGTAGACAGGTTCGGCTCTAGCTCAAGCTGAGCTTGAAACTTCGGTTGCCGACGCGGTCAGCGCGCACGGGGATGCGCCGTCACGTACATGTCGCGCAGCGCATCCGCCGTCACGCGCGTGTAGATCTGCGTCGTCGCGACGCTCGCGTGCCCGAGCAGCTCCTGCACGACCCGCACGTCGGCGCCGCCCTGCAACAGGTGTGTCGCGAACGAGTGCCGCAGGCTGTGCGGCGACACCTCGACGTCGAGCTGCGCGCGCTCCGCGGCCGCCCGCAGCACGAGCCACGCGTTCTGGCGGGACAACCGCGCACCCCGCGCGCCGAGGAAGAGCGCGGGCGTCGCCCGGCCACGGGCCGAGAGGAGCGGACGCGCACGCACGACGTAGGCGTCGAGAGCCGCGCGCGCGAAGCTCCCGACCGGCACGAGCCGCTGCTTGCCGCCCTTTCCGAAGAGCCGCACGACGTCGATCGCGCCCTCGTCGCCGATGAGGTCGTCGACGTCGAGTCCGACCGCCTCCGAGACGCGCGCGCCCGTCGCGTAGAGCAGTTCCAGGAGTGCCCGGTCGCGCAGCGCCACGGGCTCGTCGCCCGCCGTCGCCGCGAGCAGCGCCTCGACCTGCGCGATCGTGAGCGCCTTCGGCAGCCGGTCGGGCAGCTTCGGGGCGACGAGCTCCGCCGCCGGGTCCTTCGCGATCCGGCCCTCGTCGACGAGGAACCGCGTGAAGCCGCGCACCGACGAGAGGGTGCGCGCAACCGACGACGCCGCGAGCGGCGCGGGGCCCTCGCGCAAGGATCGCGCGAACGCCGTGAGGTGCTCGGCGGTCAGCGCGTCGGCATCCCGCACCCCCTGCTCGCCGAGGGCGTCGAGCAGGCGCTCCAGGTCGCGGCGATACGCGGCGAGGGTGTGCGGCGAGCGGCCGCGCTCGATGCCGAGATGCCGCAGGTAGCGGTCGAGCTCGATCGCGAGGTCAGTCGGCGGCTGCGGATCCACGGCGGGCCTGCAGGGCGAGCACGGCGAGCATGAGCGGGGCGTTGCGCACCCGGCCGTCGAGCACCGCCGCGACGACCTCGGACAGCGGAGCCCAGCGCACCACGATCTCGGACTCCTCCTCGGTGCGCTCGTGCGTCTCCGGGGCGGGCGCCAGGCCCCGTGCGAGGAAGACGTGGATGACCTCGTTCGAGCCGCCCGGCGACGAGTGGAACGAGACGAGAGGCTCCCAGTGCGCCGCGACGAGGTCGGTCTCCTCCGCGAGCTCGCGCCGCGCGGCCTCGAGCGGCGGTTCGCCCGCGACGTCGAGCAGCCCCGCCGGGAGCTCCCAGTCGCGCGTGCCGATCGGCTGCCGGTACTGGTTGATGAGCAGGACGCGGTCGCCGTCGTCGAGCGCGAGCACCGCGACGGCGCCCGTGTGCGCCGTGTACTCGCGCGTGAGCTCATGGCCCGCGAAGGTCACCGTGTCGGAGCGGATGTCCCACACGCGACCGGCGTAGACGACCTCGCTCGAGACCACCGGCGCGGGATCGGCCACGTCCTCGAGCGGACCCGAACGCAGCCGGTCGAGGTCCATCAGGCGGCGCCCGAGACGTCCTCGTCGACGGCGGCCGACGTCGGAGCCTCACCCGGGTCCGAGACCTCGAACAGCCGCGACGCGCGCTGCCGCTCGAGCGCCGCCCCGATGAGCCCGCGGAACAGCGGGTGCGCGCGGTTCGGGCGCGAGCGCAGCTCCGGGTGGGCCTGCGTGGCGACGTAGAACGGGTGCACCTCGCGCGGCAGCTCGACGTACTCGACGAGCGAGCCGTCGGGCGACAGGCCCGAGAACGACAGGCCCGCCGCGGCGATGCGGTCGCGGTAGTGGTTGTTCACCTCGTAACGGTGACGGTGCCGCTCCGACCCCGTCGGCGCCCCGTAGAGCTCCTCGACGATCGAACCCGGCGCGAACTGCGCCTCGTAGAGGCCGAGGCGCATCGTGCCGCCGAGCTCGCCCTTCTCGATGAGCTCCACCTGCTCGGCCATCGTTGCGATGACCGGGAACTCGGTGTCGGGGTCGAACTCGCTCGACGACGCCCCCGGCAGGTCGGCGACATGACGCGCGTACTCGATGACCATGCACTGCAGGCCGAGGCAGATACCGAGGGTCGGGATCTTGTTCTCGCGGGCGAAGCGCAGCGCCCCGAGCTTGCCCTCGATGCCGCGCACCCCGAACCCGCCGGGCACGAGGATGCCGTCGACCTCGCCGAGCGCCGCGGCCGCGCCCTCGGGCGTCTCGCACAGGTCGGACGCGACCCACTTCACGACGACCTTGCTCTCGTGCGCGAAGCCGCCGGCCTTGAGGGCCTCGGTGACCGAGAGGTAGGCGTCGGGCAGGTCGATGTACTTGCCGACGAGCGCGATCGTGATCTCGTGCTTCGGGTCGTGCACGGCCTTGAGCAGGTCCTGCCAGCCGTCCCACTCGACGGGGCCGGCGGGCAGCCCGAGCTGCTCGATGATGTACGAGTCGAGCCCCTGCTCGTGCAGCATCGACGGGATGTCGTAGATGCTCGCGACGTCGATCGCGTTGACGACGGCGCGCTCCTCGACGTCGCACATGAGCGCGATCTTGCGGCGGTTGCCCTCCGAGACGGGACGGTCGCTGCGGAGCACGAGCGCATCCGGCTGGATGCCGATCGAGCGCAGCGCCGCGACGGAGTGCTGGGTGGGCTTCGTCTTCTGCTCCCCCGACGCGCCCATGAACGGCACGAGGCTCACGTGCACGAAGAACACGTTCTGCCGGCCGAGCTCGTGACGCACCTGCCGGGCGGATTCGATGAACGGCTGGCTCTCGATGTCGCCGACGGTGCCGCCGATCTCGGTGATGATGACGTCGGGCGGCGCCGTGCCGTCGGCGGGCGGCTCGGCCTGGAGACGCATGCGGCGCTTGATCTCGTCGGTGATGTGCGGGATGACCTGCACCGTGTCGCCGAGGTATTCGCCGTGCCGCTCGCGCTCGATCACGCGGCTGTAGATCTGGCCCGTCGTGACGTTGGCGGCCTGGTCGAGGTTGATGTCGAGGAAGCGCTCGTAGTGCCCGATGTCGAGGTCGGTCTCGGCGCCGTCGTCGGTCACGAAGACCTCGCCGTGCTGGAACGGGTTCATCGTGCCCGGATCGACGTTGAGATACGGGTCGAGCTTCTGCATCTTGACCCGGAGACCGCGCGCCGTGAGCAGATTGCCCAGCGAGGCGGCGGTGAGGCCCTTCCCCAGCGAGGAGACGACACCTCCGGTGACGAAGATGTGCTTGGTACGGACCGGACCCGAGTTGACCACCACGGGGTTTCAGCGTATCCCACGTTGGTCACGCTCCGCTGTGACACACGGCGCGGGGATCACTCCGGAACAGTGCGCGTCACTCCCAGCGGCCGTGCGCCGCTTCGAGCAGCTCGTGGGCGTGCGCGAGCGCGACCTCGGAGTCGGGGCTGCCGGAGAGGAGGCGCGCCATCTCGCGCGCCCGGTCGTCGGCGTGCACGAGGCGCACGTTGCTCGTCGTGACGGATCCGTCGGTGCCCTTCTCGACCACGAGGTGGTTGGTCGCGAATGCGGCGACCTGGGCGAGGTGGGTGACCACGATGACCTGCGACGACTCCGCGAGGCGCGCGAGCCGCCGCCCGATCTCGGTCGCGCTCGCTCCCCCGACGCCGGCATCCACCTCGTCGAAGACGAACGTCGGCACCGGGTCGGAACCGGCGAGCACGACCTCGATCGCGAGCATGACGCGCGACAGCTCGCCACCCGAGGCGCCGCGCGCGATCGGTCGCGGCTCGGCGCCCGGATGCGGCTGCAGCAGCAGCGAGACCTGGTCGCGCCCGGTGAGGGTGAGCTCGCGCTCGGCGACGTCGATCGTGAGGCGGGCGTCGGGCATCGCGAGGGCGTGGAGTTCGGCGGACACGGCGGCCTCGAGTCGCTGCGCGGCGTCGCGACGGAGCTCGGTGAGGCGCGCCGCGAGGTCCGTGACGCGCGTGAGGCCCGCCTCCACCTCGGCGCCCAACTGCTCGATGCGATCGGCGTCGCCGTCGAGTTCGAGCAGGCGCGTGCTGCCGCTCTCGAGGTGGTCGACGACGTCGTCGAGGGTCGGGCCGTAGCGGCGGATGAGCCCGGCGAGGGTCGCCCGACGCTCCTGGATGGCCTCGAGCTCACGCGCGCCCTCGGCATCGAGTCCGCCGAGGTAGCTGGACAGGGCGCCCGAGATCTCGGCGAGCGCGAACGACGCCGCCGCGAGCTGCTCGGCGACGGGCGCGAGGGCGGGGTCGTGGTGGGCGACGCGGTCGAGGGCCCGGCGGGCGGACTCGACGAGCGCGGTCGCGTCGGGACCGTCGGTCTCCTGGGCGGAGACGGCCTCGCGCGCCTCCGTCGCGGCGATGCGCAGGTCCTCGAGGTTGGTGAGCCGTTCCGCCTGCTCGGCGAGGGCGACGTCCTCCCCGCGCTGCGGCGCGGCGGCCTCGATCTCGGCCATCGCGGCGCGGAGGTCGTCGGCTTCGCGGGCGCGACGGTCGCGCTCCGCGACGAGCAGGTCGAGCTCGCTGCGGTCGGTCTGCCAGCGCTCGAACGCCTCCCGGTAGTCGCCGAGCACCGCCGCGAGAGGCGCCCCGGCGAACCGGTCGAGCGCCTCTCGCTGCGCCACCGCCGACTTGAGCCGAATCTGCTCCGACTGCCCGTGCACGACGACGAGGTGCGGGCTCAGTTCCGCGAGCACCCCGACCGGGGCCGCGCGGCCGCCGACGGTCGCCCGACTGCGGCCGTCGGATCCGACGGAACGGCCGAGGATGAGGTGGGCGCGCCCGTCGGACGTCTCGTCGACGTCGCCGCCGGCATCCCGCACGCGCTCCGCGACGACGCCGTCCGCCGCGACGTCCCAGTGTCCCTCCACGACCGCCTGCGGACTGCCGGAGCGCACCGCGCCGCTGTCGCCGCGCTCCCCGAGCAGGAGCCCGAGCGCCGTCACGACCATCGTCTTACCCGCTCCGGTCTCACCCGTGAGCGCCGTGAAGCCGCGCCCGAGGGGCAGCCGCGCCTCGCCGATCACGCCGAGGTCGCGGATCGAGATCTCTTCGATCACGACCGCGCTCCCTCCGCCTGCTCCCCCTCGCGACCGGGGCCGCGCCACCCGGCGACGGGCAGCGCGAACTTGCGCACGAGACGCTCCGTGAACGGGCCGGGGCTCAGCCGCGCGAGCCGCACGGGGATGGGCGACCGGCGCACGACGACGCGCGCCGCGGGCGGGAGCTCGAAAGTCCGGCGCCCGTCGCACCACAGCACGCCGGTTCCCGGGGTGCGGCGCAGGAGCTCGACCGCCATCGACGACGTCGGGGCGACGACGAGGGGGCGGGCGAAGAGGGCGTGCGCCGAGAGCGGCACCATGAGCAGGGCGTCGACGGTGGGCCAGACGACGGGGCCGCCTGCCGAGAAGGAGTACGCCGTCGAACCCGTCGGGGTCGACATGACGACGCCGTCGCAGCCGAACGTCGAGACCGGGAGTCCGTCGACCTCGATCGCGACCTCGAGGGAGCGCTCGCGGCTCGCCTTCTCGACGGAGGCCTCGTTCAGCGCCCAGGTCTCGTAGACGACCGCGTCATCCACTTTGACCCGCACCGCGAGCGTCATGCGCTCTTCGACGGCGTAGTCGCGCGCGAGGGCGCGTTCGACGGTGGCGCGCAGGTCGTCGCGCTCGGCCTCGGCTAGGAAGCCGACGTGGCCGAGGTTGACGCCGAGGAGCGGGGCGTCGCAACCGCGCGCGAGTTCCGCGGCGCGCAAGATCGTGCCGTCGCCGCCGAGCACGATGACGAGCTCGAGCTGCTCGGCCGACACGCCCTCGCCGAGGATCGCGATCGGCGCGAGGTCGGGGGCCGCCTCGAGGAGGTCGCGGTACTCGTCGGGCGAGAGCACGGGAATGAGGCCCGCGGCGATCAACTGCCGGCAGACCTCGATGCCCGCGGCGAGCGAGTCGGGCCGCCCGGTGTGCGCGACGACGAGGAGGTGGCGTTCCTCGGACACGGCACTCCTTCCCGGCGACGGGCCGTCGCCTCGAGACAGTTTCTCGGGTCGACCGGCCGCGCTCACGGCAGCGCGGCGATCGCGCTCTCCCATTCTGGCGGATCGCCTGCGACAGCGGGCCGAGCCCAGAGCAGATACTCCTGATTGCCGTGCGAACCGAGCACTGGGGAGGGGACGATGCCCGCGGTCGCGAGGCCGGCATCCCACGCCGCCCAGACGACCCCGCTCACGGCGTCGTGCCGCACCGCCCGATCGCGCACGATGCCCTCGCGCACGCCTTGCCGGCCCGCCTCGAACTGCGGCTTCACGAGCAGCACGACCTCCGCGACCGGCGCGCTCGCGACGAGGGCCGGGATGACCTGGCGCAGCGAGATGAACGACAGGTCGCCCACGACGAGGGTCGGCGCCTCGGCCGTCCCCGACACCGCCGCGAGCCCCGCGGCGTCGAGATCGCGGGCGTTGACGCCCTCGACGACGCGCACCCGCGGATCCTCGCGCACGAGCGGCACGAGCTGCCCGTGGCCGACGTCGAGCGCGATGACCTCGCGCGCGCCGCGCTCGAGCAGCACCTGGGTGAAGCCCCCCGTCGACGCGCCGACGTCGAGCGCGAGCCTGCCGCGCGGGTCGACCGGGAACGCATCGAGCGCCGCGACGAGTTTGAGCGCCGACCTGCTGACGTACGGGTTCTCGCCCTCGATCGCGAGTTCGGCATCCGCGGCGACCTTGACCGACGGCTTCGCGACGGGGCGGCCATCGACGGTGACACGGCCCTCCTCGACCGCGGCGACCGCGAGCGCCCGGGAACGGGCGAGCCCGCGGCGCACGAGCTCGGCGTCGAGGCGGGATCCGCCGGGATCGGTCATCCGGGGCTACGCGCCGGGGCGCGCGTCGCCGGCCTCGAGCTGAGCCCGGAGCTCCTCGTAGACCTGCGCGAGCTGCTCGGCGCGGGACTCGAGCGGCTGGTCCTCGATGACCTTGAGCCGCGAGAGCAGGGCGTCGGAGTCGTCGGTCATGATCCCCACGATAGCTGTGACGCGTAGAGCTCGGGGGCGATCTCGAGCGCGTAGATGGGCACGCCCGCGCCCCACACCGCGGCGGCCGCGGCGCGCAGCACGTCGACCGGCTCCCCCGCGCGCTCGAGCGTCACGGCGTTGCCCTCGTGGCGCACAACCGCGCGACCCGCCGACCACCGGCGCGCCCCGCGGGATGTCGATTCCTTCGCGACCGGGTAGGGCGCGAAGAGGTCGCGCAGGTCCTCGAGCAGGTAGGTCGGGCGGGCGTCGGGTTCCGCCGCGAGCACTTGCTTCGGACCGTCGATCCCCGTGAGAACGAGCGCCGAGGCCATCCCGGCGCGGTTCGCCCCGATCACGTCCGTGTCGAGCCGGTCGCCCACGAAGAGCGGATGGGCGGCGCCGAACCGGGTCGCGGCCGCCTCGAAGATCGCCCGCTCCGGCTTGCCGGCGACGACCGGCAGGCGACCGACGGCGGTGTGCACGGCCGAGACGAGGGTGCCGTTGCCGGGAGCCGTGCCGCGTTCCTGCGGGATCGTCCAGTCGGTGTTCGTCGCCACCCATGGGATTCCCTCGGCGCCCTCGGGGGCGCGCAGCGCGAATGCGGCTTCGGCGAGGTCGGTCCAGCCGACGTGCGGCGCGAAACCCTGGATGACGGCCGCGGGCGCATCGTCGGCGGAGCGCACGACCGCGAAGCCCGCACGCTCGACCTCCGTCGTGAGGCCGTCGCCGCCGACCACGAGGATGCGGCTGCCGGCCGGCACGAGGTCGGCGAGGAGCTTCACGGCGGCCTGCGGCGAGGTGACGATGTCGTCCGGCGCGACCGTCAGGCCGAGCTCCGTGAGGTGCTCGGCGACGGAGGCGTCGGTGCGCGACGCGTTGTTCGTGAGATACCCGACGCGCGCGGTCTGCTGCGCGCGCGTGAGCGACTCGACGGCGTGCGGGATGGCGAGCCCGCCCCGGTAGACGACACCGTCGAGGTCGGCGAGCAGCACGTCGACGCCCGCGAGCGGGGCGCCCTTCGGGATGCGCTCAGTGCGCGGCATCCTCGTCCCAGTCCTCGTCGATGATCTCGACGGTGTCCTCGCCCTCCGGGATGGCGGCACGTTCGAGCGCGATCGACGCGCGGTCGGAGCGCTGCCACCACTGCTCGGCCTCCTCGCTGCGCCCGAGGTCTTCGAGCACCGTCGCGTAGGCGTCGAAGAGCGCCGGGCTCCACGAGAACGCGCGCTCCGGGTCGAGTTGCGGGATCTGCAGTTCGGTGAGCGCCGCCTCCGGCTGCCCGAGGTCCAGGCGCGCGCCCGACATCGCGATCGCGAGCGCGACCTGCACGGCGGCGTCGAGGGATGCCCGCGGCACCGAGCGGCCGAGTTCGAGCGCCTTCTCGGGGCGTCCGATCCCGCGCTCGCTGTCGACCATGAGGGGCAACTGGTCGTCGCGGCCGGAGAGCCGGCGGTAGGTGCGCAACTCCCGCAGCGCGAGCTCGAACTGCCCGGTCGCGTACGCCGTGATGCCGACCGACTCGCGGACGACGGCGATACGGCCCGCTCGGCGACTCGCCGCCAAGGCGTGCTTGTGCGCGAGCTCGGGATCCTCGTCGATGAGGGTGCCGGCCATCACGAGGTGACGGGCGACCCAGTCGGCGTTGTCCTTGCTCAGGGTCTTGAGTTCGCCGCGCGCCACGCGGTCGAGCTGGTTCGCGGCGACCGTCTCCGGGATCGGCGGGTCGTCGTGGCGCGGCCGATCGACGCCCTCGCCGTCGGTGCGGGGCCGCGGCGGGCGGGATCCGGTGCGATCCGCTGACGTGCGAGCCGCGTCGGCCGGCTTGCGGCCGTAGGGCTTCCGCTCGCCATCCGCGGGCTTCCGGCTGAACGGCTTCCTCTCGCCCTCGGCGGGCTTCCGCACGAACGGCTTCCGCTCATCATCGGCCGGCTTACGGTCGAACGGCTTCCGCTCGCCATCCGCGGGCTTCCGGTCGAAGGACTTGCGTCCCGCGGCTCCGTCTCGAGGCTTGCGGGCGGAGGCTCCGCCTCCGGACGGAGTGCGATCGGTACGCGGCTTCGGTCGTCGCGACGACGGGTCGCTCATCGGTGCTCCTGCTGACTGTGCTGTTCCCAGGGGAACGGTGCTGTTAACGAGAAAAGGGGCTACCCGTGTAACGGGTAGCCCCTTTCTGAAAGAAGTCCGGCGGTGTCCTACTCTCCCACAGGGTCGCCCCTGCAGTACCATCGGCGCTGTTGGTCTTAGCTTCCGGGTTCGGAATGTAACCGGGCGTTTCCCCAACGCTA
>Ga0065721_10009646_pt1 | contig 10418 bp, 9 predicted proteins | sample Mesricmetagenome_FD_59108 | JGI IMG/M metagenome (GOLD analysis project Ga0065721, IMG submission 59108) | Mesophilic microbial community from rice straw/compost enrichment Sample: eDNA_1 v2 (version 2) | ecosystem: Engineered > Solid waste > Grass > Composting > Bioreactor | place: USA: Davis... | reverse complement strand
TGATGGTCTATCTGCTCGTCGACGTGCTGAAGCCGCTCGGCTCGATGGCGCCCCAGACCCGGACCTTCCTCGAGGGCGGGCAATTGCCGAAGCTCGACTGGCTCCTCGCCCTGTTCGGGCTCGATATAGGCGGCGCACCATTCAATCTCTCCTTCCTGCTCGCCCTCGTCATGGCCTTCGTCGTCTGGGTGATCGTCTGGCGCACCCGGCTCGGCTACGAGATCCGCACGATGGGCTTCAGCCCGACCGCGGCGCGCTATGCCGGCATCCGCGAGGCGCGCATCATCGTCATCACCATGATGATGTCGGGCGCGCTCGCCGGCATGATGGCGATCAATCCGATCATGGGCGACCAGCACCGCGTGCAGCTCGATTTCGTCGGCGGCGCCGGCTTCGTCGGCATCGCCGTCGCGCTGATGGGGCGGTCGCATCCCGTCGGCATCATTCCGGCGGCGATCCTGTTCGGCATGCTCTACCAGGGCGGCGCCGAGATCTCCTTCGAGATGCCGCAGATCTCGCGTGACATGATCGTCATCATCCAGGGCCTCGTCATCCTGTTCGCAGGCGCGCTCGAGAACATGTTCAGGCCCGCGATCACCGCGTTCTTCGCCGGTCTTGGCGACAAGGCGGCCACAAAGCCGGCCCCGGCGGAGTAGGACAGATGGAATATTTCGATACGCTCATCGTCATCCTGCAGTCGACGGTCCGGGTCTCGGTGCCGCTGATCCTCGCCGCCCTCGCCGGTCTCTATTCGGAGCGCTCGGGCGTGTTCGACATCGGGCTCGAGGGCAAGATGCTCGCCGCCGCCTTCGCCGGCGGGGCCGCCGCCGCCGTGTTCCAGTCGGCCTATGTCGGCCTCGGCGCGGCGATCGTCGTCTCTGTCGGCTTCTCGCTCGTCCACGCCTTCGCCTCGATCACCCAGCGCGGCAACCAGATCGTCTCCGGCGTCGCCATCAACTTCATCGCCGCCGGCGCGACCGTCATCCTCGGCGAAGCCTGGTTCCGCCAGGGCGGGCGCACGCCCCCGCTTGGCGCCGGCGCCCGTTTCGCCACAGTCGACCTGCCCTTCGCGGCGGAAGTTCGCGACGTGCCCATCCTCGGCCCGATCTATTCGAACCTCCTCTCCGGTCATTACGTCCTGACCTACGTCGCCTTCCTGATGGTGCCGTTCACGTGGTGGGTGCTCTACCGCACCCGCTTCGGCCTTCGGCTCCGCGCGGTCGGCGAGAATCCTGGCGCGGTCGACACGGCCGGAATCTCGGTCACGTGGCTACGTTACCGCGCCGTGATCTGCTGCGGCATCCTCTGCGGCATTGCCGGCGCCTACCTGTCGCTCGCCATGACTGCAGGCTTCGTCAAGGGCATGACGGCGGGCAAGGGCTTTATCGCGCTCGCCGCGCTGATCTTCGCCAAGTGGAAGCCGGTCAACGTCATGTTCGCCTGCCTGCTCTTCGGCTTCCTCGACGCGATGGCGATCCGCATGCAGGGCAAGCCGTTTCCGCTGATCGGCGAGGTGCCGGTGCAGTTCATGCAGGCCCTGCCCTATATCCTGACGGTGATCCTGCTTGCCGGCTTCATCGGCAAGGCGATCCCGCCGCGCGCCGGCGGCATACCTTACGTGAAGGAGCGCTGATATGGCTGACGACCTCTTCCGCGCCGCCCGCGAAGCAATGACGAAATGCCATGCGCCCTATTCGAAGTTCCCGGTCGGGGCGGCGATCCGCGACACCGACGGCAATGTGCATACCGGCGCCAATATCGAGGTGATTTCGTTTCCGGAGGGCTGGTGCGCCGAAACGACAGCGATCAGCCACATGGTGATGGCCGGCGGCAAAGAGATCGCCGAAGTCGCGGTCATCGCCGAGAAGCTCGATCTCTGCACGCCCTGCGGCGGTTGCCGTCAGCGGCTCGCCGAGTTCTCGGGACCGGACACGCTCGTCCATCTCTGCGATGCGGAGGGCGTGAAGAAATCGGTGCGGATGGCCGACCTCCTGCCGCTCGGCTTCAAGACCGAGGTGATCGGATGAAGCGTGTGACCGACATCCTGATCGAGCGCCTGCGCGGGCTGATGCCGCGGCACGCGATCGTTCTCGGCTCCGGTCTCGGCTCGCTGGTCGACGGCGTGCACGACGCGGTGCGCATTCCCTATGCCGAGCTGCCGGGATTCCCGCAGAGCGGGGTCACCGGCCACGCCGGCGAGGTGGTGGCCGGCCATCTCGGCAATACGCCCGTCATCATGCTCTCGGGCCGGGTGCACTATTACGAGCATGGCGCGGCCGACGCGATGCGAGTGCCGATCGAAATCCTGCGCGGCCTCGGCGTGACGCGGCTGATCCTCACCAATTCCGCCGGCTCGCTGCGCGAGGACATGCCGCCCGGCTCGGTGATGCGCATCACCGACCATATCAATTTCTCCGGCGCCAACCCGCTGATCGGCGAGGCGTCCGAGGCGCGCTTCGTCGGCATGACCTCGGCCTACGACGCCACGCTCGGCGCGGCGATGGACCGGGCCGCGGAGAGAGCCGGCGTCCCGCTCCATCACGGCGTCTACATGTGGTTCTCGGGCCCGAGCTTCGAGACTCCGGCCGAGATCCGCATGGCGCGCATTCTCGGCGCTGACGCGGTCGGCATGTCGACCGTGCCGGAGGTCATCCTCGCACGCTTCATGGGGCTCGATGTGCTGGCCGCCTCCGTCATCACCAATTACGGCGCCGGCATGACCGGCGCGGAACTCAGCCACCAGGAAACCAAGGACATGGCGCCGATCGGGGGACGCCGCCTCGCCACCATCCTGGAGCACACGATCGGAGACCTGGCATGACGACCAAGACCGCCGAGGCTGCGACCGGCTCGCAGCTCGTGGCGCTGTCGACCGGCCACAAACGTAATTCCGGCACCGACTTCCTGCCCGCCATGTTCGAGAACGTGTCGGTCAACCTGTCTGCTGCGGAGCGGCGCACCGCGACCCTGACGACGCGGCGCACCGTCAAGAAGGCGTGGCAGGCTGCGTGGCTGGTGCGCGCCATCGAGTGCATCGACCTGACGACGCTTGCCGGCGACGACACGCCCGGCCGCGTCGAGCGGCTCTGCGCCAAGGCGCGCAACCCGCTGCGCGCGGACCTGAAGGAAGCGCTCGGCCTCGGCGACTACCATCTGACGACGGGCGCGGTCTGCGTGTATCCGATGATGGTGGCGACGGCCGTGAAGGCGCTGCGCGGCTCGGGCGTGCCGGTGGCCTCGGTGGCGACCGGCTTTCCCGCCGGGCTGACGCCGATGAAGGATCGGCTCGCCGAGATCACCTATGCCGTCGGCGAGGGCGCGGACGAGATCGACATCGTCATCTCGCGCCGCCACGTGCTGACCGGCAACTGGGAGGCGCTCTACGAGGAAGTCCGCACGATGCGCGAGGCCTGCGGCGACGCGCACATGAAGGCGATCCTCTCGACCGGCGAGTTGAAAACCCTGTCGAACGTCTACAAGGCTTCGATGGTGTCGATGATGGCGGGCGCCGACTTCGTCAAGACCTCGACCGGCATGGAGGCCGTCAACGCCACCCTGCCGGTGAGCCTGACCATGGTGCGCGCGGTGCGCGACTATCTCGACATGACCGGCGAGATCTGCGGTTTCAAGCCCGCCGGCGGCATCCGCGCTGCCAAGGACGCGATCGCCTGGCTGATCCTGATGAAGGAGGAACTCGGCGACGACTGGCTGAAGCCCGACCTCTTCCGGTTCGGCGCCAGTGCGCTCCTCGGCGACATCGAGCGCCAGATCGAGCACAACCTGACGGGCCGCTATTCCTCGGCCGACCGCCACGGCATGGCCTAGGAGTCGTCCATGAACAAGATCAAGGACATATTGCGAACGATGGAATACGGACCCGCGCCGGAAGACGACAAGGACGTGCGCGCCTGGCTCGAACGCCACAAGGGCGGCTTCGGCCATTTCATCGGCGGCGCCTTCACCGAGGCCAAGGGCAAGACCTTCCCTGTCAGCAACCCCGCCAATGGCGAAGCACTCGCCCGCGTCGCCACAGGCACTGAAGGCGACGTGGATGCGGCGGTCGCCGCCGCGACGAAGGGCCTGAAGAAATGGCAGGCGCTCTCCGGCAACCAGCGCGCCCGCCATCTCTACGCGCTGGCGCGCCACGTGCAGAAGCACGCGCGCTTCCTCGCCGTGCTCGAGACGCTCGACAACGGCAAGACCATCCGCGAGACGCGCGACATCGACATTCCGCTCGTCGCCCGGCATTTCTATCACCATGCCGGCTGGGCGGAGCTGCGCGACACGGCCTTCCCCGGTTACGAGGCCGCGGGCGTCTGCGGCCAGATCATCCCGTGGAACTTTCCGCTGCTGATGCTCGCCTGGAAGGTGGCGCCGGCGCTCGCGGCCGGTTGCACCGTCGTCCTGAAATCGGCCGAGCACACGCCGCTGACGGCGATCNCCTTCGCCGAGATCTGCGCGGAGGCAGGGCTTCCNGCCGGGGTGTTCAACCTCGTCAACGGCGCGGGCGAGACCGGGGCGGCGCTCGCCGCGCATCCGGGCATCGCCAAGCTCGCCTTCACCGGCTCGACCGAGGTCGGGCGCATCCTGCGCCGGCAGACGGCGGGGTCGGGAAAGAAGCTCTCGCTTGAGCTCGGCGGCAAGTCTCCCTTCATCGTCTTCGACAATGCCGACATCGACGCGGCCGTCGAGGGCGTGGTCGACGCCATCTGGTTCAACCAGGGCGAGGTCTGCTGCGCCGGATCGCGGGCGATCGTGCAGGAGGGCATCGCCGAGCGCTTTCACGCGAAGCTCAAGGCGCGCATGGAGAAACTCCGGGTCGGCGACCCGCTCGACAAGGCGATGGACATGGGCGCCGTCGTGGCGCCGGTCCAGATCGAACAGATCACGGCGCGGGTCGAGGCCGGCGTCGCCGAGGGCGCGACGCTGTGGCAGCCGAGCTGGGCTAGGTCGATCACCGGCGGCAAGGGTTGCTTCTTCCCGCCGACGCTGTTCACCGACGTCTCGCCCGCCTCGGCGCTGGCGCAGGAGGAAATCTTCGGGCCGGTGCTCGCCTCGATGACCTTCCGGACGCCGGGCGAGGCGGTGCAGCTCGCCAACAATTCGCGCTACGGGCTCGCCGCCTCGATCTGGTCGCAGGATCTCGACGAAGCCTTCGACGCGGCACGCAACGTCAAGGCCGGCGTCGTCTGGATCAACTCGACCAACCTCTTCGACGCCTCCGCCGGCTTCGGCGGCTACAAGGAGAGCGGCTTCGGCCGCGAGGGCGGGCGCGAGGGCATGATGGAATATCTCGTCCCGAGCTGGACGAAGAAGGCGAAGGCCCTGCCCCAATCCGCGCCGATCGCCGCGCCGGCGCCCGCCCCGGGCGAGGAAGGCGTCAGCCTCGACCGGACCGTCAAGCTCTATATCGGCGGCAAGCAGGCGCGGCCCGATTCCGGCTATTCCTATCCCGTCTCCGGCAAGAACGGCCGCCATCTCGCCGAGGTCGGGCTCGGCAACCGCAAGGACATCCGCAATGCGGTGGAGGCGGCGCGCGCCGCCTCGGGCTGGAGCGCGATGACCGGCCATGCCCGCGCGCAGGTGCTCTACTTCCTCGCCGAGAACCTCGAATTGCGGGCCTCCGAGTTCGCGGGCCGGCTCGCGGCCGCGGGCGCCTCGCCCGCCGAGGCGAAGCGTGAGGTCGAGGCCGCGGTCGCCCGCATCATGCACTACGCCGCATGGGCCGACAAATATGACGGGGCGGTGCGCGCTCCGGACAAGCGGATGCTCACCCTTGCGCTCAACGAGCCGTTCGAGGTGATGGGCATTTCCTGCCCGGACGAGGCGCCGCTCCTCGCCTTCGTCTCGCTCGTCATGCCGGCGATCGCCATGGGCAATCGCGTCGTCGTCACCCCCTCGCCGCAGCGGCCGCTCGCGGCCTGCGACCTCTATCAGGTGCTCGACACGTCCGACGTGCCGGGCGGGGTCGTCAACATCGTCACCGGCGACCGCGACACGCTCGCCGACACGATCGCCAAGCACGACGACATCGCCGCGCACTGGTATTTCGGTCCCGCCGAAGGATGCGCTAAGGTGGAGCGCGAATCCGCCGGCAACCTCAAGGCGGTCTGGACGGACAACGGCAAGGCGCGCGACTGGTTCGACGCGGCCCAGGGCCAGGGCGAGGACTTCCTGTTCCACGCCGTCCGCATCAAGACCATCTGGACGCCCTTCGGGGTCTAGCCGGCGAGCACGCCTTCGCAAGGGCAATCACGGCCGCGCCCGCCGCGCGGCCCACGACGGAGTCGAGACGTGAGTTTTCTCCCGCAGGAAATCATCCGCGCCAAGCGCGACGGCGGCGAGCTTGCCGCGGCCGACATCGCCCGCTTCGTCGAGGGCCTGACCGACGGTAGCGTCTCGGAAGGCCAGGTGGCGGCGCTCGCCATGGCGATCTTCTTCCGCGGCATGAGCCGNGANGAGGCNGTGGCGCTGACGGTGGCGATGCGCGATTCCGGCGAGGTCCTGTCCTGGANCGGNATCGATCGCCCGGTCGTCGACAAGCACTCGACCGGCGGCGTCGGCGACAATGTCTCCCTGATGCTGGCGCCGATCGCGGCAGCCTGCGGGCTCGCCGTGCCGATGATTTCCGGCCGCGGCCTCGGCCATACCGGCGGCACGCTCGACAAGATGGAATCGATCCCCGGCTACACGGCGATGCCGTCGAACGAGCTGTTCGGCAAGGTGGTCTCCGAGGCCGGATGCGCCATCATCGGCCAGACCGGCAACCTCGCGCCCGCCGACAAGCGCTTCTATGCCATCCGCGACGTGACCGGCACGGTGGAATCGATCCCGCTCATCACCGCCTCGATCCTGTCGAAGAAGCTCGCCGCCGGGCTCTCCGCCCTCGTTCTCGACGTCAAATGCGGCAACGGCGCCTTCATGGCCGACCGCGAGAACGCGACGAAGCTCGCCGAGTCGCTGGTCGGCGTGGCAACCGGCGCCGGCATGCCGACCACGGCCCTGATCACCGACATGAACGAGCCCTTGGCGTCCGCCGCCGGCAATGCCGTCGAGGTCGTCAACGCGGTGGAATTCCTCACCGGTGCGGCGCGCGACCCGCGGCTCGAGGAGGTGACGCTAGCGCTCGCCGCCGAAATGCTGATCTCGGGCGGGCTCGAGCGCGATGCCGAAGCCGCAATCGCCCGGGCACGCAAGGCGCTTGATAACGGATCGGCGGCCGAAGTGTTTGGCCGCATGGTGACGGCGCTCGGCGGCCCGTCGGATTTCGTCGAGAACTACGCGCGCCACCTCAGGGCGGCGCCCCTCGTCTCCGAATGCGCGGCCCTGGCGGCAGGATACGTTGCGGGCTACGACACCCGCGGCATCGGCGTCGCCGTCGTGGCGCTCGGCGGCGGGCGCGTGCGGCCCGAGGACCCGGTCGACCACGCCGTGGGCCTCACCGGCCTGCCGGCGGTCGGGACGCGCGTCGAGAAGGGTGAACCCCTTTGCCTGATCCATGCCCGCGACGAGGCGCAAGTGGCGGATGCGCGGGCGAAGGTCCTTGCCTCGATCACGATCTCGGACAGCCCTGTCGAGCCGGGGCCGGTGGTGATCGAGAAGGTCGGCTGAGACGGAACGGGCCCGGCTCGCCCGTTACTCGCTCAGGTGCAGCGTCGTTCCCTCGACGCTGTAGGAGCCGAGCCTCGACATGAAGCTCATGCCGACGAGAGTACCGCCAAGCGCGGTATCCCTGAGCACGAAAGCATCGACCCCGGCGACCCGGATCTGGCCGATCTCGACGCGGTCGAGCGTGACGCGCGCCGCCTTCGTCCTGCCATTGGCGGTGTTGACTTCGTAGGCGAAATCGGGGCCGGACAGTCGCACCCCGATCGCCCGCGCCGTGCTTTCATTGATGGCGACAAAGGTGGCGCCGGTATCGACCACGGCCCTGATCGGCCGGCCGTTCAGGCGGAAATCGGCGACGAAGTGGCCGGAGCGGTCCATCGGGATCGTGGCAGTGCGCACGCCGCCGACATAATTCGCCTGCGGCTCCTTGCCGGCACTCGCCAGCTGCACCGCGGCCACCCCGCCGGACACGGCGTGTTCGGGCGGCGCCTCGGGAAGGCTCTCGCCGAACTTCAGGTATTGCGGCGTGCCGGCCAGCGCCAGCGCCGCGCAGGATGCAAAAAAGAGCTTCTTGAACATGGCACGCTTCCCGTTCCCGCGCAGGCTAATACATCCATCGCTAAACGGAGGTGAATCGCGCCGCCGCCGCGCCGGCTTTCACCGGACGGCGTTAGCCAATGGTGAATGGATTGGCCTATTTCGTGCCGTACATCCGGTCGCCCGCATCGCCGAGACCGGGCACGATATAGCCCTTCTCGTTGAGATGGTCGTCAATCGCCGCGGTGTAGACCGGCACGTCCGGATGGACGGCGTGGAAGTTGCGGATGCCCTCCGGCGCGGCGAGCAGGCAGAGGAAGCGGATGTTGTGGGCGCCGCGTTCCTTGAGCTTGTCGACCGCCGCGATCGAGGAATTGCCGGTCGCGAGCATCGGGTCGACCACGATGACGAGGCGGTCGCCCACGTCCTCGGGCGCCTTGAAGAAATACTCGATCGCCTGCAGCGTGTCGTGGTCGCGGTAGACGCCGATATGGGCGACGCGGGCGGAGGGGACGAGATCGAGCATGCCTTCGAGGAGGCCGTTGCCGGCCCGGAGAATCGAGGCAAAAACCAGCTTCTTGCCTTCGAGCACCGGCGCCTCGATCGCCGCGAGCGGCGTCTCGATCGGCTCCATCGTCAGTTCGAGGTCGCGGGTGACCTCGTAGGTGAGCAGCGTCGAGATCTCGCGCAGGAGCCGGCGGAAGCCGGCCGTCGAGGTCTCCTTCTTGCGCATGATCGTGAGCTTGTGCTGCACCAGCGGGTGGCTGATGACGGTGACCGATTGCATGTCGACCTGCCTTGTCTGTCCTTCCGGCCGATCAAACACGGATCGGCGCCGGGCGGCAACCCGGCGCGCCCTGCTCAGCCGAGATGTCCCAAGAGTTTTTGCCGTGTCTCCTCGTCGACGAAGGCCGCCTCGATCGCCGTGCGGGTGAAGCCGGTCAGCGTGGCGTCGTCATAGCCCCAGGCTTCTTTCGCCATCTCGTATTCCCGGCCGATCGAGGAGTGGAAATGCGGCGGGTCGTCGGAATTGAGCGTCACCCTCACGCCCTGCCGGCGGAGGTGATCGAAGGGATGCGAGGCCAAGTCGGGAAACAGCCTGAGGGCGACGTTGGAGCCCGGGCAAAGCTCGAGCACGATGCCCTCGTCGGCGATGCGGCGCACGAGATCGGCATCCTCGATCGAGCGGGCGCCGTGGCCGATGCGACTTGGCCGCGTCAGGTCGATCGCGTCGCGCACGCTCTCGGGACCGGCGAGCTCGCCGGCATGGACGGTGATGCCGAGACCGGCCTCTCGGGCGATGTCGAAGGCGCGGGCATAGTCGGCAACGCGGCCGAAGCGCTCCTCCCCGGCCATGCCGAATCCGGTGATCAGGGGGTGCGGGCGGGTCGCGGCGAGCCGCGCCGCCTCCTCCACCGCATCCGGGCCGAAATGGCGCACGCCGGTGACGATCATCCGGCATTCGATGCCGTGGGTGTCGCGGGCGCGCAGGATGCCCTCGCCGAGCCCGTCGAAATAGGCCTGCGGCGACAGGCCGGCATTGACCGCATGGTCGGGCGACAGGAAAATCTCGGCGTAGATCGCGCCTTCTGCGGCGATGTCGGAGAGATAGGTCTCGGCGAGGAGAGCGTAGTCCTCCTGCGTGCGGAACAGCGCCGCCGCGCCGTCATAGGCCGTCAGGAACTCCGTGAAATCCGACCAGACATAGGCGTCGCCCTGGATGAAGGCCGAGACGTCGGCGCCGTATTTCGCCGCCTGCCGGCGGACGAGTGCCGGCGAGGCCGCGCCTTCGATGTGGCAGTGCAGTTCGGCCTTCGGAATGTGTCGCGTCACAGGAAGCTCTTTCCATGTTCGGTGGCGGGCAGGCCGAGATGGCTGGCAATGGTGGCGCCGATATCGGCATAGGTGTCGCGCACGCCGATGTTGCGGGCGGGCACGCCCGGGCCGAATCCGAGGATCGGCACCCGCTCGCGGGTGTGGTCGGTGCCGCGCCAGGTCGGGTCGCAGCCGTGGTCGGCCGTCATCAGGACGAGATCGCCGGGCTTCAGCTTCTTGGCAATCAGCGGCAGCCTGGCGTCGAGCGCCTCGAGCGCCGCCGCATAGCCGGGCACGTCGCGGCGGTGGCCGTAGAGCATGTCGAAATCGACGAAATTGGTGAAGACGAGGTCGCCGTCGCCGGCCTCGTCTGCCGCCTTCAGCGTCGCCTCGAACAGGGCGTCGTTCCCGTTGGCCTTGCGCATGTCGGTAACGCCCTGATGGGCGAAGATGTCGCT
>Ga0065721_10006342_pt1 | contig 10418 bp, 10 predicted proteins | sample Mesricmetagenome_FD_59108 | JGI IMG/M metagenome (GOLD analysis project Ga0065721, IMG submission 59108) | Mesophilic microbial community from rice straw/compost enrichment Sample: eDNA_1 v2 (version 2) | ecosystem: Engineered > Solid waste > Grass > Composting > Bioreactor | place: USA: Davis... | reverse complement strand
CCACCAGCACCAGCGTCGACACCGAGTAGATCACCACGAACCACAGGCTCTCCATCAGCGTCGTCAGGACGTCGCCGGTCGCCTGGCCCGCCGACCAGACCTTTGTGACGATGCGGCCGGAAAAGTCGTTCTGGAAGAAGGACAGCGATTGCCGCGACACATGCACATAGGATTGCCAGCGCACCAGATTGTAGAAGCCGGGCGTGATGATCTGCTGGTCGACGAGGGCCGTCAGCGAGGCGATTGCAAAGCGCCCGAAGCCGATGACCAGGGCCATCAGCAGCAGCTCGTTGCCGTGGGCTTCCATCAAGCCCGCCCATCCGGCACCTCGATCCACCGTGGCTAGGATGTCGACGACGCGACCGACGAACCAGAACATCGCTGCCTCGACACCGGCGGCAGCCCCCCCGAGCACCAGCATCGCCAGGAACGGCAGCTTCGCCTGACGAACATAGAACCAGATGAAGGCCGCGAGACCGGCAGGTGGATTGAGGTCGTCCCGCCGCTCGAAGGGCTTAATCCAGTTCTCGAAGTAGCGGACGACGGATTTGATCATTGGCGGGATATAGGCGCTTCCGGTTGCGGGGCAAAACCCTCACTGCAAGAATTGAACCACCGAAGGTGAGCCGCGCCCATGCGCGACTCACAGGTATCTGACGGTGTGGAAGGCGGACCGGCTCTATTCCGCGGCCGCCGCCTCTAGGTCGTGGTTGCCGAGGAAGCCGCCGGACTGGCGGCTCCAGAGATCGGCATAGATGCCGTCCGAGGCAGCGAGCTCCTGGTGCGTCCCGGTCTCCACGATCCGCCCCTTGTCGAGCACGATCAGTCGGTCCATCTCCGTCAGCGTCGATAGCCGGTGGGCGATCGCGATCACCGTCTTACCCTGCATGAGCGCGAAGAGGTTCTCCTGGATCGCCGCTTCGACTTCGGAATCCAAGGCGGATGTCGCCTCGTCCAGCACCAGGATCGGCGCATCCTTGAGGAAGACGCGGGCGATTGCGATCCGCTGCCGCTGGCCACCGGAGAGCTTCACCCCGCGCTCGCCGACATGGGCATCGAGGCCAGTCCGGCCCTGCATGTCCGAGAGTCCCTGGATGAACTCCCAGGCATTGGCTCGCCTCGCCGCCTCGATGATCTCCGCATCGCTCGCCTCCGGCTTGCCGTAGGCGATGTTGTCGCGGATCGAGCGGTGCAGCAGCGAGGTATCCTGCGTCACCACGCCGATCAGCGAGCGCAGGCTCTCCTGCGAGACATGCGCGATGTCCTGCCCATCGATCGTGATGCGGCCCGCCTCCAGGTCGTAGAAGCGCAACAGCAGGTTCATCAGCGTCGTCTTGCCGGCACCCGAACGTCCCACCAGGCCGACCTTCTCGCCCGCTGCGATATCGAGCGTCAGGTCCTCAATCACGCCCTTCTTCTTCCCGTAGTGGAAGCGGACATTCTCGTAGCGGATATGCCCCTTCTTCGCCTGCAGCTGCGGCGCGCCCTTCTTGTCCGTTACCTCGTGCGGCTTCGTCATCATCGACATGCCGTCATAGACCGTGCCGATAGCCTCGAAGAGGGCCGACACCTCCCACATGATCCACTGCGACATGCCGTTGATGCGCATGGCAAGGCCGATGGCCACCGCGACGGAGCCAACGGACACCTCGCCCGTCAGCCAAAAGGCGATGCTCGCAGCGGCTACGGCGAAGATCGTCACCGCATTGTTGACGTCGACACAGATGTTGAGGAGCGAGATCTGCCGCATCTGCCGGTGAACGGTGCCGAGGAACTCGTCCATCCCTTCCCGTGCGTATGTCTCCTCACGTCCCGCATGCGAGAACAGCTTGACCGTGCCGATATTGGTGTAGCTGTCGACGATCCGGCCCGTCATCATCGAGCGCGCATCGGCCTGCTCGCTCGAAAGCTTCCGCAGCTTCGGGATGAAGTGCCAGAGGATCAGGCTGTAGAACACGAACCACAGGACGAGAGGCACGACGAGCCGCCAGTCCACCACGATCACCAGCGCCAGCATGGAAACGAAGAAGCTGATCGCGTAGACGAAGACATCGATGATCTTCATCACCGTCTCGCGAATGGCGAGCGAGGTCTGCATGACCTTGGTCGATACGCGGCCCGCGAACTCGTTGGCGAAGAAGGTCATCGAATGCCGCAGCAGGAAGCGATGCATCTGCCAGCGGGCGATCATCGGGAAGTTCCCCGCCAGCACCTGGTGCATCGTCATCGTGTGGATCGCGCCGGCAAGCGGCAGCACCACAAGCAGCACCACGCCCATCCAGAACAGACGGCCGCTCTCCTGCTCAAGGAAGGTCGCACGGTCGGCGTTCGACAGCCAGTCGATGATGTTGCCGAGGAACTGGTAAAGGAAGACCTCGGCTATGGCGATGACCATCGAGCAGATGCCAAGCAGCAGGAGCCACGGCGCCGTGGGTTTCGTGTAGTGCCAGCAGAAGGCAAGCAGTCCCTTTGGCGGAAGATCCGGCGGATCCTGGGGATAGGGATCGACGCGACGCTCGAACCACGAAAACATCGTCATTCTCCAGAAACGATAGGCCCGGACCGAGCTTCGCCCGTTCTGAGACGGGTAGCCCGGATGGGCAGAAAATGTAAGACGAGGCCGCAACCGGCCGCGAGGCAAATCAGGAAAGGAACGAAGGGCGGAAGACCGCGATACGCCTAGGCCAGAAGGCAGGCTGCCCGTGGCAGAAGGCGGGTAGTCACGGCAATATCCATGTGGGCCTCCCGGGGCTGGCGTTGAAGAGGGTCGACTTGTAGACCTGTTCACGCGAATTTGGAAGGCTGAATCGCCGCGCCGCGCCAGAGACATCCCTTCCACTACCTCCTGTTGCCGCACCGTCACTGCATGTCCCGAAGCGGCGGAGACTTTGACTGCTTCCCGGCCATGGCCTAACTGCAGGTCATGTCGGATCTTCACATCGCCCTCTACCAGCCTGATATTCCGGGCAATACCGGAACCATACTGCGCCTTGCCGCCTGCCTCGGACTGAAGGTTCACATCATCGAACCGGCCGGCTTTGATATCTCCGACCGCAATCTCAAGCGGGCCGGCATGGACTATCTGGCCAGCGCCTCCTTGACCCGCCACGTCACCTGGCAGGCGTTCCAGGACTGGCGGCAATCCTCCGGTCGCAGGCTGGTCCTGGCTTCCACAAAGGCCGCCCTGCCCTATGTTAGCTTCGAGTTTCGTCCGAGCGACGTGCTGCTCTTCGGCCGTGAGAGCGCTGGGGTCCCGGACAATGTCCATGGGGCCGCGGATGCGCGCATCCTGATCCCGATGGTCGAGGGGCAGAGGTCGATCAATGTCGCCCTGTCGGCGGCCATGATCGCCGGAGAGGCGCTTCGTCAGACCGTCTGGGCCTGAGGACGGAACTGCACGGAAAACTGTCGCAAGGGACATCTTCCTTAACCACTCTTCCGGCATATTTTCTTTAGCCGGCAAGAGAACTACCTTGTCCTGCAGGGGCATTTCGGAATTCGGCATGGAATCGACGATCGTCATCATCAATCTCTTCGGCGCAGTGGCCCTGCTGCTCTTTGGCCTTGCCCAGGTGAAGGATGGCGTCACCCGTGCCTTCGGCACGCGGCTCCGCACAGGTCTCGCCACCGGAACGCAGAGTGGCCTCCGCTCTTTCGTGTCGGGTTTTGTCGCAACCGTGGCTCTGCAAAGTTCGACCGCCACGGCATTGACCGTTGCCTCCTTTGTCGAACGTGACCTGATCCGCGCGCGAATGGCGCAGATCGTCCTGCTCGGCGCCAATGTCGGAACGGCCGTCACGGCCTGGATCGTCGCTACCGGTATCGAGTGGCTGTCGCCGTTGCTGATCCTTGTCGGCCTCGTCGTCCACCGCGGCGGCTCAACCGCCCGCAAGGGCGGCGGCACGGCGCTGATCGGCATCGGCCTCATGCTCCTGTCGCTCCACCTCCTGTCCATGGCGACCGAACCGATGCGGGAATCGCCCGCACTCTCGGCCTTCATCCGGCTCCTCGATGGCGCATGGCCCGTCGCGCTGGCCCTGACGGCGTTGCTCGCCGTCGTCTCCTCCTCCAGCCTCGCGGTCGTCGTCCTCGTCCTGTCGCTCGCTTCCACCGGGACCCTGTCCACGGAACTCATCATCGTATTGATCCTCGGCGCCAATCTCGGCGGCGCCATTCCGCCGGTGCTTGCAACATTTTCGGGACCGGCCTCCGCCCGCCGCATCACCACCGGCAATCTCGTGGTCCGGGCCATCGGCTGCCTGATCACCCTCCCGCTGGTCGCCTTTGCCGCCGAACTGCTTGAAACGCTGCCGCTCAATCCGGCAAAGCTGCCGGTCGACGCCCATCTCGCCTTCAACATCGCACTGGCACTTCTTGCATGGCCCTTCTCAGGCCTTCTCTCTGACTTGATGAAGCGCCTCATTCCGACCGCCGAAGACCCGGATACCGGACCGAAGTTCCTCGACGCGCAGGCACTGTCCACTCCCGTCGTCGCTCTCGCGAACGCCACCCGCGAGGTCCTTCGCGTCGGCGATCTCATCGAACGCATGCTGGTCCGCGTGGAAAATGCGTTCCGGCACAACGACCTCGCGCCGCTTGCCGAGATCGAGGCGATGGAGAAGCGGGTCGACAACCTCCAGCAGGAGGTCAAGATCTACCTCTCGAAGCTCGGCCGCGAGGGCCTCGAAGGCGAGAACCTGCGCCGGTCTCTCGCGGTGATGGACTATGCCATCAATCTGGAACATACGGGCGACATCATCGAGAAGGGCCTGGGCGAGCAGGTCCGCAAGAAGATATCGGGCAGCCTCAAGTTCTCCGAGGACGGCTACCAGGAGCTGAAGAACCTCTTCGACCTCACGATCGAGAACCTGCGCATCGCCCAGACCATCTTCGTGACCGGAGACTTCAACCTCGCCCTGCGCCTGATGGAGATGAAGGTCGACGTGCGAAAGGCTGAGAAGCTGTCGGCGGAGCGGCACCTCGAGAGGCTTCGCGATGGCCGACTGGAAAGCCTGCAGACGAGTTCCCTGCATCTGGACATCCTCCGCGACCTTAAGCGTATCAACGCCCATATCGTATCGGTCGCCCATCCGATCCTCGACGACAGCGGGCTCCTTCGCGAGAGCCGCCTGCGCCAGGCAGAACCCGGCGCCTGATCGTCTTCCGCCTCTCGTCATGACTGGTCTCCCGGTCGCACATGCGCCAGGACCGGCATACCAACCCGCACGGCGAGCGACCCGAAGGCGACGGCGAGAGCCGCAAGTCCCGCCAGTCCCCATGCCGCGGAGAATCCCGCCGCCCCGATCACCGGCTGCGAGATGAGCGGCGACACGAACTGGCCTAGGAAGATGCTGGAGACCAGCAGGCCCGAGATCCGCCCCCTGATCTGTGGCGGCGCAAGCAGCATCACTGCGCCGGCGAAGTTCGGCATCACGGTTCCCATGCCGATGCCCGAGATCGCCAGCGCCATCAGCACCCCAGGATAGCTATCTGCGAACGAAAGCAGCACGAACGCAGATCCGATTGATCCGAAGGCCAGTGCAAACACACCCATCACTCCCAGTCGCTGCCGCACCCTTGCGAACAGAAGGGCGCTGACGACGCCGACCCCCTGCCCGAGACCAATCGCTCCGCCGGCCAGGCTCGGCGATGAGATTCCCATGGACTTCAGGAAGAACGGCAGCTGCGTCGGGATCATGTAGAAGACGACCATGTTGAAGATCGCGCCGACCAGCAGCAATCCGAGAAGGATCGTCGTTCGCCGGTCGAGCGGCCGCGCCTCCAGCGTCCTCTGTGCCGCCGAAGCGCGTGCTGGCTCGGTGAGGAAGAACAGCGCGGCCGGAAGAAGCAGGAAGGCCAGCGCATAGACCAGGAACGGCATGCGCCAGTGGATTTCGGCGAGCAACCCGCCGCCCGTCAGGAATAGAGTCCCGCCCAGGCCCACGAACGCCTGCTGCCGGCCCATGTAGCGATCGCGGGCGGCACCCGTGAAATAATCGCCGACAAGCGCCGTTACCGAGGTCATGATGCCGCCGACGGCAATGCCCAGCACCGCACGCCCGATCAACAGGCCGGGCAATGTCTCCGCAAACAGTCCCGACGACCCCGCAAGCCCGAAGGTTGCCAGCGCGAGGATCAGCAGAGGCTTGCGCCCGAACTGGTCGATCAGGAAGCCGGCGACGGGCGAAAACCCGGCGATGAAGATCGCCGACAGCGTCAGGACGAAACGGCTCAGCAGTTCGACATTCGGCGTGTCCTGGAAATTGGCCTCGATGCTTGGCAGCGACGCGGCAATCGCCGCGCCGGACATGATCGTCAGCGAACTGACGGCCAACATGGTTGCGTTTCGGGCGCGGTGCGTCTCCCGGGCCAGGACAGGTCCGGCAGACGGAAGGGAGCGGAAGGCCATCACGCCACCTCCCTGAAGACGACCGTATCGCGGCCGTGTTTCAAGGTCGTCATCCACCAGTCCAATTGCACGACGAGCGCGCGAAGACGTCGCAGCACATCCTCGGGCGCACGGGGATTTCCCTCGGCATCGAACTGCTCCCAGGCATTGGCGAAGCTGACCGTCTCGCGGGTTGTTGCAGCACCAACCTCGGCGAACACTTGTCTCAACTGCTCGACCGCCCGCAAGCCGCCCGACACACCGCCATAGCTCACGAAGGCCACGGGCTTCGCCGACCAGGGCTTCTGGTAGCAATCGATGAGCTCCTTCAGCGCTGCGGGATAGCCGTGATTGTATTCCGGCGTCACGACGAGGAAACCGTCCGCGCGGGCAAGATCACGACCGATCCGCCGCTCCACCTCGGTCCGCGCCATTGAAGATCCGGCATTCAGATGCGCAGGATCCACAGTCAGGATATCGGCTTCAATCATATCCGGCAGGTGCCGAAGCAGCCAGTCTGCGACGGTCTCGCAGAAGCGGCCGTCGCGCGCGCTGCCATAGATGAGGGCGAGCGTAAGTCTTGGTTTCATGGGGTTGCTCCCTGGTTTGCGTTCAAGAGAGCACCTGCTATAAAACCTCAACCATAGTTGAGGTCAACAGCGGCAATTGAGAAAAATGAGCGAGACGATTCACGAAGGTATCCGGCGGGAGCTGTCGGTCGGAGAAATTGCCCGGCGCAGCGGCGTTGCGGTCTCGACGCTGCACTTCTACGAGACAAAGGGGCTGATCGAGAGCTATCGGAACAGGGGCAACCAGCGCCGCTACCGGCGCTCCGTGTTAAGGCGTGTCGCCGTCATCAAGGTCGCACAGAAGACCGGCATTCCATTGGCGGAGATCCGCGACGCCCTCTCCGTCCTGCCGCACGACCGCCCGGTCACGGCCGAGGACTGGCGCAGACTGTCGGAGACCTGGAAGCAGAAACTGGATGAACGGATTTCCAGCCTGACGGCGCTACGCGACCATCTCACCGGCTGCATCGGCTGCGGCTGCCTTTCGATGACCGACTGTCCCCTGCGCAATCCGTACGACGTGATGGGTGACAAGGGGCCAGGGCCGGTCATTCTAGAAGAAGAAGCCGGAAGGGAGTTTGCCGGATAATCAGTCCGCGCTTGGCAGCCGGCGCATGGTGAACTCGATCCGGTCACCGTCGAGTTGGCGCCAGCTCTCGACCTCGGTCCAGTAGGCCGCCTTCGGAAACTCGTCGAACCACTCCCGCGCCTTCTGTCGGGCTTCGTCGCGAGAAAGGCAGAAGGTTTCCCGCACGAACATCGACGAACGCCCGGCCTTTTCCTGGCGGTGCCGGTCGATCCTTCTCTTCAGGCCGTCGAGCGGCGGTGGCGTGAACTTCGCCATGCGGTCTACCTCTCTGGGCTGAAGATAATGCGGCATTGCGCGCTTTGCGAGTCGGAAAACATCGGCCAGACGCCATCGGATTGGCTGCATTGAGCCGTTGCTGCTAAGGGAATTGCCAGACAAAGAATCGCCGAGCGGGAAGAAGCACATGGAACGTCCAGTTTTGCCGAAAGGTCTGCCGGAGGACATCGAAGAGAAGAAGGCGACGGCGCGCGCATGGTTCGAAAGCCTGCGTGACACGATCTGTGCCTCCTTCGAGGCGCTGGAGGACAAGCTGGAAGGTCCCCTGTCCGACCAGCCGGCGGGACGCTTCGTTGCGAAGGACTGGCAGCGGGAGGAGGGCCTCGGCGGCGGCGGCCGCATGTCGATGATGGAGGGTCGTGTCTTCGAGAAGGTGGGCGTCCATACCTCCACCGTGCACGGCGAATTCTCTCCCGACTTTCGCGCGCAGATGCCCGGTGCGGATGAAGACCCCCGCTTCTGGGCGTCGGGCATCTCCCTGATCGCGCACCCGGTCAATCCCAATGTCCCCGCGGTCCACATGAACACCCGCATGGTGGTGACCACCAGCCAGTGGTTCGGGGGCGGTGCCGATCTCACACCCGTCCTCGACCGGCGGCGGGTGCAGACCGATCCGGACGCGGCCCTCTTTCACCGCGCCATGGAGATCACCTGCCGGCGCCACGAGGCGGTCGCCGACTACGAGCGCTACAAGCAGTGGTGTGACGAGTACTTTTTCCTGAAGCACCGCAACGAGCCGCGCGGGATCGGCGGCATCTTCTTCGACTGGCTGCATTCCGGCAAGGAAAAGGGCGGTTGGGAGGCTGACTTCTCCTTTGTCCAGGATGTCGGCCGGGCCTTCGCCCTCGTTTATCCGAAGATCGTCGAAGCAAATTTCAACCAGGCCTGGACGGAGGCGGACCGGGACGAACAGTTGGTCCGTCGCGGTCGCTATGTCGAGTTCAACCTCCTCTATGATCGCGGCACGATCTTCGGTCTGAAGACCGGCGGCAACGTGGAGTCGATCCTCTCGTCCCTGCCCCCGGTCGTGCGCTGGCCCTGAGGGGACGGATGACCGAAGGCTTCGCATCGTGCGGCCGTCGGTACGCTCACGCAATATGTCGCATCGCTAACATTTGACATGTTCAGGCAATATCTTTGATGCTAGTCTTCTCCTTGGTTGCACCGGAGGAGGAACGCGATGATTGCGTCGAATAGCATGCCTGTGCCGCAGAGGACCCCGACCGAAAGGACTTCGGAAAGGGCACGTCTCCTGGATACCCCCGACATGATCGAGCATCTCGCTGACGAACTTCGTTCGCGCAGCGACCCGTGCCTGCCCAAGGAGTATTATCTCGAGCAGGTAAGGCGGCAGTTGGCCGGCCGTACAGGCCTCACCAACGCGGCGGCCAGGGAGCAGATCTTCGGGCGGCGGCACATGCCGTTGCAGTCGGCTTCCGTTTTCCATGCCTGGGCGCTACGCGATTAGGTGAAAGGGAACGCCTGCCGATCTCCCTAGTTACCCAAGGGCGACGAACTATTGCCGGATAGGTGTTCGTCGCCCAACACAAGGAGGACGCAATGAGACTGTTCGAATGCGGAACCCTCGTTCCCGGATGCTCCTGGCACACCCGCGCCAATGAAGATGCGGAAATCGTCCGACGCGCAGTCGAGCACCTGCGCATCGCCCATGGCGAAGAGATCATCCGCGAGAACATGGTCGAGAACATCAAGGCACGGATCCGTGACGAAGCGGCCGCAGCCTGACGTCGGCCTCAGCCCGTATCCTTGACCATCTGCTCCAGCCGGGCAGTCAGTTCTGCCCGGCCAAGCGTGAAGTTGCGCTCCACCCAGAGCGTCTCGAGCGCTGCGAGAACCTCGCCGACACGCTTGCCGGCAGGAACGCCGGCGGCAAGCACGTCACTCCCCGACAACGGAAAGCTCGGACGCTTGTACGCGTCACAGCGAGCAGAGAGGGCGCTCAGCCTTGCAGTCTTGCGCATGGCCATTGGGTCACCCTGGCCGGAAGCGCGTGAACTGGCGAGCGCAAGCCTCAGCCGCATGCGCACCCCTTCCCGACCATAGCGGTAGAGCAGACGATCAAAACCCACATCCGTCACCTCGTCGGGAAGAACAGGCGTTGTTGACCATGCCTGCAGTCTGGCAGCTTCCGCATTCGACATGCGCAGCCGCTTCGCCATCGCTTCCATGCGCTCGGGATCATCGGGCACGATTGCCGCAAGACGCAGCACGGGATCGGGCTCCCACTTCATCGCCTGCTCCGCAGCCACGAGCCCGTGCACCGCATCCATGCCCCATTTCTCGGTCTCCGGCAGTATCTCGGTGAGGACCCCCGTCTGGCGCATCCAGAGGAGGGCGCGCGACGGATCGGGAGCGGCAAGCAGTTTCTTGGTTTCGCTCCAGATGCGCTCGGCTGACAGCGTTCGAAGCCTGTCCTTTGCTCTCGCCGAGGCCCTCAGCCCGTCGGCATCGGGGCGCCCATCGCCATAATAGGCAAAGAACCGGAAGAAGCGCAGGACACGCAGATAGTCCTCGGCAATCCGTGCCGCCGCATTGCCTATGAAGCGGACATTGCGCGCTTCGATGTCCGCAAGGC
>Ga0065721_10011802_pt1 | contig 10419 bp, 9 predicted proteins | sample Mesricmetagenome_FD_59108 | JGI IMG/M metagenome (GOLD analysis project Ga0065721, IMG submission 59108) | Mesophilic microbial community from rice straw/compost enrichment Sample: eDNA_1 v2 (version 2) | ecosystem: Engineered > Solid waste > Grass > Composting > Bioreactor | place: USA: Davis... | reverse complement strand
GTCTGGACCTACGAGGACGACAGCCGCCCCGCCGTCCGCCCGCCCTTCCAGCCGCGCGGCAATTTTATTGGAGAGCAACAGGCGATTGCGTGAGGGGGGCGGGACGAGCTCCTACGTCCGTGGCGCCTTTATGGGGATTGCAACACCTCTCCACATACACAGAATCTGCCTTCACGGGAACTGCCTAGCATCCAAACGCGCGGCGTGCCCCTGCACCTCTAGCAGCGGATGCGGCTATTACGCTACGTGAATAGGTATACATTCCCAATCATATACTTGGCGTACCACCATGAAAAAGCCTGCTGATTCGCCCGACAGGCCGGCGATTGCAGAGACGGGAATCGAGTTTACGTCTGAGATGATTGAGGCAGGATCGGCTGTGCTCTTGTCCTATGTCGGGTCTAGTTGGGTATCGGAGAATCTGCCTCGCTGGGTAGCGCAAGAACTTGCTGTCGACATATTTCGAGAGATGAGCTGCAAGAGTGGTCGCCTTGAGCGATCATGAGGCCGTCCATGATTATGCGGGACAGCTCGCGGAAGTTGTTTCTCGCGGTCTCCAGAGTGTCACCCGTGGCGACTGCATCAACAGAACCATCGTTGCGCTTGCCGTCCACGAGATAGGTTTTGAGATAGTATGGCGAGTCGGGCCGGCCATCAAACATGGTTTCGCCGTGGGCGAGGTTGTTTCTGAAGCTGGAAAACTGACGGGCCTTCCTGAATGCCGCCTTGAGGAAGTACGAAGTCGCTTGGTCAAGCGCAGCCTTGCCCATGGCGGCTTCAAGCATGTCCATGCGACCATTAAAATTCCTGGCTGAATAGAAGATGGATCGCCCGAGATCGGGGCGCATTTGGGTGATAAACAGGAACCAGAAAAACAGTCGCTGTTCGATTGTCGCCCATTCCGAGAGGGCTCGACCGTATGCGAGGTGGAACTCGTCGTCGGCCTTCATCTGATCCGAGATGTGATCCATTATGTCTGAAACCCCCAAGTCGAGATCAAGAAAAAGGCGACGAGTTGCTTCGTCGCATGTTGAGGACTCCGCCTGATCCGGGGCGTACTGCTCGCGCAAGCGAGTCGGATCAGACGCAGAAACCAGGCGGCAATCCCGCGAAGAATCCCCGCCCGGAAGAAGGCCGCTAAGCCTTACTTTTTGATGGTCTCCACGATGTGGGTTTTCGGGTGCCTGATGGCGGTTTTCACCGTCGTAAAGCGCCCGTTACCGGCGTTTCGACCGATCTTGATCTTGCTCATGCGTATCACCTCCTTTCACGGGCAGTGGCCCGGCCTAGAGGTGTGCTCGTGAAGTGTAGTGACGACCGCCCGGCAAGATCGGCTCCGAATATGTTAGAATACCTATTCAGAGTCGATTCGGCGTTTCTTGCAAAGGTAAATGATCCGGCGCGCCTTCTGCTTAGGCGTGACCGGCTTCACCAGTCCGCCGACAGGTAATACGCTTTTTAGCCTTACGGATCAGGTCATCGGCGCGCTCGGTATCGCTAATCGTTAGCGCGGCGCGGCGATTATAGCGGAAGTCGAACTCGTCAAGGTAGCGGTGCAAACGGCTTCGACGCAATGGCATCGACGCGCCGGAGAAGAAGGCCCGGTGCGTGGCGGAACGCGAGATGGCCGGGGCGGCCCGCGACGCCCTCGCCCGCCATCTCGGCGACGAGGTGAAGATCTCCAACATCGCCAGCGCGAAATACTACGGCCGCGTCCTTGCCGACGTAGTAAATGCGGAGGGACAGGAGGTCTCCGGAAAGCTGCTCTCGGAGGGATTGGCACGCCCCTATTCCGGCGCACGCCGAATTGGCTGGTGTTGACCGGAAGCGGTACAACCGCATGTCCCGTTTCAGCACAGCGGTCCTGTTCGGGACGGATCCCTGCTCGCATTTGAAACAATTTCCCCGCGCCGGTTAACCATTCGCTAACCATGTTTCGGCGCACGCACCAACGAATTCAGACACTTACTGTCTCGGTACGCCCGCCCGAACTGCTCGCAATGCGTGTGGCGAGATTCCTGCATTGTCTTGTGTGACCGGAGGGCGGGCCGGTCGCTGCAGGAGGCGGGCAATGTCGGAAGTCACACGGGCGGTGGGCAGATTTTCCGACGATAGGCGCGGCAACCTTGCCGTGGCCGCCGCCTTCTGCAGCTCGGTTTTGGCACTTGGCCTCGGCTTCGGGATCAACACGGTCCAGGCCTACCAGGTGAAGCAGGCACTGCGCGACGCACTCGACGCCGCGGTGACCTCGACGGCGCGTGACATTACGACCGGCGTGATCAAGGAGGCGGATGCGCGAGCCAGCATCGAGCGCTTCCTGATCGCCAACGGCGACACGCGCTTCATGACCACGGACAGCTTCAGGCTGGACAGCATCGTCGTCGACCGGGTGGCGAAGACGGTGGAGGCCACGGCATCGGCCGATGTTGACCTGGCCTTCCGGCTCTTCGGCAACGACGCGCCGCGCGTCGCCGTCGAGTCTGCCGCGGTCTATTCCGACAAGCGCGTCGAGATCGCCATGATGCTCGACGTCACCCAGTCGATGGAGGCCAACACCAGGCAGCGCACCGACAAGATCGGCGACCTGATCGCCGCCGCGACCAACGCGGTGAACCTCGCGATGGACCAGAACCGCGACCCGGGCAATCCGCGGGTCCGCGTCGCGCTGGTGCCCTATGCCGACGCCGTCAACGTCGGCGGGCTGGCATCCGAAACCGTATTCCGGGAGAAGCCGGGGGGCTCCGACCTGCCGCCGGCGCTGGACGCACCTGTCGCGGCCAGCGCCGGTTCGGCAGCGGACAACTGCGCCACCGAGCGCAAGCTGCGCGACGGCGCGGCCGATTTCTCGGACGACGGTCCCTTTGCGATACGGGTCAACAAGCAGGGCAAGGAGTATCTCGCCAAGGTCAATCGCGACGACCGGCTGACGAGCAGCAACTGCCCCAGCGCGCAGCTCATGCCGCTGACGGCGGACCGCGCCAGCCTCGTCTCGTCGATCGCGAACTACAAGGCGGTCGGCGTGACCGCCGGCGCCATCGGCATCCAGTGGACCTACTACATGCTGTCGCCCCGCTGGCGCAGCGCCGTCGCCAATNCCGGCCTCGGCGCGGGCCCGGCCGACTACGCTCCGAACAAGACGGTGAAGGTCGCCATCCTGATGACCGACGGCCAGTTCAACACCGCCTATGCCGGCATCAAGGACGGGCAGGAGTTCCGGAATTCGACCCAGGGTGCACAGAAGTCGTCGGCCTACTCGCAGGAGCTGTGCGACAACATGAAGAAGGACGGCATCCAGATCTTCACGGTCGGCTTCGACCTCAACAACGCCTCCATGACCGCCGATGCGCGCGCCAAGGCCAAGGCGGTGCTGAAGAACTGCGCCTCGCCCGACGTCTCGGCGGTCCGGCACTATTTCGAGGCTTCGACAGGCGAGGAACTCGACGCGGCATTCCGGGAGATCATCTCCAACACCGAGCGCCTGGCGCTGACCAGGTAGCGCATTCAGGTTTCCGTCGAACCCGGGGGTGGGGGGTCGACGAAAAAGGGCCGTCGCTTCAACCGAGGCGACGGCCCTTCCGTGTCTTCGTCCAGCGCGGCCGTCAGCGACGGCACGGAGCCGTCGGCCGCACGGTTTTCGCGCTTAGCGGAGAGGCTGCTCCCCGAAAAGGCGATCCGCCGAGGCCACACGCTTGGAACCGAATTCACTCGACATCGGATCACCTCCTTTCGATTGGTTGGACATGTCCATATGATGGGGTCGGTGGCCGTGTTTGACAAGGACATCGCATAAACTGATCGCGGCCGCCGGAACGCCCAATCGAGGGGTACGGGCATGCAAGCAGCAGATCGAACCGTCCGGTTCGTCCGGACGATCGTCCAGTCCCTCGCGCCGGGCTTTGCCGTCAGGCTGTGGACGGGGGAACGGATCGGACCGCCGACCGGCCCGGTGCTCGTGTTGAACGATCCGCAGATCGTACGNCGCACCCTCCTGCGCCCGNCGCTTTCCACNCTCGTCGAGNTCTGGGCCTCCAAGGCGATCGACGTCGAGGACGGCACNCTGTTCGAGATCTTCGACCTGCGGACCCCGGGCAGGGTGCGGGAACGCCTGAAGACGCTGCCGCGCCTCGACCTGCTGCGCGACGTGCCGGCGATCCTTATGTCGCGCCCGCCCGCCCCCTCCGCGGCCGGGGACAGCGGTCTCGCCGGCCGCAATCCCTTCGCCAGCGGCTCGGACGCCACGGCGATCCGCCACCACTACGACATCTCCAACGCCTTCTACCGGCTCTTTCTCGACGAGCGCATGGTCTATTCCTGCGGCTACTTCCGGGACTTTTCACACGACATCGACCAGGCCCAGGCCGACAAGCTCGAGCACATCTGCCGCAAGCTGCGCCTGAAGCCCGGCGACCGCCTGCTCGACATCGGCTGCGGCTGGGGTGCCCTGCTGATCCACGCCGCGAAGTACTACGGCGTCATCGGCCACGGCATATCCCTGTCGGAGGAGCAGACCAGGCTGGCGCGCGAACGCGTCGCCGCCGAGGCCCTGCAGGGCCGGATCACCATCGACATCAAGTCCTACACGGAGCTCGATGGCAGGTACGACAAGATCGCCTCGGTCGGCATGTTCGAGCACCTCGGCATCGCCAACCACGCGACCTATTTCAGGACGATCCGCCGCCTGCTGGAGCCCGACGGCATCTATCTCCACCACGCCATCACCAGGCGTACCAAGGGCTCGATGCGCCAGACGCTGCGCAAGGGGACGGAGTACAAGGCGCTGATCAAGTACATCTTCCCCGGCGGCGAGCTCGACACNATCAGCATGACGCTCGGCAACCTCGAGAAGCACGGCTTCCTCGTCTACGANGTNGAGAACNTGCGCGAGCACTATGCCCGCACCTGCCGGCTATGGGCNGAGCGGCTGGCGAAGCGCTTCGACGAGGCGATCGCCGAGGTCGGAGAGCCGCGGGCGCGGCTCTGGCTGCTCTATCTCACCGGCTGCTCGATCACCTTCCAGCGCGGCTCGACGCAAATCTTCCAGACAGTCGCGACGCGGCGCACCGGCGACCTGAGCGGCATGCCGGCGACGCGCGCGGACCTCTATCGCTGAAAAAGGCTCACCCGGCCTTGCCGGGCGGCCGCGCGCCGCGAGTGGCGCGCCGGCTCGGGGCTCAGGACGCTTCCGCCTTCCTGTTCTGCCGGTTGGCGATCAGATCGTCGACCACCGACGGATCGGCCAGCGTCGACGTATCGCCCAGCGAGGAGTAGTCATCCTCGGCGATCTTGCGCAGGATGCGGCGCATGATCTTGCCGGAACGGGTCTTGGGCAGGCCGGGCGCGAACTGGATCTTGTCCGGCGTGGCNATGGCGCCGATCTCCTTGCGCACGTGGGCGATCAGCTCCTTGCGCANTTCTTCCGTGCCCTCCACGCCTGCCATCAGCGTGACGTAGCAGTAGATGCCCTGCCCCTTGATGTCGTGCGGATAGCCCACGACGGCCGCTTCTGAAACTTCGTCGTGCGCCACCAGCGCCGACTCGACTTCCGCCGTGCCCATCCGGTGGCCGGAAACGTTGAGCACGTCATCGACACGGCCGGTGATCCAGTAGTAGCCGTCCGCGTCGCGCCGACAGCCGTCGCCGGTGAAGTACTTGCCCTTGTAGGTCGAGAAATACGTCTGCACGAAGCGATCGTGGTCGCCGTAGACCGTGCGCATCTGTCCCGGCCAGGAGTCGATGATGCACAGGTTGCCGTCGGCGACACCTTCGAGCACCCCGCCCTCACCGTCCACGAGCTGCGGCTTGATTCCGAAGAACGGGCGAGTCGCCGAGCCGGCCTTGAGGTCCGTCGCGCCCGGCAGCGGGGTGATCAGGATGCCCCCGGTCTCCGTCTGCCACCAGGTGTCGACGATCGGCACGCGGCCTTCGCCCACAACGTTGAAGTACCACTCCCAGGCTTCCGGATTGATCGGCTCGCCCACCGANCCGAGCACTTTCAGCGACTTGCGCGAGGTCTTCGTCACATGCGCGTCGCCCGCGCCCATCAGCGCNCGCAGAGCGGTCGGCGCGGTGTAGAAGATGTTGACCTGGTGCTTGTCGATGACCTCCCAGAAACGCGACATGCTGGGATAGTTGGGCACGCCCTCGAACATCAGNGTGGTCGCGCCGTTGGCGAGCGGCCCGTAGACGATGTAGCTGTGGCCCGTCACCCAGCCGACATCCGCCGTGCACCAGTAGATGTCGCCGTCGTGATAGTCGAAGACGTACTGATGCGTCATCGACGCATAGACGATATAGCCGCCTGTGGTATGCAGCACGCCCTTCGGCTTGCCGGTCGAGCCGGAGGTGTAGAGGATGAACAGCGGGTCCTCCGCGTTCATCGGCTCCGGCGGGCAGTCGTCGGCGACGTTCTCGACTTCCTCGTGGTACCAGATGTCGCGGCCCGGGGCCCAGCCGACCTTGGCGCCCGTGCGCTCCACGACCAGCACCTTCTTCACCATGACGAACTGGCGCGCCGCGATGTCGATCGCCTTGTCGGTATTGTCCTTCAGCGGAACCTTCCGGCCGCCGCGCAAGCCCTCGTCGGCGGTGATGACGAAGGTGGATTCACAGTCGACGATGCGCCCCGCCAGTGCGTCCGGCGAGAAGCCGCCGAACACGACCGAATGGACTGCGCCGATGCGCGCGCAGGCGAGCATGGCGTACGTCGCCTCGGGGATCATCGGCATGTAGATGGTGACGCGGTCGCCGCGCTGGACGCCGTGCTGCTTCAGCACGTTCGCCATCCGGCAGACATGCTTGTGCAACTCGCGGTAGGTGATCTTCTTGTCTTCGGAAGGATCATCGCCCTCCCAGATGATCGCGACCTGGTCGCCACGCGTGGCCAGATGCCGGTCGATGCAGTTCGCGGAGATGTTGAGGACGCCGTCCTCGAACCACTTGATCGAGACGTTGCCTTCGAAGGAGGTGTTCTTCACCTTCGTGTAAGGCTTGATCCAGTCTATGCGCTTCCCGTGCTTGCCCCAGAAGGCGTCCGGATCCTCGACGCTTTCCTGGTACCAGGCGAGGTACGTGTCATTGTCGATGAGCGCGCGCTCCTTCCACGCCGGCTGCACCTTGTGGACATGCACTTCGGACACGTTCTCCTACCTCCCTCGTTACATCCCACCCTGCTGTCGCCTTCCGCTTCCGGGAAGCCAGGGCCCCATAGCAAGTCGGCGGCCGGCGCGACATTAGACCTTCGATTCGCGTGGCACCATGCCGCATTTCTAAGCACATGGTGGGGCCGGTTGTCAGCACTCACCCGAGGNGGCTGCCAACACATTGATTTTATGACACATTTGTGACCATNGGCAGGCAATCTTCAGTAGACAGGTAAGAACTCGCGAGCACACTCAGTTGTCGTGAGGTTGAACGCACCCATGGAAGGATGGCCATGCGAGAAACGCCTGAACTGGAATTGATGCTAAAGGGATATGGGCTGACAACGGCAAAGATACTCTACCATTTCCCCGACCACCCGCATCTGCTTCAGACTTACCTCTGGCAGGAATACGACCTCGCCCCGGACTTCCCCGTCCTCTTCAGCTTCATCGATTTCTGGAAGCAGAGCCTGGACGGTCCGATCCACTCGGTCGCTTTCACCCATAAGCGGCTGATCGCGCCAAACGAGTGGCGCAAGATCGACGGAGAAATCGTCCTGCACTAGGGACGCGAGCGCGCGCCGGTCACGAGGAAGACGCCGCTCCTCTCCGGCACCCGGCGATGGAGCGGCGTGGTGTTCGCCTGATCAGGCGCGTTTCACCAGTGCGACGATCACCAGCACGATGATCGCGCCGATCGCCGCTGCGATGATGGCGCCAATGATGCCGCCGCCGAGAGAGATGCCGAGCGCCGGCAAGAGCCAACCGGCAACGATTGCGCCGATAATGCCGAGCACGACGTTGCCGACGAGACCAAATCCCATCCCCTTGACCACGAGGCCGGCGAGCCAGCCTGCGATGCCGCCGACGATGATCCAGACGATGATGGCGGAGAGCACGCTCGTGCCTTCCACGGCTGCATTTTCCATTGCTTCCTCCTTGTCAGGTCACCCGCCGCACCTGCGACGCTTCCACCCGGCGACCGCGCCGTGACGATACGACGAGAGCGCGATTCTTACCAGCGGATACAACCGCCGGGTCTGGAACAGGAGGATGAGCGGGCTCGAAGCCCTATTTGAAGCTGGGAACGATCCAGGGATTCACGGCTATGCCGATCTGACGCCAAGCCTGTGGCGCGTGCTCCCTGCGCACAATGCCCCGTTCGTATGCCGTGCTGGGTTCCGTCGCGGGCTTCGGCCTGCAGTCGCGGTTGCCGGGGCATGTCGAAGCGTCGGCAGCTGCCGAGCCGGTTACCAGAATCCCCATTGCGGCCGAGAAAAGGAGAGGAGCGAGGATACGCATGTGACCAACCTTCGCACAGTGAACTCACTGTAGATCGCGGGGCCGGGCAGCTCAATTCAATTCTCGTACACGTACGAAAAACTTACCAGTTGGTTAATCCGGTGGCGAAACCTTGTTGGCATTCGCTGATGGCAGGCTGGTGATTGCCGCCGCAACGATGCGCCGGACGAACATGCCGTCGTCGTTGAACGGCAAGTTGGGAAAGCAGGTGAGCAGATCGACCGCACCATGCACCGTCGCCCACAGGATACCTGCGTGAACCATGGCATCATCCGACAGCCGCCCCGTCTCGATGCAGGCTTCCAGGCGCCTCATCAGCAAGGCGAGCACCGGGTTCTTCAGCGACGGCATGTCTGTCGACCGCAACGCCCGTTCGGGCGCACGGGGCGTGAAGACGATGCGATAGTGCCTGGGATTGGCGAGACCGAACTCGACATATCGNATCAGGAACGCCTCGAGCGCCTCCATCGGGTNGGCCGGCGCATCGGCTTCTANCTCGCGGGCAAGTTCCACGAANGCATCCTCGGCCAGCGCTGCCAGGATGGCGTCCTTGTCGGGAAAGTAGGAGTAGACCGACATCGGCGCGCATCCGGCGGCAGCCGCCAGTCGACGCATCGTAAGCCCCTCGAACCCCTCCTCGCGGACCAGCCTGTGCGCGACGTCGATCAGGCGCGCGCGGATCTCGCGCTTCTGGCGCTCCCGGTACCCGCCCCTGCGTTCCGTCTGGCCGCTCATCGAGCGTCGGCTAGGGCGAACGACCCACGATGCTCGGGATCGAGCGTGAAGAGCTCCTGCGCACGACCAACCCCGCGCAGGGCATAGCGGCCGACAGACACCAGCAACTCGCGATCCGCGTCGGACAGCGCGTCGCGAAATGCGCTGGAGAACAGCACGTCGCGCCCGGCCGAGGCGCACATGCTGCCGATCCGGCTTGCTTCGTTCACGGCCTGGCCGACGACCGTGAAGTCCAGCCGTTCCTGGCTGCCGACATTGCCGTAGAAGACATCGCCGAGATGCAGGCCAAGGTAGACATCCGCCGTCGGCGCGCCCTCCGCCTGCCTGCGCTCATGCAGCGCAGCCAGCCGCCGGCGCATGTCGGCTTCGGCACGCATGGCGGCATGGCAGGCCACGCTGGGGTCATCTCCTCCGAAGATGGCGAGAACGCCGTCCCCGATGAGTTTCAACACGTCCCCGCCGGCCTTCCGGATTGCGGTAATCACCACGTCGGCATGGTCGTTGAGGAACGGGATCAACTCGTCACTCTCCATGGCCTCCGACAGCGCCGTGAAGCCTTTCAGGTCCGAGTACCACAGCACGGCGTTGATCTTGTCGACCTGGCCGCGGGAGATCCGGCCCTGCAGCACCCGCTGTCCCGGATCGTGGCCGAGATAGGCTTCCACCAGAGCTTCCGAGACGCGTACGAGAGAAGTGGTCTTGATCGCAAGCCCGAGGATCGGCGTCAGGAAGCGCAGCGCCTCGATGTCGGCGTCGCTGAACCCGCCGGGCTGCGCCGTGGTCCAGCGCGCGGCGAAATTGTCCATCTCGCCCACCACGGCATTGGCGGCGAAACGGTGGACGATGGCGAGGTAGTCGGTCTGGCCGGCTTCGGCGAGCTCGGCGACAAAGTCGAATTCAGCCGTTTCGCCAGCATGGAACCGGTAGCGCAGCTCCCCGCCGCCCGCCTGGAGAAGGTGATAGAAGGGGCTGTTCTGCCAGCTTTCGGTTCTGGCGATGTCGTCATTGCGCCGGAACTCCAGCAGTGGCGGCTCGTCGGCATCGTCCTCGCGCCAGCGAAAGCCGCGCCCCTCATAGACGGGATGCAGCGTGTCGATGATGACGATGGCACGTCCCATGGCCAGCCCTGCGGCGCAGCACCGTTCGCAGAACCCGCGCAGCAGCGCCACCTCGTCTTCGCCGCGAAGCCCCGTCGTGGAGAGCCAGGCTGCGATGTTACGGACGGCCTCTGCCTGCATCGTCG
>Ga0065721_10008884_pt1 | contig 10420 bp, 5 predicted proteins | sample Mesricmetagenome_FD_59108 | JGI IMG/M metagenome (GOLD analysis project Ga0065721, IMG submission 59108) | Mesophilic microbial community from rice straw/compost enrichment Sample: eDNA_1 v2 (version 2) | ecosystem: Engineered > Solid waste > Grass > Composting > Bioreactor | place: USA: Davis... | reverse complement strand
CGTGCCTTCGCCCGACATCATCACGGTGAAGGAGGGCGCGCGGCCGCATATCGGCATCCTCGAGAGCCGGCTCGCGCCGCCGCTCGCCGGCCACACGGCGCTGCACGCCATGGACGAGATCTACCGGGCGATCCGTGACCATCGCCTGTCGCTGGTCTTCGTCAACACGCGCATGCAGGCCGAGTTCATCTTCCAGGAGCTGTGGCGGATGAACGACGACGGCCTCGCCATCGCGCTGCATCACGGCTCGCTCGACGCCGGCCAGCGCCGGCGCGTCGAGGCGGCGATGGCCGAGGGGCGGCTCAAGGCCGTGGTCTGCACCTCGACGCTCGACCTCGGCATCGACTGGGGCGACGTCGACCTCGTCATCAATGTCGGCGCGCCGAAGGGCGCGAGCCGGCTGATGCAGCGGATCGGCCGCGCCAACCACCGCCTCGACGAGCCGTCGAAGGCCTTCCTCGTGCCGGCCAACCGCTTCGAAGTGCTGGAATGCCGGGCAGCGCTCGACGCCGTCGCCGAGGCGGCGCAGGACACGCCGGACGCGCGCACCGGAGCCCTCGACGTCCTCGCCCAGCACGTGCTGGGCCGCGCCTGTGCCGGGCCCTTCGAGGCCGATGCATTCTACGGGGAGGTGCGCGGCGCCGCGCCCTATGCCGCCCTGCCGCGCCGGGATTTCGACGATGTCGTCGCCTTCGTCGCCACCGGCGGCTATGCGCTGAGGAGCTACGAGCGCTTCGCGCGGATCGTGAAGGGCAGGGACGGGCTGTGGCGCGTCACCAACCCGCGCGTTGCCCAGCAGTACCGGCTCAACGTCGGCACCATCGTCGAGGAGCCGATGCTGCGCGTGCGCCTCGCCCGCCCGCGCCGGGCGGGCGGGATGACCGTCGTGCGCGGCGGGCGCGTGCTCGGGGAGGTGGAGGAGTATTTCGCCGAGGGGCTGACCCCGGGCGACACCTTCGTCTTCGCCGGCGAGGTGCTGCGCTTCGAGGGCATCTACGAGAACGAGGTCATCGCCTCGCGCACGGCGGCGGGCACGGACCCGAAGGTGCCGTCCTATGCAGGCGGCAAGTTCCCGCTGTCGAGCTTCCTGGCGAGCCGCGTGCGCGCCATGATCGCGAGCCCGGACGACTGGCGCCGGCTGCCGAAGCCGGTGGCGAACTGGCTCATGGCGCAGAAGATGAAGTCGCGCCTGCCGCGGCCGGGAGAACTGCTCGTCGAGACTTTCCCGCGCGGCGGACGCCACTATCTCGTCGCCTATCCCTTCGAGGGGCGGCTTGCGCACCAGACGCTCGGCATGCTGCTGACGCGGCGCCTGGAACGGGCGCGTCTCAAGCCGCTCGGCTTCGTCGCCAACGACTACGGCCTCGCCGCCTGGGGCATCGCCGACATCGGCCTCGCGGTCTCCCAGGGGCGCCTGTCGCTGGCCGAGCTCTTCGCCCCGGACATGCTCGGAGACGACCTCGAGGACTGGCTGGCGGAATCGGCGCTGATGAAGCGTACCTTCCGCCATTGCGCGATCATCGCGGGCATGATCGAACGGCGCTTTCCCGGGCAGGAGAAGACCGGCCGCCAGGTCACGATGTCGACCGACCTCGTCTACGACGTGCTGCGCCGGCACGAGCCGGACCACGTCCTCCTGCGCGCGGCGCGCGCCGATGCCGCAACGGGGCTGCTCGACGTGCGCCGGCTCGGCGATATGCTGGTGCGTGTCGCGGGGCGAATCGTGCATGCGCCGCTCGATCACCTCTCGCCGCTCTCGGTGGCGGTGATGCTCGAGATCGGCCGCGAGATGGTCTATGGCGAGGCTGCCGAGCACATGCTGGCCGAGGCCGAGACGGCGATGATGGAAGAGGCGATGCAGTGAACGCGATGGGTGGCGAGGCTGTCGTAGCGGGCACGGCCCAGGTTCTGCGCCTCGGGCGGCTCGATCTCGTCGCCGATCCCGCCGGCGCGCTCTTCGTCGCGGATGAAGGGCTGCTGGTCGTCGCCGACCTCCATCTGGAAAAGGCGTCGTCCTTCGCCGGCCGCGGCGTCTTCCTGCCGCCCTACGATACGCGCGCGACCCTCGCCGCCGTGGCACGCCTCGTTGCCCGTTATGCGCCGCGCGCCGTCGTCGCGCTCGGTGACAGCTTCCACGATGCGGATGCGCATGCACGTCTCGATGCACGCGACCGCGAAGCGCTCGCCGCCCTGCAGCGCGGCCGCGACTGGCTGTGGGTGACTGGCAACCACGACCCGCACGTGCCGCGCTCGGCCGGCGGGGAGAGCACCCCCGAACTGCGTCTCGCCGACGTGGTCCTGCGGCACGAGCCTGCCGACGACGGCACGGCGGAGATCGTCGGGCACATGCATCCGGCGGCCAAGGTGCGGCTCACCGGTCGTTCCGTGCGCCGGCGCTGCTTCGCGGCGGGGGCGGGGCGCATCGTCATGCCGGCGCTCGGCGCCCTGACGGGCGGGCTCAACCTGCGCGATGCCGCCTTCCGGCCGCTCTTTCCCGAGGGCGTCACGGCCCATGTGCTCGGCCAGCGGCTCTACGCCATCGGCTGGCCGCTGCTGCTGCCGGATTGAGGCCCGTCAATCCCGCCGGAAGATGATCGTCGCGAGCCAGCCGAAGAGCACCGCCATGGTGGCGACGCCGAGGCCGTAGAAGATGGCATGGTCGTGGGCGAGGGTGACCGTCGCCTGTTCGAAGCCGGTCTTCACCACTTCGAAGTTGGTCGTCTGGCGGGACAGGAGCGCGCCGTCGACGAAGAGCGCGACCTCGACGTCGTAGTTGCCCGTAGGGGCGACCGCGGGCAGGGTGATGGGCGCGCGGAAGATGGACGGCGTCAGGAAGGTGACGCCGCGCGGCTCCTCGGCGAACAGCCTCTGGTCGTTCTTGAGCCGCAGCAGGGCCTCGCGGAACGGCTCCTCGCTCGTCAGGTGCTCCATGCCCGGCGTGGTGATCTGCATGTCGAGGCCGAGGCGATAGCGGCTGAGAAAGGCCCCGCCCGCGATCTCGTCGATCGGTCGCGACGAGAGAACGGCCAGATAGGTCGGCAGGTCGACGAAGCGGCGCTGCGAGGTGTTGAGCCAGAGCGGTCCGACGCGCTCCTTCTCGCGCACGATCGTCGTGCGCCGCGGGCCGCGCACCGTGACGACGATGTCATAGGGGGCGGCTCGCGCCACCGTGCGCTCGTCGCGCTCGATGGCGCCGAAGACAACGATGGACGAGCCCGTGTAGGTCGAGGTGATCGCGACCCGGTGCGTCGACAAGGACAGGATCAGCGTCTCGGCCGCAGCCGGCGCGAGCGAGACGAGCAGCCCGGCGAGCGCGGCCGCGGCGAGCGGCAGCCGGGACATCACCGTCCTTGCCCGCCCCGTCGCCGTCATGGCCGCGCCCCCACGGTGACGAGCGAGAAGGGCTCCTGCGGCGTCACCACGAGATCGATGGCGAAGCGGATGCCGACGCCGAGGACGAGGATGGCGAGAAGCAGGCGGAAGGACTCGCCCCTGAGGTTCTGCCCCGCGCGGGCGCCGAACTGTGCCCCCATGACGCCGCCGATGATGAGCAGCATCGCGAGCACGACGTCGACCGACTGGTTGGTGGCGGCATGCAGCAGCGTCGCCGCCATCATGGTGAAGAGGATCTGGAAGAGGGACGTGCCGACGACGACGGCGGCCGGGATGCGGAAGAGATAGATGAGCGCCGGGACGAGGATGAAGCCGCCGCCGATGCCGAGCACCGCGCCGGCGAAGCCGATGAGCATGGCGAGGGTGACGATGGGGATGACGCTGCCGTAGAGCTTCGAGCGGTGAAAGCGCATCTTCCACGGCAGGCCGAGATACCACGGATGCTCGCCCGAGCGGCGGGAGTGGGGCACGGCGCCGCGGCGCGTGGCCCAGATGGTCTTGAGGCTCTCGGCCAGCATCAGCGAGCCGATGATGCCGAAGAGCGTCACGTAGCTGACGACGATGACGAACTCGAGCTGGCCGAGGCGGCTCATGACGTTGAAGAACCACACTCCGAGCAGCGTGCCGACGAAGCCGCCCGCGACCAGCACGCCGCCGAGCTTGAAGTCGAGCGCCTTGCGCCGCCAGTAGCCGAGGGCGCCGGTGACGGAGGAGGCCGTGATCTGCGACGCCTGAGTGGCGACCGCGATCGCCGGCGGGATGCCGAGAAAGATCAGGAGCGGCGTCATCAGGAAGCCGCCGCCCACGCCGAACATGCCCGAGATGAAGCCCACCGCCGCCCCCATCGCGAGGAGGGTGAACATGTTGACGGACATTTCGGCGATGGGCAGGTAGATGTGCACGGCACGTTACTCGGGGGCGCTCGGACGAATGCGACAGCGGCCGCGGGCGGTCGGCACGCGGCTGCTTCACCAGTCTAGGGGAGCGTCCCTTAACGTGGGGTCAAAACCAAGGCATGACAGCGCGGGGTTTATGCACATGCCCGTGTGCCNCCCCCGGGATGTCTTCGCGCGGCCGGCTTCGCCGCCGTCCGGGNCGGTTCCNCGGGGCGACGAAGAACCCGTCAGAGCCGTGACACNTTCCGGGCCGGCTTCTGCGCCGCCGGNGACGGGGCGGTGGCGCTCACCTCCCAGCCGTCCGCAGGCACCTCGTTGGCGGCGACGTCAGGCACCTTGGCCTGCCAGCGGGCGAAGGCCTCCTTGCCGATGGCGAGCTCGCTCGCCGTCAGGCTGCGGGCGAGCTCGTCGCGCTTGGCGGCAGCATCCTTGTCCCCGTCACGGGCGAGGACCGACAGCCACGTATAGGAGGCGACGAGATCGCGCTCGGTGCCGAGCCCCCGCGCGAGGAGGACGGCGAGGTTGAACTGGCTGTCGCGGACGCCGAACTCGGCTGCCTTGCGGAACCATTTCACCGCCGTCTCGTAATCCGGCTTACCGGTGATGCCCTCCGCATAAAGCACGCCGAGATTGTGCATCGCCTTGGCATTGCCGGCCTCGGCCGCCTTCTCGTACCACATCCGCGCCGTGCCGACGTCGCGCGCGACGCCGATGCCCTTCTCGTAGTGGCTGGCGATCCGATATTGCGCCGGCACGAGGCCGGCCGTCGCCGTCGCCTCGAACAGACGGGCGGCCCCGGCCGCGTCGCGCGGCACGCCGCGGCCTTCCGCGAGACGGGTCGCGACCTCGTAGACGGCGGCGGCATCTCCGGCCGTCGCCGCATTGCGCAACGGGTCGGGCAGGCCTTCCGCCGGCAGGTCGGCGACGAGGCTCGGCGGGACGAGGATGGTGGCCGGCAGGCTTCCTTCGAGCCGCGAATCCCGGTCCGGCGCGGGGGCGACGGGCGGCGCGACCTCCGGGACGCCCGGAATCATCGGAATGGAACCGGTCGTCGCCGGGTCGGCCTCCGGCGCGAACGGATTGGCGGCGAAGGGGTTCAAGGCTTCGGCAGCGGGGGCGGCCGCCTGGGCCGGCCGGTCGGCCGGCGCCTGCGCCTCTTCCCGGGGTGCGGGCGCGACGGCATCGTGCGCCGCGGCGGGCTCCGCCTCGCCGGGGCGGGACTTGCCGACGAGGCCGCTCAGCACCTGTGCCGTGCCGATGGCGATGACGATGGCGGCGAGCCCGATCAGCAGTGGCTTGCGCCGTGCGGTGACGCTGTTGCGGAGCCGCGCGACGGGGGAAGGGGCGGCATTGCGGCGCACAGCCGTCGTCGGCCGCGGCTCGGCCCGCAGCGCGCGAACGGGATCGTCGGCGGACCGGATGGGGGCCTCGGGCTCCGCCGCACGCGGGGCCGCGTCCGGCAGGGCGGCTGCCGTTTCGGCCGCCGCGGCCTGGGCAGCCCGGCGGGCGGCCGCGATGAAGCTCGCCTTGACCGACGCTGTGGGTGCCTCGTCGAAGACCGGCGTGGGGGGCGTTGTCTCCTTTTCCGCGGCAGAGCGGGCGACGGCCGGCGTCGCCTCGGTGGCGGTGTCGGCGAGGGCCGCCCCGGCGGGCTTAGCGAGGGCCGGTGCGTCGGGAGCGGCCTGGCTCTCCTGCGGGGCGATCTCGTCCCGCCGGCCGCGGGACGGCTCGTTGGCCCTGAGCAAGGCGTCGAGGCTGGCGCGCAGGTCCTCGAACTCGGCGGAATCGGCCGGGTCGTCCTCGGCCATGCGCGACGGGGCGGTTTGCGCCGTGCGCCCGTCGGTCATCTCCTCCTCGAGCAGGGCGAGCCGGTCGACGATCCGCTCCAGCGTCTCGTGCACGGCCTCTAGCGTGTCCTGCGTCCTCAGATCGGTGCTCGCCTGCGTCGTCTTCAGCTCGGCGAGATCCCGCTTGAGCTGGCCGATCTCGGCGGGCACGGCCCCGTAGGCATCGGGCAGCGCGGCGCTGGCCGCCTCGGCCGCGCGCCGGGCCGCCTGCTCGATCGCTTCGGCAGTGCCGTCCTGCAGCTCCCGCATTTCCTCGCGCATCTGATGGCGCATGTCGGCGAGCAGATCGGCCATCGTCCTTTCGAGCGAGGCCATGCCGTGCTCGATGCGCTCGCGCTCGGCGAGGGCCGGCGCCGCGCCCACCGCATCGATGCGTTCGGCGAGCTGGCCGATCTGGCGCTCGAGCGCGTCGAGACCGGCGGTATCCGTTTCGGCGGTGCGCACTTCCTCGATCCGCGCCGTCAGGGCGTGGATCATCCCTTCGATACGCGCGAGATCGGGCGCGGGTGCGGGACGCTCCAGCCTCTCGTCGAGGCGATCGAGGCGCGCGAGGACGTCGCCGATCGGCATCGCCACGACGGGCCGCAGGGCGTCGTCGATCTTGCGCGACAGGTCCTCGAGCCGGGCGACGATGGCCTCTTCGCCGGGACCGGGAGTGGTGTGTTCATGCCTTGCGGCTACCCGTGCGGGCGTGGCGGAGCTGCGGCGCGGGCGCTCGTCGAGCCGCCGGCTCATGGCCGCGAAGCGCTCGCCGAGGCTCGGGCCGTCATCGAGCTCCTGCTGGCGGCGCCGGATCTCGGCGACCGCCGCCTCGAGCCGCCGCCGGGCCGCCCGTTCCTCGGTCATCAGGGAACCGACAGGCTCCTCTCCCGCGGGCGAGGTTTCGCCGGCCTCCGCCGCCACGGCCTCCAGCCGCTCGCCGACCTCGTCGAGCGCCTCGCGCAGCGAGGCGGCATCCTCGTGCCAGCGCGAGACGGCTGCGGGCGCCCGGTCGGCGGCAAGGTGCTGCTCGATGTCGTCGAGCCGCCGGCCGATGGCGATGAGGGCCTTGCCGATGGCCCCGGTCGTCTCGTCCTGCCGCTCGGCCATCGAGCGCGTGCTTTCGGCGAAGCGCGTCTCGGTGCGCTCCATCCAGCGGGCGACCGAATCGAGCGCACTTGCCGTGCGGGCTGCAGCGGCACGGGTCTCGGCGAGGCTGCGCTCGCTGACGCGCGCCACGATCTCGTCGAGGCTCGGCATCTCGGCGGAGCCGGGAGCGAGGCGGCGCGGGGGCGGGGAGGTCTGCGTGCTTTCACGGGCAAATTGCGCGAGGCGCGCGCTTACCTCGGCGAGCGAGTCGTGCCCCGGCGCGGCGCCGGGCTTGCGATCGTCGTGGTCCGCCGCCTGGTCGGCGATGACGGTGTTGAGCCAGGCGCCGAGCGTCATGCCCGCCTTGCGCGCTGCCTCCTTGGCCGCGTCCCGTGCCTGCGGGTCGATGCCCTTCACACTCCAAGGGGCGGTCTGTGCCATCGTGATCCCACTGCGCTGCCGCAGGCACGTCCTGCGCGATGCTGCCGGTGGGTCAAATTCTCCCGATTATGGTAAAGAAGCCGTTAACCATAACAGACAGTATACGCAGGCCGCCTGCCGTGAACCCCGCGGGGCCGCGGTGAAGCATCGAAAAAGGCGCACGGGCGCACGCCCTTTCGAAAGGCGCCGAGATGGTTTATATGTGAACCATGACGTGCCCCGCCCGCCGCGCGGTCGGCGGATGCCGGGTGCGCGCAACGCGGGAGGAGTCACGGAATGCCGAGCTACAAGGCACCAGTCGAGAATGTCCGCTTCCTGCTCGAGGACGTCTTCGGGATCGAGCGCTACAACAATCTTCCGGGCTTCGCCGAGGCGAGCCCCGACATGATCGAGGCCATCCTCTCGGAGGGTGCGAAGCTGTGCGAGGAGGTGCTGCAGCCGCTCAACCGGGCGGGGGATCTCGAAGGCTGCACCCGCCACGACGATGGGCGCGTGACGACGCCGGAGGGATTCAAGGCGGCGTATGACGCCTTCGCCGAGGGTGGCTGGATCGGGCTCGCGGCCGATCCGGACTACGGCGGCCAGGGCCTGCCCTACACGCTCGCGGCGGTGATGAACGAGTTCGCCTCCTCGGCCAACATGGCGCTCGCCATGTATCCGGGCCTGACCATGGGCGCCATTGCGGCGCTGATGACCCACGGCACCGAGGAGCAGAAGAAGACCTATCTGCCCCGGATGATCGAGGGCAAATGGTCCGGCACCATGAACCTGACCGAGCCGCATTGCGGCACCGACCTCGGCCTCATCAAGACGAAGGCGGTGCCGAACGGCGACGGTTCCTATGCCATCACCGGCACCAAGATCTTCATCTCCGCCGGCGAGCACGATCTCACCGAGAACATCGTCCACCTGGTGCTCGCCCGCATCGAGGGCGCGCCGGAGGGCACCAAGGGCATCTCGCTCTTCGTCGTGCCGAAGCGGCTCGTCAACGGCGACGGCTCGCCGGGCGAGGCGAACGGCGTTTCCTGCGGCTCCATCGAGCACAAGATGGGCATTCACGGCAACGCCACCTGCGTCATGAATTACGATGGCGCCAGGGGCTGGCTGGTCGGGGCCGAGAACAAGGGCCTCAATGCCATGTTCGTGATGATGAACGAGGCGCGGCTCGGCGTCGCCATCCAGGGCCTCGCCCAGTCGGAAGTCGCCTACCAGAATGCCGTCGCCTATGCGCGCGAGCGCCTGCAGGGCCGCTCGCTCACCGGCGCGAAGGATCCGGACAAGCCGGCCGATCCCATCCTCGTCCATCCCGACGTGCGGCGGAGCCTTCTCTCCATCCGCGCCTTCAACGAGGCGGCGCGGGCGCTCGTGCTGTGGACGGCCTTGAAGAGCGACGTCGCGCATCGCTCGGGGGATGCGGCCGAGAAACAGGCGGCGGACGACCAGCTCGGGCTGCTCACCCCTGTCCTCAAGGGCGTCCTGACCGATGTCGGCTTCGACAATGCGGTGAAGGCCCAGCAGATGTTCGGCGGCCACGGCTACATCGCCGAATGGGGCATGGAGCAGTTCGTGCGCGATGCCCGCATCGCCATGATCTACGAGGGCGCCAACGGCATCCAGGCGCTCGACCTCGTGGGCCGCAAGCTGCCGCGCGACGGCGGCCGCGCGATCATGGCCTTCTTCAACGAGGTCGGCGGCTTCGTGAAGGAGCATGCCGGCGACGAGNCGATGGCGCCCTACGTGAAGCCGCTGGAGGCNGCGCTCGGCCACCTGCAGCAGGCGACCATGTGGTTCATGAACAACGCCATGGCGAAGCCNGACAATGCGGGCGCCGGGTCCTACGACTACATGCATCTCTTCGGACTCGTGGCGCTCGGCTACATGTGGGCGCAGATCGCCAAGGCGGCGCTGGCGAGGAAGGCGGACGGCGATGCCGCGGCGATGGAGGCGAAGCTTCTCGCCGGCCGGTTCTTCATGGAGCGGACCATGCCGGAGAGCGCGGCGCATCTTGCCCGTATCTCCTCCGGTGCCGACACCATGATGGCGATGCCGGCGGAGATGTTCTGAGTTCGGCCTCTCCCATCGCGGAGAGGCGCAGTGAGCCAAGCGAGCGGGGTGGGAAAGCCGGGCTCCGCCGGTCCCACCCCAAGCCCCGCTCCTCCCCAAGGGGAGGGGAGCCCAATGCCGGGAGGCCTTCATGCCTGACGCTTACATCTACGACCATCTGCGCACGCCGCGCGGCCGCGGCAAGGCGGACGGTGCGCTGCACCAGGTGACGACGCTGCAACTGGCGACGACGGCGCTCAAGGCGCTGCGCGAGCGCAACGACCTCGACACGCGCCTCGTCGACGACGTGGTGCTCGGCTGCGTCGATCCGGTCGGCGAGGCGGGCGGCGACGTCGCCCGCGCGGCGGCGCTCAATGCCGACTACGGCCACCATGTGCCCGGCGTGCAGATCAACCGCTTCTGCGCCTCCGGCCTCGATGCGGTGAACTTCGCCGCCGCGCAGGTCATGTCCGGCCAGCACGACATGGTGGTGGGCGGCGGCGTCGAATCCATGAGCCGCGTCGGTATCGGTGCCTCGGGCGGCGCCTGGCCGGTCGAGCCGGAGATCGCGGTGAAGTCCTATTTCATGCCGCAGGGCGTCTCGGCCGATCTCATTGCCACCAAATACGGCTTCACCCGCGACGATTGCGACGCCTATGCGGTGGAAAGCCAGAAGCGCGCCGCCAAGGCCTGGGAGGCGGGCTATTTCAAGAAGTCCGTGGCCCCGGTCAC
>Ga0065721_10053154_pt1 | contig 10421 bp, 12 predicted proteins | sample Mesricmetagenome_FD_59108 | JGI IMG/M metagenome (GOLD analysis project Ga0065721, IMG submission 59108) | Mesophilic microbial community from rice straw/compost enrichment Sample: eDNA_1 v2 (version 2) | ecosystem: Engineered > Solid waste > Grass > Composting > Bioreactor | place: USA: Davis... | reverse complement strand
GCGGCGGGTTCGCCTTCCCAGATCAAAGCCGCTTTGTTGGCGGTCGGCGTGCCGAGCCATTTGTCGAGGCAGTTGTAGCTGACATTCAACTGACCGCCGACGAACCATTTGGCAAACGGCGCCTTCCATTGAAGGGTCTTTTTCCACGGCTTGAACCAGACGAGTTCGTTTTTCGCCTGTTTGGCCCAGAACAATTCCGGGGAACGGATCGACTGGTTGTAGAGTTTTTTATATTGGGCGAGCGAAGAAATGTGGGCTTTTGCGGAAAATTCCCTGGCCGGTTTGAAAACGCGCTCCTCATGAAGTACGGACGTGATCGCCGTGGCTGATTTGTTGGGCATAGTGTCGGGATTCTTAGAAACGAATTCACGGGCGTCAATCGCCTAAAAGGTCGCATCGGAAATTTGCCCTGGCTGGATGCTGCGAAGATTCACGCAGGACAGCTTCCAAGCTGCGGTTGAAGGGATTTTTCGAGTCCCGAGTTGCGACAGCCATCCACAAAAAGAGTTCGTGCTGAAACACCGACCGGTTCTTATTCTCGCTGCCATGAAATCGTGCCTGATCCTCGCGACGTCATTCGTTCTCCTCTGTTCCAACTTCATGCATGCGGCTGAATCTTTTCCACTCTGGTCCGACAAAGCGCCGGGCGCACTGGGAACCGACCCGAAGGACATTCCGACTCTCACCGCATTCATTCCGACCAATAATGCGACGGGCGCCGCGTTCGTGATTTGTCCCGGCGGCGGATACGGTCATCTCGCAGATCACGAAGGCAGTGCCTATGCGAAATGGCTGAATGAACATGGCATCGCGGGTTTCGTTCTGAAATATCGACTCGGCAATGCGGGGTATCGTCATCCAGTCATGCTCAACGATGCCGCGCGGGCATTGAGAACGGTCCGCGCGCGGGCCGCCGAATGGAACATCGATCCGAAACGCATCGGCATCATGGGATCGAGCGCTGGCGGACATCTTGCCTCAACGCTGCTGACGCATTTCGATTCAGGTGATGCCAATGCTGCCGACCCGATCGACCGGCAAAGTTCACGTCCGGACCTTGGAATTCTCTGTTATCCGGTGATCACGATGGGCGAGTTTACGCATCGCGGTTCTCGCAACAATCTTTTGGGAACAAACGCGTCGCCCGAGTTGATCGAACTGCTTTCGAATGAACGTCAGGTGACCAAGGATACGCCGCCGACATTCCTTTGGCACACGTGGGAGGACAGAACTGTTGCGGTTGAGAACAGCCTGGAATTTGCAGCGGCAATGCGTCGGGCAGGAGTGCCATTCGATCTGCACATTTACGAAAAGGGCGCGCACGGACTTGGCCTTGGTTTCCGTCAATACACACCGGAGAACATGTCGAAGTTTCTGCCGTGGACGGCGGATTGCCTTTACTGGCTGAAGCAACGCGGTTGGGCGAATTGAGTTTATTTTCAACGCAAAGACGCAAAGGGCGCCAAGCCGCTAAGAAAGAGAATCACACATTTCCGAGTTGTATCCTGCGTTTTTGCGTCTTTGCATCCTTGCGCCCTTGCGTAAAGCCGTTCTTTCAACGAAGGCGCGGAGCGCAAAGAGAAATAGACTTCTCTGCGGCCCTCCGTGTCCTCCGCGCCTCTGCGTTGATGAAGTGCTGAAGCGCTTCGACGTCTGCGGGGAAATTGTAATTGCTCCGGACGCACTGTTGGCCTAGGTCTTACGCAGTTTAACCAAAGGACCTGTATGAAACTTGGATTGATTATCGCGGGTATCATTGTCGTTGTGCTGCTGGGCCTGGTGGCCTTTGTGGTCGGCATCTACAATCGCCTCGTCACCCTGCGCAACCGCTACAAGAACGCGTATGCTCAGATCGACGTTCAACTGAAGCGCCGGTACGACCTCATCCCGAACCTGGTCGAAACGGCGAAAGGTTATCTCAAGCACGAACGCGAGACGCTGGAGAAAGTCATTCAGGCGCGCAATGTCGCTTACGCTGCGTCGCAGGCCGCCGCAAGTAATCCCGGCGATGCCAGTGCTGTGAAGAATCTCGCGAACGCTGAAGCCGGACTCGCCGGTGTGCTCTCCCGGTTCATGGCGATTTCCGAGGCTTATCCCGACCTGAAGGCGAACCAGAACATGATGCAACTGACCGAGGAACTTACTTCCACGGAAAACAAAATCGCGTTCGCCCGCCAGGCTTACAACGATTCGGTCATGGCCTACAACACGCAGCGCGAAGTCTTCCCGTCGAACATCTTTGCCGGCATGTTCAACTTCGGCCCGGCGGAACTGTTCGTTGTTGAAAACGCGGAAGAGAAGCAGGCGCCGAAGGTGTCGTTCTAATTCTCGTTCACGCCAATGCCGATCGCTGCTGCCCGGCGCGGTCGGCATGCGCTCTGATTTTCCAAAGATGGACTTCTTCGAACGTCAGGATATTGCCCGCCGCAACACCAAATTGCTCGTGCTCTATTTTGCGCTGGGCGTTTCCTTGCTGATTGTCGCGATCTACGCAGCGATTCTTCTCGTGTTCGTCTGGATCGGACCGCGTCCGGAATTCGGCCCGCAACAGACGGTCGAGCTTTGGAATCCGCGGCTCTTCCTCGGCACGGCGATCGGCGCACTCTCGGTGATTCTGATCGGCAGCCTGTTCAAAACGCTTCAGCTTTCAAGCGGAGGAAAAGCCGTCGCCACCTCGCTCGGCGGACGACTGGTGGAGCCGCACACGACTGATCCCGACGAACGCAGGCTGCTGAATGTCGTCGAAGAAATGGCGCTGGCTTCCGGCGTGCCCGTTCCGCAGGTCTATGTGATGGATCGCGAACTCGGCATCAATGCTTTCGCTGCCGGTCACACCCCGAGCGACGCTGTGATCGGCGTGACGCGCGGCTGTATGAAGCTCCTCTCGCGCGATGAACTTCAGGGCGTGATCGGCCACGAGTTCAGCCACATTCTCAACGGAGACATGAGGCTGAACCTGCGCTTGATGGGATGGATTTTTGGAATCCTTTGCATCGCGGTCATCGGACGCGTGCTGCTCGAAACGCGATTCAGTAATCGCCGCGACAAGAATCCATTGCCGCTGCTCGGCATCCTTCTGCTGATACTCGGTTGGATTGGCGTATTCTTCGGACGCATGATTCAGGCGGCGGTCAGCCGTCAACGCGAATTCCTTGCCGATGCTGCGGCTGTGCAGTTCACGCGCAATCCCTCCGGCCTGGCTGGTGCCTTGAAGAAAATCGGCGGGCTGGCTTATGGATCGAAAGTCGAATCCGCCCACGCTGGCGAGGCGTCGCACATGTTTTTCAGCAATGGACTCGGCCAGGCGATGTTCGGTTCACTGGCGACTCATCCGCCGCTCGATCTGAGAATCCGTGCGATCGATCCGTCGTTCGACGGAAAGTTTCCGAAGGTCGATCCAACTCCGGAAGCTTCAGCGGATAAAGAAAGAAGCAGAACTGGATCGCGAAGAGTGCCGGGGCCTTTCCCGTTCGAAATGCCAGGCATGCCTCAATCGCGCGGTGGAGGTGGAATCTCCGTGTTGCCGCCGGTGATTGCTGCGGCGGCCATCGTGCCGCAAATGGGCGAACCGACCACACGACATCTTCAATATGCGGTGGAACTGCGCGATTCCTTCCCGCCCGCAGTTCAGAATGCCGCTCACGAACCGCTTGGCGCCTGCGCTCTGATTTATGGACTGGTGCTCAGCAAGGAAGCTGAACTGCTCGCACGACAGTTGGATCTGGTGGAGAAGCATGCATCGAAGCCGGTGCGAAATGAAACCGCGCGCCTTTTTCCGGCAGTGCAACAGCTCGCAACGCGCGCCAGGCTTCCGCTGGTTGATCTCGCCCTCCCGGCTTTGAAAAACCTTTCGTTCGAACAATTCGAACAGTTCAACCGCACCCTCACCGCGATCATCGAAAGCGACAATCAGATCGATCTGTTCGAATACGTTCTTCAGAAAATCATCGTGCGACATCTGATGCCCGAGTTTCGCGGAACGGCGCGGAAGCCGGTGATTCAGTTCTATTCACCAAAACCGCTGGCGCCGGATTGTGCCGTGCTGCTTTCCGCCCTCGCGAGCGCTGGCAGCACCGATCTGCGTCATGCACAGGCCGCGTTTCAGCGCGGTGCAGCGCCTCTCGCTCAGCGGGCTCAAACGCCGATCGAATTTATTCCGCCGGAACAATGCGGATTGGATCGCGTGGATGCCGCATTGCAGCGCCTCAATGAGGCCTCGCCACAAATCAAGAAAGCAGTGTTGGACGCGTGTGCGATTACCGTTGCCGCCGACGGCATGATTCAGGAAACCGAAGCGGAACTGTTGCGGGCGATTGGAGATGCGCTGGATTGTCCGATTCCGCCGATTCTTTCGGCGTGAGACATTGCTATTGGGATTGCGGATTGAAAGGGGCTGCGGGATTTGTTGCCACTGATGGAAATCAATTTTCTTCCTTCGCCCTTCGCATCCTCGCGTGAAGTATTTCTCTGAGGAGTGAGCCGTTTGCCAATTCCGATGATTGCGGCGGGTCGCGCTCTCGGCCACACTGCGGCCCGTGAATTCACGCGACAAAATCATTCCTCTCGATCGGCTGGGCGAATGGCGTCAGCAACTCCGCAACAGCGGCCGGAAGCTCGTCGTGACCAATGGCTGCTTCGATATTCTTCATCCCGGCCACGTGACGTATCTCGAAGCGGCGCGCAATCTTGGAGATGCCCTCTTGATCGGATTGAACGCCGACGCTTCGGTGCGTGAACTCAAGGGACCGTCCCGTCCGGTGAACTGCCAGGAGGACCGCGCGATCGTTCTTTCTGCGCTGGAGAGTGTCTCGGGCATCTGCATTTTTCCCGAGAAAACAGCGACAGAATTCCTTAAGCGCTCCCAGCCGGACATCTATGTGAAGGGCGGCGACTACACGATTGAAACGCTCAACCAGGACGAACGTCGGGCAGTTGAAAGTGCCGGTGGCCGAATCGTCATTCTCCCGATCGTCCCCGGGAAATCGACCACGGCCATTCTGGAACGCATCTCGCGGCTTTGATCGACTCAGATTCGCGTAGCTTTCGGCGTGTTGCCGAAATGGAAAGGAGCGCGGGTCTGCGACCCGCAGCAATGTCCACCTTCCTGAAACGGAGATTTTTTCAAAGCTTTATCGCGGGGGAACGCACCGCTGTGATTCGCCGAATCGCAGTCTGCTGATTGACCGACACGCCATAAATCAGTTCACACAAAATCCGACTTGCCGATTCGCACTTTGCATTGCAAAGTAACCACCATGGAACGAACGCAAGCCGCCGAACATCTGGAGGTCATCCGCACTTTGATGGAGCGATCCGCTCTGTATCGACGTGCCCTGGCCCCTGTCACCATGCTTGCCGGAACGCTTGGCACTCTCGCTTCCGCAGCCGGATGGTTTCTGAATTTCGAAACACCCATCGTGTTCACTTCCTACTGGTTGCTGGTCGGAATTCTGACCGCATCGAGCGCGTTTCTCCTGATTCGCCAGCAGGCATTGAAGCAGAAGGAAGCTTTCCTGACGCCGCCGACGCGCCGTGTCGTTCACGCCTTTCTGCCGCCGCTGTTGATCGGATGTGTGATCGGACTTGTGTTGATCGCCCTTGAGATGAGTCAGCAGGGGAGCGCTTCGACCAATCCGTCGGAAGCTGGAAAAGATCTGACCTGGCTGCCGATCGCGTGGATCGTTCTTTACGGTTGCGCGCTGCATTCGGCCGGATTTTTCACACCGCGCGGACTGCGAGCCTTCGGCTGGCTGTTTGTTTTGGGCGGCTGCACTGTGTTCATCTGGTGGGCGCTCTTCCGCTTCGGTTCCATCCGGCCGCAACAGACCGGGCATGTGTTGATGGGCGCGTTCTTCGGCGTGTTGCACCTTGCGTATGGCGTCTATCTTTCAGCGACTGAAAGGAAGAATGCAGCGTGAATCCGGAACCCTTTCTCCAGCTCGATCGTGTCATTCACGAGAAGGGGCGGCTGGCCATCATGTCGATGCTCGCCGCGTCGCCGGAGCTCGCCTTCACCGAACTCCGCGACACTCTTTCGATGACCGACGGCAATCTCACGACCCATATCCGCACGTTGCAGGAAGCGGGTTACGTCGCCGTTTCGAAGTCATATCAGAACAATCGTCCGCTCACGACCTGCTCGCTGACCGCTGCCGGACGAAAAGCTTTCTCGGATTACGTAACGCTGCTGGAGCAGATCGTTCAGCAGACCAGGGGTAAATAATTTCAGGAAGTTTGAACGCGAACGATCGTTCGCAGTCTTTAACTTTGTAACACAAAGCGAATGTGAGGAACAGAATGAAAGTCATCCGTGCAGAACATCTCGGCATGTGTTTCGGCGTCCGCGACGCCATCAGGCTGGCGCTGAGTGAGGCGGACGCCGGGCCGGTCAGCGTGCTCGGCGACCTCGTCCACAACGAATCGGTTTTGGCAACACTGCGCGCCAGGGGGGTGGCCATCGAACAACGGGCGGAAGAAGTGAAGACGCCGACCGTGATGGTGACTGCGCATGGGGCATCCGAGCGCGCGATTCAAAAAACTCGCGCGCTCGGATTGAATGTCATCGAAGCGACCTGTCCGCTGGTTCATCTGGCGCATCGCGCGGTGACGAATCTCGTGAAGGAAGGTTTTCATCCGGTGATCATTGGCAAGCGTGACCACGTGGAGGTCCGTGGCATGACGGAGGACCTTGATCAATTCGATGTGATGCTGAATGAAGATGACCTTCGACAACTGACGCCGCGCGAGCGGTTTGGAATCATCGCTCAGACGACCCAGCCCATCGAACATGTTCGGCGATTGGTGGGATTGATCCGGCAGAGATTTCCAGAATCGGAGATTCGCTTCATAGACACCGTCTGCCAGCCCACCAAACAGCGACAAAATGCTGCTGTCGAGCTGGCGCAACGTTGTGACGTGGTGATCGTGATCGGTGGCAATCATAGCAACAACACTCAGGAACTTGTGCGCACCTGCAGCCGCCACTGTCCGCGAGTTCACCATGTCCAGACCGCCGAGGACTTGAGGAACGAATGGTTCGGTTCTGCTGAGACAGTTGGAATCACAGCGGGAACCTCCACTCCGGACTGGATCATTGACGCGGTGGAAAGCCGCCTCCAGCAGCTGGCACTTACGACGCCTGTCATTGCCGCAACGCGTTAAATTGTCGATGGATTCAATTCCTCATCCGCTAGGCCGAAAACGCGTAAATGATTATGACCGTTGAACGATTCTCCAAACCTTCCCGCTGGCTGATCGTTGCTACTTACGCGATTGCCATGGCGTGGGTTGAATCGGCGGTTGTTTTCTACATCCGCTCCATGATCGACCGGATCGAGCCGTATCAGGCGAATCCACTGCCGCTGATCGGCGGTTTCGCGTTGGTCGAACTGCCGCGCGAACTGGCGACTCTAATCATGCTGCTGACCATCGGTCTGCTTGCAGGAAGGAGCTGGCGGGAACGGATCGGTTACAGCGCCATCGCATTCGGAATCTGGGACATCTTCTACTACGTGTTCCTCAAGATCATGTGCGGCTGGCCTCACAGTTTGTTCGATTGGGACATTCTTTTCCTGATTCCGCTGCCATGGTGGGGACCTGTTTTGGCGCCGCTGTTGATTGCCTTGATAATGATCGTTTGGGGAACGCTGGAGACGCAGTTTGAAGGCGAGAGCAGTGGCTGGTTGTCGAACGTCGCGGTGTGGGGGATCGCCGCGGCCGGGATGTTGTTGGCGCTCGCCGTGTTCATGGAGGACACGCTGCGCGTTTCGGACGGTGGAATCGAGGCCGTCCGAAAGGCGCTTCCGGTGAAGTTCAACTGGTTGAAATTCAGTCTGGCGTTGATCCTGATGTCAGCTCCAATTGTGAACACCGTGGCGTGCCTGAAACGAAAACGCAGTGTGCCGGCCTCAAGTGTTGAAACACCGGAACTGGCCTGACCGCCACGAGATGAACAACAACTTCACTCGATACGTGTATGAGAAAGCTCGTGAGAATCGCGTTCAATCCTGACCTTCGGGGACCCATGGCCGCCCTGATGTTCGGCTCAGTCATCAGCATCGGACTGGTTGTGGTGCAGCTGCTCTTTACCGGCCACCGCGGACACGCGTTTCTTGTCTGGAATCTTTTTCTCGCCTGGTTTCCGCTTCTCTTCGCGCTGCTGGCCAATGACGAATATCGATCCGGTTCGGCCCGGCGCTGGGTGCTGTTTTCATTGGGCGCAGCGTGGCTGCTGTTTTTTCCCAATGCGCCCTACATCTGCACGGATATCGTCCACCTCAAGTTCTGGTTCAATCATCATTTCTGGATCGAACTGGCGCTCATTCTCCTGTTTGCATTGACCGGGCTGCTGGTCGGATTCGTTTCGCTTTATGTGATGCAATCGATCGTTCGCGACGCCTTCGGGCGCTGGGCTGGATGGCTGTTTGTGCTGTGCGCCGCCGGCTTGAGCAGTGTCGGTGTTTACGTGGGGCGCTTTCTGCGGTTCAACAGCTGGGATGTCATTGTGCGGCCGGGGCACTTCGCTCGGGGAGTGGAAGCCTGGCCGAACAGCAATCTGGCCAACAAAGGATCGCTGACGTTCCTGATCCTGTTCGCGGCGTTTCTGTTCGTCGGCTATGTGATGCTTTACGGTCTGACACACCTTTCGCCGGTCTCATCGCTGAGCCGGCCCGATCAACGGACATGAATGCGAGAACGGTTCCATTCAAACCCGGCCAGCTCGGCGCGTTGCTTCGCGCGGAACCATCGCAGGTCAGCGGTTGGGTGGATGGAATGGATGCAAAGTCGCTTTTGTCCCACCTGTTGATCATTGTTGCCGGCGCGGGGTGTTATGGCGCGGCGATGGGCTGGTGGCGGGCGCCGGAACAGGGACTCTACACCGCGATCAAATTTCCGCTGATCATTCTTCTCACCACCTTCGGCAATGCGCTCCTGAACGGCATGCTCGCGCCATTGCTCGGCTTCAACGCTCCGTTCCGGCAGTCGTTGCTCATGATCCTGATGAGCTTCTCAATCGCATCGGCAATTCTTGGCGCCTTCAGCCCGCTGGCTGCATTCCTGATCTGGAGCGCACCGTCCATTGCGGATGCGCCGCGACAGGGCGGAATCTATGCGGTCATCATGCTGACGCACGTGGTGGTGATTGCCTTTGCGGGAATTGCGGCGAATCTGCGTCTCAGAAATCTGCTGCTGGCCAGAGCCGGTCGTGTGATAGCAACGCGGGTTCTTCTTGCGTGGCTGACAGTGAACCTGTTTGTCGGCAGCCAGCTCTCCTGGATTTTCCGTCCGTTCTTCGGCGCGCCCGGACTGGAACTTCAATTTCTGCGTGACGAACCGTTGAAGGGAAATTTTTACCAGGCTGTTTATCGATCCGCGCTTCACCTTTTCAAATCCCATTAACCACACAAGCCTATGGACAACATCGATCCCGTTCCTACTGGAGTTCCGCCCGTTTACCCCAATCCTCCTTCTACCCAACAAACGCCGCCGCCCCTCGGCGATTCGCCTGAGGATTCCGAGGCAATTCCCAATACGTTGACCGCAATCGAAGCGGTTCTGAGACAACCACGCCGTGTGTTGCATCAGCTGCGTCAGAGCGGAGCCGGCCATTTGATTGCGGCGATGTTCCTTGTGGTGCTGGTGAGTGCGGTGATCTACGGCGTTGTGATCGGGTCATTCTCAATGAAGGAACAACTGTGGGCGGCGCCGTGAAGGGTTTACGCCGCTTTCACATGCAGCTGGCGTCATTCTCAATGAAGGAACAACTGTGGGCGGCGCCGGCCAAGGTTGCGGGCGGAATGCTGTTCGGTTCCCTCATCTGTTTGCCGAGCCTTTACATCTTCGCCTGCCTGAGCGGGGCGAAGGCGCGGCTGATCGAGGTGTTCGGGCTCGTGGCGGGATTGCTGATGTTGACAACAATTCTGCTGATCGGTTTTGCGCCGATTGCGTGGTTGTTCTCGCAATCGACCGATTCCGTGAACTGGTTGGGAACACTCCATCTCGTTTTCTGGGGCATTGCCACGATCTTCGGACTGCGCTTCCTGAAAATGGGTTTCGTGCAGTTTCAGGCACGTTCCCGCGCCGGGCTCAACACGTGGACGATCATCTTCGTGCTGGTGATGTTGCAGATGACCACGTCGCTCCGTCCGCTGGTGGGAACAGCCGACACGTTGTTACCGACCGAAAAGAAGTTCTTTCTCGCCCACTGGATTCAATGCCTGAACGAACCGAACGGAGGCGACGAAACCGACGCTTTACGTTAATGATTTCATTGAGGGAACGGCGGGGGTGCAATGTCGGGTGTGATTAAAAGTGGGTGAGATTAATTCCACATGTTTTCCCACTGGCCGTTTGCACGCAGGACACGGAGGTTGGCGATCCGATCCGCGCTCTCAATCAACCAGGCAGCTCCGGCTTTCTTG
>Ga0065721_10053153_pt1 | contig 10421 bp, 8 predicted proteins | sample Mesricmetagenome_FD_59108 | JGI IMG/M metagenome (GOLD analysis project Ga0065721, IMG submission 59108) | Mesophilic microbial community from rice straw/compost enrichment Sample: eDNA_1 v2 (version 2) | ecosystem: Engineered > Solid waste > Grass > Composting > Bioreactor | place: USA: Davis... | reverse complement strand
CCGTTGAATCGCCGGGCACGGTTCGGGACCTCATTCGGCTGTCCGATCCGGAAGGGTTAACGATGGCGTCCGCTGCCTGCCGGCTGGAGGAGGTCAAGCTATTGCCGCCGATTGCGGATCCCGAAAAAATCATCTGCATCGGATTGAATTACTTGGATCACGTCGTCGAATCCAACGCCCAGATTCCCAAGGTGCCGGTTCTTTTTCCCAAGTACAACAATGGCTTGGCCGGTCAGGACGACGAGATCGTCATTCCGAAGGAAGTCTCGCAATGCGACTACGAGGTCGAGCTCGCCGTGGTGATCGGGAAGACGGCGAAGAGAGTGCCGATCGAGTCCGCCATGGATTACGTATTCGGCTATACGGTCATGAACGACGTCAGCGCGCGGGACATCCAGCTCAACGAGCCCCAGTGGACGCGCGGCAAGACGATCGACGGCTTCGCGCCGATCGGGCCGTGGATCGTGACCGCGGACGAGATCGCGAATCCCGGCCATCTGTCCATTTCGTTGACCTTAAACGGCGAAACGATGCAGAATTCCAACACGAAGGAACTCATATTCGATATCCCGCATTTGATCTCGTTCCTCTCGAACACGATCACGCTGCAGCCGGGCGATATCATCAGCACGGGTACGCCGCCGGGAGTCGGGATGGGGAAAAATCCGCAGGTCTGGCTCAAGCCGGGCGATGCGGTCGAGGCGACGATAGAAGGCATCGGTACGCTGCGCAACACGTTCGCGGCCGATCCTTCCTAAGGATTCGGAGGTGTATCGATGGGCTGGGAAGATAAGGTTGTCATCGTGACGGGCGGCGGAGGCGGGATCGGACGCGCGGTCGCGCAAAGATTCGCCGAGGCAGGAGCTCAGGTGATCGTCGTCGGGCGCACGCTCGGCAAGATCGAAGCCGTAGCGGCGGAATTGTCGGGAAACGGGAGACGCGTTGTCGCGATGGCCGCGGACGTTTCTTCCGAATCCGACGTGACCCGCGTGATCCGGAACGCGATAGAGAGGTTCGGAAGAATCGACGTCATGATCAACAACGCGGCCGTATGCCCGCAGGTCCGGCTGACGGATATGAGCTTGGACGAATGGAACGGCGTGATCACCAATAACCTGACCTCCATATTCCTGTTCTGCAGAGGGGTCATTCCGGCCATGCTCGAACAGGGAGGCGGCGTGATCGTGAACGTCAGCTCCGTTCACGCGCTGGCCACGCTCGACGGCTATTCCGCCTATGCGGCATCCAAAGCGGGGATCGTAGGCTTCACGAGAGCCATCGCGCTGGATTTCGCCAAGCAGAATATCCGCGCCAATACGGTGTTGCCCGGAGCCGTTCGCACGCCGATGCTGGAAAGCAGCGTCAAAAATCTGGATACGCCGCGCGATGAAATCATGAAGCAATGGGATCGGTCGCAGCCGATCGGCCGCGTAGGCCAACCGGAAGAGATCGCCGCGGTCGTCATGTTCGCCGCCAGCCCGGACAACTCGTTTATGACGGGGGCGACCTTGGTGGCCGACGGCGGAATGACAGCCGAATTATAGGAGACGGAGAGGATGCCGAATTTTCGGCATCTTCTTTTTTTCGCGTTCATCGAAGCCGCCGGAGCGGCCAGGCCATTGAATTCGCTCCTCGTAACCATGTTATAATAAGCGGGCATCTTATCCCCATTGCTGAGGGCGAGCGGAGGCTGCCGACGATGTTTCGCATGAAAACGCTAGGCAACAAAATACTCGTCACTTTTTTGACTTTGATCATCGTCCAATTGATCGCCTACGGGGCGTTGACTTATTGGTTCGACGCGCGCACCTTCTCCGAGCAGTTGTCTAACGCCAACTCGCTGACGGTGAATCAGATGACCACGACTCTCGAGGATCAGATTCATACGATCGAAAATCTCGGTTCTCAGCTGGCGTCCAATGCCGTCGTCAGAGAAACGCTATCGTCCCCGTTCGAAAGCTCCGAAACCGAAATCCTTTCTTTGTTCGGTTCGTTCAAGCAGGCGTGGCCGCAAATCGATAATCTCTATCTCTACAATTTGGCGAGAGATCAAATCCGGCTGGCCGATTACGACGTTTCCCTTCCCGATCCCCCAATTGAAGGATTACGAGAAAGAAGAGACGAGCATCCAATACGGAACGGTGATCTCGGGCCATCTCCAAACGCCGCTCGCGGTCGTATCGTACATGCGGTTGGTCAAGGACGAATCCGGAGAGCCTGCGGGATGGATCCGTCTGGACCATAACTTGTACCAGAACAAGTTTCTTAAGGATTTGTTCGAGGACGAACGCATGTTCATGATCCTGCAACCGACGGGCCGGGTTCTGTACACGAACCGGCCCGATCGGATCGATATTATGCTCATCTCCCGATTGCTTAGGCAGACGAGTCCCGACGCAAGCTTTATGACCGACGTGAACGGGAATACGAGCCTGCTCAGCTACAGCCGATCGGAAGCGACGGAGTGGATGTCCGTCTTGATCATGCCGAGCAACGCGCTGGACAAAGCGCTTTTCCAAAGCCGTTATTTCACGATCGGCTTCATCGGCTTCAACATCGCGTTGGCCTTTGCCGCCTCGCTGTATATCTCGCGTAGAATCACCAAGCCGTTGCGCGTCCTGCACCAGTTCATTGCCAAGATCGGCCTGGGCGACTTTACGACCCGGGTTCCCGTCGTATCCATGGACGAGATCGGCTATCTCGGACGTCGTATCAACGATATGGTCTCGCAGATCGAAATGCTGGTCAACCAGGTTTACTTGGCCGAACGCGACGAGCAGTTGACCCGTCATCAAGCTTTGCGGTCGCAAATCAATCCTCATTTTCTCTATAACACGCTCGAATCGGTCGACGCGCTCGTCCTCAAGGGCGAGAAGCTGATGGCGCACCAGGTGATCGAATCGCTTTCCGTCATGCTCCGCTACGCGTTGAAGTCGAAAAATCAGGTGACGCTGCAACAAGAATTGAAGCATATCGAGGCCTACCTGCAAATTCAGCGCATTAAATACCGGGACCAATTCGAAGTTCGCATCGACGTGCGAGAAGAGCATCAAGCAGTCATGATGCCGCCGCTCGTGCTGCAGCCGCTTCTGGAAAACGCGTTTAAGCACGGCTTTTTCCGCAAGGAAGGAATCGACCGGCTGGCGATCCGATCCGAAGCGGACCCGAATGCCAATCGGCTGGAATTGCACGTGATCGACAACGGGGCGGGGGCGGAACTGGAAGGCCTTCCGGAGAACGACCGGGCGAACGACAGCATCGGGCTCCAGAACGTCGATCAGCGCATTCGCATGCAATTCGGAGAGGGCTACGGACTTCATATCGCCTCCCTCCCGGGGCGCTGGTTCAAAGCGACGGTCGTATTACCGCTGAAATGGAGTGAAAAGAACCTATGAGCTACAGAATCGCCATATTGGACGACGAGGAGCTGGTCAGGGACGGCATCAAGCTGAAGCTGCCTTTTATCGGACCGGACTACGAGGTAGTCTACGAGCATCATAACGGCAAAGCCGCGCTCGAAGAGCTGGCCCGGGCGAAGGAGCAGCCGGTCGACATCTATTTCGTGGATATCGTCATGCCGATGATGAGCGGCCTTGATTTTGTTCGCGAGGCCGGATCGTTATGGCCGGATATCGCGTTCGTCATCGTCAGCGGCCATGACGATTTTCATTACGCGAAGACCGCGATTCAGCTCGGAGTCCGGGATTATCTATTAAAGCCGGTGCTCGTCGACGAGCTCAAGCGCGTTCTCGGTTCCATCGAAGCGAATTTGGCGGGCAAGCGCGCCGAGGAAGAGGAGCTGCGGCGCTTCGAGCTATCGGCTTGGCTGTCCAGCAAGGGGTTTATTCCGTTGGCGGACAAAACCGTTCATTGGCTGGAGAAAACGTTGCTCGCGCGGGATCAGCTTTATTTGATCCTCGTCGGGAATACGTACAGCCCCCACCGGGACTGCCCGAATCCTTTCCGGCAGGAGATGGTCTTCCCGCTGTTCCTCGGCTCCCACGGGAATACGTGGGCTTGTCTGAGCCGTTCGCGGCTTCTCGCCGACGATGCGGCTTTGAATACCATAGGAACATTGACCGTCGCCCATATCGCCGACGTCGCTTCGCCCGAGTCCTTGCTGAAAGCGGCGGCGACCGGCGCGGAATGGGTGCTGGAGAACGTGGCATTGGGCCGATTCCGCCACGTACGCCTCGACGCAAAAGACGGAGAGGCCGAACCGCTCTCGAAGCCGGTGCCGGCTCCGATCCTGCATACCCTACAGCAATTAAAACGCGAGCATCGCTACGAGCAAGCTCTTCAAGTGTTGACTTCCTTGCTGAACGGCGATGCGTCGCAACGGCTGAAAGAGCAGGGGGTTCGCTATTTCGCGGAATACTTCCTGCATGTCGAGGTTTCGCTGGAGTGGCTGCAAAGCTTCGACGATCCCGATGCATTCGCGGAAGAATGCTTGAGGTTCGTCCGGTCGCAACGAGACGAGCCCCATGCCCAATCGGGCAAGGAGATCGTGCACTCGGTCATCCGCAGCCTGCGGCAGGAGTACGGATTAAAGAAGACGCTGCAGGATTACGCGGACGAGCGCGGCATCCATCCGAACCACCTGGCGCGGCTGTTCCGTACGGAGACGAACCGCACCTTCCTCGGTTTGTTGACGGAAATCCGCATGGAAAAAGCGGCCGTTCAACTGGAGGAATCCGGCTCCAGCGTTGCCCAGATCGCGCTCGAGACCGGCTACGAGGACGCCCGCTATTTCAGCCAGGTATTCCGCAGGCAATTCGGCGTGACGCCGACGGAATATAGGCAACGCGCCAAAGAGGGCCGCGAGGGTTAATTTTTTCAACATCGGATGTTGGAATCGCCGCAGGCGAGCTAGGCTTGAAAACGAATACAATAATCCCCGTAGAGCGATTGCGCATACTAACGCGGTGACTGAAAGGGGAAAAATGGATATGCTTTGGCGGAGTGAACGGGGTAGGTCCGGAAAAATCGGAATGACGGCGCTTACGGTGCTGTTGACATCGGTCCTCGCCGCTTGCGGCGGCAACGAAAGCAACGGAAACGCGGCCGGGGGCGACGGAAAAGTCGAGCTGGTCATCTCGGCCTTAACCGGACCGGTCGGCGAACATCTGAAGATGCAGGCGGAAGCCTTCATGGCCGAGAACGAGAACGTGACGGTCAAAGTGAACGAATTCGACGAAACTTCCTACAAGGAACAGGGGCCGCGACTTTTCGTTTCATCGGACAAGCCGGATTTGGCCTGGTATTGGGCGGAAAATCAATTTCCGAAGATCGTCGCTTCCGGCGCGCTCGAGCCGCTTGACGATCTTTACGAATCCGAAGGGCTGGAAGACGTCTATCCCGAAGCGGCCCTGAAGCTGTACAAGCAGGAAGGCCACTACTACGCGGCTAACGAAAGCATCGTATGGACGCCGATTTTGTATTACAACAAAGCCGCTTTCGCTGCGGCGGGGATCGAAGAACCCAAATCGATGGAAGACTTGTTCCAGGCGGCGCCTAAGCTGGATGAGGCGGGATATATTCCGCTCGTATCCGGGGCGGGCGAAGCGCCGCTTATCGGCCACGTGTTCGAAGCCGTGCTTCAGCGCTCGCTTCCGGAAGACAAATTCGATCGCTTCTTCAACATGACCGAGCGGCAGGAAGACATCAATTTCTCGTCCCCGGAATACGTGGAAGCCCTCGCGGTGATGCAGCGCTTGGGGAGCGAGCTGTATCCGAAGGGCATTACGGGAATGAAGGACAACGAGGCGAGAGCGCTGTTCGTGCAAGGCAAAGCGGCGATCTATTCGAACGGCTCGTGGGCGGCCGGAAGCGCGATGCTCGGCAAGGAGCTGCCGAAGGAATTCGAGCTGGGCATGATGTTCTACCCGCAGCTTCGCGAGGACGTTCCGGCGAAGATCGGCATGGGGCTCGGAAACGCGCTGATGGTCATGAAAGGAACCGGGAACGAAGAATGGGCCAAGAAGTTCGTCGCGTATATCGTATCCAAAGAGCGGAACATCGCGCTGGTCAACCAGCAGACGCTGTTCCCGGGCCGTACGGATTTGACGGACGAAGATTTGAAGCCGCTCGGAGACAATATGATCGTCATCTACAATCTTTCCAAAGAAGCGGGCACGGCTCCGCTCTGGGGCGACGCCGCTCCGATCGAAATCCGCAACGCGCACAACCGGCTGCTGCAGGAGGTCGTCAACGGATCGAAAACGCCGGAGCAGATGTCGCAGGAGATGGAGACGGCTTTCAAAGACTATTTAAGCCAGAACGGATAATCGCGCCATAAAAGGATCCGTCGACCGATTCGGTTCGACGGATCTTCTTCCAAGCAAGGAGTGAGACGATGAATACCCATAACATGTCCGTAAGCCGGCGGATTTGGCAGCACCGGATGGCTTACTTATTCGTGCTGCCGTCGTTAGTCCTTCTGATCGCCTTCATGCTCGTTCCGCTGATCCGGACGTTCCAGATCAGTCTCTACCGATGGGACGGATTGCTTTCCCCGGTGTATGTCGGCTTCGACAACTTTCAGCGTTTGGTCGGGGACAAGGTCTTCTGGATGTCGTTAAAAAACAATTTGATCTTTCTCGTCATCGTGACGGGCGCGACGGTCGTTCTCGGCTTTTTGTTCGCGGTCGTCATCGAACGAAGATTCAAAGGCTGGAAAATCTACAAATTCACGTTCTACGTTCCCGCGATGATCTCGATGGCCGTCGTCGGCATGCTATTCCAGAAAATATTGGAGCCGAGCTACGGGATTCTCAATTCCTTTCTCGGATTCGTCGGGCTGGAATCCCTCCAATCCGCGTGGCTGGGAGATCCGGATCTGGCCCTGTATTCCGTGATCGCGGTGACGATCTGGCAATATTCCGGCTTTACGATGCTGCTGTTCTTGTCGGGAGTCGAAGGAATCTCGCCCGAGGTTCACGACGCCGCCACGATCGACGGCGTGACCGGGGTACAGCGCGTTACGCGCATTATTTTCCCGTTAGTCAAACGCCTTGCGCTTGTCATTACGATGCTGCAAATCATTTTTTCGTTCAAGGTGTTCGACATCGTCTACGTGATGACCAGAGGCGGCCCGGGGGACGCGTCCCAGGTGCTGGGCACGTACTTGTACAAGCAGGCGTTCAGCGACTACCAGTTCGGCTACGCGTCTTCCATCGGCTTCCTGATGGCGATCCTCGTGTTCGGCTTTACGCTGGTCTATCTCTATTTCTCGAAGCTGAGCGAGCAGGAAGCCGAATAGGAGGGATAGAATCATGCATAAAATCGGCAAAGGCATCGTTTATCTGGTGTTGGCGTTATGGACGCTTCTCGTAATCTATCCGCTCGCGTACATGCTGCTTTCGTCGTTCAAGTCCGACGCGGAAAATATGGCGAACCCGTGGAGCTTGCCGACCGGCATCGATTTCGCGAATTATTCCGCCGCCTGGAACGGCGTCGGCCAAAACTTGACGCTGGGCACGTATTTCGCTAACAGCTTGATCGTGACGGGCGGGACGCTCCTCTTGCTGACCTTGGCTTCCTTATTGGCCGGGTATGCGCTCGGGAGATTCAAATTCCCCGGACACAAGCTGTTTTACAAATTCAACTTTGCGCTGATTGCGGTTCCGGTGCACGCGCTGCTGGTTCCGGTATACGAATATATGACCCGGTTGAGCCTGGTGAACAACCATTTGGGCCTCGTTCTGATCTACGCGGCGTTTCAATTGCCGTTCAGCATCATCATCATGCGATCTTACTTCGAGGCGATTCCTAAGGCGATCGAAGAGGCCGCGAGACTGGACGGCTGCAGCGAATGGGGCGTATTCCGGCATGTCGGGCTGCCTGCCGCGCGGGGACCGATCGCGACCGTCATCATCGTGAACGTCGTGTCGATCTGGAGCGAGCTGATGTTCGCCTCCGTCCTGCTGACCAACCCGGAGAAACGCACGCTTCCCCTCGGCATCGTGCAGTTCTCGGGCACCCAATTCGGTGCGACGGTCGGGCTGCTGCTCGCCACGCTCGTCATGTCGGCCATCCCGCTGCTCCTGCTCTACTTCGTGTTCCAGAAACAGATTGTCAAAGGCGCGATGCTGGGCGCGGTGAAATAACGATTCGCTATTGGAGAACGGAGAGGTGAAGGGATTGAAATCGTACAAGCTTTGGTTCGGGAAGCCGGCCCGGGAATGGAACGAAGCGTTGCCGATCGGCAACGGAACGCTTGGCGGAATGGTCTTCGGCAGGACGGACGTGGAGAGAATCCAACTGAACGAAGACAGCTTATGGTACGGAGGTCCGGTCGACCGGAACAACCCCGATGCCAAGACGCATCTGAACGAGCTGCGGAGGCTTATATTCGAAGGAAAGGTCCCGGAGGCGGAAAAGCTTGCTTCGAAAGCGCTGGTTGGCATGCCGGACGGACAGCGTCATTACGAACCGTTAGGCGATGTGTACTTGGTCTTCGATCGCCTCGGTGAGGCTGACGATTATCGGAGGGAGCTGGACCTCGGCAACGGAATCGCGGCGATCGAATATACCGCCGACCGGATTCGGTATCGGAGGGAGATTTTCTCGAGCTATCCGGATCAGGTGATGGCCGTTCGTCTGACGACCGACCGTCCGGGAAGATTAACTTTCGGAGTTCAGTTCGGCAGGGGAGTCGTCTGGGATCCGGATACGCTGACCGACAATATGATCCGTCCCCCCGGCATCCATGCCTTCTTGGACCGGGCGGAGACGAACGCCAGGGGAGATCTGGTGGTCCGGGGGCGCAGCGGCGGAGAGGAAGGCGTCCGCTTCTGCGCGGTCGTTCGCGTGGTCGGCGAAGGAAAAGGCCCGTCGACCGCGGGTCGCCGGCTCTCGATCGAGGAGGCGGATTCGGCGACGGTACTGATCGCGGCCTGCACCGATTTCCGGGTGGACCAAGACCGGTTAGCCGAGGAATGCGCAAGCCGGCTCGACCGGGCTCAGGCGTTCTCCTACGAGGAGTTGCGCCAACGCCATATCGACGACTACCGAGCCTTGTACGACAGGGTCAATATCGACCTCCGGGCGGAACAACCCGAGCGGGAACGAGATTTGAGCGGCCTGCCCGTCGACGAACGTCTGAAGAGGCTTCGGGAGGGGGAGACGGACGTCGCTCTGCTCGGCTTGTACTATCAATTCGGGCGTTACCTGCTCATCGCATGCAGCCGTCCGGGTTCGTTGCCGGCCAATCTGCAAGGACTCTGGAACGCGGACATGCTTCCGATCTGGGATAGCAAGTATACGATCAACATCAATACGCAGATGAATTATTGGCCCGCGGAAAGCTGCAACCTCGGCGAATGTCACGAACCGCTGTTCGATATGATCGAGCGGATGAGGCGGACCGGCCGCGAGACCGCCCGATCGATGTACGGGGCCCGAGGGTTCATGGCTCATCATAATACGGATATTTGGGCGGATACGGCTCCGCAGGACGCCTGCATCACGTCAACGTTCTGGACGATGGGAGCCGCTTGGCTGTGTCTGCACCTGTGGGATCGATTCGATTACGGCAGGGACCTGGCGTTTTTGGACCGGGCGTATGAGACGATGAAGGAAGCGGCGTTGTTTCTGGTCGATTATCTGGTCGAAAGTACGGAAGGCGAGCTTGTCGTATGTCCGTCCTCCTCGCCGGAAAATCGGTATTTCTTGCCAACGGGGGAAGCGGGAACGCTTTGCTACGGGGCGTCCATGGACAGCCAGATCATCCGGGAGCTGTTTCAACGCTGCATGGAAGCGTCCCGTCTGTTGGGAAGAGATTCGGCGTTCGCGGACGAGCTCGGCGGCTTGCTAAGCCGGATTCCGGCCCCGGCCGTCGGCAAGCACGGGCAAATTCGGGAATGGCTCGTCGACTACGACGAACCGGAGCCGGGGCACCGCCATATCTCGCACCTGTTCGCCTTGCATCCGGGCAGCCAGATCGACGCGGTTCAAACGCCGGAGCTTGCCGCGGCGGCCAGCCGGACGTTGGAGCGGCGGCTCGCCCACGGCGGGGGCCATACCGGCTGGAGCCGGGCGTGGATACTGAATATGATGGCAAGACTGGGAGACGGGGAGTCGGCTTATGCCCACGCGGTCGAGCTTCTGCGCTCTTCGACGCTGCCGAACCTGTTCTGCGATCATCCGCCGTTTCAGATCGACGGAAATTTCGGAGGGACCGCCGGATTGGCCGAGATGCTGCTTCAAAGCCATGCGGGCGAGCTCCGTCTGCTGCCCGCGCTCCCGAAAGCGATCGCGAATGGCAGAATCTCCGGGCTGCGCGCGCGGGGCGGTTACGAGGCGGAGATCGAATGGAGAGACGGCGAGCTGACGGAGGCCGTCCTTGTCGCCAAGCAGCCGGGGCCATGCGTTGTCCGTTACCGGGGACAAGTCCGTACCGTCGAGCTCGAAGCGGGCCG
>Ga0065721_10053152_pt1 | contig 10422 bp, 8 predicted proteins | sample Mesricmetagenome_FD_59108 | JGI IMG/M metagenome (GOLD analysis project Ga0065721, IMG submission 59108) | Mesophilic microbial community from rice straw/compost enrichment Sample: eDNA_1 v2 (version 2) | ecosystem: Engineered > Solid waste > Grass > Composting > Bioreactor | place: USA: Davis... | reverse complement strand
ATAGCTGCGAAAATTAGCGCTGGAGTTTTCGCATTTTAGAAGCATTGTACTGAATAGAATTATAGGACAAATACAAGTAACTTTTTTAAGTTTGTCCACGCATGTCGAGGGGCTCCCAACCTTCCGCTACAACGGCAAAGTCACGCTCACGCGGGTGCCGACGGACAGCTTGCTGTCGATTTTGATCTTCCCCTTGTGGCGCTCGACGATCCATTGGGCGATGGCGAGGCCGAGGCCGGTGCCGCCCTCCTGTCTCGCGCGGGCTTTATCGCCTCGGTAGAACCGGTCGAACACGCGGGGCAGATCCTCCGGCGAGATGCCGACCCCCGTATCCTCGATCTCGAGCTGGGCGGAATGAGCGTACTTGCGGCAGACGATGCGGACGACTCCGCCCTCCGGCGTGTACTTGATCGCGTTGTCCAGCAGGATCGCGAGCAGCTGATGGAGCCTCTCTTCGTCGGCGGTCAACGGAATCGGCCCGTCGATGTCGGCGTTCAGAATGATCTCCTTGACCTCCGCCAGCATCTGCATTTTGCCCACGCTCTCCCGTACGATCCTATCCAACTCCACCGGTCTCGCTTCCAGTTCCAGCTGGTTCGAATCCGATCGCGCCAGCGTCAGCAGGCCGCCGACCAGCTTGCTCATGCGGCGCGCCTCCTGAAGGACGGTCGAGACGTGTTTGCTGTCCTGCTCGATCGTATGGTCCGGGTGCCTGAGCAGCAGCTCCGCGTGGGCTTGAATGACGGACAACGGAGTCCTGAGCTCGTGCGAGGCGTCGGAGACGAATTGCTGCTGCCTGTCCAGCGACACGCGAACCGGGATCAGCGCGCGATTGGCGAGGTAAAATCCGGCGCCTACGGCGATGCCGAGCCCCAGAATTCCCCCGATGATCAGAATCGTCTGAAGCCGCCGCAGCATTCCGATCTCCGCGGATACGTTGGACAGGAGCTGATGCTTGCCGATTTGGTAGGTTTCCCCGCTCGCGCTCGCCCCCACGGTCAAATCGACTTGATCGTCGTTCAACACCCGAAAATATTGATTGCCTACCTTGCGAGTATAGGGAACGCCGATCTTGGACGGCTTAAGCTTCTCCAGCTCCTCGGCGGTAAAACCTCCCGCTTTCCCGATCTGCAGCGGCTCGTTATCTTCCGTCCAGAACAACTGGATGATCGGCCGATCCATCTGGTTCACCCGGAACGTAACGGCTCTCTCCGCGGGAATCCCCTGCGTGATCGCGACCTGGGGAGAGACGGCCATCACCGTCGTGCTGGCGCCCACGTTCTTGATCGCTTTGTCGACCTGCGCGAACAGCATTTCCTTCATCAGCAAAAACACGGTAAAATTCAATCCGATCAGAATGACGGAAAACACGGCGGCGTTTACGATGGTCAGCTTGAGGCGAAGGCGGTTAAACATCAGCATTTCTCCTTCAGCATGTACCCGACTCCCCGCACGTTATGGATGTGCCGATCGTATCCGTAAGGGGCGAGCTTCTTGCGCAAATAATGGACGTAGACGTCCACGACCCCCATCCCCGCTTCGGAGTCGATCCCCCAGACGCGGTCGAGCAGCTGTTCCTTCGTCAGGATCTGCTCGCGGTTCAGCAGCAAGTATTCCATTAATTCATACTCCTTCAACGTCAGCTTGAGCGGCTCTCCCCGGGCGAAAGCCTCCTTGGACTGGCATCTCGCCGACAGCTGGCCGTATTGCAGCTCGCCGTCCGGCGATCCCGCGGACCGTCTGCGCAGCAGCGCCCGGATGCGGGCGAGCAGCTCCGGCGTCGCGAACGGCTTGACCAGGTAATCGTCGGCTCCCGAATCGAGCCCCGCCACGCGATCTTCCACCCCGTCCTTGGCCGTCAGCAACAGGATCGGCATCGTCATTCCTTTCGACCTCAATTCGGACAGGATCGTTAACCCGTTCACGCCGGGAAGCATGAGATCGAGCACGATCAGATCGTGTATTCTTTGCCGGGCCAGATACAAACCATCCGAACCGTTATCCGCCCCGTCCACGTCGTAGGATTCTTCCGCCAGCACCGTGCATACGGCGTCGAGCAGCTGCGGATCGTCTTCCACCACCAAGATTCTCATCGCGCTTCTCCTTCGGGCCGGGGCGGCTAACGCCGTCCGCCAATTCTATTATAGCCTTCGAACCTTAAGGAAGGCTTAGAAGAAATGGAGAACGCTGGGATAAGCCAAGACGGACGTCGTAGGAAATTCCGGCAATTCCGCGCGCTCCTAGCGATTAACGAAAGTTAATCATTTCTGTCGATCTTTCGGGGTTTAAGAGGCTATAATACGAATGAGAGAGAACTTTGCAAAAGAATGCGCGGAGGTCTTATGAACACACCTTTGGAACCGGCTATGCTGCATGCGAAGACGACCCTTCCCGTCGTCAGGACGCGCCTGGTCGATCGAGAACGGCTCGTCGGGCTCGTCGAACAAGGCGCGCACGGCCGCCTGACCCTGGTCAGCGCGCCGGCGGGCTTCGGCAAATCGACGCTGCTCGGGCAGTGGGCGCGGCGCACGGAAAGAGCCGTCGCCTGGGTCGGGCTCGACGAGATGGACAACGATCCCGTACGATTCTGGAGATACGCCGCCGAAGCCTTATCCCCGCTCGTCCCGTCAGGGAACGGCCCGTCGTTCAAGCAGCTCGTTCAGGCGATGCCGAGCTTGTCCGCGAGCTCTTTTCTCGACGCGCTCATCAATCAATTGCAAGCCGTATCCCGTCCGGTCACCCTGATCTTGGACGATTATCATGCGATAACGGAACGGCGCGTTCACGCGGACGTCGCTTATTTCGCCGAGCATAAACCTCCTTCCGTGCACCTGCTGATCTCCAGCCGCAACGAATTGCCCTTCCCCGTCGCGAAATGGAAGGTGCAAGGAGAATTCGCCGTCATCGATGCCGACTCTCTGGAATTCACGCTCGAAGAATCGGAAGCGTTCTACCGCGAGAACGAGGTGACTTTGGAAGGCCGGCATATTCGCGCGCTGCACGAGAGAACGGAAGGCTGGGTTACGGGGCTACAGCTCGTCTCGATCTCTCTTCGCTCCGATACCGACTTCGACCGGTTCATCGACGAATTCAAAGGCTATCATAGGGAAGTTTCGGAATATTTGCTCCAGGAGGTCGTGGCCAAGCTGCCCGGCGACTTGCGGGATTTCCTGCAGCGTACGTCCGTTCTCGACCGGCTGGACGCCAAAGCGTGCGAAGCCGTGACCGGGCGTTCCGACGCGGGAATCGTGCTGGAGAGGATTAAAGCGCTGAACCTGTTTCTCATCCCGCTGGACGACCATAACGCCTGGTTCCGGTACCACCGTCTGTTCGCGGATTTCCTTCGCAACCGGCTCCGCCATACCGACCCGCGGCAATGGGTCCGGACGAACCTGATCGCGAGCAAAAGCCTGTCCGCCAGAGGTTTGATGGACGAGTCGATCGACCACGCCTTCGCCGCGGAAGATTTCGATCTGGCGGAAAGCCTGCTGACCCGCCATGTCGCGAACGTGTTGAAAAGAGGGGAATTTCCTACTCTGCTGAAGTGGTTCGACGGCTTTCCGGCGCGGATGGAGCTGGCGCCGGAATTGTCCTTGCTGCACGCCTTCCTGTACGTCGTGACCGGTCAAGCCGAGCCGGCCAAGCGGATGCTGGCCAAGCTGGAGGCGCGCTATCGCGCCATGGAGGCGGGGGAAGCCCGGCAACAGCTGCAGAGCGGCTTGTTGTTCGTCAATTCGAACCTGCTGTTCACCTTCGGCGAATTCGAGCAATGGTTCGCCTTCGCCGAAGGAATATTGGACGAATTCCTGCCCCACAATCCTTTTTTCTACAACTTCAACTACAACCAGACGGAACCGTTCGCCCGCCGTACTTCTTTCGGACTGAAAGGCATGCTCTCGGAGGAGACGGAAAGGATCGCCCTGCTGTTTACGGGGGCGCTCGAGAAGCATGGCTGGGGAGATTCCCTGATCAATCTCTACGTTCTTCAATCGTTGGCCGAAGGCTTCTACGAATGGGACCGTTTCGACGAAAGCCGGCGGCTTCTTCTGAAGATCGAAAGGGCTGCGCGTCTCAAGCTCGTGCCGGGCTTGTTCGTGCCTAACCGGATTACTCAGGCCAACGTCTATTGGAGCTCCGGACAGCGCGCTCTCGCCCACGAGACGCTGGAGGAGGCCGCAAGGTTCGTCGCCAAGCTGCCCGAGAGAATCTGGTCCGGGTATCTCGCCGCGGCCAAAGCGCGCCTCTATCTTCGCGAAGGCTCGCCGAACGACGCGAAGAAGGAAATCGCCAAGCTGCGGATCGGAGCCAAGGACAGGCCGACGTACCATCGGGAATACGAATACTTAACGTTATGCCATCTGCTGGGCGCGCAGCGCAAAGAGCCCGACGCGCTTCGCCTGCTGGAGCTGATGAAGCCGCAGGCGGCCCGGGAGGGCAGTTTGACGGGCTTGACGGAAATCTGTCTGATGCAAGCCGATTTTCTCGAGCGCATGGGGCTGAGAACGCAAGCGATGAAGGCTCTGCGCGAGGCGTTGGCGATAGGGGAAAGGAACAAGTACTTGAGAAGCTTCCTCGACGGAGAGGAACGGACGGAGAAACTGCTGAAAATCTATGTTGCCTATCGGAGCCAAGACGATTGGAAGCCATCGGACGGGGGGACGGAAGTGTCCGAGGCGTACGTGAACGGGCTTCTGGACCGCTTTCCGGAGAAAGCGCGGGAGGAGATCGCCGCCGCGTCGCAGCCCGGCCTCGTGGAGCCGCTCACGCGCGCGGAGATCCACCTGCTGGACCTGATTCGGCAAGGCGAGTCCAACAAGCGGATCGCGGAAATCATGTCGTTGTCCGAGGGCTCCGTCAAGGTGTACGCCTCCCGGATCTACGGCAAGCTCGGCGTCTCCTCCCGGACGCAAGCCGTCAACGCGGCGCATCGGCTCGGCTTGCTCCAGGAGGAGTGAGCCGGCCCTGCTACAGCACGTACAGCAGAATCGCGAAGAAATGGAGGACGGAACCGGCGACGACGAACAGATGCCACACCGCGTGATGGTACGGGAAGCCCCTCCAGACGTAAAACACCGAACCGACCGTGTAGCACAAGCCTCCCGCGATGAGCAAGCGAAGCCCTTCGGGGACGAGCAGCTCGTTCAGAGGTCCCCACGCGAACACGATCAGCCAGCCCATCAGGACGTAGAACAGCGTAGACATGACCAGAAATTTTTTCGTGAAAAACGCCTTGAACACGACTCCCGCGATCGCGAGTCCCCATATGACGCCGAACAGGCTCCACCCTAGAGGACTTCGAAGGGTAACCAGAAGCAAGGGCGTGTACGTGCCGGCGATGAACAGATAGATGCAGGAGTGATCGAACGTCTCGAACAGATCCTTGGCCTTGCCTTCGGGCAAAGAGTGCACGAGCGTCGAAGCGGTATACAGCAGAAGCATCGTCACGCCGTAGACCGAGAAGCTGACGACGTGCCAGCCCGTACCTTCCAGGCTCGCGAACACGACGAGCAGGACGAGTCCCGCGATGCTGAGCAACGTTCCGATTCCGTGGGTGATCGCGTTCGCGATTTCTTCCTTCCTCGTGTATACATGGGTATTCGCCATTCCTATGCCGCCTTTCCTTAGCTGTAGACTTTCCAATTGCCGTTGACCCCGGCGTGCACAACGCCCGCTCTCGTTAAGTATTCGGCAATGATCTCGGTCATGTCCACCGTCACTTCCCGAACGGCGGGTTTGCCCCTGAACATGCGGTAATTGCCGCCGCCCGAAGCCCGATAGTGGTTCATGACGACGTCGAACCGCTCCCCGGACTCCGGAACGCGCCCGCCGATCCGAAAGCCCTCGATCCGGCTGCCGATCGGCCTCGACACGTTGATCGCGTATTCGACGCCCTCCCACATATCGTAATTATAATGCTGCGGCTTCGGATAAAGAAAGGCGCGGTCGACTTCGATGCGTCCGTCTTCGGACAGCGTAAAGTACGCCGCCGTCCATTCCAGCGCTTCCCGGATCTCTTCGCCCGTCAGGCGAAGCACCTTCAGCGTATTCGGGTAAGGGTAATTCGCCGTCACCTCACGCATCGATACGCGGGGGCCGAAGCCCGGCGAGACGTTGTCGAACAGCGACGTGCAGGAGACGGCCGCTCCCGCCGCTTCCATCTGAATCCGGTTGACGAGCTCGACGAGAGGATGTTCGGCCAGCCTTGCCGACATGTGATCGGTTATCCGCATATCTCCCGCGACCTCGCAGAGCGGCCGGTCCAGCCATTCCTGCGTCCGCGCCTCGCAATCGCGCAAGCTCTCCAGCAGCTCCGGATCCGGCTCCTCGGCCCGGGCCTCCAGCAGGCTGGAACGGCTTGCCCCGAGGCTCCAGCCGCCTTTGCCGTCCGGCTTCAGTTCCAGCTCGATTCGCGCGAGAGCCTCCGCTTGGTGTCCCGGTTGGACGACCAGCGTTCCCGACACGCGGGCCCCTGCTATCTGTCTATGCTGATGCCCGGTCAGAAGTACGTCGATCCCTTCGACTTCATGGCATAATCTCCAACCTTCGTTCTCTCCCGTCTGCACTTCGACTTCTTCCCCCGTCTCCAAATCCCTTTCGAAGCCCCCATGGTACGCAACGACGACGACGTGCGCGCCGATCGTTTCCTTCAAATAAGGCACCCACCTCTTGGCGGCGGCGACCGCGGATTCGAAGCGGATGCCTTCGATATTCCGCGGCTGCTCCCAATTGGGAATATAGGGCGTCGTCAATCCGAGCACGGCGATTTTCGCCCCGCAGGGGAGCTCGCGTATCCTATACGGTTCGCCGAAATAAGCCTTGTCCGTTCCCGCGCGAAGAAGGTTGGCCGACAGCCAAGGAAAGCGCGATTCGCGGCGCGCTCGCCCGACGAAATCGAGTCCGTAGTTGAATTCGTGGTTGCCCGGCACGAAGGCGTCGAGCCGAAGCCGATTCATCGCGTTCACGATCGGATGCGGCGACTCGGCGTCCAATCGGGCGTGGTAATAAGCGAACGGGGTTCCCTGAAGCAGATCTCCGTTATCGAGGTACAGCACTTGCCCGTTCGGCCCTTCCTCTCTTCTGATCCTTTCGACGACGGCGGCGAGTCGGAGAAGCCCGTGGTCCGTCTCCGCGTTGTCCGCGTATCGGACCGGCATGACATGGCCGTGAACGTCGCTCGAATAGAGGAGGATCAACCGGCGGTCCGATTCATTCGTTCTATTAATCATCGCTAATTTCGCCTCTCCCGCGTTTGCGAATTTTACGCTTAAATGACAAAAGTAATCAAATTTTACAATGCCGTCTACTTGTCCTAATATTTTGGTGGTAGAATGATTGAGTATTCACCATTCTTTGCCAGTAGAAAAGGGAGGACCCGAATCATGATTAACCGATTGCCGAAATTCCGCTTTACGCTCGTCCTGATTGCTTTCCTTCTTGCCCTCGCAGGATGCGGAAGCAATAATGAAAATTCGGGTGCTTCCTCTTCCCCGAGCGCCGAGAGCAGCGCGCCCGCGAGCGAATCGCCGAGCGCCGGCGCCTCGCCTAGCCCGGAAGCAAGCCCGAGCCCGGAAGACGCGGGATACGTCCCGACCGAGCTGACCGTTCAGTTCGTGCCCTCTCAGAACGCGGAAACTCTCGAGGCGAAAGCCAAACCGCTCGAGAAGCTGCTCGGCGACGCGCTCGGAATTCCCGTAAAAGTCAGCGTGTCGACCGATTACAACACGATTATCGAAGCGATGCAGTCGAAAAAAGTCGACGTCGGATTCCTCCCCCCGAACACTTACGTGCAGGCGAAGGAGATGGGCGCGGCCGAAGTCATCCTGCAAGCCCAACGATTCGGCGTCAACGACGCGGACGGCACGCCTACGACGGAACTCGTCGATAGCTACAAGGCGATGTTCATCGTCAAGGCCGATTCCGGCATCCAATCGCTGGCCGATCTGAAAGGCAAGACGATCGCTTGGCAAAGCGTGACTTCCTCGGCCGGCTACGTCTACCCCGCCGTCGAGCTGCTGAAAGCCGGCGTCGATCCGAACACGGACGTGACCAGCATCGAGCTGAAAGGACACGATAAGGGCGTGCTTGCCGTGCTGAACGGAGACGCGGACGCCGCGGCGATCTTCCAGGACGCCCGCAACATCGTCAAAGGCGACGTACCCGACGTGTTCGAGAAAACGACCGCGCTTCACTACACGATTCCGATCCCGAACGATACGATCTCCGTCCGCTCCGACATGAGCAAGGAGTGGATCGGGAAAATCCAGGACGCGTTCATCAGCCTCGGACAGAACGAGGAAAGCAAGAAAATCATTTTCGAGATTTATTCGCACCAGGGCTACGCGAAAAGCGACGACAGCAAGTTCGATTCCGTTCGCGAGTACGCCACGGCATTGCAATAATCCCGTAAGCATCAAGCCCGGAAGTACCGGTTCCCATCGGGGGACCGGTACTTCCGGGCTTTTTGGCGCGGTCGCGCGCTTATCGGGTCTTGCCTTGCACGAGCCTCCGCCTCAGTTTCCCGGAAATCCAGTCGATCGCCGTCACCAGCAGGATGATGCCGAGCAGGATGATGCCGACCCGGTCCCACGACCGCCCCTCCATCGCGAAGATCAGCGGCGTTCCGATGCCCCCGGCGCCGACCGCCCCGAGAATCGCGGCGGACCGAACGTTGATCTCCAAGCGGAACAGCGCGAACGAAAGATAAAAGGGGATCGCTTGCGGCACGACCGCGTGCCAGATCGTCTGCAGGCGGGTCGCCCCGCACGCCTTGAGCGCTTCCGAAGGGCCCATGTCCAGGTCTTCGAGCGCTTCCGCGTTCAGCTTGCCGAGCATCCCGATCGAGTTGATGCCGATCGTCAACACTCCGGCGAACGCGCCCGGCCCGACCGCCTTGATGAAGATGATCGCCATAATGATGTCCGGGAACGTGCGGATCAGGCTGAGCGTAAATGTCGACGCGCCCGAGAACAGCCTCGTCTTGACGAGGTTGCGCGCCGCCCACAGCGCGAAAGGGATCGTCAGGACGACGGAAATGGACGTTCCCAGCAAGGCGATCGCCAGCGTCTCCAATAGTCCGCGCAGCAAATCTTCTCCATCCGGCAAGTACACGTAGTCCCAGTCGGGCTGAAACAGCCCCCCGACGACGGCTTCCGTGACCTGCCAAGCGGTTTCCTTGATGCCCGAAAAAGGGATGCCGGAGAACGCCCATGCGTAGACGACGATCGCGACGGCCAGCGTCAGCCATACTTTCGGCCTGGCGTAAAACGGTTTCGGCGGCTTCGGATACCCGGAATGGCCGGACGGGCCTGACGGAGCGTGACGCGTCGGATCGATCGCGTTCGGTTGACCGTTCATATGAGCCTCCCCCTGATCTTGGAGCTGACGAAATCGATCGCGAGCACGATCGCTAGCGTAAACAAGATGATCACGATCGTCTGATCGTACCTGAACATGCCGAGCGTCCGGTTCAAGTAGACGCCGATGCCTCCCGCCCCGACGAAACCGAGAATGGCCGCGGCCCGAATGTTGATCTCGAACATGTACATGACGAAGCCGATGAATTGAGCAGTCACTTGGGGAACGACCCCGAATTGGATCCATTGCAGCTTGTTCGCGCCGACGGCGGTCATCGCTTCCAGCGGACCGTTATCGATCGTCTCGATCGCCTCGTAAGCCCATTTGGACAATACGCCGAACGAAAAGAACGTAAGCGCCAGCGTTCCCGCGAGCGGCCCGAAGCCGACGACGGCGGCGAACAGCGCGGCGAACAGCAAGTCCGGAATCGTTCGCGACAAATTCAGGGCGAACCTGGCCGGACCGCGCGCCAGCCAACGTCTCGTGACGTTGCTCGCGGCCAGGAACGAAATCGGGAGCGCGAGGATCGCGCCGAACGTCGTGCCCAGAATCGCCATCTGGATCGTTTCGATCATCGGCTTGACCGCGACGCGGAGATAGTCCCAGTCCGGGGGGAACATTTTCGCGATAAACTTGCCCATCTCCGGAATCCCGTCGATCAGTTCCCCGAAGGAAGCTTCCGTTCGGACCGCGCTTACCCACAGCAAGGCAAGCAGCAGAAGGAGCGTAAGCCCGTTCTTGAGATCGGGAGAAGGCTTCGGCGGACGGTTGAGGCCGTCCGTAACGTTAGCGTCAGATCGCTTCAACGTCGCTCCCCTCCGATCGCGGGTCGTCGCCGTTGTTGCGGTATCCGTAGATCCGGGCGAAGACGTCCTCCGTCGCTTCGGACACGGGACCGTCGAAGACGATTTCTCCCGCTCGCACGCCGACGATTCTCGAAGCGTAAGCTTTGGCCAGCTCGACGTCGTGCAGGTTGACGACGGTCGTAATGCCGGATTCGCGGTTGATACGTTCCAGATCGTCCATCACCTGGCGCGTCGTTACCGGATCGAGCGAAGCGACCGGCTC
>Ga0065721_10053151_pt1 | contig 10422 bp, 10 predicted proteins | sample Mesricmetagenome_FD_59108 | JGI IMG/M metagenome (GOLD analysis project Ga0065721, IMG submission 59108) | Mesophilic microbial community from rice straw/compost enrichment Sample: eDNA_1 v2 (version 2) | ecosystem: Engineered > Solid waste > Grass > Composting > Bioreactor | place: USA: Davis... | reverse complement strand
CGACTTCGAGGGTCAGGCTAGCCTGACCCTCGCCGAAACAACCCAAAGCTAGGATGACCTGACCGTTAGAAAACCGTCGCCCGAAACGGGTCAGGACCAGAGATGTGGGGTGAGGGGCGGTTGGAGTTGGCCGATGAGTTGTATGCGCCGGGGTATGTGGATCATGCCTCGCGGGGTCCGGAGGAGAGCACCGTCGTGGGGCCCGAGGAGATCAAGGGGGCCGTTCGGATGTTTCGGGCGGCGTTTCCCGACCTGACCTACGTGGTCGAGGAGGTGATGGCCGAGCGGGACCTGGTGATGGCGCGCTTCTCGGCGCGTGGGACCCATCGGGGCCGCTTTCTCGGGGTCGCCCCGACCGGCAAGGAGATCACGTACACGGGCACCGACATCAACCGGATCGTCGATGGTCGCATCGTCGAGTCCTGGGTCCACTACGACGCGCTCGGGCTGCTCGAGCAGCTCGGCCTGGTCCCTCCGATCGAGGGCATGTAACGGCCAACCGCGGCCCATCGTCGGTTCGCCGAAACCGACCCCGGCTCGCCGGGAAAGCCGCGCTCCGTTGGGCGCGTCCTCGCACTCCGTGGAGCACCATCGGTGGAGGGCTCGCGGGGCCCGGGCGCAAAACCGGAAGGTGCCGCTGGCGTATATTGCGCGACCGTGCTCACCGACTACCACGTTCACCTTCGCCCGGATGACCCGCCTTCGACCCCGGAGATGTATTTCACCGGCGAGAACGTGGACCGGTACATGGCGGCCGCTGCGGCGCGAGGGATCGAGGAGCTGGGCTGCTCCGAGCACGTCTACCGGTTCCGTCAGGCCCTGGAGATCTGGGACCACCAGTACTGGGTCAACAACGCCCAGGACGACCTCGACGAATACTGCGAGTTCGTCCGCTCCACGCCCCTCAAGCTCGGTCTCGAGACCGACTACATCACCGGGCGGGAGGACCAGATCGCGGCGCTGCTCGACGGTCGGGACCTCGACTACGTCCTCGGCTCGGTCCACTTCGTCGGCGAGTACTCGATCGACGAGGACGTGTTCAGCGTCTGGGACGACCATAGCGACGCCGACCGGGTCTGGTCCTGGTACTTCGAGACGTTGGCCAGGGCGGCCCGGTCCGGGCTGTACGACATCCTCGCCCACCCCGACGTGGTCAAGTGCTGGGGACACGAGCGCCCGCGGCCAACGGGCGACCTCCGGCGCTTCTACGAGCCCGCCATCGAGGCGATCGTCGAGTCCGGGATAGCGGTGGAGATCTCGACCGCCGGGTTCGAGAACCCGGACCCCGAGATCTATCCGGCCCCGGAGTTCGCCCGGCTCTGCCTCGAGGCGGGGGCCGACTTCACCCTGTCCTCCGACGCGCACGCTCCGGAAGAGATCGGGTTCGAGTACGAGAAGGCACTCGCCTTCATGCGCGAGCTCGGGATCGAACGCATCTGCACCTTTACCAAGCGCGAACGCACCCTCGTTCCGGTCGGTTGACCCCGGGGACTGCACGGTCCCGACGAGACACCTCAAAGGGCTTCGCCAAACCCGCCTCGGCGACCGGGGGGTTGCGTGGCGTCGCGCTTTGCGCCATCATTGCGGAATGATGGAACAATCCATCAAGCTCATGAGAGGAGAGGGATGCGGAATCTGTGGGGACGTCTGAGGAAAGGTCGAAGCAGGGCGACCAGGGGTGTCGCGGCGGCGGCGTTGGCTCTGGGGTTGGCGGTTTGCGTCTCGGCCTGCGGCGGGTCGAGCAACACCGAAGGCGAGAAGGTGACGGCCGCCGACATAGAGAAGCCGGCCACGGGCACGCTGAGCGTCTTCGCGTACGAAGACTCGGTGACGCCCGAGATGATGAACCCGTTCAAGGAGCAGAACCCCGACCTGAAGATCAAGACGGCGACGTTCGATTCGAACGCGGAAGCTGCCGCGAAGCTGGCGGCCGGGTTCGAGGTCGACGTGGTCGAGGTCTGCATGGACGAGGCGAAGCCCCTGACCGACAGGAACCTGGTCAGAGACCTCGATACCGACCTGATCCCCGATTGGGACAGCATCGTCTTCCACGACAACCCGAACATCCGCCAGAACGGCAAGGTGATCATGGTGCCGCTCTCGGCCGGTCCCCACGGGATGATGTACCTGCCCTCCGAGGTGCCCGAGGGAGTCGACTCGTTCGCGGACCTCTACGACCCGAAGTTCCAGGACAAGACGAACCTGGAATCCGACTACGCGCTGCCCCCGATGGCGGTGACGGCCCTGGCCCTGGGCATCGAGGACCCGATGAACCTGACCGAGGAGCAGATCGCCCAGGTCCGGGACTACATGATCGAGCACCGGGATCAGTTCCGGTCGCTATCGCACAGCGACTCCGAGGTGGTCAATTTGTTCAAGTCCGGCGAGGTCGTGGTCTCGAACGGCGGCCGCGCGGTCGCCGACCGGCTGAACGAGGAAGGGGTCCCGGTGAAGTGGGTCGTGCCGAAGGAGGGTGCGATCTCCTGGGTCTGCGGGTTCGGGATCACCTCGAACGCCAAGAACCTGCCGGCCGCCTACCGCCTGATCAACTGGCAGGCCTCGCCCGAATCCCAGGCGATCCGGGCCAAGAACGGTTACGTCGTCACGAACGAAAAGGCGATGGCGGACGTTCCCGAGGAATTCAAGGAATCCGCCGATCCGTCGATGCTCGACCACGCCATCCCGGAGACGCACCCGCCCCACTTCGAGGAGTGGACCAAGGCGTTCCAGCAGTTCCAGTCGGGCTGATCACGGGCTGACGGGCTCGCCCCGTCCGGATCGCGAGGGTAACGAGCAAGTTGACACACGTCAACTTGCTCGTTACGTTGTCTTCAAGCGATTCCAACTCTTGGGGAGAATTCATGAGGTCCGTTGGTTCCAGCCGTTCACTTCTGACCGTGGCGTCGAGCCTGCTGGCGGGGATGTTGATCGCCTTGGCCCTGCCTTCGATAAGCGAAGCCGGCCAGGAGATCGCCGACATCGCCAAGGTCGGCAAGGACAAGAAGGGCCCGATGGACGTACTGCTGGCGATGGGGGACAACCCGATCACCCCGGAGGAGTTCGAGACCTACACACCGCCCCCCAGGTACATCAAGAACACGGAACGGACCGCCCAGTTCAACTACCAGGAGACGCTGAGCAGCCCGGGCGAGAAGGAACCGAACGTGACCACCGTGATCACGCCCGAGGGCTACACCTGGATCATCGTCGCCCGGACCAGGAGCGCGATGTGGCCGTTCGACGCCAGCCAGTACCAGAACTTCGACCCGGCCCCGACCAGCGCCTGGGAGGCCGCCTTCCAGACGCCCACCCCACCGGAGGGCGTGGTCCGTTACTCGCAGAACCAGAAGAACCAGGACATGTACTTCTGGGCCCGCGAGGACGGCGGCGAAGGCAAGCCGATCATGCGCTACTTCGTAAAGGACATCTGGGGCAACACCTACATGATGATGGCGTCCAACATGAGGACCCCGGGGGAGACCACGCAGGCGTTCAAGGCCGCGGTCCTGCCGAAGGGCTGGACGAAGTCGATGCACCCGCTGCGCAAGACCAGGGTCGTCAAGCCGGCCTACGACCTCGGCAGCACGGCGAACTTCAACATCTACCGGGACAGCGCCGACAACACCTGGGTCCAGATCGGCTGGGGCAAGAACGGCCGCAGCATCGCCCAGCAGATCGGTGAAGGGATGCCGATCTGGGGCGGAAGCAGAGGCGACCGGCTGCTCGGCACGAACGGCGACGACACCATCAACGGCGCCGGGGGCAACGACCTGATCAAGCCGCTTAGGGGCAACGACACCGTCTACGGGGACGCCGGCCGCAACACGGTCGTCCTCCCGGGCAAGGCGAAGCGGTATCGCGTGATCGCCCAGAACAAGACCACGGTCAAGCTGGCCGGCTACGGCAACCGCAAGACCCTGCGCTACATCCACCGGGTCAGGTTCGCCGACCGCGCCTGCGCGATGAAGAAGATCAGGGTGGGCGCCCGCAAGGGCAAGCGCCCCTGCCAGCCGGCGGCGTCCGGACGCTAGCCGCACGACGAGGTTCAGGGGTCCTAACGGACTCCCTCGAGCAGGGTTCCGATGAGGTAGGCCACGCCGGCGGCCGACCCGCCGAGCGCGAGGGTCATTCCGCCACCCTTCCAGAGGGCCTGGCCCACCACCTTCGCCTTGGCGATGCCGACCCCCACGAAGCCGAGCCCGGTCAGGATTCCGCTGACCAGGAAGGGGTGATGGACCAGGTCTTCGGAAACCAGGTTGAGCAGGAACGGGAGCAGCGGAAGCGACCCGACCAGGACGAAGGCCGTGAAGGTCGCGAGCGCGGCCCTGCCCGGTGATTCGACGTCGGTCCCGTAGCCGAGCTCCTCGCTCATCATCGTGTTCACCCAGCGATCCTCGTCGGAGGTGATCACCGCCACCACCCGTTCGAGGTCCTCGCCCTCGAAACCCTTCCGGCGGTAGATCTGCCGGATCTCCTCCTTCTCCCCTTCCGGCACTTCCCTGATGTGAGCCAGTTCGGTGAGGCGGGCGAGTCTCCGTTCGTCGCGCGCGGCCCGGATCCCCAGGAAGTTGCTGACCGCCATGCTGAAACCGTCGGCGAAGAGGTTGGCCAGACCCATGATCAGGACCACCCGGTCGCCGAGGCCGGCCCCGGCCGCACCGGCCACGATCGCGAAGGTCGTGACGGCGCCGTCGATCGCCCCGTAGATGAAGTCGCGCAGGTAGCTGGGTCTCGGCGGCGCCGCGATGCGCTCGCGGATCGCCTCGGGGCTGTGTTCGAGCTCGAGCAGCCGTCTGCGGTTCTCGAACTGGCGGTCGATCGAGCGGCTGATCACCAGGGCAGCCTAACTCCGGGCCCCGTCGCGGAGCCAATGAACAGGATCCGGGCCGCCGACTGCCCGGCTGCAGATATGTTGCCGTTGGCCGGGACGAGGACCGTCGCGGCGGTGGTCGGGATGGACCACCTGGGGAAGTTGTCTCGAACCATGGGAGCGAAGAATGAGTGAGAACGAGTCCGAGGCGGGGGAGAAGCGGGAGGCCGGCGGCACCCCGGGTCGCGTCCGCGGATGGGTCGAGGGCCACGTGCCCGCCGGACTGGCGATCGCGGCCGGATTGACCCTCGTCGTGTGCGCGGCGATCGCGGTGCCCCTGCTGTCATCCAAGAACTCCGAGCTTTCCGACGCGAAGGCCGAGCTGAGCGCGACGCAGAAGGAGCTCAAGGACGTCGAGGTGGAGCGGGACGAGGCCGTGATCGTGGCCGAGGACATCAGGGCTCGGCGGGACGGGATCATCGCCGCGGCGCAGGACAAGAGCGAGCGGATCGTCGGCGACGCCCGGAAGCAGGCGAAGAATCTGGAGGGGAGGATCCAGGACACGAAGGCGGAGCTCGCCTCCACCGAGAAGCAGCTCGACGCGGTGAGCGCGTCGCTCTCGGATGCGCGGCAGGCCAAGCGGATGAGCACCTTCGGCGACGGGACCTGGTCGGTGGGAGACGACGTCCTCGCCGGGACCTACCGGTCGAGCGCCGGGGGAGACTGCTACTGGGAGATCCTGAACGCGCCGTCGAGCGGCAGCATCGACAACATCGTCGACAACGGGTTCGGCCCGAACGCGGTGATCTCCGTCTCCGACGGGCAGTGGATCCGCGTCAGCCGGTGCGGCAAGTGGAGCGCGCTGTGAGCTAGGGCGCGCCCTGGCGCCGGGCGGCCTCCAGGGTCGCCGTGAGGGTGGCCCCGAGGAGCTCCAGGATCTGGTCGGGCGGGGTCCCGGTCTCCCGGGCCTCGTCCAGGACCGTCCCGAAGAAACCGAGGTAACCCTTCAGGGCCACGCGGGCGAGAAGGGGCGGATCGTCCGTGCCGAGGTTGTTCAGGGAGACCGCCGAGATGACGACCTCCACGAAGTGGTCGATCGCGGCGCGGAGCTCGGGATCGGTGGAGCCGCGGGCGAGCTGGTAGATCACCCAGGCGTCGCTCGGCTCCATCGCGTGGGCGATCATGCGGCCGTTGTTGATCGCGAGCCGCTCCGGCAGCGGGATGGACTCGTCCGTCACCCAGCCGTCAGTCAGCGTGTGGCCGGCCTGCTCGGCGACCGCCCTCACGATGTCGCTCCGGCCGTCCGGGAAGTAGTGGTACAGCAGGTTGCGGGTGACGTCCGCGCGGGCCGCGACCTCGTCGAGGCTGAAGTCGGCGAACCCGTGCTTCGCCACGATCGGGGTGGCGGCTGCGATCAGCTGGGTGCGCCGCGCGTCGCGGGAGAGCCGCCGGGGGGCGCGGGGCTCCGCCGGGAGCGCGGGGGTTTGGCTGGAGGCTGAGGCCACGAACCGATGGTACTACCTTCCCGCGGCCTATTTACGAAATATCAACTTGACAAAATCTCAATAGGGGCGTTACGGTGGTCGACAGAGGTTCAGGAGAGCGAGGAGGGAGTTTCATGTTCAGCCAGAGTCCGTTCAACCAGGGGAACGCCGCCCGACGCCTGGGCAAGGCCGCCGATCGACCCCGCCGGGGGAGCCTCCTCGCCCGGGTCGCCGCCATCCTCCTCGGGCTGGTCGCGGTCGCCGGGCTCGCCGCCGCCAGCGCGAACGCCGGGCTCAACTACCTGCCGAAGAAGATCGCGGTGAAGACGAACAAGAAGTACGGCAGCAACTGCCTCTGGGCGCCGCCCAAGGGGATGGACTACGCCAACCTGCCGAACGCCATCCCGATCCAGAAGCCGAACCTCTACCCGGACGTCGGGTCGACCTACTTCGTCGCCCAGTACAAGCTCCCCGCCGGCGCGAGCCTGACCTTCCACGGCAAGTACGGCCACCAGCGATACATGTCCTGGACCATGTTCGGGCGACCGGGCGAGCTGGGGCAGATCGCCTCGGCCGACCGGCTCCGCGACGTGTGGATCCGCCCGGACAAGGGCTCCTACAACCCGTTCAAGCCGGGCAACAAGCGGCGCGCCAAGAAGCCCAGGAAGTACACGATGCGCGTCGTCTCCGGTCCGATCCCCGAGAAGCGGGCTCCCAACACGCTCTACACCCAGACGCTGGACCCGGATGTCCGGCTCGGGATGAGCATCCGCAACTACCTGCCCGACAGGGGCCGGGACGGAACCGGTGACGCCGGCCTGCCCCGGGTCACCCTGAACCTCGCCGACGGCACCAAGCTCCGGGACGAGGCGGCCTGCGCGATGCTCGACCCGATCAAGGACCCGAGCTCGTCGACCTTCCCGCCCGCGCTTTGGAAGAGCCTGGTCGCCGCTTCGCCGGACCCGGTCAACGCCCCCGCCGTCAACCCTCCGAAGTGGGAGAAGTTCTTCAACGCCCTCTACAACGTCGCCGGCATCTTCATCCCCGACCAGGCGGAGCGGGAGGCGACCTACCCGCCTACCGAGAGCGGCGGCTTCCAGGCCAACCCCGACACGAGCTATCTGCTCACGCCGGTGAGCCTGAAGTTCGGATCGCTGATCACCTTCAGCGGGAAGATGCCCACCTACCCGCGGAGCCTGCCGGCCGCCAAGCGTTGGCACCCGAAGCGGCCCCAGGTGCGGTACTGGTCGCTCTGCAGCGGATCCTCGCCCGTGACCGGGCTGGGCTACGACTGCGTATACGACCAGCAGGTCCCGCTGACCAAGAAGCGGCGCTACACGATCGTGGTGGGCCGAGCGAAGGACCGTCCGGCGAACGCGAAGCCCGCCTGCGGGTACCGGTGGATCAACTTCGGGGCGGGCGAGAACTACCCGGACCCGGCGGCGCGCGACTACATCGGCACGATGTACATGCGGTTCATGGCCGCCGACACCGGGTGGAAGCAGGCGCCGCAGCGGGTGAAGACGCCTGGCACCGAGAAGAAGGTCATGGGCCCCTACTTCCCGACCTCGAAGTACACGACCAAGGCGGCCTTCAGGAAGCTCGGCTGCAAGAAGAAGAACCGGTGAGGGGAGGGACGGTGCGCACCAGGACCGGATTGGCCCTCGTCGCGGTCGCCCTGCTGGGCGCCCTCTGGACCCTGCCCTCGAGCGCGACGGCGGGGCGCGGCGACATGGTCGACGGACGCTTTAGCACCTGCTTCTGGAACTACGGCGCCTTCGGGGTCAAGGACTTCAACATCGCCTACCCGGACGCGGGCGCCACCTACTGGGCGGCCGGATTCCGTCGTCCTCCCGGGTCGAAGCTGACGCTGCGCGGGCGCTTCCCGCACGCCCGCTACATGGCGATCCAGACCTACGACATCCTCGGGCGCGGGGTCGACGGCCTCGCCGACTACCAGATCGATCCCGTCAAGGGGTCGGTCAACCCGTTCCGCCCGGGCGCCTCCCGCAAGGCGCGCAAGCGCACCTACGAGGTCGAGGTGATCCACGAGAAGAATCCCGGCCATCCGCTGCAGGCGTTCACCGGCGAGCCCCGCCGAAACTCCATCTACGTCGTCCCGGAGATGGGGCCGATCACCGAGACCCAGGGATCCGAGAAGTACGAACTCGACCTCGTGATGCTCCGCGTGTACGTGCCCGACAAGGGCCGGGACCTGACCGGCGGCGTCGGTCTCCCGAAGCCGACCCTCACCCTCGCCGACGGCACCGTGCTGAAGGGGCAGGCGCTCTGCGACTACGTCGACTCCGAGTCCAAGGCCGTGGGTCACACCCGCGTCCCGGACCCCGGGGCCCTGCTGATCACCACCGACACCTACCGCGCCCTCCGCTACCCGAACCTGCTGAGCGCGCCGGTCGACGTGTTCGGGGGCCTGACCTCGGTTCCGCGGGAGGTGCCGCCCGGGTTCCCGGCCGTCCGCAGGGGCGAGTGGCGGGCGCAGTACGACCGGCGCTACCTGCTCCAGACCTGGGCGGGGGACGACGCTCCCGGAGCGGTGTTCCCGCCGCCACCCCGGGCCGCCTCAGGCGGGTTCTTCCCGAACATCCACAACGCCTACGTGCGCACCGTGATCAACCGCCACTTCGGCAAGATCGCCGTCTTCCGCGGGAAGCTCCCCAGCTCCCCGAGGACCGTGAAGGGGAACAAGAGGATGGGCAAGGGCCAGGTCCGGTACACGAGCTTCTGCATGAACGAGGCGCCGCAGAGCACGCGGGTCACGGACTGCGCCTTCGACGAGCAGATCCCCACCGACCGCAAGGGCCGCTACACGATCGTGGTGAGCCGTGCCGGCGACCGGCCCTCGACGGCGCGGGTCGCCTGCGGCAAGGCCTGGGTCCGCTGGAGCAAGACCGGCGACGGCGACCTCGACCGGAACTTCGGCTGGTTCCAGATCCGCAACATGCTGCCCTCCCGCAAGTTCCGCCACGCGATCCAGCTGACCTCGAGCCCCGGCGACGAGGCCAAGGTCATGGGCCCGTTCCTGCCCAAGCTCAGGTACTTCGCGAACGCCAAGGCGTTCAAGAAGTCGAACCTGGGGCGCTGCGCGAAACGGGGAAAGAAGCGGGTCTAGCCGCCGAGCTCCTGGGCCAGGCCGAGCAGGATCCCCTCCGGCCCGCGGACGTAACAGAGCCGGTAGATGTCGCCGTACTGGACGACGTCGTCGCCGACCAGGCGAGCGCCGACCTTCTCGATCCGTTCCAGGGTGTCGTCCAGGTCGTCGACCCTGAACATGGCGCGCAGATAGCCGAGCGAGTTGACCGGCGCCTCGCGGTGATCGGAGGTCACCTCCGGGACGACGAAGCGCGAGAGCTCGAGCTTGTTGTGGCCGCTCGGGGTGCGCATCATCGCGACCTCGACGCGCTGGCCCTTCAGGTCCGTCACGCGGCCCGCCCACTCGCCTTCCACGAAGGTGCGGCCCTCCAGCTCCAAACCCAGCACCTCGAAGAACTCGATCGTGGCGTCCAGATCCTCGACCACGATTCCCACGTTGTCCATCTCGATTGCCACGGGCAAAACCTACCCACGTCGAGGGACGAACCAAACCGGTCGCCCGGAAGGACGGACGGTGCGAACGCCGTGGGAGGGCGGGCGGGGCTAGCGCCGGCGGCGGAGGACCCGCCAGACGTGGCGGGCGTTCGGGCCGACGTTGCCCGCCTTGTCGATCCCGCGCGCCTTGAATACGTGACGCCCCGGCTTGAGCCCCCGGTAGACGGTCACGGAACGGCACTTCCGCCACCGCCGCCGGTCCAACTTGCACTGGTACGTGACGCCGTTCTCGTGGGAGGTGACGCGGAAGCGGGCGCGACGCTTGTGGGTCCTGAAGGCGGGGCCGCGCAGGATCGTGACCTTCGGGGGCTTCGAGTCCCGGTGGCCCCCGCTCTTGTCCGGCGGGAGCTCCGGGATCACGGCGACGTCCACCAGCGAGACGTCGTCCACGTTCATGTTCGTCGTCCGGTCCCGGCCGAGCCCCTGGGTGGGAGGCTCGGCGGTCGGGTTGGTGTAGACGAACTTCAGGGTGTGCTCCTTGCCGTCGGCGAAGTCGTTGACCGGGCTGACCACCGGCTTGTA
>Ga0065721_10007637_pt1 | contig 10424 bp, 13 predicted proteins | sample Mesricmetagenome_FD_59108 | JGI IMG/M metagenome (GOLD analysis project Ga0065721, IMG submission 59108) | Mesophilic microbial community from rice straw/compost enrichment Sample: eDNA_1 v2 (version 2) | ecosystem: Engineered > Solid waste > Grass > Composting > Bioreactor | place: USA: Davis... | reverse complement strand
CAGCAGATGCTGATGGATGAAGGGATGGGCGAGGAAAGATGGACAGTCGACGGTTCGAAACAACGTCACCATAGACTTCTGATACATCCATGTCGGTTTCACCTCCCAGGCTCATCCGTGATGTGAGGTCTCCACCGTCCATGCCGACTTGTCCCAAGACCTTGCTGAGATTCATTGTCCTGTTCCCGGAGTCGACATCCTCAACACTAGCCATGCTCGAAACGGTGTCCTCCAGGACCTCTCCGTTCAGGACACCTGTATCGTCATCCTCTGGCTGTCCCGACAGAGACGCCCGAGCGCGCATGAGTCGTTGCACTGCGTCATCGAGTTGCATATCGCTTGGATTGCCGTTCTCGTAGTCTTCCTCGACGGATTCATCGGCAGGCTCATATGGTTGATCTCCAGAGTGAGTTGCTTGGCGGAGAGCGAGCCACACCTTGTCCTCGTGTGCTGGGGGGCGCAAAGATTTGTTGAGCGGTACAGTGAACTCCATATCCACAGACCGCTCCGCTTCCTCGGCTCCCTCTGAGACCATTGATTCTTCAGCCATGGAGGAACCGTTGGCGTCTTGGCCTTCTGAAACTCCTTCATCGAATGCAACGTCGTCCTCGTCGTCTAGTGTTTCGAGGATGGCCGATGGAGGAAGCGTGTCTCGACGGCTGGCGCCGCCTAATGAATGCTTCCTTGCGAGGTTGCCCCGTATGACCTGCGTAACTTCCATGTCATCGCTTCCTCCCTGAACCTCCTCGTCGTCTTCGTCGTCCAAACCATAATCGTCGTGGAACTCTTCATCAAGGATTGCTGAGCCAGGCTGGTCGAAGCCTACAGCGCTTGTGAGATCCATGTCGTCGCTGCCCATTGACATGCGAACGGAACTTCTATGTCGAGCAGAGTTGGCTTGAGGGTAGTCATTCTCGTCGTTCGCTTCAGAGGAAGGATCGTCGGATGATTGGTCGTGAAAGGATACTCCGCCAGCGCTCTTGTTCTTGTCGAACAGGCGGACTTGGCAAAGGCCATTGAAGCTGACACGGCGGGCACCATAGGATTGGCGGGATGTGTTGTCGCGGATAGGCGCGCGGAATGTCTGGGTAAGGTCCATGGTGGCCTCATCATTGTTGGGGTCGTCATCGTGGTCCGCAGTGTACGTGTTTTTGAGGATGCTCTTCCTTGGGACCTAGAGGAAAGATAAGAACGCAGGGGACGCGACGACGGGAATGCAACACACCAATAGTCGCCTTGCCTTGGCCTGGGGACTTAGGCTCACCCGGGCAGCGGGGGCGACGCTGTACGCTCTCCGACGACGCGCAGGCGCGGAGGTGGCTGTTGAAGAAGTGCCCGCAATAGAGCGGCGGCGGTTGGGAGAGTCTTTGGTGACGACCATGGGGGAAGAGGATGAGAGACAACCACGCGTCGGGCCTAATTCCAAATCGTGTTGACCACCGACCAACAAAACAACGCGATCTGCTCGACTCGTGGACACGTGACCGACCGCATCGAACCAACTCCCCCACCTTCAATGTAATTGAGACCAGGCATATAGGTATGTCGATTCAGCACTAGAGTACGCTTTTTGGCAGAGACAATGGCTATTGCTCCAGCCTCAGACGCCTGTCCCCACATCCCCTGAGAGCATGTGACCCTCGCGACGCGTGCGGTCACGATTTGGTTCAAAGCCCACACACGGCACGCGGCTAATTACTGCCATCATCTGCTTCTTCACCTTCCCCAATCACCACATCAATGGCCAGTAAACCTCCATCGCGAGCCTCCTCGAGAGCAAGAACCACTGCCCCGACCACCAAGGTCCCGGCTCCCACCAGGGCAACCAGGACACGCGCCGCCTCACGACAGCCTTCCGTTGAGGAGGACTCCACCCCGCCACCCCCTACCAAGAAACCTCCCAGTAGAAAACCTCTGGAAAAGCGGAACGACAATGAGGCACAACCGTCAACGAAACCCAAGGCGAAACCCCCTAGTACGAAAGCCCTGAAGCAAGCACTTGATGGTGAAAGAGAAGCTGAGCCAATCAAGGTGCGTGAGCTCTACACTCCGTTGGAGCTGTTGATCGACCTTTGTCGACAGGCCTACCTTCGAATCAGGCCTCACCTCGGAGAAAGCTCTTCCGATGCGCCCTATCTTCAGCCCCTCTCAGATACCACCGTCAGAATGGTTGATCCTCAGGACACCCAGAATACCAGGCCACAGTACCGGGCATCCATCGCTGCACCCTCCTCTGTCTATACTTTCTCCCGCGTTTTTCCACCAGATACCACCCAGCAGGAATTTTTCACCAAGACCACTCTTCCATTGGTCAAGGACCTACTCTATGGCCAAAGCGGCTTGTTATTCACCTACGGCGTCACCAACTCGGGCAAGACTTACACAGTGCAAGGTGGCACTGAAAAGGCCACTGCTGGTATTCTACCCCGCACGTTGGATGTCATTTTCAATAGTATCGACGGTCTTCATGGCGACGGCAGGGTACGTCTGTGTCCTCAATGATGAAAAACTAGTGTCTAACCACTCCCACAGTACCGGCCAGTTCGACTCTATGGCGTCGAGCCTTCAGATGACACCGACTCCAACTTGCCTCAAATATCGGGTGAACCAGCCCTTGCGGAAGTCTTCCAAAGTCTCGACCAAACCTCTGCGCCCGAGCTTGACGCCGACCCAACCAAGATCCCCGTTGACCGTAACTATGAATACACGGTCTGGATCTCCTACGCAGAGGTGTACAACGAAAAGGTGTATGACCTCCTCGCCGATGCCAAGGGAGAGTCCGCGATCCAAGCCGACGCGCCTCGATCAGGTCCCAGCACCTTGTTGCTCTCGCGCAAAGCCTTGCTTGTGCGGCCCTCGCCCGCAGCTGACAACCCTGACGCCGAGGTTAACGGGAAGTATGTGGCAGGCCTCCGACAGTTCAGGGTCCACAATGCATCGCAGGCGAAAGCGTTGGTGAAACTAGGGCAGCTCAATCGTCGTGTGTTTGGAACTCTCGCCAATCGCGAAAGCAGTCGGAGCCACGGCATGGTCATCATCAAGGTTATTCGTGGTCACCGAGGCGAGAGGAACGTAAGTCCACCCTTTCCTTCCATACTATATTCAACTTAATTTGATCAATAGGACCCGACGGCTCTCCAAGTCTCCCGTCTAACCCTTGTTGACCTTGCTGGCTCGGAGCGAACGAAGCACACTCATACCACTGGAGAGCGACTGAAGGAAGCCGGCAATATCAACAAATCCCTTATGGTTCTCGGCCAATGCATGGAAGCGCTCCGATCCAACCAACGCAAGCTCGCTGCGAGCCTTGCTCACGAGGGCTCTGGCAAGGCAGGCAGGATGGACACGCGCGAGGTGAAGAAAAACTTGCCTTTGGTTCCATTCAGGCATAGCAAGCTCACTGAGTGCTTAATGGACTATTTCGTTGGAGAAAATCGCGTTGTGAGTCTCTGTGCCCTGCGAGCCTTTCTGCAACCGCTAACACCAACTAGGCCATGATTGTCAATATCAACCCATATGACACGGGATACGACGAGAACTCTCATGTTATGCGTTTCGCCTCTCTCGCTCGAGAAATCACAACAACGCCTGCTGCTGCACCTGTGCACAAAGCACCGCCGATTATCTTTGGTCCAGGGAAGGTCAAAGGTCATAAATTCAAGGAACCTGGACCGCCCACTTTGAAGGGTCCCGAAGTTGCACCTCACCCGGGATATCGAAGGAAAGTCACCATTTCTCTTGGAGGAGAGGGACAGGACAAGAGAGCGCAAGAGCGTGTAGTGGAGGTTCTCGAAGGTGAGTTGGACCCTCCACATCTTATATACATGCATTGAGCATTCCATCCCCAGAGGACGAAACGAAGGAAGAAGACGATGAAGAGGACGATGGGCCTAACGATCCTCTGGTCGATGCTCTCTTCGAAGAAATCGAAAAGCTTCGGTTACAGCTGTTCGAGGCTGAGATGCGCAATGCTATCATTGAGGCTGAGACGCGCGAAGAGGTCATGAAGGAGATGGAGGAAAGGATGAGGTTGATGGAGTTGAAACACTCGAAGCGGCTTCAAATTGAGGTACACTGTTTCACCCGTGGTCACTGAAAACACCTGGATGTCTGACTGAGATCTAGATGGAACGAAACGAGATGAAGACTGATGCTAAAATTGATCTCTTGCATCAAGCTGGCATCTTCAACAGCCCTGTGAAGCGCCGTGCGCCTGTGGCATACTCTGAATCTGAAGAAGAGGAAGAGGACGTCGAAATGAGCTTGGTGAGGCCGACATCCTGTCCGTTCACGACTAATCCTTACCACTATTCAATCAGGTTGATAACGCTGAGGAAGACAGCGACCCCGACCAGGATATGGACCTTCTCGATGACGTTCCTGCATCCAGATCGCCTTCGCCGCTTGCCAGGAAGGAAAAGACTCTCTCCGCGAAAGGGGGGAGGTCAGCACCCTCAACGCCGAAGGTCATAATTGAGAAGCGGCCCTTCATTCCGGACCCTGAACCCTTGCCGTCTGACAACGAGGATGCTGAGTTGACGGATATTGAAGAGTCCGAGGAGGATGAGGAAGGAGTTGAAGACGACCCTGAAGAGGATGAAGACGAAGATATGAATGAGGAAGATGACGATGAAGAGTACGAAGAAGAGAGTGAAGAGGAAGACGATTGGACCCCGCCACCCGCGCCGTCATCTGCAAGGAAAGCCAAAGGGAAGCAAACCCCAGCATCTAGCTCAGCCAACCACGCATCAGCATCGAAATCGAGGAAGACTCCGAAAGCCAATGGAGACTCGGCGTCTGCAAAGGTGATTGAGGAGACGCCGATGCCGAAGAAGAAATTGCGAAAGTCGGCGCTTGATTCCGAGGAGGAGGAAGATGACGACGAGCCTCCGATTGCTCCTAAGAAGAAGAGGTGATGCTCATCTCAGTACACTCAAACCCATACTAATATGTTCCCAGACAACTCGCAAAGAAGGCCATCGTCACCGTGGATAGTGTTGAGCAGGTAACATGGGAAGCCGAGAAGGTCAACGCCCATGGCATGAAACAGATTCGTAGGCTCGGTAACTGATTGGCGGGTTATATTTCTTAGTACATGTTCCTAAATCTTCACGTGTATCCTAGAACATCTTATTCATGCATATTTGACCCAACCCGAGTCTCCAGGTTGGTGGGCAGTTGAGCGTGACAGATCGCGTGCGTGATGAGTGACCAGTCGCGTCGCTATCTTCTCGCGCCTGTCACTGTAATTGAATTGGCCCGCATTGAGTGACTCGTCTCATCCCACATTTCTTGGCCACAAACCACTTCCTCACTTGCATACCATTTCTCCTCCCCCCTCCATTCAATGCCCAAGGTCGACAAGAAAGCGCTCTCGGAAACTCCCGATACCCAAGAGGAAGAGTCCACGACCATGTTGGCCGCTTCTCGTTCAAGCAAGCGCGTCACCTCCATGACACAGCGTAGCATAGCGTCTATGTTCACCAAGGCTGCCACTGGAAAGTCGGCAGGGAAAGGAAAGGGCGTCGATGAGGTGTCTACGGAGACCACAGTGAACACAGAGTCTGTATATAAGTCGAAGTTGAAGTGCTGGCGATGCTTATACTCGATTTCTGTTTTAGGGACAATGGAACTGAGCCTGTTCCCAGCACCTCCACGTCGCAGATTGAGATACCAGTCAAGGTTGTGCTGGAGACTCTTGAGAAGGATACCATGCATCCGTCATGGTACAATGCGTTGAAGGCAGAATTCACGAAGCCATATTTTATCAGCGTACGTAGCACATTCAATGAATGCCATATTCGACACCTGACAGGACCTCTTGTCATCAGTTGAAGAAGTTCCTTGCCACAGAGCATTCTTCCCAAACCGTGTTTCCTGCCTGTGAGTTCCATACATCGTCCTAGAGCACCAGATTGCTTAGTCGTTGTCCCCAGTGGAAAATATCTATTCGTGGTCCAGATACACACCTCTTTCTAATGTGAAAGTCGTGATCATTGGACAGGTCAGCACAATACTCATCATCCTCGACTGACCACTGGATCTTCTTTTGCCATCCTATAGGACCCCTACCATGATGTGAACCAAGCCCATGGTTCGTTCGTTGGCGACCCATGGGTGAAGCTGCCACTAATCAATCCACAGGACTGTCGTTTTCTGTTCTTCCACCCACCAAGCCGCCAGGTTCCCTGAAAAATATCTACAAACAGCTCGAAGCAGACTTTCCGGGTTTCGTAGCCTCCAAAACCTCAGGGTATGCACAATCTTTAATGCCTCGTGGTCAAAGACTGAAGTCTCAGCATCCAGGGACCTGTCTCCTGTTGCCTCCCAGGGCGTTCTCTGGCTAAACACATGCCTCACTGTGCGCGCTCACAAAGCCAATTCACATTCTAAAAAAGGCTGGGAGATCTTCACGCTGCAGGTCCTCAAGACTGTGCTCCATCGCAAGCTAACCTCTGTTGAGGGAGCCAAGCAGCAGGAAGGTGTCGTGTTCATGGCTTGGGGAATGCCAGCACAGAAGACCTGTGAAAAAGTCGGCATCGACAAGGTGCGTTCGTCGGTGTATTTTCTCGCTGACGCCTTTTAATTCGTCAATTGAACATCCAGACAAAGCATTTGCTTCTGCAGTACGTTGTTTCGTGGGTTATCATTTCGTGNACGCACTGACCTCCACAATTCATAGATCGGCTCACCCCTCACCCCTGTCAGCGCACAAAGGCTTCCTTGGGAATGGCCACTTCCGCAAGGCTAATGAATGGCTGGTGCAGAAGTATGGAGAGGAGGCTGCGATTGATTGGATGGTTTTGAGTGCTGGGAAGAAGTAACTCGTCATCCGCGCGCCTCTCATGGCCTGTTCTGGGATTCAATCTTTATCCATTTGCTGCTAAATCTCTACTCTCCAATCCATGGATTCCTGCTTTACATTGATTGATTATTTTGTTCGCCTTGTCGTGTGCATTCCATGGTGTGTCACCACCCCTTGTGCAGATGAAGGTCTGCGAACCAGGCACCGTGTCCAATCCCTCAAGGCACCGTAACCTCTCTGTGGAGAAACTAGTCAGCATCGCTTTCAATATTTGGCTTCCAGACTCTCCAAGAGTACGGATGGGGTGCTCAGGAGGTTCTACGAGATAAATACGTCTCCTTATAGCAACCAGAAACTCGCGACTGGCTTGTGGTTGGATTACGCCTCTGCACCTCAAGCTTTCGTCGAGGACATGGATTGACTCTGCAACCTCGTATTCGTTCTCGACCCTCAGCTACTTCTCCGTGAACGAACTCTACACCCTTCTGTCTGACTCCCGCTGCCTGGCTTGTCCTCGGCGATTCTTGACATGGCCTCAACTCAACCCTGTGAACCCTACCGTCACTTTTATCAATGGGAGTGAGCGGATTGCACCCTCTAACCCAGGATGCTGGTCCCTAGAATTGTATTAAGCTGGATGGATAGAGTTTGGGGGCGTGTTGATAGTAGGTTGGTGAAAGGCTTGACTACCTCACGGTTCGCTGGTCGTGTAAAGATCAGTGGGATTCTAATGAGGATGGAATTGGTTATGTTCAATACATTGGATACATTGATGTGAACAATGTAGGCCGTCGAATGCAATAGAACATAAACATGGGGACATAGTATACGACTCAATGTTACTCTGTTAAAACCCACTGGACACCCATAAAATAGCTACGAATTGGCAAGGATTGCGAGCACCAAGCAGAGGTTCATACAATACATAGGACAACGCCTGCTTACCATCTATGCCTTTGCCCTTTCTTCGACTCCCGCGCTTCCGGAATACCAAGACCTCTCCATTCCACGCATACCCTCGCCTTCGCAGAAGGGTGCCCAAGCAAAGGGAAAGACTTGTCTCTTCCTCCCCCTGTGCCATCTGACTCCGGACTTCCCACAACGTCAATCAGAGGAAAGCTTGAATGCCCGATCATGACCTTTTGCCTGATCCCTAAGTTTTTGACAGGTCCCCTGCGATAGATTTCGTAGACTTTAATGACAAGATTCGTTGACGATGGTTGAAAGCAGAGAAATTCGAAGGTTGCGTCAAATTGCTTGCTTTCGGCCGTGCCGTCGTCGAGGTCTTGATTACCAGAAAGCCTTCGTCGAAGCATATCCTCTCTCCGAAGGACAATAGACTCTGTGGATTCGTCCATGACGGAAGGTCGAGACTTCGACTTGAGAATATCGGAGATGGTGCCTCCAAACGTGTGGAGTGGCGGGTGGTGCCAACCCAGAGACACAGCAGCAACAACTTGCCTCTCCGGATTAGACCCTAAGTTATCCAGGGAGTGGAGCGTAAAGGAGACAACCCCAGCGTTGGCCATAGGCTGAGCTGTATAAGGTCTGAATTGTTGCTATAACCCTTGGCTCGGGCACAAGACTCACCTAGACTGCTCTTACTTTCGGCGCCCCTCCCCTGTACATGTGTTACATGGGGGAACGGGGAATGAATGGCAGGATACCAGAACACGTTAAAGAGCAAAGTCCCCTCAGCCCTCTCGAGATCCTTATTGAAGATCGGTGCACGACGGACCCACCCATTGGCGAATTTACAACCTTCCGCTCCGTCATCAGGAGAACCAGTTTTGTCCTCGTGCTCCATGTCCCACCTGGACTCTTGGGAGAGGTCCACTGGGACACTAGAAATGGAACGAGAAAGTGGCACGTCGATGCTGCTCAAGGAGGAGTTGGCGTGGGTTTGAACATGAGCTGGTTGGCGGCGTTGCAGATCGTCCGTGTGAGCCATGTGGTGAGAAGTATGATAGGAAGCGGGAGGTTGCAGTTGGTCATTTCTGTGGTAGTGTGACGTCGTGCGTGCTGCTGGTGCGAAGGAGAAGTCGGATGGGAGGGTAAACGTTGTGCTGCCGAGAAAGCCAGGGCGTTGGGACGGCCTCCACCAGTTTCGACTATTCCGGACCTCCAGTTCAAGTTCCTTCTCGTATGGCCCGATCAGTGCATAGTGGGATATCAAGTCAAAGCTGGGTATGTCACTTTGCCAGATATATTACCTTGATGAGCGTCGCAGAGAGGAAAGATCAGTCAGAATTCACCTTTTCTCAGATGAAGAGACCTTTGCGAATGTCCTCTTCTCCCTCCAGGTCTTGACGTCGCCTCCCTTCCTGTCCACAGTCCCCATCGTTCTTCCCAACACCTTCATAATCACCCACACGCGTGGCTTCGATCCAAACCAACGCTTCAACCAGCCCTTCGGTTTGTGTATCTCAGCTGACTGCACCACGACACATGCTGCACCAACACTGTGCTGCGGCGAGTATGCGCACGAGAAACTGCCTGCTTCGTGGTCGAGCGTGCCATCGCCGGGGTAGTGAGAGGAGCTGAGTGGCTCGTAAACGGGCAGAGGGTTGGAGCACGATTTGGTGAGCTTTTGTAAGAACATGGGTGGGTCCTCCTAATGCAAAGTGAGTGCGAAAGAAAACATGCAAAAGCAGGACCTCACCTTGTAGGGAAACACTGTGGGGAACAGAGGTGGTCTTTACCTGGTTCTTTAGAACATCTGGGGTATTATAGGCCCAGGTGTGGCGATCCATGGCTCATTCACTAGAGCCCAAGAGCATGCACACGCGGAAATGGAGCGTGTATCCGACTTGTTCGTCCATTGCCCCACCCCAGTATTCGGAGCTGATGAGAATCCTAAACTAAGCACAGTTGAGCGTCGTGGTTAAGGCCCGCCACGAGAAATCCTCATTGCTCATCGACAACGCTGCATCCAGTTGGTCCTGGATCCAGGTACAATCTGGAAGCGAGGGTCAAATGCGTTGGGGATTGTAGCAGGTCGAGACCGAAAGGTGTTCGGAATGCACCGCTTCTTCCTTAATCATCTTTGACGACCATCGTCGGCAACTTGCACCAATTCAATGATTCCGACACCAGACCTTTCCCATCTGAATTCGAAGGACTATGAATTAGTGTATGAGCCTGCAGGTGAGTTGACAGGCTTATTCTACTCGAGACACAGCCCATTGAATTCCGAGCATTAAGAGGACACTTTCCTTCTCCTTGATGGACTTGAAGCCGATCTCGATGCCTTGAAGGCCTCGAAGCCTGTAGTTTGCCTCGAGATTGGGTTAGTCTTCGCACCTTTTCATTGTCTACTCCTGCTACAAGAGGATTCTCAGGTCGGGATCTGGATGCGTCTCAGCGTTCCTCTCCAAAATCATCGGCTCCTCCGCCGCGCTCTACCTCTGCACCGATATCAACCCGAATGCAAGTCGCATCACAGCAACAACAGGAAGACAGAACCATGTCGAGTTGGAATCATTGAATGCGATGTTTGCCAATCCTCTTCGCCGACGACTGCGACACAACGTGGACGTGATTCTATTTAATCCGCCATATGTTCCGACAGAGGAGGAGGAGGCACAGCTTGCACAAGAACATGGTGATATTGGGGGCG
>Ga0065721_10053150_pt1 | contig 10425 bp, 7 predicted proteins | sample Mesricmetagenome_FD_59108 | JGI IMG/M metagenome (GOLD analysis project Ga0065721, IMG submission 59108) | Mesophilic microbial community from rice straw/compost enrichment Sample: eDNA_1 v2 (version 2) | ecosystem: Engineered > Solid waste > Grass > Composting > Bioreactor | place: USA: Davis... | reverse complement strand
TGGCTCGGCGAGCGCCGCGACCTGTGCGTCGTCGGCGACGCCAACCAGACGATCTACACCTTCGCGGGCGCGTCGAGCCGCTACCTGCTCGACTTCGAGCGCGACCATCCCGGTGCCGAGGTGGTGCGGCTCGAGCGCAACTACCGTTCCGCGCCGCAGATCCTGGATGTCGCCAACCGCCTCATGCGCGGCCGCCCCGGTGCGCTCGAACTCCGGTCCGCGGTCGCGGGACGCGGCGTCGTCGGGGAGCCCGTCGCGCACGACGACGACGCGGCCGAGGCGGCGGCGGTCGCCGACGCGGTCGCCGCCGAGCTCGCCTCCGGCGCGCAACCCGAGCAGATCGCGGTGCTCTACCGCGTGAACGAGCAGGCGCCGCTGCTCGAGCAGGCGTTCGCGGCGCGCGGCATCGTGACGCGCTCGCTCGCCGGCACGTCGTTCTTCGAGATCCCCGCCGTGCGCAAGCTGACCTCCGCGCTCGCCGTGCAGGCGCAGCGCTTCCCCGACGACCCCGTGCGCGGCTTCGTCGCCGACACCGCGCGGGCCGCCGGCTGGACCCTCGACCGCAGCCACTCCCGCCTCGGCCGCGACGACTGGGTCGGGCTCGACGCGATCGTGCGGTTCGCCGAGGCGACCCCCGAGGAGGTGCGGCTCGGACGCTTCGCCGCCGAACTCGACGACCGCGAGCAGGCCAAGGGCGAGCTGCCGATGCGCGCCGTCGTGCTCGGCACCCTCCACGCCGCGAAGGGACTCGAGTGGGAGGCGGTGCACCTCGTCGGTCTCGCCGAAGGGCTGCTGCCGGTCGTGCACGCGCGCGGCGAAGCGGCGATCGAGGAGGAGCGCCGACTGCTCTACGTGGGCATCACGCGGGCACGTCGACGGCTGACGCTGTCCTGGGCGCGACGGGGATCGCGGGGGTCGGAGCGGCAGCCCAGTCGGTTCCTGCAGGAACTGCGCACCGGCAGTCGGGGTGTCGCGCCCACTCCGTCGCGCTGACCTCCCCGTCGCCTTCGATCCGCCACGACACGGCCGGATGCCGGACGCCCGCGAGGCGCTCGAGCACACGCCGGGCGACGAACGCCGCGACCTCCGCGCGGGCGAGACCGTCGAGCTCGCGCCCCGGCCGCCCGAGCAGTTGCGTCGCGAGCGCCGGCCACGCGGCATCCGCGTCGGTGCGCGCGAGGTGCACGCAGTACAGGCACGGCCCGTCGCCCGGTTCGACGAACGGACCCACCTCGACCGACCGCTCCGCGACGAGGGCCGGCACGTGGGGCACGTCGCGGTTGAGCCACGGGGCGTGGTCGGACGGGGCGAGCACCCAGTCGCCGACGAGCACCACGAGCCCTGCGTCGTCGGGAGCGCACAGGGCGTCGGATGCCGACAGCAGCCCCGCGACCGCGCGCGCGAGCGGGGAATCCCCGAGCACCGCGGCACGGCCGGGGGTGGCGGCGTCGCGGCCGGGTTCGGTCAGGGCGGGGGAGAGGCGCTCGAGGAGGGCGGCGGCCCGCTCGGGGGAGACCCCGGCGGTGCGGGCCGTCATCGCGAACCCCGACTCCGAGATACCGGCCGCGAGCGCCGCGACGAGTCGGGCCTCCCCGTCGGTGACGTCGTCGAGCACGGCGACCGCGCGGGATCCGACCTGCACGCTCGACGGCGTGCGCCAGAGGATCGGGAGGTCGGGGGCGAGGCGCAGCACCATGCCCGACAGGATGCCCCGGCCTCCTCGGCGACGGGCTGCGGCATCCACAGGTGGGCGGCTGCAGCAAGTCACCCCGCCGGGGAACTCACTCCTCGCGGGGCCGGTCCCCGGAGTCGTCGTCGAGGAGGTCCTGGAGGGCCCGGTCGATGTCGTCGGGCTCCGGGGCGGGGCCGGTGAGGCGGGCGACGAGGGAGGCCGGGGCGTCGATGTCGGCGTCGGTCGGCACGACGTCGGGGTGGTCCCACAGGGCGTCGCGACCGTCGGCGCCGACGGCGTCGTGCACCGCCTGCCACATCGCCGCGGCCTCGCGCAGACGTCGGGGACGCAGCTCGAGTCCGACGAGGGTCGAGAACGCCGACTCGGCGGGGCCTCCCGCGGCGCGGCGGCGACGCACCGTCTCGGCGATCGCGGCGGCGTGCGGCAGCCGCACGGTCGCGGTGGCCGTCACGACATCCACCCAGCCCTCGATGAGGGCGAGCATCGTCTCGAGCCGGCCGAGCGCGGCGAGCTGCTCGTCGGACTTCGGCGGGATGAGCGCGCCCGACGTCATCGCGGCGCGCAGCTCTTCGGGATTCTGCGGATCGAAGTCGGCGGCGAGTTCCTCGAGGCGGCTCGTGTCGATGTGGATGCCGCGCGCGAAGTCGGTGATCTGGGTGAGCAGGTGCAGGCGCAGCCACTTCGCGTGCCGGAACAGCCGCGCGTGGGCGAGCTCCCGCACGGCGAGGTAGAGGCGCACCTCGTCGACGGGGATGTCGAGGCCGCGCCCGAAGTCGTCGACGTTCTGCGGCACGAGGGCGGCCTGCTTGACGGTGCCGTCGAGCAGCGGGATGCCGACGTCGCCGCCCGAGACGGCCTCGCCCGCGAGCTGCCCGACGACCTGGCCGAGCTGCATCGCGAACAGCGTGCCGCCGATGTTGCGCATGAGCTTCCCGGCGCCGCCGAGCATCCCGGCGAGCTCCTCGGGCGCCTGCTCCTCGAGCACGTCGGTGAGGGCGTCGGCGATCGAGTTGGCGACGGGTTCGGCGAGCTGCGTCCAGACGGGCATCGTCGCCTCGGCCCACCCGGCGCGCGTGAGGAGCACGGGCTCGACCGTGAGGGTGCTGATCGAGGTGGCCTCGTCGAGCCACAGGGACGCGACGTGGAGCGCCTGCTCCAGCGCGCTGCGCTCCGCGGGCGTCGACGGCACGGCGGAGCGTCCGGCGAGGGCGCGGGCCTGCTCGGTCGCGAGGCCCCAGTTGATGCCGTCGCCGCTGTTCTGCAGCGCCTGCTGGAGCTGCCCGATGAGCCGCTGCACCATCTCGGGGTCGTCGGGGAGCCCCGCGGCGCTCGCGAGCTTCGCGGGGTCGAGGTCGGTGTCACCGGCGAGGAAGTCGCGCAGCATGTCCCTGAACTCGCCCGCGGCCTCGTCGTCGCTGTCGTCGTCGCGCGGCGGGTTCTCGGCCATGACGACTACGCTAGCCCGGGGCTCCCGGGCGTCGCCCGACGCGCTCTGCGCCCGAAGCGAACACGGAGTATCCCCATGGTGTCCCTGAGCGAGTTGCTGGAGGCGGAACGCCCGGAGCGCGTGCGCCCGCCCGCCGCCGCCCGCCCGCCCGTGTGGCGCTCCTACGTCGGCTTCGGTCTCCTCGTCGCCGCCCTCGTCGGCACGACCCTCTTCGCGCTCGCCCCGTCGCCCTACGTCGTCGAGCGTCCCGGACCGGTCTTCGACACCCTCGGCGAGACGCGCGGCGCCGACGACGAGGTCGTGCCGCTCATCGACATCCCGGGCGAGACCACCTACCCGACGACGGGTCGCCTCGACATGCTCACCGTCTACATCGACGGCTCCCGCGAGAACCCGCTCAGCTGGCTCGACGTCGCGACGGCGTGGTTCAACCCGAGTCGCACGATCCTCCCCGTCGACGCCGTCTACCCCGAGGGGCAGACGGAGGAGGAGTCGGATGCCGAGAGCGCCGCCGCGATGGACACCTCCCAGCAGGATGCCGTCGCCGCCGCGCTCACCGAGCTCGGCATCCCGTACTCGAGCGTCTTCGTCGTGGGCGGCGTCGTGCCCGGCACGCCCGCCGACGGGCTGCTCGAGGAGGGCGACGAGGTGCTCACCGTCGACGGCGAGCCGGTGTCCGACGTCGACGCGCTGCGGGCCGCGCTCGGCGCGGCCGGAATCGGCGCGGCCGTCGAGCTCGGCATCCGCCGCGACGGCGAGGAGCTCGACGTCGTCGTGACGACCGCCGCCTCGGAGGCCGACGGCTCGGCCGTCATCGGGGTCTACGCCGGCTCGCGCTACGAGTTCCCGATCGAGGTCGACATCCGGCTGCAGAACGTCGGCGGGCCGAGCGCCGGCATGATGTTCGCGCTCGCCATCTACGACAAGCTCACGCGCGGCGCCCTCGCGGGCGGCGAGCACATCGCCGGCACGGGCACGATCTCGGGCAGCGGCGTCGTCGGCCCGATCGGCGGCATCGTGCAGAAGATGTACGGCGCGCAGAACGCGGGCGCCGACTGGTTCCTCGCGCCCGAGGCGAACTGCAAGGACGTGCTCGGGCGCATCCCGTCGGGCCTCGAGGTGTTCGCGGTCGCCGACCTCGACGACGCGATCGCGGCGGTCGAGGCGATCGCCGACGGCGACGTGGCGGGCCTCGCGCGCTGCGGCTGAGTCCCGCCCGCCCTCGCGTCCGTTCGCTGCGAGCGTTCCCCGACCCCCGGGCTTCTCCCGGAAGCCCCCCGTAGAATCGCAGGGATTCGAAGGAGCCGCCGTTGTCGACGACCCGTCCCCCCGCCGCCCCGCCCGCCCGCAGCCGCACCCGAGCAGCCATCGCGATCACCGTCGCGGTGATCGCGGCGCTCGTCATCGGGTTCTTCGTGTTCTCGGGCTTCTACACCGACGTGCTGTGGTTCGACCAGCTCGGCTACCTCGGGGTGCTCACCACCCGCTGGGGCACCACCGCCCTCATGTTCGCCGTCGGCTTCGTGGCGATGACGTTCCTCGTCTGGTTGAGCATCTTCCTCGCCTTCCGGGCGCGACCGGTCTACGCCAAGCTCAACGCGCAGCTCGACCGCTACCAGCAGGTCATCGAGCCGCTGCGCCGCGTCGCGATGATCGGCATCCCCGTCGTGCTTGGCCTCTTCGTCGGCGTCTCCACGGCGACCCGCTGGGACGCGATCCTGCAGTTCCTCAACCGCACGCCGTTCGGCACCGTCGACCCGCAGTTCGGGCTCGACGTGTCGTTCTACGTCTACGAGCTGCCCGTCTACCGCGGCATCGTCGCCTACGCCTCCGCGATCGTGCTCATCGCCGGCCTCGCGGCGCTCGCGACCGCCTACATCTACGGCGGCATCCAGGTCTCGGGGCGCGAGGTGCGCATCACGCGCCGCGCGCGCATCCAGCTCGCCGTCACCGCGGCGCTCTACATCGCGCTGCAGGGCGTGAGCATCTGGCTCGACCAGTACGCGACCCTCACCGACCAGAAGGACATCCTCACCGGCGCGTCCTACGCCGACGTGAACGCGACCATCCCGGGGCGCGCGATCCTCGCCGGCATCGCCGCGATCGTCGCCGTGCTGTGCATCGTGACGGCGATCATCGGGCGCTGGCGCCTGCCGATCATCGGCACCGCGCTGCTCATCGTGTCGGGCCTCGTCGTCGGCTCCGTCTACCCGGCGATCGTCGACCGGCTCTTCGTCGCGCCGAGCCAGGGCCAGACGGAGGCTCCCTACATCGAACGCAACATCGAGGCGACGCGCGAGGCCTACGGGCTCTCCGACGTGCAGGTCATCCCCTACAACGCGCAGGCCGAAGCCGAGCCCGGCGCCCTGCGCGAGGACGCCGAGACCACGGCCAACATCCGCATCCTCGACCCCGCGCAGGTGTCGCCGACGTTCGCGCAGCTCGAGCGCGTGCGTCAGTACTACCGCTTCGCGAAGCACCTCGACGTCGACCGCTACACGCTCGACGGCCGCACGCAGGACACCGTCATCGCGGTGCGCGAGCTCAACCAGGACCCGGCGGCGTCGTGGTACAACAACACGCTCGTCTACACCCACGGCTACGGCGTCGTCGCGGCCTACGGCAACCAGCGCAACGTGCAGGGCGAGCCGCTGTTCCTCGAGTCGGGCATCCCGTCGTCGGGCGAGCTCGGCGAGTACGAGCCGCGCATCTACTTCGGCGAGGGTTCGCCGCGCTACTCGATCGTCGGAGCTCCCGAGGGGCAGACCCCGAACATCGAGATCGACTACCCGTCGGGCGGCTCGGAGGGCAGCGACAGCAACGCCCGCACGACGTTCACGGGCAACGGCGGTCCCGTGCTCAACGGGCTTTTCACGCGCCTGGTCTACGCGATCAAGTTCCAGGCCGAGGAGATAGTGCTCTCGGAGCAGGTCAACGACGGCTCGCAGATCCTCTACGACCGCAACCCGATCGACCGCGTCCGCAAGGTCGCGCCCTACCTCACGCTCGACAGCGACGCCTACCCGGCCGTCGTCGACGGGCGCGTCGTGTGGATCGTCGACGGCTACACGACGACGGCGAGCTACCCGTACTCCCGCATCCAGTCGCTCTCCGGCTCGATCGTCGACACCAACACGCCGGCACAGCTCTACCAGCTCGACGACATCAACTACATCCGCAACTCGGTGAAGGCCACGGTCGACGCCTACGACGGCTCGGTGACCCTGTACGCGTGGGACGAGGAGGATCCGATCCTCCAGACCTATCAGCACATCTACCCGGGCACGATCTCGCCGAAGAGCGAGATGAGCGCCGACCTGCTCGCGCACGTGCGCTACCCGGCCGACCTGTTCAAGGTGCAGCGGTCGATCCTCGCGACCTACCACGTGACGAACCCGAACGAGTTCTACTCGGGCACCGACGCGTGGACGACGCCCGACGAGCCGACCACGTCGGCCGAGGTCGCGCAGCCGCCGTACTACCTGACGATGCAGGTGCCCGGCAGCGACGCCCCCGCGTTCACGCTGTACTCGACGTTCATCCCGAACACCTCGGGCGGCAGCCAGAACATCCTCACCGGTTACCTCGCGGTCAACGCGGATGCCGGCGACGACTACGGCAAGCTCACCCTTCTGACGCTGCCGAAGGACGACACCGTGCCGGCGCCCGGTCAGGTGCAGAACCAGTTCAGCTCCGACACCGAGGTGGCGAACCAGATCGCCCTCCTCGAGCGCGGGGCGACGAAGGTCATCCGCGGCAACCTGCTCACCCTGCCGGTCGGGGGCGGCCTGCTCTACGTGCAGCCCGTCTACGTGCAGGCGACGGAGGGCACGAGCTACCCGCTGCTGCGCAAGGTCCTCGTCGCGTTCGGTGACGAGATCGCCTTCGAGGACACCCTGGATGCGGCGCTCGACTCGCTCTTCGGGGGCGACTCCGGGGCGAACGCCGGCGACGGCGACGTGCCGACGACCCCGGGCACGGATCCCGGCACCGACCCCGGCACCGAGGAGCCGGGCACCGAGCAGCCCGGGTCCGACCTGAGCGCGCTCCAGCAGGCGCTCGCCGACTACCGCACCGCCCTCGCCGACCGCCAGGCCGCCTACGCCCGCAACGACCTCGTCGCCGCGGCGGAGGCCGACCAGCGGATGCAGGACGCCATCGAGCGCGCGATCATCGCCGCGGAGGGCTGAGGCAGCGCGCCGCCATCCGTCGCTCGCTCGTTCGGCCGGGCAGCGGAGGCCGGGGCAGCGGAGGCTCGCGGCGCATGCTAAGCTCGACTCTTGTGCCGCGGGGTGGAGCAGCTCGGTAGCTCGCTGGGCTCATAACCCAGAGGTCGCAGGTTCAAATCCTGTCCCCGCAACGGACGAAGGCCCCGGTCGACAGACCGGGGCCTTCTGCTTTCCCCGCGCGTGTGCTCCAGTGGGTGTCATGCAGATCGCCGGAACCACAGCCCTCGTCACGGGCGCCTCCTCGGGCCTCGGGGCCGCGACGGCCGCCCTGCTCCTCGAACGCGGCGCTCGCGTGCTGGGGCTCGACCTCCGCATCCCCGACACCGCCCCCGAGGGGATGCGGTTCGCGGCCGCCGACGTGGCGTCCGCCGCCGACGTCGAGGCCGCGCTCGCGACGCTCACCGACGACGACCCGCCGCTGCGCATCGTCGTCAACTGCGCCGGCATCGCGACGGCGAAGCGCCTGCTGTCGAAGTCGGGCGTGCACGAGCTCGACGTGTTCCGCCGCACGATCGAGGTCAACCTCGTCGGCACGTTCAACGTCCTGCGCCTCGCCGCCGCGGCGATGGCGGCGAACGACGCGGATGCCGAGGGCAACCGCGGCGTCGTGATCAACACGGCGTCGGTAGCGGCGTTCGAGGGGCAGATCGGGCAGGTCGCCTACGCGGCGTCGAAGGCGGGCGTCGCCGGGATGACGCTGCCGGCCGCGCGCGATCTCGCGCGCAACGGCATCCGCGTGGTCACGATCGCCCCCGGCATCGTCGACACCCCGATGATGGCGGGACTCGGCGACGAGGTGCGCGACTCCCTCTCCGCCGTCGTGCCGTTCCCGCACCGGCTCGCGCGGCCCGAGGAGTACGCGCGGCTCGCCGTCTCGATCGTCGAGCAGGACTACCTCAACGGCGAGACCATCCGCCTCGACGGCGCCCTCCGCATGCAGCCGTGAGCGGCGGGGCATGGCCGTCGCCTAGGTTGGGACGGCTATGCGAATCACGTCGCGCGTCTCGCTTCCGCGCCCCACCCGCCACGAGCTCGCTCTCATCGGCATCACGATGATCTGGGGCGCGACGTTCCTCGTCGTGCATCTCGCGGTGCAGACCACGGGGCCGTGGTTCTTCGTCGGCGTGCGGTTCGCCGTCGCGGCGCTCGTGCTCGGGCTGCTGTCGGTGCGGGTGCTGCGCGGCCTGACCCGCACGGAGCTGATCGCCGGCGCGAGCATCGGGCTCGCGATCGCGCTCGGCTACGGGTTGCAGACGGTCGGACTCCAGTCGATCGAGAGCAGCACGTCGGCGTTCATCACGGCGTTCTACGTGCCGCTCGTGCCGCTGCTGCAGTGGGCGGTGTTCCGCCGGGCGCCGCGGCTCGGGGCGTGGCTCGGGATCGCCGCCGCATTCGTCGGGCTGCTGCTGCTCGCGGCGCCCGAGCTCACCGGGTTCTCATTCGGGTTCGGCGAGGTCGTGACGCTCGTGAGCGCGCTCGCGATCGCCGCCGAGGTCGTGCTCATCAGCGTCTTCGCGAACCGCGTCGACGCCCGCCGGGTGACGGTCGTTCAGCTCGTCGCGGCCTCCCTGTTCGCGTTCGTCGCGATGCCCGTCACGGGTGAGGCGGTGCCGGCGTTCTCGGGGGTGTGGGTCGCGGCGGCGGTCGGTCTCGGGGTCGCGAGCGCCCTCATCCAGCTCACCATGAACTGGGCGCAGCGCCGGGTGTCGGCGACGCGCGCGACCGTCATCTACGCGGCGGAGCCGGTGTGGGCCGGCGTCGTCGGGCGGATCGCGGGGGAGCGGCTGCCGGTGCTCGCGCTCGTCGGCGGCGCGTTCATCGTGCTCGGGGTGCTGCTGAGCGAACTGAGGTTCACGAGGCGGCGGGAGCCGGAGCCGGAGTCCTGAGCACCTTCGCCATCGCCTTGCCGTGGGAGAGCTCGTCGACGAGCTTGTCGAGGTAGCGGATGCGCTGCATGAGCGGGTCCTCGATCTGCTCGACGCGCATCCCGCAGATGACGCCCGTGATGAGCGACGCGTTCGGGTTGAGGCGGCACTCGGCGAAGAACTGCTCGAACGTCGTGCCGTCGTCGAGCCGCGCCCGCAGTTCGGGCTCGGTGTAGCCCGTGAGCCACCGCGTGACCTCGACGAGCTCCTCCTCGGTGCGCCCCTTGCGGGCGAGCTTCTCGACGTAGAGCGGCCACACCCGCGCGACGGGCATGCCGAAGACGCGCTGGTTCACGACACCATCCTGTACTCCCGCGGCGTCATCCCGAACTCGCGGTGGAACGCGCGGGTGAACGTCGTCGCGTCGGTGAAGCCGACGCTGTCGGCGACGCGCGCGATGGGCAGGTCGCCGCCCCGCAGGAGGGTCGCGGCGCGCGACAGCCGCAGGCGCCGCAAGTGCTCGCCCGGGGTCTCGGCGACGGGCTCGAAGAGCTCGTAGAGGTGGCGGCGCGAGATGTAGTGCGCTCCCGCGATGCCCGCGACGTCGAGGGCGGGGTCGTGCAGGTGGCCGCGCATGAAGGCGCGCACCGTCGCGAGCATCCCGCCGTGCGTCGCCGGCAGCACGCGCGTGCCCGCGAGGGAGGAGCGGATGAGGGCCCCCGCGAGGTCGCGCAGGGTCTCGCCCGCGGCGGCGTCGGCCGCACCCCGGGTCTCGCCGATTGTCGCGAGCAGCACCTCGGCGGCGTCGGGCGCGCTGACGAGGATGCGCGCGCACGACGCCTCGACGTCGGCGATCGGGATTCCGAGGGCGCGCTTCGACACCTGCACGAGCACCTGGCGCTGACCGGGAGCGGTGTAGTCGAGCCGGTAGGCGCGGTCGGTCGCGTAGGTCGACACCATCCCGGCGGTGACACGCGTGCCGTGCCCGTCCTGGCGGATGATGCCCGCGCCGCCGAGCGTGAAGGTGAGGTGGATGTCGTCGCTGTTCGCGTGCGCCGCCTGGCGTTCCGTGCGGTCGACGGCGAGCCCGTCGGTCTCGACGTGCGACACCATGAGCGTCTCGTCGAAGCGCTCGAACTCGATGCGGCCGTGGAAGTCGGGCTCGAGCGCGACGCACGTGAGCGGCACGAA
>Ga0065721_10007593_pt1 | contig 10426 bp, 6 predicted proteins | sample Mesricmetagenome_FD_59108 | JGI IMG/M metagenome (GOLD analysis project Ga0065721, IMG submission 59108) | Mesophilic microbial community from rice straw/compost enrichment Sample: eDNA_1 v2 (version 2) | ecosystem: Engineered > Solid waste > Grass > Composting > Bioreactor | place: USA: Davis... | reverse complement strand
GTCCAGGCAGTGTTCAGGATCGGAAGCCGGGCGCTCAGGAACGGCCTGATGGTCGGCTTGGCTGCTGCCGCCTTCGTTGCGATCTTTTTCCTGCACGTGCCTTTTCCGGTCATCATCATCGCCGCTGGTGTCATCGGCTACATTGGCGGACGCACGGGTGCATCTGCATTCCGCGTCGGCGGCGGACACAAGGCAGGTAGCGACAAGGTACTGGAGGATCGGGACTCTCTTCTGGGCGAAGAAATCCCACCTCACGCTGCGCCGAACCTTGCATGGTCGCTGAAGACGTCAGGGGTCCTAGCGGCACTATGGCTTCTTCCGGTTGCTGCATTGCTGCTGGCCTTGGGTCAGCATAGCGTCTTCACGCAGATTGGTATCTTCTTCAGTCAGATGGCAGTCGTCACTTTCGGCGGTGCCTATGCAGTTCTGGCCTATGTGGCGCAGCAAGCCGTCCAAGGGTTTGGTTGGTTACGGCCGGGCGAAATGCTCGATGGCCTGGGAATGGCGGAAACGACGCCAGGTCCCTTGATCATGGTCACGCAGTTCGTCGGCTTCCTCGCAGGCTATCGCGACCCCGGAAGCATCAACCCGCTTGCCGCTGCGACGCTGGCGGCCGTGCTCACGACCTGGGTCACCTTCATTCCGAGCTTCCTGTGGATTTTCGCCGGTGCACCCTTCATGGAAAGGATGAGGGGTAATGCGGCACTCAGCGGAGCCATGGCTGCAATCACGGCAGCCGTCGTCGGCGTGATCCTCAACCTCGCGGTGTGGTTCGGCCTGCACGTGCTGTTCCGCGATACCACCACGCTCACCATCGGACCGCTAAATTGGGACGTTCCGATCCTACATTCGCTCGACTGGCCATCGCTCGTCTTGACCCTGCTGGCAGCACTCGCACTGTTTCGCCTGAAACAGTCGGTCATCGCCGTTCTTTTCGCCTCTGCTGTGCTGGGGATCGCGTGGAAGGTGCTCACCTAGCCGTCATTCGGAGCATCTGGTGAATGTCCGCCTTCGGCCGCCGGCAGCCACCGCGCCAGATAAAATCCCGTTCAAAAAAGCCCCTCTATGTGCCCGTCCTGATTCAGGAAAATCCGTTCCGCCGAGGGTGAACTCGGCAAACCCGGCATTGTCATGATCTCGCCGGTGATGGCGACGACAAAGCCGGCGCCGGCAGCAAGCCGCACCTCGCGCACATGCACGACATGCCCCTCCGGGGCACCGCGCAGGTTAGGATCGGTGGAGAAGGAGTACTGCGTCTTGGCCATACAGACCGGCAGGCCGCCGTAACCCTGCTCTTCCCATGCCTTCAGCTGGTCGCGCACCGCCTTGTCGACCGTCACCTCGCCGGCATGGTAGATCTTCGAGGCGACCGTCTCGATCTTCTCCATCAGCGGCATATCGTCCGGATAGAGAGGCCGGAAGTCCGCCTGCCCGCTGTCGGCCATTTCCGCCACGCGCTGCGCCAGTTCCTCGATCCCGGCGCCGCCCTCGGCCCAGTGGCGGCAGAGGATGGCATCGACGCCGTGGCGGGAGGCGTAGTCCTTCACTGCGGCAATCTCCGCTTCCGTGTCGGAGGTGAAGTGGTTGATCGCCACCACCACCGGCACCCCGAAGCGGCGGACATTGGCGATGTGACGGCCGAGATTGGCGCAGCCCCGCGTCAGTGCGCCAACATCCTCCCGGCCCAGATCCTCCTTCTTCACCCCTCCGTTCATCTTCAGCGCCCGGACGGTCGCGACGATCACGGCGGCCGAGGGCGTCAGCCCCGCCTTGCGGCACTTGATGTCGAAGAATTTCTCGGCCCCGAGATCGGCGCCGAAACCCGCTTCCGTCACCACATAGTCGGCAAGCTTCAGCGCCGTCTTGGTGGCGATCACCGAATTGCAGCCATGGGCGATGTTGGCGAAGGGCCCGCCATGCACGAAGGCGGGGTTGTTCTCCAGCGTCTGCACGAGGTTCGGCTGCATGGCGTCCTTGAGCAGCACCGCCATCGCCCCGTCCGCCTTCAGGTCGCGCGCGAAGACCGGCGTCTTGTCGCGGCGGTAGGCGACGATGATCGATCCCAGCCGCCGCTCCAGGTCGTCGAAATCCTCCGCCAGGCAGAGGATCGCCATCACCTCAGAGGCGACGGTGATGTCGAAGCCGCATTCGCGAGGAAAGCCGTTTGCCACGCCGCCCAGCGCGCCCACCATCTGGCGCAGCGACCGGTCGTTCATGTCCATCGCCCGCCGCCAGGTGATCCGCCGCACGTCGATGTCGAGCGCATTGCCCCAGTAGACATGGTTGTCGATCATCGCCGCGAGCAGGTTGTGCGCGGAGGTGATGGCGTGGAAGTCGCCGGTGAAGTGGAGGTTGATCTCCTCCATCGGGATCACCTGTGCGTGGCCACCGCCGGCGGCACCACCCTTCATGCCGAAGGACGGACCGAGCGAGGGCTCGCGGATGCACACCACCGCCCTGCGGCCGATGCGGTTGAGCCCGTCGACGAGACCGACCGTGGTGGTCGTCTTGCCCTCCCCGGCCGGTGTGGGATTGATGGCCGTGACGAGGATCAGCCTGCCATCCGGCCGCTCGCCCAGCGAGCGGATGAAGCCGGGCCCGACCTTCGCCTTGTCGTGCCCGTAGGGCGCCAGCTCCTCCGGCGGGATTCCAAGTACCGCCCCCACCTCCAGGACCGGCTTCTTCCGCGCCACCCGCGCGATTTCGATGTCAGACTGCATTGCCAATCTCGTTCCCCGTGGCATCTCGCCGCCGAATTGGCCACAGAGCCTGCAGCATGGCAAGCTCCCCTTGTAGTCGTATGCAAGTCCGAGTTCTACTTCCTGGTGTATTTGCCCTTGATTGTTACCTATGGATGCAGTTAGTCTTGTCCAGCGGCCCTGGAGGGATATCGATGAACATCATCGTTTGCTGCGACGGCACCTGGAATACACCCAATGATCTTGAAAACGGCGTTCCGAGCCCCACCAACGTGGTGAAGCTCTACAATGCCCTGGCACCTAAGGATCCGGACGGTGCGCCACAGAAGTCCTACTATCATCCAGGCGTAGGGAGCGAAGGCAACTGGCGCGACCGAATTCTGGGCGGCAGCACCGGAAAGGGCCTAAACCGGAATATCAAGAACGCTTATTGCTGGCTGGCAGGCACCTATCAGCCTGGCGACAAGATCTGGCTGTTTGGCTTCAGCCGGGGCGCCTATACCGCCCGCAGTCTTGGAGGCATGATCTCTCGATGCGGCCTGCTGGACCTCTCGACCTATGACGACGACTCCCGCAGAATTTGGGACGCCGTGGACGAGGTATTCGAGATCTATCGAATGAAGCCGGAACAACCCCCTGTTTCAAGCGACAGGCTCCACTTCCACAATGCGAACCTCGGCGAGCCGGGAGCGAAGAAGACGCCCATCCGGTTCATTGGCGTATGGGATACGGTGGGCTCACTTGGCATCCCTGATGACCTCGGAATACTCAACCTCCTCGATTTCCGCGGCAGACACGAATTTCACGACGCCGGACTAAGCACGATCGTAGCGACAGCGCGCCACGCGTTGGCGATTGATGAAATGCGTCAGAATTTCATTCCCACGCTATGGACCTTGGAGCCTGGGCAGCAGGCCGACTTGAAGCAGGTTTGGTTCGCCGGTGCCCACGGCGACGTCGGTGGCGGCTATGCCCATGCCGGACTGTCTGACATTGCGCTGAAATGGATGATCGATGAAGCGAGAGAGGAAGGCTTGGAGTTTCGCCCGGATCTGGACACGCAGATCAACCCGCACCACCACGGCGTGCTGCACAATTCGGTCTCCGGCTTTTTCCGTCGACTGAAGACCCGTCCAAGATCATTTCCGCTGCTTTCTGCCGACAACAAGGGCACTCTGGTGCATGAGAGTGTCCTTGCGCGGCGGGATGACCCGCCTCTGCTTCAAGGCGAGTATCGCACGCTCAACTGGGACGGGCGGGCACCCGGCTCCTGCAGGGTGCGTGTCTATGCCAAGCCGCACTGGAACTGGACCGGCATCTACCTCCGAGCAGGAACGACGTACAAGCTAAGCGCGGAAGGGGAGTGGCTGGACAAGAGCGTGCGGGCGGGCCCAGACGGTGTTGGCCTCGGGATATACCCTTTGGGAAGGCTCGCTCATCTCCTTGGCACCTTGATCGGCTTGGTCGAGCGAGGCTTCGGTGCCTTGATCGGCAACCACAGAATGGATGCGCCTGGCAGCCGCCGACACGAGGACCTTCCGTGGTTTTCGCTGGTCGGATTGGTTGCGAATGATCAGAAGCCGGCGCGTCACGCTGGGTCACGGATACCGCCATTTCCCCACGAGACCTTCCTGATCGGCAGCGAAAGGCATTTCACCCCGACCGAGGACGGCTATCTCTACTGCTTCGCCAATGACGCCTGGCAATGCTACAACAACAACCATGGCAGCGTCCGGTTGACTGTTTCGGCCGGCGCCCCGGCAGACGGGGCCAGTTCAGGAACGGAATAGGCGGCGCTGTTCCCTGCGCCGCCCGCGTCCCGCGCGAGCCCTCAGAACCGCTGGGTCAGCGAGATCCTGAACGTCCGTCCCGGTTCCGAATAGTACTCCTCGTTGGCCGCCGTGATCGTCGTGTAGTCCTTCGTGTTCAAGGCGTCGTAGTAGGTCCGGTCGAAGAGATTGTAGACGCCTGCCTGGATGCGAAGGCCCTTCACCTGTTCCGGCTCCCACCATCCGGTGAGATCGAAGATGCCGTAGCCCGGCGCCTTGAAGCTGGCGGCGGATTGGTCGTCAACGCCCTCGACGCCCGTCCATAACAGGTCGACGCCCCATGCCTCGGTCTCATAGCCGACGCCGATGATCCCCTTCAAAGGCGGCACGGACGCCAGCAACTGATCGGTCTCGAGGTTCGTGCCCCGCGCATAGGCGAGGCCGGCACGCATGTTGAAGCCGTTGTCGAAACGCTTGTGAGCGGCAAGCTCGATGCCGTAAATCTCGGCGCGCGAGACGTTGACCGGCGTCTGGACGAACATGTAGCCGGCGCTCGGATCGATCCCGCGGGCAATCTGCTCCGCCGCCGTCAGGTTGCGGTTCTCGATGAAGTTCTTGTAGCGGGTATAGAAGAACGTCAGGCTGCCGCCGAAGTCGCTGTCCCCGAAGCGCGCACCGACATCGAAGCCGTTGCTGGTTTCCGGCTCGAGATAAGGATTGCCCGTCCGCAGATAGGTGCCCGGCGCACCGAATGTCATGTAGAGCTCGCTTGCGGTCGGGGAACGGAAGCCCATGGCCCACTGTCCGAAGAGCGTGAACGTGTCGGACAGCTCATACTCCGCCAGGAGCTTCGGAGACCATGCGTCGCCGCTGGAGCCGGGGGGAGTGTCCGGCTTCATCGCGTTGCCGAGATAGGCCGCGGTCGCCTGCGGGTCATGATCGAACCAGTCGTAGCGGAGAGCGGGGGTGAGCGTGAAACCGCTGTCGCCGAAGCTCATGCGGTCCTGCACGTAGAAGCTCATTCGCTTGCTGTCGACATCGGGCATGTCCGCCTGGTTGGTGTGCAGGTTGCCGCAAGCCCCGTAGACGCCGGTATAGGGCGGTGATGCCGGGCAGGAATCGACGCCTGCCGAATACTGCTCCGCCCGCGAGATGAAGATGTCGGTGCCGAAGGTCAGCACATGGCTGACGCCGCCCGTCTCGAAGCCGCTGTCGAAGAAGCCGTTGAAGCCGAATCCGCTCTCCTCGATGTCGTTCCAGCGCTTGTAGACCCCCGGCACACTCGTCCAGCGGATGGAATCCTGGCTGTCCTGGCGCAATTGCCGCTGCCAGTAGAGTGTGGCCTCCGCCGCGTCGATAAGGCCATCGGAACTTGGAGCCTCGTAGAAGTAATCCAGCGAAACGCGGTCGCGTTCGTTGAGCTGCCCGTTGGAATGGTTGCCCGGCCGATAATTTCCCGTCAGCGTCTGGTCGCGGCGAAGATCGGTATCCTTCTCGAACCGGAACCGTTCTGCCGTCAGGCCGAAGACATGGCCCAACTCGGTGTCCTGCCGCAGCTTGAACAGGAGGTTGTGCTGGTCGTAGTCCGCCGGATTGGGCTCCGTGCGCGTTGCGCCATAGCCGCCGACATCCCCCTTGTTGTCCCGCTCATGGCCCGTCTTGTACGAGCCGAGGAACAAGGCCGAGGTGTTTTCCACCCGCTTGGCCACCGCGGCACCGCCGTACCAGCTGTTGTCCATGCTGTCGTAACCGGTCCCGACCTTGCCGCCCCAGTCGCGGCCTTCGCCGATCAGGTCCTCCGGCTCGAGCGTTCGCAGCACAAGGGCTCCGCCAAGTCCGCCATCGCCGATTCGGCTGGAATCGGCTCCGCGCACGACATCGACGGATGTCAGTGCAAAGAAGTCGAAGCTCTCGGCCCCGCCGGCGGTGCTGCGGGCAGTGTCCTGAAGATAGGTCAGCGGCACGCCGTCGATGACGGTGGCGACGCGGTTGCCTTCAAGTCCGCGAATGTTGAGGGAGTTCGTCGTCCCGCGGCTGTAGTTCACGCCAGGCTCCAGGCTCCGCCCGAGATCCTCAATGCTCTGGACCTGCTTCTTCTCGATCTCCTCCTCGGTCGTCTGTGAGGCCAGCGGGGTGTTGACGATATCGCCGGCCTTCACCCGCTTGCCCTTCAGTACGATCGTCTGGAGCGCCGTCGCATCTGGCGGGAGGCCCTGCGCCGCAGCGGACAGCGGCGACAATGCCGCGATGGCGGTGCAGGTAAGAAGGAAGCATCGGGTGGCGCGGATATTCATCTTGTTCCCCTGTGGCGGGCACGCACCATCATCGGCGCGCAAANGCACGCCGCTGGTGGAAGCGGTCCGGTTTGACGATCACAATGGCGGGCGGCAGGCTCTGCCGTGACTTCGCCATCTAAAAAACATGATTTATGGAGTCAAGATAAAAGTGGATGAAGTTTGTCATGTTTGATGTTAGGTCGCTGGCGGGATGTCGGGTGTATCCCCTGAACCAAAGTCAGATTGCCAGATGCATACAGACCCGCTAAGTAGCTAAAATCTGACGAACTATCGTAAACGGGTGGAAGGGGCGCCCTGATATGTCAGCGGTATTGGAACCTACCTCACGGACCATGGCAGTGCCCTCAGCAGCAGTCGAGAGACAGGTAGCGCTCAGCAGCGCGATTGCCGCGGCCGCTACGCGCTCCGAAGTCCTGACCGCCATGGAGGATGCGGCTGAAGCCTTCGGTTTCGCCCATGTCACCCTGATGGCGAAGCCGGGTGACGACGACGAATACATGTCACGGCTGATCATCCAGACGACCCTGCCGGAAGACTTCGTGCGCCAGTTCGATCGCAATCGCTTCCTCGTCGCCTGTCCGGTCATGCCGACGCTGTTCGAAACCATGCTGCCCCAGGCCTGGACATTGGAAGGTCTCGAGCGGGATGGAATCGTGCCGGCGCCGATCACCCGGCTGATGCGCCGCTTCAGCCTGTTCACGACAGTCGTCATGCCCCTCCATAGCTTCGACGGCGCCCGCTTCCTGCTCCGCTTTGACGGCAAGCGGCCATCCCTGCGCCAGTCCGAGATCAACGAATTCGCCGTGATCTCCCTGCATGCCTTCGAGGTGTTCGACAGGATCCGGCGCACCGAGGAGATCGCCATCCCCCGCCCTCTTTCCATGCGCGAACTGGAAGTCGTGCGCTGGACGGCACAGGGAAAGACCTCGGTGGAGATCGGTCGCATCCTTTCGCTCTCCGATCATACGATCAACGCGCACCTGACGAACGCCATCAAGAAGCTCGACTGCGTCAACCGCACCCAACTCGTCGCCAAGGCGATCCGCCTCGGCCTTATCCCCTGACCTGCCCGAGAGCATTTCCAGCAAAAGTGTGAAGCGGTTTCGCGTAGGGAAGTGCGAAAAGACAAAGCGTCTTAGCGGTCGAGCACCGATCGCACTTCCACCAGGTTGGAGCGCACCCGCAGGATATAGAAGCCCATGGTCGCCAGATGCGTCGGCATGATCCAGCCGTCCTCGCGGCCGTTGGAGATGATTGCCGGCTGGATGCGCAGCGCCGACCGGAACTGCGAAAGCGTCTCGGCCCATAGCGGCCCGAGATTGCGCTCGCGGATCACCTGCAAGAAGTCGGCGCCCGCTGCGGACAGGACGGCATAGTAGCCGTAGAGCTGGCCATAGGCGAACCAGTACCGATCGTCCGCGCGCGTGTCGAACCAGCCGCCGTTGTAGTTTTCCGAGCGCTCGCGCAGGATTGCTGATGTGCTGCCGAGATCATTGGCAATCCGGTCGACAAACTGCACCAGATTGTCGGCACGGCTGTCGAAGGTGGAGCGGCAGGCGGCAAGGTCGGTGTTGAACTTGCGGAAACTGTCGATCGCCGCCCGGTAGTAGCTCGGCGTCGGCGTCTTCGGTCCGAACGGGCTGAGCCCGAAATACCAGGAATACTCGTCGAACTGCAGGTTGTTGCGGGCGTCCTGCAGGTCGTTGTTGATGCCGGAGGTGCCGCGCACGCGCGCCAGCGTGTCGACGAGCTCGACCGAGGTCCGCCGCACCGCCTGGTTCACGCCGCGCTGGAATGACGCCTTGTTGTCGAGAAATGGCGTATGGTCCCAGTCGATCCCGAACAGGCCCAGCCGGTAGAGCAGCATGGAGGAAATCCATGCATTCTGGTTGACGTTGACGTCGGTGAGGTCGGCGACAACGTCCACGATGGCGGACGACTGGCACTGCGCCCCGCCGGGCGACGGTGCATCCGTCGCCGCCGGCGTCGGAGCGGGGATCTCCTGCCCGGCCGGCACTGTACGTTCGGACAGCCGGTATTCCTCGACGAAATCCGGATCGAACCTGCTCCACACCTGGGTCTGCCAGAAGAAATAGCCATAGAGCCCGACGAACAGGACCAGCAGCGCCAGAAGCGGGCCCTTGATGATCCAGCTGCGACCGGAATACCAGCCGTGAGCGGCCATGAAGGGCCAGACCAGCCAGGCGACCAGCAGGCCGATACCACGGCCGAGCGCCGCAAAGGCACGCTGGAAAAAACGCACGATCTGGTCAAGCATGGTGTACCTCCGGCTCCAGGGGCCTGCCGTGCCCGGCTCGCTCCGCCGGGCTCCTGTTCATCGCAAATCGCTCGCTAAAACGAGCATCGATCTTCTGCTTTCGTCGGTCGATCTCGACGCTGGAAAGCATGTCCTTCTCGCGAAGGCCCATCAGCGGCGCCAGGTGTGGCAAGACCGGCCATTCCTGCCGGACCAGCAGTTCCGGATTGTCCGGCGAAAGCACGTCCTTCAGGAGGATCGCGCGTTCCGCTTCGATCGCCAGCTTGTTGAGCAGGATATTGGCGTCATTGACCTGGCGGTTGAGTTCGATGGTCAGGTCCTGGATGGACTGCAACCGGGTTTCCACCTCGACCGCCGTCCCGGTGATAGGCTCACCCTGCGCCGCCCCATGCTCCGCCAGCCTGTCCGCCAGCATCGCCCGGTGTCCGCTGAGGTCGATCAGATCCGCCTCCACCGAATGCCTCACCGCAACGAGCCGCTCCCGGTAGGTGATGAGCAGCGACTGCAGGACATCGAGATCGGCAAGTACCGTGCTCAATTCGTCCGCCGGCACTTTCGCAGGTCTGGTCCAGCGGAGAGAAAACAGGGAAACGAGCGCGATCCACACACGCTCCTTGAGTGTACGCTGCGGCTCGTCTTCCAGCGGCGCCATGGCGGCGTCTATGCGGGTAGAGAGTGCGCTGAGCTTCGCAGCGATGCGAGGGCCGGTCGAAGACCATCCGTCTGCCAGCGTTCCCGCAGAACCAGGCAGCGGGTCGTCCAATGCCGGAATCGCTCTGGCGCGCGCGATCGTTGAGACGGCCTGAGCCGCCTGCGCGATCACCCCCTCCAGTTCAGCCAGCTCTGACTGGAGTGCCTCCAGTTCGCTTCGGCTGCGATCCGCCCTGCCCATTCCGTCCACCGCAAATCCATAAAAAAGGCCACCATGGACTTATACCATGGTGGCCCGATGTAAAGCGGCAGGCTCTTTTCAGAGGCCGAGTTCCGCTAGGGCGGCGTCGACGCGCTCGCGGGCCTTCTTCGGCAGCTTGCCGGTCTTCACGGCGTCGAGGTTGGCCGGAGCGCCGTCACCGACGACAACCACCGCAACCATGCCCATGCCGAGGTGCGGCGTGCACTTCACGACATAGGCGCCTTCCTTATCGAGCGTGACGGAGAACTCCTGGTTCATCTTGCCCTTGAACTCTTCGGCGCCGTCCGGGATCATCCCCTTCATCGCGGCGGCATCATGCCCCTTGTCGGTAGGAACGAACTTGATCGTGTCTCCGGGCGCTGCCTTGATGGCGGCGGGCTCGAATACCATTGCCTGACCGTCGCTGCCCTTGTTGAGCATCTTCACTTCGATCTCCGCACCGAGCGCCGGGAACGAGAAGATGGCGAGGC
>Ga0065721_10006077_pt1 | contig 10426 bp, 8 predicted proteins | sample Mesricmetagenome_FD_59108 | JGI IMG/M metagenome (GOLD analysis project Ga0065721, IMG submission 59108) | Mesophilic microbial community from rice straw/compost enrichment Sample: eDNA_1 v2 (version 2) | ecosystem: Engineered > Solid waste > Grass > Composting > Bioreactor | place: USA: Davis... | reverse complement strand
CACGTTCTGACCGTAATAAACGATCACCCCATCAACAGAATCAAAGAACTACTGCCGCATATCTGGATCACAAAACAAAAGTAACACCTACCTCAACAAAATCATAGGTGCTGTCTACCGCGACCTTACCGGAAACCCGCTTTTTTTTCAATAAGTTCCTTATAACACAAAGTAAAGCCTCTCAGGTATATTCCTGAGAGGCCTCAATGTAGAATCGGACAGCAGTATGTCGTTATCTGGATGGACTACTATCCATTTTCCGCTCCCTATTCTTAACCCACTTGAGCAGGCCACTGGCCTTCATTTTAATTCCCTCCAAATCGAACTGTAACTTAAGGGTTACTGTAGTTTTTGTCCCAGGAAGCGGTGCAACTTGTTTCATGCTTGCATTTTTTTTTTTTGTTCAGTTTAAGAGAATAAAACAATTGATTCAAATGCAATCCCCGCAATATATCACCTAGCAAATTAAGTTTGGCAAATACTATGTTAACAGCTTTGCTAATCAAATGTTAACCGGAATGCCTGCTCGCTTTCTTTTCCATTCCTTCAGCTGCACATTTTTTGCAAAGCGCAGGTTTGCTTTCCTTCATAGGATTGTATCCAATGCCGATTTTACACTTGATGATGCAGTAACCGTCCCGGGCTCTCGCACATCTTTTCGAACCTGACCAAAATCTGTCTGCGAGAATGTACCCCTTTCTCGCTTTCGGTGCCCATCCTGAAACCAATAGCCGCGCCAGCAATTGCACCGAGAACACCAAAAACTGGTATTTGTACGGCTTCCCTGGCTGCCTGCTCCGACTTCTTTGTGACAGCTACGCCGAACACAGCCCCGAAGAACATGCCGAACAAACCGCCAATGATGATCCCAACTATTGTGTAGAATATTAGTTTCATAGGTTTTTGCTCGTCAATTTAGGTATTAATGCTCAACCCAGAATAACACCCCCCTGTAATTTTGTTGAAAATTGTTGACCCGGTGGCATTAAAGGCAAAACATAAGTTTTTCGTCAAGTGGATGGCTAAAACAGGCGACCACATATACTAAGCAAAAACGTTATGTAAAACAAACTCGTAAGCCACAAGCTATCACGCTTTCGACTTACGAATTTGAGATACTGCTGCTATTCTTAGTTTAATGAACTAGTCAACATTGCGGCAATTGCTGGATTTAAAGACGCTATGTAATCCTTTAGAGTCTTATCCTTATCAGCATCAGCTTTCATTGCTTCGAAAAGTGGGGCTTTGTTTTCGTCCACGCTTTTATTAACGAACTTTAAGCTGCATGTGTCAGCAGATACATGAATTTCAATTTCAGATCTTTTGCCTGTCAATATGAACTCATCCAGACCTTTCCATTTTCCAGTGGAAAAAAGCCGATCAATGTAATAGTCGCTTGGTATTCCTTTGTAAATTAATAACTTGCATTTTGGGACTCTCTTTTCTTCAATCAATATGTAAATTTCAAACTTATCCATTTGAGGATGCACCAATACATTAGCAATAAGATCATCTTTCTTTTTGTTAACAAAGCTTTTATAAATAATCTCGAATTCAAACCGTTGTAGCTGAATCCTTTCCTTTATTGATTGAAGTTTACTTATTTCTATCCTTTTATCTTTATCAGCCAATCTAAGTAGAGCATTTTGCATAATATCTAAGAATACGGTCTGTTTTTCTAAATTAGACTTTTGAGCAAAGTTCTTATCCAACGTATATCTTATATTGATATACACTTCCTTCCCACGCCGAATTATCACCTCTTCTAAATCATTCCCAATGTGATTTATATGTATATATTTATAAAAATCCATATCCATTTCTCTCAATAGAAACGCATATATATAGGAAAGGGCTTCCGTATTCGCGCCTATCGCATTTTCAATTACAGAATCAAGTCTAACCATCTGAAAGTTACTTTAAGGTCTAATTTGCATTCTTGGTCTTACACCCCAAGTTAATATATGTTGCTCAACTGCTCCCTCTTCCGCTCCTAAAGCAGACCATCGGTCGGGTGTAAACAACAGCGGTCTCCAATTTACAGAAGCTCCATATATAGCCTGAAATACCGGCAACTGTTTCTCCGGTCTGTCATATCCAGTTGAATACATATCAGCAATTCCGTATTTAAGTGTAGGTGTCTTGCCATCACTTGGTCTAAAGAAAAATTCGTAAACAAGATGAGGATTCGTGTTATCCTTTCTATTGCCGTGTTTGGTGAAAGGAATTGAAATGGGCAATGCAGGTGATGGATAACGTCGAATCTCTTTCAATCCCCATCTAATCAAAAGATCATGAAGCTCTCCAGACACAACTTGGTATAAGTACTTCGCACCTTCTACATCTGCATTCAATTTATCTCTTAAGTCATTACCAGCGGCATTCCAATCACCCAAGCTAGGAAAACGATATAAACCTGTTGTCGCACTTGCTCCGGCTAATCCTGCGCCTTCTCCTAGTAAGGGAAAGAGAGCAGGAGCGAAAGCTGTTTTGTCATTGTTTTTATTCTTGCCCTTGTTTTTATCTTTATTCTTATCATTTTCCCCGTCATTAATATTAAATGTGCCATTCTGAAGTGAACTTAAAAGTTGATCAAATCCCGCGTCTCCCGGTTTATAGGTGCCTTCCCATAACCCTGTTGGATCGTTGTTCAGTACTGGGTTATCAAATCCAAACCTATAGCCGGTCCAATCATGAGCTAACTCAGTTACAGGATCAGTACTAAAAAAGCGGCCTATCTGCTGATCATACATTCTAGCATTAAAATCATACAATTCTAATCCGCTGCCATCCATGAACTCTTTATTCTGCAGCTCATTACCATTATATTTCAACCTATTCTCGGAGTAATTCATGCCTTTCAGAGCATTCGAACTAATCCCAGCCATTGCGAGCCCATACGGATAATAATGCGTCTCCTCAAGCAGAGGCCCACTTACCGCCGCTACTGTAACATTATCAAAGAGCACGTCCTGTTCCGTTTCATTGCTCGTATACACATACAGGAAACCGCTTTTCGTGATCGGCATCTTATCCACTCGTCAACGTCTGCAGCTCATCCGGTTCGCCTTTCACCTGCCTAACCCCACTGTTCTCTTCCACTAAGTTAAACTGATCGTCAAACAATACAAAATTCAGATATGCCTTTGGTTTATCCAACTGGTTCTGGTCCGGGTCCTTCTCCTTCAACCGCTGGTAATCATTGCTATTGAAGTTCCCAAAGGGAGATGCCTGGTTCACCTCTCCATTTCCATGAGGACTATTAGCCCTAGATTCCCCACTGAATGCCTGCAGCAAACTTGCCACCATATCTTCCGGGGTAACAGATTGATTATCCTTTGGTCCGGTAGATTTATAAAATGCCCTGGCGCCTATCTGTATGGTATCGCCTGCCATTACCTTCAGTACCAGCGAAGGTCCTATCTTCTTCCCTCCATTTTTGGGATTCAGCTTAGCTACATACAAGTTGCTATCAACCATGTCATCCTGCGGATACCCCACTGGCTTCTCTACCCTCGTCTCTTCCACATTGCTAAACAAAGCCGTTTCCGTTGCTGCATTGGATGCCTCCATGGTGGCCGTATACATACTAAGGTCTGTCTGCGTCGTCAACACCATGCGAACATTCCCCAGGTGGTCTTTTACAAAATAATCATAGTAGTACTTAACCGGCTGACCAGAGACATATACCGGGCGGATACGGCCTTCCTCATGGCCTATCAGCTCCATGGTATCATTCCGGTACACGAGCCCGCCAATATATTCTGTAGTAGTGATCTTTGCGGGAGAAATCGTGCTATCGGTAACGATTTTCCTTACTTTGTTACCGGTAGCATCATACTGATACCTGATAACACCTTTGCCGGTAATCACGATACTATCCGGTAGATTCAGGTGATTATAACGGATAACTGCGATGTTCTTATTTAGGTCCTTGATCAGGTTGCCACTGGAATCATAAGCATAATCAGCAGTTTCGTTGTTATTGATCTCCTTAAAATCACCCAGCTGGCTTGCGCTGTTGTTCTTCTTATCAGTAACAAAGGACAACTTGTTACTATTCGGCAGGTAACCATATTTCAGGCTGTCAATAGTTTGAATGGTAGTGCCATTCATGCCCTTTTGCCGCATGGACTGGATATTGCCGTTAGGGTCATAAACCAGTACATCCACGGAAAAATCTTGCTGTGTTCTATCCCAGGTTTTGGCAGTGGGCGTATTATTCTGGGTAAAATCTGCTACTGTCAGCCGGTTGGCATTGTCATAGGCATATCCGTGCGCTCTGCCTTTACCATCGCCGCGACTCTTCCATTTTGCGCCGGCGATATTGCCGTTTACCTGATTGGTCGTAAAGCCATAATCATAGCTCAGCTCCTGCCCAAACCAGTTGGCGGTGCTGTTAGCCGTTTTCACAAAATCCTTGTTGACGGCCTTCAGCCAGCCACGGATATTAAATTCATAGTTAAGTGTTTCCAGCTGGCTGGCACCATTTACATGTAAACGTTTGGTCCTTAGCTGCCCCAGTTCATCGTAAACATTTTTTGTGATAGTCCGCTGAGTACTGTCATTCAACTTCTTGATCACATCAGTCACCCTGCCTGCCGCATCGTACAATAGCTGGGTCATCACCCTGGTCTCGGGAGTAAGACCACTACGAATGTTAGTATGGCGTTGGAGAGTTCTAAGCAGTTTGCCGCTGAAATCATATATATTGCTCACCACATCCTTACCTCCGCTGATATTATTAGCAATTGTCTGTAAGACCCTGCCCTTATCCGTATAGTAAGTGGTCGTGGTCAGCCACTGATCGGTACCGAGCACCCGTACTTTGGTGCCGGTCACCAGGCCCCTGGTCATATTGCTTGTTGTGCCTATTATTTCAGCATAGGGACTACCAGAAAAGGTAGGGTTTATAAGGTCCCCGGTGACAGCATTATGCTTGCCGGTATAGCTATAATCATCATAAAAAGTATAGGTCAGCGGTGTGAGCGTGCTGGCGGCAATATTTGGTAAAGGGTTCACCGCCACAATGCTAAAAGTATCCTGATTGGCTGCAGCATCGATAAGTGCATCTGTTGTTCCATCTGATCCTGTATCAAAACCACCGTCAAACGTAATACTTCTCCGGGCGGTATACTTTGGACGGCCATCATAATAGGCAAACTCAAGGTCCGCCTGCTCTGGGATGGCATGAGTGATGGTCTGGGTATTGGAAACAGCTGTGTTCATCCTGGCCTGCAGTGTGTTCACGGGTAGAGGCGGAGTTGTACAGGGCCGTCATGGTAGGCCGGTTCAGCCCATCATAGAAAGTCACCAGCCATTGTTTGTTGGCCGCGCTTCGCATGTTTCCATCACGGCTAAACACCAGCCTGTCCCGCAGGTCATATACTATTTCCGTGGAATCTGCCCCCGGCACCTTTTTCATGATCATGCGGTTACGGCTATCATAGCGATAAAAGAAACAGAGCTCACGGGCAGTAGTGGCATCCAGTACCCAGCTAGCTTTGACCAGCTCTACTGCTTTAGGTGGGATCACACAACGAAGGTTGCCCAAGTCGTCATACACATAATAGGTACAGAGCCAGCCGGTATGCCCGTTAGCAGCATTGTCGGTCAGTTCTACTTTTTTCAGAATCACCCGGTCCTCCTTGTCCTTAAACTCTGTAACACGTTTGCCCCGTTCATCTATGGTTACACTTTTAAATAGCTGGCCTGCCGCATAGGTACGGTTTGCTCCACTGATGGGAATAATACCGGTAGCTGGTATGTCCCAGATACGCACACTATCTGCAGCGGAGTTAACCAGGTATTGCTGTTCTACCGGCTTATTGCCTCCTTCTTTTGCCCAGGTATTACCCGAGCCGTAGGTTTTCAGCACCCGGTTCAGTGGAGAGGCCTCATACTCGTTTTGATTGTAATAGATCGTTTCCCCGGATGCGCCGGGATTTAAGGCGCTGTCCTGGTAAAAGGCTTTCTGGGCATTGAAAGGATCGGTTTTAAATTTACCGTCGTTTACATTCCCTGTCTTGGGCACGTAAGGCAGGTATTTATATTGCTCCCGGCCGTACGCGTCATATACCATGGGTACTACCAGGTCTTTGGCAGCGGGGGTAATAGCCTTGCTTACTGTTTGTAAAGGCCGACCAAGTCCGTCAAAATATTGAGTAGTCTGCTTAACTGCATTTACATCAGTAGAACCGGTAACAGCAGCCGGATCGGAAGTAGGCATACTTGGCTCCCAGGTACGGATGTAGTTAATGGTCGATCCAGTATAGGCAGGAGGCGGTGTAACAGCTGTTGCTGCGGGACGCACGCTATTGGTGTCAGGTTTATTCTGGGCGGGCAATGTGATTGCATAACCCGATAACAATGTGAGAATAAATAACTTCTGCATATTACTTCTTTTTCAACAGGGTTTGGGATTATTGGGTTACTGGCTTTTGATATTGATAGTCATGTTGCTTTAATATCCTGCCATCCTGATCTTTTACCCTCACCAGCCTGCCAAGCTTATCATATTCATAATAAGTGATCTTGCTGCTGGCGTCAACCTGGCTGGTCATCCCCGCCAGTGGAGTATAGGTATAGCTGACCATCTGTGCTCCCAGAGGATATAATCGTACTTCATCAATGACAGCAGTGCCGGAAATGGTAACCGTTGTTGTGCCGGTAACCACTTTCTCCGTATAGGTCCATCCGTTAATGGTGGCTCCCTGCTGGGTGGTGGAGACATTGCTCACATTGACCGTTCCCGTTTTTGCCCAGTACGACACAATATATTGCTGTCCGGATTGTAGCCCCGATCTCACAAGATTACCGGATCCAAGGTTATAGCTATTACTGCCCGTTATACCTGATGCGGTGATCCCTGCGGCATTGCCAAGGCTCCAGCTGCTGTGTGTATTGCCTTCAAAGCTGGTGAAAGCAATATCCGCTACATCCGCATTCGTACATTGCGCCACCGGTAAAGAAGCGTTGTGGTCCCATATATAGGACATCTTCGGTCCGTTGCCTTTGTATTGTACCAACGAAATTACCCCTGGTATCATACTTGTCATGAAATATTCTCTTTTCCAGGAGGCCGCTTCCAAACTGAGCATCAATATTCGCTAACAGTGGCATATTGCTATTAAAAATGCCATAGTTGTTTTTCACGAGTGAAACTTGTTTCCCATTTCTGATCACCTTTTGCTGGATCAGTGCCGTTTTTATATTCAGGTCCTTCAATGCTTGCTTCGCCGCCAGCTCACTGGCCGTCAGACCGGTCACTGAATCGTTTGCATAAAACTTTTGTGTTTCCACGAGTTGACCCTCACTATCCTGCGTCTTTTCAGTAGTGGCGAGCTGGTGGAGGAGGTTGCCGTATGTAAGCGTATTCAGACTGCTCAGCGTTCCTGCGTTTGTGTCATAGGAAGTGACCCGCGTAGAATCAAGATGCACCCATCTTCTGTTCATATCATAGGTCATCAAACTTGCCGCCCGCATGTTAAATACAGAACCAACGCCTGTATTTATAAAGCAGAGAGAGGAACTAGGGTCTCTCCTACCAGCATAGAAGGTGGCGAACTGTTGAACACGAGGATCGATACCGTACCAGTTCTTTTCCTCCCGTACAACCTTGAGCGTACCTTCTGTCCGTACAAATGACCTTTCCGTGATTTTTAGCCCATTAGCATGAGAGAAGTTCGATAAAGGCGCCCCCGGGAAGGGCTGGCCCATGATTGGGTGACCACTCTGGTCGAAGAATACATTGAACTCCCGCTCTGTGCCGCCATTTTCCATGTTCTCACCTTCAGACTCCAACACGTAACTATAATAGATATGATTACCGGAGTAAGAACACAGGTCATAAAAGCTGGAGGAAGCCAATTGAACATAAACTGCAGATCCTGGTAAGACACGATCCTTGCCCGTCACTAGGGCATTGTACCTGCTTTTCATACCTGTAAATGTTGGAAGGGGATGAGTTCACAGCTTCACCGGAGGAATATCTTCCATCCCTGCTGTAGGAATAACGTTTTACCTGCCCCTTGCCACTAAGCGGATCATAAGTAGTGATCTTGCTTACTCTTACTCCCGGGAATTGGCTTGTTGGATGATGTATCCAATAGTGCATAGTTCAAAGATGCATATCCGCGTGCAGGACCATAAACAGTTACCGCCAGTACATAGGTGCCTTGCTGGGTTATAGTAAAGCTTTGATGCTCATCGCCTCCAACAGACCAGCCTCCCACGCCGCATGGCTCCCCCGCACCATCAAGCAGGCAAGCCGTGGTGCGATAATAGGTAGCAGGATAGTCAGGAGTGATGATCACATTGCCTACATTTAAATTGAGCACCTGGGTACAGGGTACCCTAAATGGCGCTGAATAGTAGGTCCTGGTTTGCTTAAACTCAGAAGTACCTTCCACATATACGCGTTCGGATTGTTCTTCATGGCATTGTACAGCGGTATTTTTGATCGAGTGTCCTTCAAACTCGATCAAGTCATATCCTCCTCCCGGAAAGGTGATCTTTTTCAGCGTGCCAATTTTGCTGAAGGCAGGGTCCGGGTTCCGGTTTCCAAAACTTTGATTAGGGAAATAGCTCAGTACTGTAGCGTCTGTTGGTTTTGCAATCAATGAGCCATTCGATTTACCATTGTAGAATCCCATATAATCCTGTGAATGGGAAGTACGGGCCGGAAGACTGTTGATGTTATCATATTCGAAACGATATATTCTTGCCGTACTCGACAGGGGTTCCATATTCAGTTCTTCTACGCTTCCAAGAAACATTCGTTTACCGATGTCTGCCCGATAAGTGGCCCCGGCAGAAGAATAAATATACCCCAGCTCATATGCTGTCCTGATCTTTTGCTGGTTTACCGGAACATCTGTGGCTGTTTTGGATACTATAGTATCCAATACTGTCACAGATGTCAGACAATAATCCCCCACGAGATCCTCCCTGGGGCTGTAACCTAGTAATACAGTGCCTAACGCATTACTGGTGATGATCGTGGGATACACACCATAATTACGCATCTGAATCTGGCATTCCTGGCTTGCGGGTATACTGGGGCAATTAACAGTACCAGAACATTGATTCGGAGAGGGGGTGTTGGCGGTAGCGACCTGCGAAGTAGATGAATAGTATGAGTAATCACAGGTGCCATACTTAATATAAATAATATCTCCTTTAGGATGGCTAACTTGCGTAAGGTACCAGGCGTTTTTAATAGGTGTACGGCTAAACGCTCCCTTAGCACAGCTGCTGGTCGATACAGAAGATTCCACCTGGTTGAATTCATATTTTGCTCCATCCGGCGTAGTAATGGTAAAACCACTGGCAATACTTCCCTCTATTACAAGGTTGTTGTCATCCAGTTTCATGATCTGGCTGCCATCGATGATGAACTTACCGCTGTAATTACCAAATGAAAAAGTAAAAATATCCGGCTGGGTATCATATCCTTCGCTGCCGGCCTTTTCGACAAATGATTGCCACTGTGCAGCGTATGCATCTGTTTGTTCCGGGGGCGGACGTAAAAAGGTGCTGCTACCGTCAGGCTCTCCCAATACCATTCTTGATACCACGCCGCCGGCGCTCAGGTTCCACCCAAGCCCTACCCTGGAGGCCACTTGTGTAACCCGGGTTCCATTAGTACTATAGGTTAGGCTAATAGGAATGGAGAGATTGTTTGTTTTATACTCATATAACGGGATACTGTACCCGGCGGCTCCATCAGCATAATTAACGCTGGCAGTGGCAAACTTACCCAAACCCGCAGCAGTAGGAGATGGGGGAAACACATTATCCAGGTCCAATGCCTGTGCGTTAACGTCATTAACGGCAAACGCCAACACTGTCAGGATACTTAATAAATATTTCTTCATAGATGGGGTGTTAAGTATTATCAACTATTTTCAGCGCTTGCCTTTACCACGCTTAGTAAAGGCCTCATTTTGCTCCCGTAAAAGGTTTATCTGTTCCTGCTGAGACTTTAGTTGTTTTTGTTGATCAATCACGTATAGGGTTAATTCTTCTATTTTCTGCAACAGTTTCTTATTCATTTCTCCCAAGTCCAGTCCATCTTTTTCTACTTCGGTAGCCGCAGGAATATCTGGAAGATGCCCATTATGGATAATATATTTTTCAACCTGCTGTAGAGAAGGAAGCAGGTAATCCTGCCGAAACACAAAATCAGGCCAGCCTGTCTGGATCACCTTAACCCTTTTCGAAAAGATATCCCCGTTTACGGCCAGTTTAGCCTGGGGTGACAGCGTGCCAATCCCCACGTTTCCATCGCCTCTTACATATAATAAGCTTTTCGTGCCACCTGCCTTTCCCCTTCCCATTGAATCCACGTTAGACACTACGTGAAAAGCATAGTAAGATGAAGTGTCATCTGATATACCTACAGCTGCCCCATAACGATCTCCCC
>Ga0065721_10053147_pt1 | contig 10427 bp, 3 predicted proteins | sample Mesricmetagenome_FD_59108 | JGI IMG/M metagenome (GOLD analysis project Ga0065721, IMG submission 59108) | Mesophilic microbial community from rice straw/compost enrichment Sample: eDNA_1 v2 (version 2) | ecosystem: Engineered > Solid waste > Grass > Composting > Bioreactor | place: USA: Davis... | reverse complement strand
GGAATAGCTGTTCGAAACAGACAGGTTATCCAAAGGAATGTTCCGCAAATTGTAAAATCCAGGAATTACCAAGCCGTTGTTCCTGTTGCTACCGACACCAGCAGAAGAACCTGACAACACCTGAGTCATGATATTACCACCACCCGACACACTGATATCGAAGTCTGATACTTTGGTTTTATAGGTAAGCAAGAAATCAGAGTTTCTCTCCAGGAAGTGATTGTCAGCCAAATAGTATCCACCTTTCGCCATCCGGCTGAAACTGAACGGAATTTTAGTCTCCTGGGTCTCGTTATACATATCCATTGAATGACGAAGCAGCAACGATAAGTTCTTCGTGAATTCGTACGTCAACGAGATGTTTCCAAAGATCCGATCCCGCGTAAAACCGTTATCAATTGCATAGGCAATGAAGTACGGGTTGTCGTTAGCATCAGTCCTGATCTGTTGAATTCCTTCCTGACCAGGTACCCAGATACCTCTCATTTGATTGTAGTCAACATAAGAAGACGCATAAACTGCTTCAAGCGGGTTAGCCTGACGGTCTCCGGTACTTGGACGGTTGTTAGAGTGTGTGCGGCTAAAGTTGAGGTTCGTACTCACTGTCAACTTGTCGAGAATCTTGGTATCTGCAGCGAGACCCAAGCCGTTCCTGAACAAGTCGGATCCAGGGATCATGCCGTTGTGCAGCATGTTGGAGTAGGAAATGCGGAAGCTGCTATTGTCGCTACCACCGCTGATGGCGATGTTGTTGGTTGAAGTAACACCTGTCTGAAGGAAGTCTTTCATTGCATTGGGATAAGACTTCAGTTCAGTCGGGATGGGGTTACCGTTCTCATCGAGTGGACTGTTCCACTGAACTGCCTTATGACCTTTGTCGAGGGGCAGTCCAGCCCAGTAAGCGTTACCTTCATCAAATGAGTCGATGCGTTGTCCGTTCGCGTACTTGTAGTGGAAATCGAGCAGGCGAGTTGCTGACTCAAACATGGTATTGGTTGAGAAAGACACTCCCAATGCCTTCTTCTTTGAACCCGATTTCGTAGTGATGATGATCACACCGTTAGCTGCACGTGTACCGTACAAAGCAGCAGCCGAAGGGCCTTTCAGAACGTTGATACTTTCAATGTCATCGGGGTTAATATCCGAGATCGCATTACCGTAGTCAACTTGGTTACCATCCCCTCTTTGAGCAACGTTGTTCAGGCTGTTGGACATCGGCACTCCATCAACGACAAACAACGGTTGGTTATCCGTTGTCAGCGATGTTGCACCGCGAATAACGACGCTCACTGAAGAACCAGGTCCACTGGTTTGGTTGATTACAACACCAGGCACGCGTCCGGCCAGTGAGTTCAAGAAGTTCTCCGTAGTTGTCTGTTTGATATCATCTCCTTTCAAGTTTGAGACATGATACCCAAGTGAACGCTGCTCACGCTCGATACCGAGAGCGGTAACAACGACTTCGTCGAGTGTTGAAGTACTGGGAGACATCGTAATGTCAATTACGGCTCTTCCTGAGACGGCAACTTCTTGTGATTCGAAACCAATCGACGAAAATACAAGAACAGCATTGTTGTCACTCACACTAACGGAATACCTACCGTCTACATCGGTAATCGTTCCTGTTTGCGTGCCTTTCACAACAATGTTAACGCCAGGAATTCCCTGACCATCCTCACTTGAGGTGACTCGCCCTGAAACGCGGACTTCCTGAGGAGGAGTCGCAAACGCGTTCCCCGCGAGCACTAACGCCAATAGTAAAGACATCAGATGTCTTCCCCATTGCTTTCCTTTTGCGTACAAATTTAGCTGCATAGGTTTTGTTTTGATTGAGTTTACTTTAGTTGTTATCGTTCGCGGCTTTTCTTTGCCGCTCGTCATTTTCTTCGACCGCTCCGCCGAAACCGAAAATTCGTTGTAACTGACATGAAAAATATAAAAGTTGCCCGTCGTCTACGGGTGCATTTTGCGTCAGGCAGTACAACGTTTGCGTAAACCCCTCATCCTCCAACTACCTGATGCCCGTTCGGTGTCTTCGCCGGCATCGGTTCCCGCTGCTCCAGGAGTGCCGCCGCACCGAGCAACGTGATATCTTCATCAACCGACTGCAATATTTTCAGCCTCCGGATTGATTGCGGAAACGTGAAATCCTCCAGCGAGCGCTTCATTGAGGCTTCGAAAAACCGAAACGCTTTCGAAAGGGATCCCCCGATCACAATTGCCTCCGGATCATAAGTGTAAACTACCGTCTTGATCGCCTGGCCCATGTGGACGCCGAACATTCGCCAAAGCTCAAGCGCTTTTGCATCGCCTGCCATCGCAAGTTCATGCGCTCGGATCGCCGACATCCCGTGTAGAGCCTCGAAAAAGTTTCCGCTCGCGTAATACTCGATGTTGTGTTCGCCGTATTGAACCAGGCCGATTTCGCCTGCACCGCAGTTGCTCCCCGTAAACAATTCATCTTTAATGATGATACCGCACCCTAACCCGGTTCCGGAAGTCATTCCCACCAAGTTGCGGAAACCCTTCCCTACCCCGAATCGATGCTCGCCAAGAACGAAGCAATTTACATCATTATTGATTGCAACCGGCACGGAAAATTCATCTTCGAGAATGTCTTTCAGAGGAACACATTCCCACGACGGAATATTAACTACGTTGTAGACAATCCCTTTTTCTGTATCGATCACCGAGGGAACACCGAGGCCAATACCCCTTACGTTGTTTCCGACAAGAGAACGGATCAGGTCCTTCAACTGGCCCAGCGTCTCCTCCTTCGTTCCACGGCTCTTGAATAACTGCTGTTTCTGATGGCGGATTTCACCACTGACAGCTAATCCTGCCCTGACTTTTGTACCACCAAGGTCAACGCCAATAATCATGTATGGTCTAAGCTTAAGGATCTGATTTTTTGATGATACCAAGTTACCTACTGCCCTCCCTAAGACTTGTAGGCGTTTGCGTCAAAAAAGGTTGATTTTGCGTACGACGTGCTTAGACGTGTGGATGTGTTGACGTGTGGACGTGTTGATGTAGGGCGTGCAAGGATCAAAGGGGATCGCACTGATCCACGTCCCCCTCTCCCTTGGGAGAGGGTTAGGGGTGAGGTGTTGCGAGGAGAGGGTCAGGGGTGAGGTATTGCGGGGAGAGGTTATGGATGAGGTGTTGCATGGAAAGGGACTCAGGGTGGGGTGCCCTACTTCGTCAATCTCAACTCGCTATTCGCAACATCCACGCTCCTACTCTCTTTGCCCGTAACGTCAAACGCTTTGACTTTTACAGTACCGGAGACGTTGACTGGTTCGGTCCAGAGCGGTGACGTGCTGGTTGGTTCACTTCCGTCAGTGGTGTAGCGCACCTCAAAACCGGGGAAGCCCGTGTTAGCGTAAAGTTTTCCGTCTCTGATTACCGCTCCCGGAGGGGCTATGCGGTAATTGTATCCGCCATTCATATAACTGAGTCTCGGCATTTCTTTTTGTCCCAACGTGTTTGCGAAAACGTTCCAGTCCTCGTCCATTTGCGCAAGACGCTCCTTTTCGTTCTCAACAGTTTCCCAACGACGGGGAGCTGCCCACGCACTTTCCGCAAAACCAAGCAACTTCGGTAACATGTAGTACTCGATCATGTCGCGACCTTTGATAGTCTCACTCCAAAGTTGCGCTTCAAGCCCAAGGATATTTTTTCTTGCTTCAGGTTTTAAGCGTTCTTTCCCCTTGTAATCAACCGCGGGGTCAAGCTTTCTGCCCATCGAATTGTACATGGTTGTCTTATACATGTCGAATGGTGCAAACTGCCACGCATCGCGCGTGTCGACAAAACCAGCCCAGTACAACCCCGGCTCTTTCGGATCTTTCGAGTATCCCAGGTCAAAGTAGAAGTTGGAGACATTGCACATAACTATGGGATACCCTGCATTCGCTAGTCGATAGGCAAGGTCCTGGAAGTCAAACATATTGTTCCAAATAAAAGGAACAACTCCTTTGCCAACGAATTCAGGGTTGGGATCATAAGTACCCTGCTCATTCTTGAGCAGCGCAACTTCTTCCCAACCATACACTGTCGTAAGATTCCGTTTCTTCAGTCTCTTCACCAACTCGCGGAAGAAATACGTCTGAAGATTTTTCGGATCCTTGATGTCGGGATGTTCCTTCATCAACTCGAGAGCCATCGGCGACTTTGTCCATGCACCCTCTGCAACTTCGTCGCCGCCAGTATGAAACTCGTCGAGAACCAGGCCCGCCTCCTTATACATCTTTGCAATTTCATCAACAACCTTTTCGTAGAAACGGAAGGTAGACTCACGCGCCACACATACCACATTGTCAGTGAATGATTGCGCTGACAGGTATTCGGACTTGTCATCCGGATCAATCAGGCGATATTCATTGGCCTCCTCTTCTTTGCCTTCCTTCATCAATCGTTCGTACCGGGCTTCCATCGATTTGATCGCAGCCCTGGCATGTCCGGGAAAGTTCAGTTCAGGAATTACCTTGATGTGTCGGGCCTTGGCATACTTCAGAATTTCAATGAAGTCTTCTTTGGTGTAGTATCCACTTCCGTGTTTTCCCGGAGCATCGGCAAAAGGGCCTGAACCATAAGCAGGATGCAGTGCGGGAGCTTCTTTCCCCGATGTATGCTGACGACGAGAGCCCACACTTGTCAACTCGGGCAGACCGTCAATTTCCAGGCGCCATCCTTCATCCTCGCTCGTGTAGAGCAGGAAGCGATTGATCTTGTAGAACGACAGCAAATCGAGAACGCGGAGAACAGTTTCCTTTGTCTGAAAATTGCGGCTCACGTCCATGTGCAAGCCACGGAATCCAAAACGCGGAGCGTCTGTGACATTTGCAAGAGGCAAGGCAATAGATGCGCGTTTTTCCTTGTAAGCATCCAGTGGAATTAATCCTCTCAATGTTTGAACCCCGTAAAAGACACCCGCAGCATCGACGCCGGTAATGGCAATCTTGTCGGCCGAGACAGCGAGCGAGTATGCTTCCGAAGATGCAGGAAGATCAACCTTTCCGAGAGCCAGGCGAATCACCTTTGTGTTCGAATCTGCCTGCGCGCTTGTCTTAAATGTTGTTCCAGTGATCTCAGCAAGTTTCTCGGCAAGGTATTGGGCCTCACTGTCAAGTCCCTTGTCATAGACTATTGTGAACTCATTACTCAACTGTAATGACCCAGCCTGAACCGTATACCGAACAGGTGATGGGATAATGGGCATCAATTGATTCGTCGCCAACCGACTCAACTTGGTATTCTGCGCATACATCCAATCTGGTGTTGGAATCGGTTCTTCGTCACTCGCATTGCGGTTGATCTGCTCCGGGCGCGCGAACGGCGCGTAGGCAAAGTCTGTTACTTCAGCGATCCTCTCTTTCCCATCCTCATAAAAAACAAAATACAAACCGAGCGGTCTGTCTGTCTCCTTGATCACCCCTTCCGTTCCCCAGTACTTTATAATCACGGAGTCGCCAGGCGCAAGCGTGAACCCTTGCTCGGGAACAAGTTTGTACCAATCGCCATTGATGTGCTTTACCACTGCCGGCTGAGGCGACTTGTTCGCCACGATCGGACGAGGAGCCATATTAAAGAACAGCGTCCAGTTCTTATCGTTTAACGCAAAGTCGCCGTGATTCACCAGGAGAAAACGCGCTTCAAAAACTTCAGGCGTATCAGTGAAGTTCGTAACCAGCTCCCAACGGACCGATGGGATTCGTGAAGAGTGATCCTCGTTGGTTGAGCATGCTGCCAGCAGCAGAGTAAATGCGCTTAACAGTAGCGTAGTCTTTCTGAAAGCATTCATATTTCTATTCATCTTTGATACGAGACCACGGACCACGGTCCGCAGTCCACTTTCAGTCCACAGCTATTTGGTCGACAGCGACCCCAGTCAAGACTGCCCCAACTGTTGACTCCAAATCAATGGACCGAAGGTGGTCTGTGGACTGTGGTCCGTGGACCATTTGCGGTCCGTGGACGGAGTGATTATTGCGCCTCCGGCGCACTAATCACTCCAAGATACCTTCCCATCCAGTAAGGAAGCAACCAAATGTCTCCGGCACTGTACTCCGATCTTCCACCGTCGCCACCGTCAAGCTCGAAGCGGTTGGCATTGTGCCGGTTGATCGGAAGTTCGTCGGGGGGCAATACTTCTTTAGTGGTTTGTTCCCGGAAGTTGGGTTCGATCATTTCGATGTCCTTCCGATGACTGTTCACAACTCTCCAATGAGTCAGATCAAGCGGATATTCCTGAAGATACCAGATTGCCTCCTCAAGATCGAACTCGCTCGTGCCGGTGATCGCAGTGAAGATATTCCACGCTGCTTCTTTTTCCGGTCTTTCGGCTTCCCAGTGATCGATAATTGATTCGCGGAACTTAGCTTTCAACGTGTCGTTGAAAGCATATCGATACAATCCCCAGTACCCGAGGAAGTACATCTCGTCATCAGAGTGGTTCCACGACTCAGACAACATTTTGCTCCAGTCGTCAGCAGAATCTGGGGCCCTTGAGATCATACTCATCGGACGCATAAGGTTCTCGTAGTAACCGTGCTTCGTCATCAACTCGAAAGCTTTTTCCTTATAGATTTCCTTCTTCGTAAAATGATAGGCGGTCTGCAGCATCGCCGTAATATTCGACGCGTTGATCTTTCTGTCACCAACCATTATCGGACGAGCATTTACGTAGTCCGGATGCCACCTACCCCACAGCGTCGGCTTACCATCCCAGTCAACGAGGTACATGTCGTTGTCGACAACATGTTGCATGAGTGAATCCATCAGGACAATGGCACGCTTGCGAAGATCTTCATCGTCGACAAGTTCAGCCATTGCGCCGAAGATAAAAATGTGCCCGATTGCTTCATCGCTACTGGTTGTCGACTTCCAATCCCACTCAGGATGTTGTGCACGTCTCCATGGTTTGTCATGATACTTATAGCCACGGCGTTCGAACGAGCGCGAAGGAAAACCTTTGACGCCGTTGATCGTGTACAACCTCTCCATGGCCTCCATCGACTCACGGAGGTTTTGAAGAGCATCTTCCGATTTCGTGGCAGCGTACCGGAACACTTCCGCACCCATGTACATCGACGTCCACAAACCATCGTTATCGGAATCATCGAGAGAACCAGTGCTAAGATCTCCGTCCGTCATATAATCGAGCGTAGCATTGAATCCATGGCGGATATGGCGACTGCGAACCTGGCGTTGGAAGAACTCTGCTTTTTCATGCAGAGTCATTTCTTTGAACCGAATGTGGCCCAGTCCCTTGTCGGTCAGGATAAGTACCGAGTTCTCCGGGCCTTTCGCGATGTCGACAACCTTATCGGATGGCAACCATCTCTTGGATGCGTAATAGTCGTATTTGCCGTCGTCGCGAGTAGCGAATGCACCGCGCGTTGAACCGAACCACAATCTGCCATCAATCTCTTCGACCGCAGTTAGTTCTATCCACGGAAGAGCTTTGACAGTTTCGCCTTTCTGCTGGAACGTATTCGGATCGAGGATAAAATATCCATCAGAAGTTCCTACCACCAACCCATTCTTCTCGGAAAGAGCAAACGCGCTCAATCCCACTCCGTCGTACTCCTTCTTCAAAGCGGGAGCCGCCGGAGAGAATGAATGGATTGCCGTTGGACTCAACACAAGGAAGCGATCCTTCGCTGAGTCGAAGATCATATCAAGGACGGCGGAAGGATGAGTTCCTTTCCAAGCAACAACGGAATCTTTCAGGTATTGAAGGTCTTTACCATCGGAAATAATAAAATCGAAATCCTTTCCTCCCGCCAGCATGAACGCTTTCGGCATTGTGTGTCGTACAAAAAGGTTTCCAGCCCACGCGTTGCTGAAGACTGCCTTGTCATCAACATACACAAAATGATCGCGATAAATGGTCAAGCCGCCAACCTGCTTATCCGCCGTTGGACGATAGTAGCGCTCCCTAACGATCTTGCCGGGGACCAGAAACTGCCCCGCATGAGGTTTGTGCAGGTTTTGCGACGTGGCAACCTCAACAACTCCGTTGCGATCGCTACCCACTTTCAGCAACTTAATGCTGTCGTGCAGGAGGTACTTGACTGAAAAATCCTGAACAAAAGGAACATCACGGTGAACGGGTAGATTGACACGGCTTTCCTTGTTGTCGCAGGAACCAAGTACGAACACTACAATTAATGCAACACCTGCTGAAAACCTTTTCAGCAGTGATAAAGAACTGTAAGGCATAGGCTAATATATTCGATAGTTAACAGCAAGAATATGCAAATTTGCATGGTCTTGCGTGACTAATTACGTTTCAAATGTAAGAGATTGCGCACCTTGTTTTAATGGGATTATTTCCCGGATGTGCGGTTAGCAGGCTCGATCATCCCCAGATAGCGCCCCATCCAATAAGGGAGCAACCAAAAGACTGGTTCTCTTTCCACAGAATGATTTCCAGTAACCGCAGCATAAGGGTTTTTATCCCAACGTATCGTCCCCCGAATGCTCGCAGGTGGCAATTCGTTTACCTGGAAGTCCTCCAACACAGGATGCCGCACAATACTGATGTCTTCGCGCTTCGTGTGATCGATGGGCCAGTCGACAAGATCGAGTGGTGTATCAATCAATAAGTCTACGGAAGAGTCCAGGGCCACGCGCTTGTCTCTCGAATAGCAATACAGGAAATTAATCTGCGGATTCCCATCGCGGCGATACTTCTCGAACCAATCGTCCATGTGCTTCTGATAAAACTCCAGGAGTTTCGGATCTGTTTCGCATTTCAGGAGGATCGGATACATGTAGGCAGCAAGCAGAACATCGTAGTAAATGAACCAGCCTGGATTCTGTTGCGGTATTCTGGCCATGTTATCAAGATAGCCGTGCTCGTCAATGAGCGTGCGATAAATAGTCTCATACTTTTGATCGCCACTGACGTATGCCGCTAGTTTCAAATAGGCAAGGAGTTCCATTGAGTTGAGACTGCGATCAGGCATCCACTCTGGATCTTTGTTCAGCCGTGACGGCGACCAAACACCCCATCGCGTGTGTGTTCCATCGACATCCTGTAAGACAAAGTCATTCTTTATCAGTTCATCAACGATGCGCAGAACGTGTTCACGAACCAATTGCCTCTCACTTTCATCCGCCGCAAGTTGATAATAGAGGAAATAACCCATCATGTGCCCACACATCTCATCACTACTCGTATCACCTTTCCACAACCACTTGCCGTCTTCCGACAAATGCCACCGAACCTCGACGGGTTTAAATCGCGGTTCTTTAACAAGCTCGTACGCAAGCTCTCGTTCCGAGTAAGTCCGGTTCGGATCATGAACTTCCTTCCAATCCGACGGTACAATTGTCCTTGCGAAAAATCCCGGAGTGCCTGTCACTTCCTGCAAGTACTTGAGAAACCGGAATGCTTTCCCCGCATTCTCTCTCGCCTTAGGATCTTGTGTCGCTGCATAGCGGAAACTCTCCATGGCGAGATACATGCCGGTGTACTCTCCGTCGTTGTCGTCATCTTCGGGCAACCACACAGTAGTGTCTCCCGGGGTCGGCAGCTTGCATACACCCGCAATCCACGGAGCCCGAATGTGACGCCGCATAAGAACGTCATAGAAGTACGTCGCCTTGCTCTCCAAAGTCATCCGCTTTTTCTTAATGGCGCTAACTCCACCAGATGTAGCAACCCACGCATTGCCATCTCGGTCGAAGGCAATATCATTCACGTGATCGCTCAGCAGCCATCGTCGACTGAAGCGAAGGGATCGCGACATATCTTTGCGAAATCGCACAATTCCGTACGACGTCCCAACCCACATCACGCCATCAGGAGATCGACGTACCGATGTCACTTCCGATGAGGGAAGCCCGTCGGCAGAACGAAGTTGCTTCACGGATTTTTCACCATCAAAAATGGATACACCTCCGAGCCCTCCCGTCCATAGTCGTCCAACATCGTCAAACGCGACACCATGGACATACGCACTTGCCATTTTATCCGGCGTATTAAAATGCTTTACAGTGTCTTGCTCGAAATGGTACAATCCCACGTCAGTACCAATCCACAGATCGCCATTGCTCCCTGCCACTGCATCACGCACTGAACGCGCTATGGGTTCACGCCTTTCGGTCCATGTGTTACCATCGTAGATCCATACCCCCTTCGGACCAAGCGCAGCAATTGTTCCAGCACCTTTGCACAATTTTGCGACGGGAGATTTTGGTCCTTCGACTTTCTCGAGGCGATCATTTCGAAATCTGTAAACTCCATTCCACGTACTCATCCATACAGATCCATCGTCGTCGACCATGACAGAAAACGAAGGTCCTTTATCCGCTTCTTCAAATACACTGACCCACGGCTTTGTACCGTTTTGTTTTACAAACACCCCTGCGCGCGTTGCTGCCCACACGTTCGTTTGACCGTCAACTGCAAT